>Ga0308401_1000269_pt1 | contig 15284 bp, 8 predicted proteins | sample HotsprSampleOSM1_FD_203472 | JGI IMG/M metagenome (GOLD analysis project Ga0308401, IMG submission 203472) | Hot spring phototrophic mat microbial communities from Octopus Spring, Yellowstone National Park, Wyoming, United States - 20060913_OS-M1 ...
TTTTGGTAGGTGGTAGTTTTAAATATTACAACAGTGTGCCTAGAAATAGCTTAGTGCGCTTACATCCCGATGGTTCGGTTGACCTGACCTTCAACACTAATAACGCCGAAATTGATGGGTCTGTGAAAACTATAGCGGTTCAACCCGACGGTAAAATTCTCATCGGTGGTACATTTACCAAATACAACCAAATAACCCGTAATTACCTGGCTCGCTTAAATCCGGATGGGTCTTTGGATCTGACTTTTGATCCGGGCAAGGGGTTCAATGATTATGTTGAAACTCTCCTTTTGCAACCTGACGGTAAAATTTTAGTTATTGGCTTTTTTAAAAAGTACAACGATGTAGCTGTACCAAGAATTGTGCGCCTTAATCCTGATGGCTCCTTAGACCCAAGCTTCGTTGTGGCTACTGATATAGCCAGTAACCTAAAAAGCAAAACTGTTGCCTGGCAACCAGACGGTAAAATTCTCATTGCCGGAGATTTTGTGATTCCTACGGATAAAGGTAGTGTAAGACCAAGAATTATTCGCCTTAATCCTGATGGTTCTGTAGATAGTACGTTTACTCCCGGTAGTGGGGCTAACGATGTGATCACTTCGATAGCTCTGCAGCCAGACGGAAAAATCCTGATTGGTGGCGGTTTTACTCAATACAACGGAGTGCTTCGAAATCGTTTAGCTCGTCTACAACCCAATGGATCTTTAGATTCTACTTTTGATCCCGGCGAAGGGGCCAATCACTACGTTACCTTTATCGGTTTGCAAACCGACGGAAAAATTCTGATTGGTGGTAGTTTTACTAGTTATGACAATGTACCCAGAAATAATTTGGCTAGACTGCATCCTAACGGGGCTTTGGATACTACCTTTGTGCCAAATAGTTTGAGTGGTTGGATATCACACCAGGTCTTACTGCCAAACAACCAGATTCTTGTTAGTGGTTCTATGACTTACAACGGTATACCAATTCGTGGTATCCTTCGACTTGTGGAAACCACCACAGGCGAGCCAGTGCCGTTCAGCATTACCATTGGTGATCAAACCTGCTCAGAATTAGTGTTTATCTCTTGGAATCGTTTAAGGTGTACTACTCCCCCAGGTACGATGGGTCCCAAAACTGTCACGGTTACTCTAAAAGAAGACGGACAAACGGTTACTTTAGTTAATCAATTTACCTATCAGCCAAAATCTAATTAGACCTTAGCTGGACAACTATCCTAGTTAGGTAGTGGCAGTTGGTGTTAATCTAACTAATGATCCAGCTGGAACTAATGAGTGGGGCAATTCTATTGCTTACCAAGTCAAGGAATACTAAGTGGCTTCCAGACAATAGCTTAAACTCAGCACCACTTATTCTTCGGTAAGACCGAACTGACTATAGTCAGTCTATTTATGTTAAGCTTAACCTAAACTGCAGTTCAGGTTTCTAAACTAAACAATTCTGAACAGTGGCATATTTTTTTCAAACAAATTTTAGACCTCTAACCAAGACCCAAAACTACTTCTCAGGCCCGTAACGAGCCGAAAAACCTAACACTAATTTACAAGCTATTCCAAGCAAAACCAAATAGCTAAAAAGCTCGACTGAGCTATAATCAGCTTTATTTAGTAGGCTAACCTAGGGTTTTTTGACTGTTAAATTCACTGCCTCTTATTTTTTGCGCCAAATCACCTCAGATCCAACCAAATTTGCCCGCCTATAAAGGTTGAGTTGGTCAATTTCTGACAACCAACAGTAGATAAATCTGAAACCCCTATTAAGGTAAAGGATAACCACACCTAGTGTAGGTAATTCTTGGTTAGAAGTCGGTTGTCTACGTCTGGAAAAATTTTGTTTGGGAGCATACAATTTAAAAAAGCCTTGAGCAGTGTTTGTTAGGGTTTTGCAAACTAGGATCAATTTCTGAGGCCAAGTGTCAACTAATTTAGAGTAGTTAAGAATAGTCATGTGGACTGCGTTTAGGCAGCTCCAAAGTTTGGAAAAGCTGTAAAGATAGTTTCATTTCGTCTGACAAACTAAATAGCCTCTGTTTAACAGTTGGTAGTTAATCCTGTAGACCAACCCAATCTATCATAGACTTTACTTTGAGTACTTGCTTAAGTCAGAAATAAGGCTGCACTTGTCTAACTTGTTTATTTGTGCTTACCTCTACAAGAGTCTGTAATTATTGCCTCTGTACTGGATCATTTTGCTAGTTTTTCTCTTTTTGCTTAATTTAAGCCTTGCGATGATCCAAATTTTAGTTTGGGCCTCTCTTAAAGAAGCATCGTGAGAGTAAATCTAGGGAGACTAAAGCTTACTTTTGATAACTAGTTCACTGCGGTTAATGCTACAGTAGGATGCTTTCTTTGTCTAAAATTGAGAGTTGGTTTTAAGTGAGCGGTGGACAAATTTTGTTTTGTTCTAGATTGCTTGTCATTTTGACTAAGCAGCTGTGGCTAAAAAGCTAAATATAAATGCCAATTTTTGCGTTAGTTTGGCATTTATTTATCTGGTATCTCACACAACTTTTGCTTAACAACCTGGTTTGCATTTTTTTAATGGTTTTTCATGTTGGGAATTAGTCACAGTTTTTCAGAGGTTGCCGTCGTGTAATCTATGGAGGCCACTGGTTTAGTGGTGGAATTACTTTTGAAACCTTTGGTTGGCTAATGTAAAGCTCTAGTTTAACACAAATTTACTAGCTCAGAGTGGGTGTTTAAGAATACAATTTTGCTAATTGCCAACTAGAAACGCCTAACTTTAAAACGTAAAGTTGTTCCCATTTTAACGAAAATTTAACACAGCTTAACTAGGTACCTTTTTCGGAATACTACCAGAAAATAACAAGACGGTTTAGCTATTTTTTACTTAGCAATTTCAAGCTTTGTTTGATCATTTCGTTTAGGTTTTGTTCGTCCCATCTTTGTTCTGCTTTCAAGCGACTAATAACCTCTACAATAGCTCTTCTGTTAAAACCCAGATTAGCTAGAGTCTCAGTAAAGGTGGTAATAGTTTGATCGCTGTGTTGAGAATTAGTTTCTAATTCAGCCAACATCACCTGAGAGGATTTTAGTTCTAATATAATTTTTTTAGCGGTTTTTTGACCAAGGCCTTTAACTTGAGTCAGAGCTTTGATATCGCTATTTTGAATTGCTTGCAATAAACCTTCGTGACCCAAAAAGTATACTATCTGAGCAGCTATTTTTGGTCCAACACCATCAACTTTTAACAGCTTTTCTACCCATTCACGATCTTGTAAGTTGGTAAACCCAAAAAACTCTCTTTTATTTTCTTTGTGTACTTCTAAGACAAATAATTCCACAGTTTCGTTAAGCATAAAGTTTTGCTTAGGGGATATCTGAACTAGATAGCCGATTCCTGAAGGTAGTCGTAGAATAATTTGATTATTAAAAATAGCAATAATCTTGCCACTTAAAAAAGCTATCATATACTATAAACTGAGTAAATGATTACGAGCAATTTCTTTGGCTTCTCCACTAGCTTGTTTTAATACCAAAGCAAAAATTTCTTTAGCCTTTTCAGGTTCGTCGTATTTCAAGTATAATTCTCCTAGCTGGAGCCAAATATTATAGTCTCGCAAGCCACTTTCTTGCAGGCGATCTAAAATTTTTCTTTCTAGACGTTCAAAATTACTGTCGTCTTTGTCTTTGGTTAAATGATTATGGTTAGCAGTAGCTAGGTTTAGTGTAGCTATTTCTTCGTTTTTAACTGGTTTGGAGATTGTTTCATTGCTGGTTTTAGCTTTTTCGGTAGGGGAATCTGTAATCGGAGATACAACTTCAACAGCATTACTGGCATCATCCATTTGGTTGATATTTACAGGTTTGTTGACCCCAGTTTCACTGGATTTTTTAATTTTATTTACTACTTCGGTAATTTCTTGGGTTTGCTTTTCGTCTTTGAGAATTTGGTTTTTATTGGAATTAGTATCGGTAGTGATTGGCTGAGCTAGATGTAATAGGTAGCTCCACCAACTTTTTAGGGTAGACCACCAGTCTTTTTTTAGCTTTTCTAGCTCTACTTTGATTGTCTGCCACCAACCAGCATAATCTTGGGTTTGAATTAGAGTAATGGTTTTGCTGTACCAGTGACTAGCAGTTTGTTTGATCGATTTTACTTCTCCTGACCAACGTAAGCTGGTTTTTAAGTCAACATTGGTAAATTTATGGCTTGAGGTTGGTCTACTTAAAATGTTGTCTTCGGTGGGCTCAGAACGAATTTGTTTACTTAGGTTGTTTACTCGGTCTTGTTCCCAAGAGACTATCGCATAGTGCACTAAAATAAGTAACACTAGGCCTAAAATTAGAGTTGTTAACAGGCTAACAAGGACCATTAACATAAACAATGTGTTTGTTCTTAGAGAATTAAAAAACTTAATTTTCGTCAATAGTGACTTACAAGGACTAAGAAAATCTGGAAGATGTCAACTAGGTTTAGTTTTTCCAAGATAACTAGATCTTTGGCTGGCCTGAAATTGAGTATTTTGGTGGTTGATTACATAATTGACAGTGATTAAAAAAGACAGTATTCTAAGCCTTGAATATGGTAGCTCGTAATTTACCCCTGCAACAATCTGTAAACTGGCTTAAACTAGGGTTATGTTATGTTGGTAAAGTAGAGGATCGAGGTATGGAAAAAACTTTTGGTATTCTTAATGAAGACAGACTTAGACATATCCACGTGATTGGTAAGACTGGGATGGGTAAAAGTACTTTACTAGAAAATATGGTTTTACAAGATATTTACAATGGTGAAGGAGTAGGCTTTATTGATCCTCATGGAGAATCAGTAAAATATATTCTTGATCGCATCCCTCCTCATCGCCACCAAGATGTGGTCTATTTTAACCCGGCTGACGTTGAGTATCCTATAGGCTTTAACATTCTCAGCGATCGAGATGGTGAACCCAAATTTCTAATAGTTTCTGGAGTAATTTCGATTTTTAAGAAAATTTGGAGGGATATGTGGTCCGCTAGGATGGAATATATTTTAAATAATGCCTTATTAGCGGTTATGGATAGTCCGGACAATACACTGCTTAGCGTTCTTAGAATGTTTACCGATAATCAGTTTAAACATCGAATTATTAAAAGAATAAAAGATCCTTTAGTATTGAATTTTTGGACTAAAGAGTATTTTAAATGGTCGGAAGGTTATCGTTTGGAAGCCATAGCTGCCATTCAAAATAAGATAGGCCAATTTTTCAATTCTGCAGTGATTAGGTATATTCTAGGACAAGCAGAAAGTGCTTTTTCTTTATCGGAATTGATGGATAACCGGAAAATTTTGCTAGTTAACTTGTCTAAAGGTGAGATTGGAGAAGATGCATCCAAACTACTTGGTAGTATGCTAGTAACTAAACTCCAGTTATCAGCCATGTCACGTAGTCGTCAAGGTAATCTACAGCAGAAACCAAATTTTTATTTATACATTGATGAATTTCAAAACTTTGTTACCGACAGTTTTGCCACCATCCTGTCAGAGGCTAGGAAATATAAATTAAGTTTAATTGTAGCTCACCAATATATGGGTCAGTTAGAAGAGACGTCGAATCAAAACATACTCAAAGCTTTATTGGGCAATGCTGGTACCAACATAGTTTTTAATTTAGGTGCGGTGGATGCCGAGTTGTTAGCCAACGAATTTATGCCCTTTTTTCAAAAAAGTGATTTGATGTATTTAAATAAAGGCCAAGTGGTTATTAAGATGTTAGTTAGAGGGCAACACACTACCCCTTTTTTAGCTACTACTTTGCCTCCAATGTTTCAGGATTACGGAGGAAATGAGTATCAGGTAATTAGCCATTCTAGACAAACTTATGGACGACCCAAAGAAATGGTAGCCAGAACAATTGAAGCTTGGTTAGAAAACCGCATTCCAGTGCCAAAGTTATCTTTATTATCAAGATTACAATCTCGCTCAGCAACTAATTTAGCCACTGAAACCTTGTCCACCAACGTGGCTTCAAGAGAAAACAATTAGTACTTAGCTCTAGTTCTAGAGTTGTGAGAATCGATAGGTGAGTGGATTTTAGGTAAGTTTTTCGGGTGCTTACTTCTCGAAGAGGCAAATGTAGGTGAGGGATTGGTTTTGCCAGTGATTGGATTATAACGGCATTAGTTGTTGTAGAGGTTTAGCTTAGTTCAGCTTGCCTAGCTAGTGTTATTGAGGCCAACCTAACAATTTGTATTGTTTTTCTGACCTAAGTGTTTTAGCTTTTTTATGTTTAATTAGCTAAAATCCAGCATTCACTAAGACCCAACAAGTTTTAAACTATTTCAAGTTACGGCTTACTTTCAAGCTTAATTTGGTGGTGTAATGTATTCTGAAGGGAAAAGTTTTTGAGACCAAGTTGTCATTAACTATTGAGTGGAGTTTAGTTTGCTAGTGTGAATTTGTTAGCTTTGGTAAGTCTAAAATAGAGTATTTTTAACTTGTGATTCTACCACAAATTCCAAACGATCCGCAAATTCTGCTTGTTTGCCATAATTCCATTGGTCTATCGGTCGAATATAGCCGACTACTCGAGAATAAATTTCACACTTCTCGCCACATTTAGGACAAGTTTGGTGCTCACCGTTTATGTAACCACAATTGGGACAAATACTAAAGGTTGGAGTGAGGGTAAAGTAGGGTAAGCGATAGTTTTCGCTAATTTTTCTAATTAGGTTTTTTACGGTTATAAGATCGTGCAGGCGTTCACCCAAAAACACATGGAATACCGTACCTCCGGTGTATTTAGTTTGTAAGTCATCTTGTAAGTCTAAAGCTGCAAAGACATCTTCTGTAAATCCTACTGGTAATTGGGTGGAATTAGTATAGTAAGGCTCAGCGGTGTGTTGTTCTACCTGTTGATTGTTAGCTACGATAATTTTTGGATATTTTTTCTTATCAATTTTAGCCAAGCGGTAGCTGGTAGCTTCTGCTGGTGTGGCTTCAAGGTTATACAGGTTACCAGTTGCTTGTTGGTATTGTCGAATTTTTTCTCGCATAAACTCCATAATTTCTTTGGCTACAGCTTGACCTTCTGAAGAAGTAATATCTTGGCCAATCAAATTTAGCAAAAGTTCGTTCATCCCTACCAGACCGATAGTGGAAAAATGGTTAGCCCAGTACTTACCAAACCTTTGTTTAATAGTTTTTAGATAGAACTTAGTATAAGGATACAAACCACTGTCGGTGAAATGTTCGATGACTTCTCTTTTAATCTCTAGGCTTTCTTTAGCCGTGTCCATAAGTTTTTCCAATTTAACCAGCAAGTCTGACAAATGCAAACTAGTATAACCCAGTCTAGGTAAATTAATGGTGACTACTCCAATTGAACCAGTTAATGGGTTAGAACCAAACAAACCTCCACCTCTAACTCGTAACTCGCGGTTGTCTAGGCGTAGACGACAACACATTGAACGAGCATCTTCTGGATTCATGTCGGAATTAATAAAATTAGCAAAATACGGTATGCCGTACTTCGCGGTCATTTCCCAAATTTTATCGAATTTAGGGTTATCCCAATCAAAATCTTTGGTAATGTTGTAAGTGGGTATAGGAAAAGTAAAGATGCGGCCACTATTATCTCCCTCAATCATTACTTCAGCAAAAGCTTGATTAAGCATATCCATTTCTTGTTGAAACTCTCCGTAAGTCTCGGGTTTAAGCTCTCCACCAACAATTACATGTTCGTTAGCCAAAGTTTTTGGTGGAGTTAGGTCAAATGTTAGGTTAAAGAAAGGGGTTTGGAAACCTACGCGCGTGGCAACATTCACATTGAAAACAAAAGACTGCATCTCTTGGCGGACTTGCTCGTAACTTAAATTATCATAGCGAATGAACGGAGCCAACAGGGTGTCAAAATTAGAAAAAGCTTGGGCACCGGCCGATTCGCCTTGAAGAGTAAAAATAAAATTGACGATTTGCCCCAAAGCCGAGCTAAAATGTTTGGGAGCTGAACAAGCTACCTTGTTGGGTACTCCAGTGAATCCAATTCTTAGTAATTCTTGTAGGTCCCACCCGCAACAATAGGAGCTTAAGTCACCTAAGTCGTGAATGTGAAAATCGCCTTCTATATGAGCTAGCGCAATATATTCAGGATAAATTTTTTCTAGCCAATATAGTTTGATTACTTCGCTGTCTATATAGTGGCGTAGGCCTTGCAAAGAATAACTCATATTGGCATTTTCTTTTACTTGCCAATCTAATTGTTGTAGATAATCATCAACCAGATTGAGCATTTTGGAATTTTCTGAGTCGGTAGTCGAAGTTTTAAGTTGACTTGGTACTTGCCAGGTAAAAGTTGGGTGGTTAAACTGGGCAGTGTTAGAGTTAGTAGACATAGCTGTAAATATTGTTATTGTTTAGTAAATAAGCTAGACCCTGGGCACAAAACAGTAGGTTGGCGAATTTTAGCAGTGGCCAGCTTTGGGTGTAGAAAGTAAAAACACGTCCATCTAGAAAAATAAAAAAAGTTGTGTCAACTCTAAATTGTGAGTTTTTCTTTAAAAACCTGTTATTTAAGCCACTTTTTTGAAATTTAGACGACTATTTCTGACCTCTAAATAGTCTAAATTTAGTTTTTAGACACAATTTAAAGTATTTACCAAAAGTACTAATCACTATTAATAGTAGTAAGTTTACCCTTGAACAACTAATTTTGGTCTTAATCCACTATTTACTGTAGCTTTTCTTATGTTCTGCTCCGACCGCTTCGGTTATGTTGGTGTAACCGTCTTGGCGTAATAGTTGAGCTAAACCTTGATTGATTTTCCAAATAGTTGCCGGGCCCAAATACACCATGCCAGTGATTAATTGCACTAAGTTAGCACCTAGTTTAATTTTACGATAGGCGTCTTCAGGTTCAAACACACCTCCCACTCCAATAATAATGATTTTGCCTGAAAACTCTTGATAAATTTTAGCAATCAGTTGATTACTAATTGGCTCTACTGGTTTACCACTAAAATTGCCTTTAGGTGATTGAGCAATTTCTTGGGGATCAAAAGTTGAGTAATCTCGTTTTTTTACTAAATTAGATACAACAATTCCAGCTACTTGATATTTAATCATTATTTCAATCAAATTTCTGGCCTTTAGCCAGTCAATTTCAGCCGGAAATTTTACCCACAAAGGACGAGCAAGATTGAGCTGATTTAACCTAGCCAACAGTTTTTCCAGTACTTCTGGTTGATCTAAAGCTCCAGAGCCCAACACATTTGGGCAGCTAATATTCAATTCAAAATAAGCAAAATCTGTACGGTCTTTTAATTTTTCGAAACTTTTAAGAATGTCTTCTATTTGAGTTTCAGCAGTGGCCGTTTGAGGTGAATTGGTAGCTCCAATACTAATTCCTATAGGTATGTCCGAAGGTAATTGAGATAAATTTTTGGCTAAGGCTTGAGCTAGACCAATATTTTTAAAACCTTTGTTAACCAGTAGTGATTTAGATTTGGGTAGTCTACCCAACCTAGGTGCAGGATTACCTGCATAACTAGAATAAGTTAAGGTACCCACAGAAGCGAAACCGAAGCCTAGTTTACTCCACAACCCAACTAATTCAGCGTTATAATCAAAACCAGCAGCCAAACCAACAGGTGAGGCAAAATTTATATCCCACAAAGCTTGTTGTAGAATTTGTGGTTTATGGCTATAAATTCGTTTTAGTAAGCGACAAAAAATCGGGTTCTTAGAGAGCCATTTACCTAGTTTGGTGACCCAGTTATGGACTTTTTCGGCGTCTACTTTAAATAAAATTGGTTTGACGAACCCTAAATAAAGTAGACTAGTTGACCAAGGGAAATGCCACAAAATATAGCCTCCAAGGATTATCAAGAGCACTAAGATGAGAGGTAAACTTGTTTGAAATGACCAAAATAAGCTAGTTAGCCACCAAATAGCATATATCAACGTTATACCTAAAAATATTTCCATTAAAAAATTAAGCCTCTCTTTAAGAGAAAATGTTAGATAGTTATATGTGTAACTTATAAACAGTATGCTGGCTATGGCGGCTTGGATCAAACAAAAAGAACACCAAGCAAAAATTACAAAAGCTTCTAAGCCTGTAAGATAAACTGAAAACAAAAACCCTAAAGTAACAGCCAATACATCTAGCTGTAAGTTTAGCTTTTGTTCTAAATGTCTAATTTGTTCGGTAAAAATCAATTTGCTTAAATTATACAAACCTATACCGACATAGAATACCAATCCCCAAAACGGCAATGACCAAAACCAATGTTGCCAGCCAAATAGATGTGAGAAACCAGATTCTCTAACGGCGTCACAACCACCTCCGGTGCCACAAAAAGCTACCGGCGTGTTTTGGTAATAAGGGATAAACAAAAATAGGCAGACGCCAATGCCTAGTAAGCTTAAAAACAAGTACCAAAAAATAGGTTTGGGAGAAGTGGAATGCATAAGCCCAAGTACGAGCGAAAAATTTGGTTCAGTCAACTAATAGTTAAACCTGTTCTTTAGCTGACTGAGTTTGTTGATACAGAATGCTAAGTTTTTTAGACTTGTTAGCTAAGTGGCTGGTAGAATTAGGCTAGCTTTTTGACTTGAGGTGGTTTTTTGGGTTGGCGCAAGCCACATTGAGATTTGTTTTTTTATCTTTCTGTGTGTTTAGTGTTAACTTGTGGGTTGAAAACAGATTAGTTTTGTTTTGTAAATCTTAGTAAAATTAACTGGAGACGTTGGTTTGATTGCTCTGAGAATTAGGGTTGGCTGGGTTGGAATTTGCATTATTTAACCTAGTTAGTAGTAAGTGTGATTGGTTTAATTTAATGTTGACCGATTGGCTGATTTAGTTGATTTGGAGAAAAGTTTTACCCATGGTTTAGTTTATGCTAGCCGTTATTTAAAAATTAACTAATTTTAATAGTTGAGTAGTGAAGTTGGTCAGCAACTGAGACAGTTATAAATTTCTCGAGACTGGTTCTTGGATAGTACCGAACGTTACTAGGAGCAGGAGTCTAGAGCTGCTTAAGGGTTAAGAGTGATAGAGTTGGTTTGAACTAGGGTAAAAATCAAACCGAAGCAGGTTTTTTGGCAAACACTGATTATGGCTTTATGTAGGTGTATAGCTAAAGTTGTTTGACCATAGGGTTGATTGCGTGAATAATCTTGAAAAAGCCATCGAAAGCAAGTCAAGAAATGGGCTAAAGTCGAATCTGAGTCAGGATTTTGGTGGAGATTTTGGGAAATTAGACTATGTAGCTCTTATCTACTCTTAGATCGAGTGGCAATGACTACTTCTCGGTATCTAGTAGATCTACCCAAACACCATATTTAGACAAAAAGTCTAGAGATTGTACTTGTTGGCAGTAGGTTAGTAGCACGGGAGGTATACTAATTGGCTCGGCAGTTAGGTTGTGGGTGGCCAAAAATTCTCGCCAGAAAGTGTACTCTGTAGTGTAGAAAAAGTAGCGTCTGTAGGGCCGGTTTACAAATAAGCTAGGTATTTCAGTAGTACCTGAAGGCAAGCGAGCCAGTTGTTGGCCAAGTAGATGGTACAAATTTTCTGGCAGTAATTTCGGTTGCCAACTGTTTTGGATTGGCTCTTTTTGAAAAAATAAAAAATCTAAAGCTTGTCCTTGGAAAAACTGGGTCAACAGGTTTTGCATGGTTTCTAGGGCCGCTTCGGCAGTTGGGATTTTGATGTTTAGGTAAATCCACTGAGTGAGGGTTTGTATCCACCAACCAGCTAGTGGTTTGTGTTGTTTGTAAGCTTCTAGAAGCCAAATCAAATAGGCTTGTACAAAGGCAAGTTTCTGACTGTGGTTGGGTGAATTTTGGGGTTGATAGATTTTTATTTGAATACCTTCTGTTTTACGCCAACTAAGCCACAGGCGGTAGTTAGCTAGAGTTTCGGATGTAAACAAGTCAGCAAATTCTTGTTGTAAGACGTATGGGCCAATATCCCAGAGGTAGTAGTTGATTATTGGTGATTGGATTAATTCTAGAAGTTCCTGACTAGGCTTAGAGTTGGGTAAACAAACTAGAATTTGGACTTTGGGGTGAATTTGTTTTAAAGTGCTAACGTTTTCTAAAATTTCTTTAGCCAAACCATGAGGAGTGGCAAAAACTGCTAAGTCTGGCTGAATTGACTGATCGGTAACTAAGTTTTGTATATTGCCGCTAGTCCAGTGTAAGCTGTTTTTGTCCAATTCAGCAATCCAAACCTGACCTTTAGCTAAAAAGTATTCGGCTATGGCTGGCTCTACTAGGGGATGGAGTAAGATATGTTGTAAGTTAGTTTGACCAAACCACTGTTGCAAAACTTCGGTGAGGCTAAAGTTGGCTTGTAGGTCGACGTAATTATCACTATTAGTGGTTAGTTCGGCTGAACCGATTAATTTTTGTAAAAACGCTTTTAAGTACACGTGGTGATTGTGTAAGTCAAGTTTCAGAGTGTTGGTTAGAAGTGTGATTTTTGTTTCCAGTGAGCGGCTATCTAAAGGCTTGGTGACTGACCAGTTTTGGGTAGACATACTAACAAAGGCGGTGAGCTTAGTAGTCAAGACTAGGTTAGACTTCTGGTTATGTCAATTCCCGGTAGAACCGGAGTATTGGGTTGACCACTAAACTTGGTTGGGTTGACGGTGATAGGTTAAAAAATCGGTTTGATTGTTGAAATTAGCTTGAGTTTTATTTAGGTTTTTTAATTTGCTCTACTAACCAAAACCAGACTCTCAAAACCTGAGGCTTTGGTTTACAGTTGGTAGTGAATTAGGGTTAACTGGATGCTTATAAAATCAGGTTTGTTTATTTGGACTAATACTGGTTTTTCAGACTGATAAATGCGGATTTTTGTGAGGACTTTTTGGTAGTTTACTCAGCTTCTTGAGTGCCGTTGATTAGAATTACAGCTAAAATTGGGTAAAAATTCACTTGGTTTTGTAGCTGACAGCAGTAGCTTTGGTTGAGCTAGTAAATTGGGAGTTATCTTTGTTTTGTAAGGTCATATGGCTTAAGTAGAGTTTAGCCAAATCTATTTATAAGTTAATTAAAAGACTTTGTATGGATGAGTTTTGAGTTTAGGTTAATTGAGGGTTTGGTTTGGGCAGCCAATTTTTGACCGACTTGGTACACTAGCTTGGGCTAGTTAATTTAACTGTTAACAAACTAGAAGTAACCACGCCAGCGAATTAGGGCATCTCGAGTAATGTCACCAAAGAAACCTGTATTGCCAGCCGGCCAAGTGAAGACACCGTCAGCACGCATACATTCTTGCAGTTTGACTACGTGAGGCCCTGTTTCTTGAAAGATCCAGCCTGACTCTTTTAATTCAGCGCAAGTAGAACCTAGTTGACGCCAACGGAGAAAACTAGCTCGCGTAGCCTCACCAAAGAAACCTGTATTGCCAGCCGGCCAAGTGAAGACACCGTCAGCACGCATACATTCTTGCAGTCGGCGGACTTCGTCACCCCTGGAATACATTACCCAACCTTTTTTCTTCAGTTCACTACAACTAAGATTAGTATTGCTGGAACTATTATTAGTAGGATTGTTATTGGTTGCTTGGCGCCAACGGTTTAAGGCTTCTTGAGTAACTGGGCCAAAGTAGCCGGTAGAGCCATATGGCCAGTTGAAGAAACCAGCTTGGGTCATGCAATCTTGTAATTCTCTCACTCGTTGACTGCGCTCACCCAAAGTCCACTGACTGTTGCGTAGCTCGGTACAACGATCACTTGAAGAGTTATTGTTGGAAGTGTTAGGGGAGTTTTGGTTGTTGGTTTGATTACTGTCTTGGGTGTTGCTAACCAATAGTTGTCTGGCTCTTTGTAAAGCTTCTTGAGTAACTGGGCCAAAGTAACCGGTAGAGCCAAACGGATAGTTAAACGTACCAGCCCTGGTTAAACAGTTTTGCAATTCCACCACTTGGCTACCGGTCTGGCCAATGGACCAATTTTGATTAATTAATTGCAAACACCGGCTACTTAAATTAGATAGCCCCGAAATACTATTAGCAATGGCTAATTTGGCTTTTTGGTGAGCTTCTTGAGTGACTGATCCGTAAAAGCCAGTATTCACTGGAAAATCAAACAAACCTAATTCTCGTAAGCATTGCTGTAAGCTTTTAACTTCATCAGAAGTTACTCCAAAAGTATAGTCTCGGTTGATTAAATTGCGGCACTGCTGGCTAGGTTGGCTGATAATAATACCTTTGTCTCTACGAAAAGCAAAGAGGGCGTTTTGAGTAACCACACCAAAAGTGGAGGTAATTTCTGATCGCATAAAATATCCTTGTTGCCTGAGAAACCTTTGGAGTAAGCCAATGTCACTACTGGTTTCACCCAAGGTATAGTTGCGGGTAATCAGATGGTAAACTTCGGCTAGGGCAATTGGTCTTTCGTTAGGATCGACTGTTGGTCTTTGGTTTTTGAAAGGTAAATTAACTTCGTCGATTCGAGTCATGGAAAAAGTTTGGCTACTTTCTCCCCAACCGTTGGCAGTCATAATTTTCCACAGATTGTAGTTGCCCCAATATACGTGGGGAGTGTAGCGATAGTTAGCAGCGGTGGCGGCATTGCTTAAAAATACATTGTATTCGTCTAAAGTGGCAATAGTATAGTTGACTCGGTAAGGGGTACCTCCGCCAGTAGTGGTGGCTTGGTTAAAATTGAGTTGTAGTTGGTAAGCGGCCCAGTTGAGTTGATTCACAAAACCTCGATAATTAGGGTTACAGCTACCATCATCGGGACAACCATAACCCATAGCTGCGCGCAACCTAAACTCCGGGTCGTTTACAGTGTCGTAGCCGCTTAAAGTAAGCAAAGATTGTTCTTTTTGTAAGTAAGCTAGTATTAAACCGGGGTTGAGTTGGGGTACTACCCCCCAGCGACTACTGGTTTGCCCACGGGCGGCAGCAAAAATCCAGTAACTGGCTCGTTTGCCTTGTTCGGTATAGTTTTTTAAAGGTGAGTTGACTGAGTCTAAGTAGCGTTGCACTGAAGCTTCGTCGGGAAAGGCTCGGGTAGTGGTAAAATCAACATCGCTCATTAAGCGGTTAGGGTTAAACAGAGGTACATCGGTAGCTCCTAAAACCTGGTTTTGCAGATGAGATTGTTGTCGGAGTTCTTTGTCGTTAGCTTGCAGGTAAGTGGCTATGGCAAACGCTCCTAAGATCAAGTTGAAAACCAGCAAGACAATACTTAAGCCAACTAATTTTTTTTTGTTAGTCATGGTAATTTTGGTTTTTGTATTGGTATAAGGACTAGTTCAATTAGTCAGTTTGGTTTTGGTTATACAAACTAGTATATTGCACTAATTTAGTGTTGACAAGA
>Ga0308401_1000270_pt1 | contig 15138 bp, 16 predicted proteins | sample HotsprSampleOSM1_FD_203472 | JGI IMG/M metagenome (GOLD analysis project Ga0308401, IMG submission 203472) | Hot spring phototrophic mat microbial communities from Octopus Spring, Yellowstone National Park, Wyoming, United States - 20060913_OS-M1 ...
GATTTGCATTAGGAATCAACAACTATCCACGCTCTATAGTATGGAGTGCAATGATGTTGTTGAAAGCTAACAAGGTACTTAATCAATCTCCTACCTATCCTAATGCTATCAGATTTGGTGCTAATAGAACTACAATACTTATTGAGGCTGCATTTCCATATGATAGAGATGTATTTACTACTACTGGTGGTGATATTATTTCTGCTATCATACCTATTACTGGTTTATCTCCTTATAGTGGTGTATTATCTATACCACCTGCTGAACCTGTATTCTTAGAGTTACCTGATCCGGATGATTCTAGATTAGATAGTTTGGAAAAGTTCTTAGTATGGTGTTGTATGCAATATAAAGTTGGACTTAATAGGTTTACCAATCTTGGTGATAATATTAGTGTGTTGTTCTTTGATGAACAACAAACAGGAAATTATCCAACATTGAGAGTTAGAGTAAATTTACCTTACTCCTATACTGCTTATTGTTGTACTGGGAGTATTGTTAGAGCAGTGTATGAGTTGTTTATTGAGAATCCTTGTGGTAGTGGTGTGTTGTCTATTGGTGGTAGGATAATCTTGTTTGATAACAATGTTGTGGTAGATCTTGGGCTGATACCGTAGCGGAGGTGGAGCTATGCCTGAATACGTTCCCGTATCGTTCTCTGCATTGCCCTTAGCTTCGTCTGTAAGCCCTTCTGACCAAACCCTAGTGGTACAGGCAGGGGTAGCTAAGAGAGCCCCCTTCTCGGCCCTTCCAACGGCCCCTGCGGGGCCACCTGGCCCTCAAGGCCCTCCAGGTAGTCAAATCATCACAGGTAGTGCTCCTCCCACTACCTCTCTTGGTAATAGTGGAGATGTTTATATTCAAATCAATACTGGAGATGTTTACAGAAAAACAGGAAATACCTGGAACTTAATTGGAAATATCAAAGGACCACCAGGAGAACCTGGACAACAAGGCCCTGCTGGACAACAAGGAAGAAGTCCAGAAATATTGTTTGGAGTAGGAGATCCAGACAATGCAATAGGCAACAATGGTGACCTGTACATCAATACCAACACAGGTGAACTATTCTCTAAAGTTAACAACAACTGGGTATTTAGAATCTTTCTGAAGGGAGAAAGAGGAACACAAATATATTCTGGTAATACTTCACCAAATCAGTTTATAGGACTTAATGGAGATTACTATATTAACACTACTAATGGTAATCTTTTTAAGAAACAAGAAGGAGATTGGACATTAATTTACAATCTAGGTTCCACTGGTAGCAGTGGTAGTAGTGGAGGTACTGTTTACTTTACTGAAGATAGACCTCACGATTCAGAAGGAAACAATGGAGATATTGCAATAGCTGTTGGTCCTGCTTTTCCTTCAGGTTTAATTTATCAAAAACAATCAAATACTTGGGTTAATCCACATGGAGCACGAATAAGAACAAGCTACAATAAACTGTCTAGGTTAGCAGTAACTACTTCAGAAAATCAAAGATGGCAACCTAGTAGAATATACCATGAAATATTTGATTTAGATCCTTCTTATTCAGAATACTACATAACTCTTCCCAACGACACCAGATTTTACTGTGAAGTATTAGGATGGGACAATCAACTTTATATTCGAATTAACAAAAGGTCTGATTCTAGCTTTATTCTTTCCTATGAAACATCAAATAATAGAATAATTCTGAGCAGTCCATCAAACGTTATTGGTCTAGACTTTTACGTTGATTTTAAAATGGGAGGAAGAATAATTATTTACAATGCAGACCTTGACTATTACACAGACCAATATTATTGTATCCAAGCTTTTGAACAAGGTATTCGTGGATATTCGTACGAATGGATTAGCGATTGAGATGACGAATAATGATTTACTTACCTTGGTTTCCTAATGGTGATCCATATTCACCACCAGAGCCATCAGTATATCACCGTTACTATGGTGATTACTATCAGACTTATGATTTGTACATGACTTCTCTTACTAAGCTGGGTAGTATTTTAGCTAGAGCAATTAATAGTCCTATTGCTTCTCTTTTGGAATATGATCATATCTTTGTTGATGCATATGTACCTTATTCTATGCCCAATACTACACCATGGGTAGATAAGCTATATGAGTTTATGAAGAAATGGGCTGTTTTAGATGAGAATGTATTAGAAATATATTTGTTTGGTGGTTTTCATCCTTATGGATATTTCGATAATAATCAATGGATATGGGTAAGTAGTCCACACCAAATACCACCAGATAAAGAAAGGTGGCCTGGAATACTAGGAGAAGGAGAATATCTATATGAATTTAATATTGAGTTTCCTATCCAACTAGTACCTAATACAGGAATACATTACCTTACACCAGATGATAATGAAGTTCATTGGGTATTTGAGCATATTGGAGAAGATGGACTATGGAAACCCAAATATCCAGTACTAGAAAACAGTGTTGTATATGAACATGAAGGACTTCCTCCAGAATTACAATCAAACCTTGATACATTACCTGATCCAAGAACACTATTAGGAGATGAAATATTCCAAACCCTACGCAAAGTAAGAGCTGCTTACAGAAAACTTGTACAAAAAACATACATACCAGGCACTTTTCGAGGACTAGTAGAAGGGTGTAGTCGTTATATACCACAGTACAATCTTATTGATGAAATAAGAGCATGTAGAAAAGAGTATTATGATCAACTATTCGAAAACAATATAGACTTTATCCTAAGAAAAGCAAGAGAAGAAGGAATAAGACTTGAAGAAGCTTTTTTGGCTTATGTATTGAATGTACCTTTTACTATTGTTTTTGAAACAAGGTCAACATATGCGTACTACAGTCGTGCAGCAAATATAATATTAGCTGATACAAACCCAAATAACTTCATGCCTTATATGTACAGTACTTATCCTTTCTTTATAGACCCAGGTTATACAATATGGATATCAACTACAGGCCCAACAAATCCAGCTTATAGACGTTCCAATTACAGGCGAGGTAGAGGTTTTATTCCAGATCCAGATCAAGGAATTATCGACGACATTCTTGCAGGAAGATTGATTTGGATTCGGTTTACTAATTACAACTATTGGAATCCACCACCAGATGAATTAACTTTTGTTATGGAGGGAAGTGTTGTTCTTCCACCTGCTCCACCATTGAGAATTTATGCTTTTCGTTTGGAAGGCAGTATGGTAATTACTCATCTTCCTGTTTTCTCAGATGGGGAAATAATAACAACAGTCACAGAAAATGTACTACCTCTAAAAGTACCATTAAACTTTGATGATGAATACTACAACAAATACTATCACTGCATAATCTATGCAAACAACAACTATTGGGGAAAACAATCTAGACCAATGGGTGCTGTTGGTAGGTTACCAATATTTTGCAAACGTAAAGATGACCCATTAACCTACGAAAATCTTATTCTTGCACCAGATTTAGGATTAGGTGACAAGAGTTTATCGCCAGATTACATAAATAGAACACTTGGGAACACAACCCAAAAAGAATACCGTATTGACGAAAGAAGAAGAGTAACAATAGAAGTACGAGCAAATTTCTGGTATTCTCCTACTTATTGTAATGGCCCTGCAATAAGTAGTTGTGGTAAAACATCAAGAGACTATGATGAAGGTAACCTTTATGAATACACTATTGTATCTAGTGACTATAGAGATGAATTAGAATGGATAAGAAATGGAGGTGCAAGAGAAGATAATGTAATGGTATATAAAGTTTCCGATCCTATTTCTGTAATAGATGCACACTGGCTTCGTGTTATACAAGAACCAAATGACCCTTATCTATCTTTGGAGAACTATACTATGCCAGATAGTCCAAGAGTTAAGGAAATGCATCTAGCTATTCAGGCACTAGCAGATGCATGGAGTGCCAAAGAAATGGCATACAAGATAAATCCTGAAACAGGAGAAATACCAGATGATCCTGCAGAAAGACAAAGACTAGTAGGTAATCTTGCTTGGCATCTATTGATGCTATGCAAATGGAATGGAATACAATTACTGCACGATAAGAATGTTTTACATCATAAAGGCGAAGATAGATTTCCCATTCAAGTAGTAAGTGCTACTGGTACAGGTAGTGTAGAAGTACAAGGGCACTATCCTTTTGGTGCATTAGCATTCTCCGATGAAGATGAAGAAGGAAAAGTATCTCAAATACCAGGCTATCCACCTAGTGATGTATCTAGACCACAAATGGCATACAAACTTAAATCCTCTAAATTCAAAACAGATGCTTTTGGAGATACTAAAATAGAAGAAGGGGATTACGTTCTTGTTAATACAATACAACAACTTCTGCAAGTAATGATGCAAGACTTAGACAAAGCATTAGGAATGAAAGATTTAAGTGCTGGTGTTGTTCCTGGAGTAAAAGAAGGTGAAATATGTACCTATGAAGGCTTAGCTTCTGCTATCTCTGAAGTATTATACATGAACAGTGCAATTAGCAGTCAAACAGGGCAAAATCTAATATCCAGTGTTATTACTCAAGGAATTGTAAGGGAATTACTTAAGGCTACAGGATTTCCATTAATACCTAAGACTGTAGAGGTAGATGTAGGGAATAATGTTACTGTACCTTATCCAGGTATTCCAGAAGATTCTCCTACCCATTATCTCATGTTTGTTTCTCTAATGCAAACATTACAGCCTATTGTTGCTTCTGTTCTTGATAAAATTCCTGATGATGTTTATCAATATCTATCGAAAAACAGATAATTCTTATGATTAGACCAGGAACTGATTGGGAGAATAAAGCACCTGAGATTCTTTGTGAATCGGCTACTGGAGTAGGTGCAGCAATAGGTAGTGCTCTATTAGGAACATACATTGGTGGTGCTGCTGGGGCAATTATAGGAGCTGTCGCACAAGCTATTGTTGGTCCATCGCTTGAATATGCTTTGTGTGGTGGTTATGAAACAGTTTCTCCACCTTTAGATGGAGAGAATGAATTACCAGAACCTAATCTTACTTTTAATTTGGAAATCAATAGAAAAATAAAAACAGAAGTGTATGAACCACCAAAACAGATTAATTCAGAGATTGCTAGAAGAATCTACGAAGATGATGAGTTTAGAGAACCAGGTTCTACTAAGTTTCCTCTCCAAAAAGCAATCTCAGCAAGAGAAAGTCTAAAGAACAGAAAATTTGGGTGCATATTATATCAGCCTGTATCTGATGAGCGAATAAAACTAAGTAAATGTAATATTCAAAGACCTAGTAATAATCCTGAATTAGACGATAAACAAAGACTAATAAATTTTGTAATCGCACAAGAATCAAATACTTTAGCTACTGGAGTAGTTATAATGTCCACTATTAATCAAGGGAAAGTAAATACGGGAATTGTTGTAGGCCCATACATTCTATCAGCTACTGCAACAGCATATGCAGCATTCAATAAACAAATGTATTCTGCTCCTATTACTAAGGTACCCAAGGGAGTAGAATATGAATCTTGTACAATTCCTCCACCGAGTATTGATGTACCTTTCTCAATTAAGAAAGATACCAGAGTTAAGTTTGAACCATTTGTAGAGATTACTTCTTCTCTTTCTGGAGTATCCAACTAACGCATCCTACGGATGCTTACTGACGCACCTATTGGTGCTTATTGACGCTATACCACACGTTCTCTCTATTGGCCTTATTTTGGCCAAGAAGACGTGTTAGATGGGTTAGGGGTGTAGATATACCCTCCGTGTACTAGAAGCGCCTTATAGGGCAAATAAAGGGCAAGTATGACCGAAAGACGTACCCTACCCATATCAATCTCCGTCTCAGGAAGAGGTTCACCCCTTGTAAAGGTGACAGTAACAGTAAATGGTAAACTGTATAGAAACTTACCACCACCATTTGGTGGAGATGGTACTGTTCCTCCTAATGATATTGTTTACAGTTATAATGCTAACTTAGAACTAACAGAAGAAGATGGAGTAAACTTTGATGGAAAAAATGTTATCAAAGTCTTTAGCGAGTCTCTAAGTAGCTTTGATACTAATATTCTCAATATTGACTTAGGGGAAACAGAATGCTTTATTCCAATACGTAACTTTAAGTCCAATATACCTGGAGGAGAAGGATATAAGACTCAACTACAGATAATCTTTGCTGATAAACCGGAAGATGGAAAAGAATGCAGACAGATTACAGTACCATATCCTAGAAATGATCTTACAGCAGAAATGATTAAGAATGCAGTAGGTAATAGTGTAGAATTTGGTCAAGTCAAATGTGAAGTAGATATAACTCCGTATGGTTATATTAGGTATTATGCACCTAGTAAGGAGGTAGGGAGGGAAGTAATCAATAGACTAGCCACTCTTAGTGCAGGTAAAATAGTTACAGAACCAGAAGATTCATTTAGAGCATCAGAGAGAAAAAGAGTATTTGAGTCTCTTACTGGATACCCTACTAGAGCAATCATGTTTATTTTTGAGGAAGGTAAAGAACCTAGATGCAAGAGATTTAATCTAAAAGAGTAACATTGTGATAGAATGTAGATGTAGCATTGGAAAAGTAATGTGAAGTATCAGCATTATCAGAAATTTGACATCAGGCCAAAGAAAGTAGAATACGATGATATTAGATTTGATTCTAAGCTGGAGCTGTTGTTTTACAAGAGAATAATTAAGTATTCTAGTTTTCATGTAGTGTACAAGCCATTGTTACGTGGAGCAAGTTGGAAGTGGAAAATAGACTTTGGTTTATATCCTGCTAATGAAACTGGAAGGAAACTACTTCAGAAACTCAACAGTAGACATGGAGTTTTTCTGTTTGTGGAGATAAAGGGGATATTGGACAAGAACTTCTTAAGGAAGTACAGCTCTATTATAAGGGAAGAGGTTAACAATGACATCATTATTCTTTCGACGGATTACAAGGCAGCTATCTTTCCTGATACCACCCAAAGTCCTCTAGGTTACCTTGTAAAGCCAGTCTATCCTATGAAAGTCTTCTTTGAGGTACTGGACAATGGTAATGGCAATGAAGTACACCATTGACAATTAGTCAATCTATTGCTAGAATAGTAGTGTCCACATACATGGGGTATGCTTATGGAGACTATTTATTGGAGTGATGCTTTGGTAAGTATACCTAGGCACATTAGATTGCGTGGAGTGAGTCCTAAGATGCTCACTTCGGAAGGTGAGGTAGTAGAAGTGTATGAAGATGGGAAAGTACACAGAGTTCTTTTTGATAAGAAGTTTGTGTTTTGGGTATTGACAGAACGATTTCTGAAACCATTAAAGCTTATTGGGAAGGAGGACTATCTACGTGGTGTATTTTTTCCGGAGTTAATTGAGTTTCTTAGTTCTGAAGGAATTTTGACTAAAAATAAAGAACTGTACAACCTAGCAAAACTGATGACCAAAATGAATGGCAAATCTCTCGAGGAAAACATTGAAGTTCTCAAGAGTACTCTAGAGGAAGATGATTATAACTATTATGAGAATGGCAATGCAGTAGAGGAATATACTGCCACTACAGTAACCACGTCTAGTACAAGCAAGAAGAAGTAGGTAGTATGTATTCCTAGCGGGAGAGTGCAATTGCACTCTCCCGCGAGTTGTATTGACAACTGCAATTAGGGTGATTATAATGGGAGTGGTTGAGTTTGGATGATTATTATGTTGTTGAAGTCTAGGTTATTGAGGGTTTTGCCTGTTATTGAGTTGTTGTATCCTAGGGCTCGGTGGATTTTTATGACATTGACAATGTGTGATTACAATTTAGAGAGAGTGGGTGATTTAAGTAGTGCATTGATGCGTATGAGTTTATCCTGGAAGAAGTTTGTGAAGCGTAGGGAGTTTTATCGGGTTGTTTTGGGATGGGTACGTACTACGAGATTGATACGTGGGATTAATAGGACGGTCTATCCTCACTTTCATGTATTGGCGCTAGTTGAGCCTGGATACTTTGAGGAGTTTTATGTAAGTAATGCTCGATGGACTGAGTTATGGATGCAGTCTACAGAATTAGATTATACACCTGTTGTGGATGTTAGGGTAGTGAGGGATTGTCGAGAGTTTATTGAGACTATGAAGTGTGTTGTGAGTTCTGATGACCTGAAGGATGGAGAAGTGTCCAAGAACAGACTTATTGCTACTGGTGGAGTGTTGAGAAGGTTATTGCGGAAAAAATCAATTGGTAGTTCAAGCATCATAGGCAAATCATATCTGGACCATTGCGATTATCCAAACAGTCTGCCTATTGCTATAGATGGTAATAGGCAAGTGTACCATGGGAGGGGGAAGATATATTTAGTTCAGGATGGAGTTATCATTGATTGCTTTAGCTGGAATATGTAGTTGACTAGGGAACATGTAGTTGACTATAATGGGGATGTAGAGTTTGGAGTGTTACAATGCCTGGTCGTTTTATTGATAGTCCTGATATTGTGGGCAAACTGTATGCTGCTGTTGCAGACTATCCTAACGATTCGCCTATTGCTATAGATGGTGATAGGCGAGTGTATAAGGGGAAAAGGAAAATATATCTAGTTCAAGATGGAGTTGTCATTGATTACTTTGACTGGGATATTTACGGTAGCGAATACCGTAATATCCAAGAGCAAGCCCAACACAGTTGGGGCATTAGATGGTAGGGTAGCGATAGATGTATTTGCCGTGATTTTGGCCTGTAAGGCTTCTTATGGTGCGGGGGGGGTATATCTATACCCCCCCGATATGCAAACAGGGCTTACAGGGCAAATAAACGGCAATGGAAGAAACCGTTGTGCTATCTCCCTTCCGTCAGATTGAAGACAGAAGATCCAGCAACAAGTTGTCCACTAGAACAGTAGAAAACTCCTTCAGAACCTCATATTCTGGAGAACAGTCTTCCATAACTTCTAGAACACCAATAAAGCCCAATTCTTCCAGTTCTTCCAATTCTTCCATGGTACTTTGACTCCACCAACAAAACTCTACAGTAGATACTATAGCACGCTAGATTATAACCGTCAATAGTAGTGGGGGATATTTCTATCCCCCATTACTACATAACTACTGTTCTACTGGATTTAGCGCATCAAAGTTAGAAACACTCTATCCATGTAACTCAAGCATCCATCCTGAGCATCCAGTTTGGCAATTAGCAAGTGAATTAGTTCTGGATGAATCCTTGGATATTGCTTTGCTATTGCTGACTCTAGGTTATCCCTATCCTTGAGATACAGTTTGTGGATACCCGCTAATTCTTCCGGTAGAACATAGTCTTCTGGATAGCTGATTATATCTTCTAACTTCTTCACTATCCAGTTATAGCAACGGACATAGTGCTGGAGTAGTAGTGAGGCCATAACTCAGTACCAAACTCTACACCATTACCATAGCATACTACCACTACAGCGTCAAGTATCTACTGTAATTTACTGTATTGGTATATAGTTGCATCGATATATAGTCATAGTAACATATAGCTGGATAGTAATCTAATATATTTTGCCCTAAGCCTATTGACGGTTATAGCAAAGCTTGCTATAGTGCCTATTGTAGAGTTTTGGGTGAATGCTATGGCAGTCATACTGGACTACTTGACTGAGGTTTTTGGTTTTATTACCAAAGAACTACAGGAAATTATTGAGTATCCTGAAGATTTTTTCTATTTGCATGAGTTACAGGAAATTGAAGAACAGTACTGTAACGGTCTAGATCGGCTTGAAGTAATGAAACAGTTTTGCCGGCATAATCCTGAATACCCTGAGGAGCTAGTTTACTTATTGGTTAACAAGCTAGCGGACCAATTAGATGATCAATGGCGGAAAATAATTAACCAATAATGAGGTAGTGGGGGATATCTTTATCCCCCATTACTATTGACGGCTATAATCCAGCGTGTTATAGTGGGTAGTGTAGAGTTTGGTTAGTTGCTATGGATGCTTTACTTTTTGCTTTGGATCGGCTAATTGCTGAGCTAACGTTTATCTATCTGCTGGAAAAGTCAGACTACTTGCTTGATCACTTGGACTATTTGGATGCAGCAGTCAGTTTGAATGAAATACGTAGTAGTGAAGAATATCGTAAGCTACAATAGTCTGTAGTGGAGTAGTAGTCGGCTATAGTATCCAGTACTAGATGCACTAGTACTGGATACTTTTTTATTGACAACTATAACCTAGCGTGTTATAGTATCTACTGTAGGCGGAAAATAATTAACCAATAATACTGTAGCTATCTACAATATGGGGGGAGTAGAAATACTCCTCCCATACTTGGCTTTATTTTGGCCTAAAAACCCTATCTAGGATGGGGGTAGTACCTCAATACCCCCATTGCCCTATACACGTCTTCTAGGCTAAATGAACGTCACTGGAGAGAACGTATGAACGATAGAGCATCCTCATACCTGACCATGCCATTGAAGAGATCGCCCAAATAGAGAGAACGGCAAATATCCTCAGCTTCTTCACCATTAGCCAGCCTTTGCTTAATTGCTTTCAAGTCAGACTCAAAAAACCACTCTTTTGGATCTAAGTAAGTAGTAATCTCAATTCTGCCGTAATTAGGTTTTTGTCTCCAAATACCCAAACCGTTCTCCGAAATACCCAGAAAGTTGTTCTTGCAGTCATAGACAAGTAAATTCTCAATACTGAAAAGATTAGTAACTATTGACTCTCTAATTGCTTTAGGTGGAGCTTGGAAAATATTAACCCAAATTCCATTGTATGCTTCCTGTGGTATGCTCCCTCTAAATTTCGTTCTCGTACACCAACGAATTCTACACTCAACAGGGTCAAGATAGTAATCGGTACAGTATTCTGAACTTACTGCACCTGGTGCAGTAAGCACTTCCATAATTGACTCATAGATTTGTTTGCGAATATCCATAATAAACCCCAAAACAATATCTTCAATTACAAAAATAGCATACTAGACTGCAGTTTGTCAACAATTAACACAGAAAAGAATGACTGGATAGTATAGATTACTATCCAGTCATTATTACACCGTTATATGATTTTAGTAGGGTGCATTAGCCTGAAAGATTTCCCTAGTGAAATTAGCTGGAGTAGAGAGTCTTCTCTCTGTGTTCTTTTTGGTAACTTTGCTGAGGATGTTAGTTGAGACTCTGAGAAAGTTCTCTACCCTTACTTGAACAACTTCCCAGTCCAAGTCTGAAGTCAAGGTAACTTCCCCTACTCTGTAAACCTCACCTTCCCATGTCATCTTAGTTCCCCAATTCGGAATAAGCTTTTCACCAAAAAGACTCACAGCTGAGTTAACATAGCACTCAGGCAATAACTCATCCTCATCAGCTTTAATCCAAAGCCTAACAACAGCTACATAACAGTTGTCAGACTCAGGACGATAGTCATACTCCACAGTAAAAAACTCATGCATAACCTACCTCCAAACTACAACAACTCCATTATAGAGCAAAAACTAAACACTGTCAACAATATAGCTGGATAGTAATCTACCTTACTATCCAGCTATATAGTTATCGTTTTTCTTCTGCTACGACCATTGAGTTGAATCCTAAGACTAGCTCAGCAGCTAAGACGAATCTATTTCTTTGGCTCAAGGTAACGCCTTTATTCTCTAATGCATTCACTAATTGTTCCATTTCCTCTGATTCTAATAGCTCTACTATGGTAGCAAGCTTCTCTTTTGGAGATAAGCTACGTCTAGTAGAATTCCTAACATTGTTGTCAAAAGGTTCTGGAGTGTAAGAATAACTAAGGTTCTCCCAAGTTAGATTATTCTTACGTAGCGTTCTTGACGAAATTGGTTCTATCTGACCATAATACTGCTCTATTGTTTCCGCTGTCTCAGGATTTGTTTTCGCAAACTCGTTAAATAGAACATCTTGTGTTACATAAAAACTCATTAACTTGCTTAGGTGAGTTCTCAAATCAGGTAACTGACTTGGCCAGTCTTTTGGAACTACAATTTTGCCCTCTAGAAAGACTTTGCTTTCACAAAGAACCTCACTAAGAATGTAGATAGGCTCATTCTCCTCTTTGCTACAATGAATAGCAACTTGCCCACTATCTGATAGTAACTTTGTTGCCCTTTCTGTCTCACTTCTGTTAATCTTCCATTGATTACCCACTTTCTCAATAAACACTGGAGAAATATACTCAATGGGATTAACCAACTTACCAAGAAAAATGCCAGGTCTAATTGATGTCAACCATTCAAAGTAAATATCGCAATCTTCATCCTTGTAGTAGAATGAATTCTCATCCTTCTTGTCCAAATTAAACTTGGTTACCAAATAACCATCACTAAATGTAGGCTTGTTCCAAAAAGGAAACTGCTTCAACAACTTAGCATACTTCAACCTGTCAACCATAATTACACACCAAAGTCGACACTCTACTAGTAACACACAACTAAACCTGTGTCAAGTACCCAGAATAGAAAAAAATACAATCGATGTACTACTAGATAGCTGGATAGTAATATAGTTACATTGATATACTACCATTTTATTATTCTGAATCTATGTTCTGCTATTGTTGTATAGATTTGGGTATTGTTGATGTTACGGTGTCCTAGGTAATCTTGGATAAGTCTAGTATCATAGCCTTGGTTAGCGAGATAATATCCGCAAGAGTGTCTGAATATATGGGGATGTATTTTAACAGGTACTACTTTAGCTTCGTTTATTTCATCGCACAGTTGATTAACAGCGTATCTAGTAAGAGCTAATCCTGTTCTAATGTTCACAAAGAGATAAGGGCCAATTATTTTATGGTCTACGTAATAATTTCTTAGTCTACTTAATGTTCTTAGTTCATGTTCTGATAATGGATGGTATCCAGACTTACTGCCTTTAATTCGAGAAACATACAATGTTCTATCTTTATATGAGACATCGGACCATTTAAGATTAATTGCTTCTGTAACTCTTAGACCATGTCTGTACAACAATAATACTAAGCAATAATCACGTACAGTTTTGTTTTTCTTTAACCACTCCAATACGGCTTCTACTTCTGAGTGAGTTAGATATTTTCTTTCTCTCACAAACATCTACTCCACGGTATAGCTCTAGTGTGGTAATTTATCCTATCTTGGGTGTATGAGAGATTGATTATTTCGTAGGTAAGAGATAAGAGTCTGAGTTCTGTTTTGTGGAGAAGTTACTTCTACTGCCTTTTGTCTCCCCTTACGGGGTTGTAGGAGTAGTGCAGCTTTAGCGTATAGTGCAGAGTTCTCTCTACTGCCCTTATTTTCGCCTGTAAGGCATCTTACTGGTATGGGGGGATATAGACATATCCCCCCACTAGAACAAAGGCCTTACAGGCCAAAATAAGGCCCTACAGAACCATCTCTACCTCCAAAGGAAAGTTGGTGATCAACAGCTCGTAACCTCTCACCTCATCCGAACCAGTAGAGTATATAGGAATTATATTCTGGTAAAAAGATTTATACTTCTCCGCATTCTCCTTTGTATAATTGATACTATACATCACCATTGCACCTATATAATCTAACCTTAAAAACCATTCATAAATTAGATTGTATTTATTAAAGAAAAACTTGCTTTGCTTTGCATTATCGCTTATTCTTGGCGGATCGAAGTAAATTAAAGACTCCGTTAATCTATCCTCAGGAAAAATCTTAAGAAAATGATTAAAACTGTAACATGTATAACTATCTATTCTTTTTGATATATCTTGAATTTCCTCCAAAGATGGATATTCAGGTTTTATTGATTCACCCCAAGGTACTAAATATTCACTAGCAAGACTACTAGAATACAATATACGTTGACTATTCTTGTTTAGATACAAGAATAGTGCTGCTGCTCTAAGAGAATTGTCAGAAAAATCATCTAATTCTTCCTTACTTGGTACTTCATTAGAACGAAACAAAGCACTAATAACAATAACATTTTTGTCCATTAATGAACGATACTCGTCTTTTATTTCTAAAAGACTCTTATTCTCAGAAATAACTTTCATTAATTCATCGTATAAATCTTTGGGCCTCTTCCATACATTAAACCAAAAGCAATACAATCCATAGTGAGTATCATTACCCACTATTCTATTGCCACTAGCAATAGACAATCTCATTGATCCTGCAAAAGGTTCTACAATAGTACCTATACATGCAGTCAATTCCTTAAAATTACTTCTTTCCATCAGTATTTCAATCAGTTTCTTCTTACTTCCTAGCCACTTGATAATACTCATAACCTTCTCCAAAAATGGTACGCTTCTATTATATCTCAAAATTGACTAACTTGCCACTTTTTGACTACATTGCTATAATACCTACCATAAGAAGCAATCAACTCAGCTCTATCTAGTCCATTTACTATCTTGCGAGCATTAACAAAGTCATATCCATAGTTTGGTAAGTCAAAGTGACTTAGTTTGTAACCAGTAAATAATCCTTCATGCATTCCTACTACAGCAATATGAGCAGCAATATCTGGTTCTAAAGCTAAATCAGGATTAGTTACTAGTTTATCTCCTAATCCTATTCTATTACCTAGTTTTCTATAGTTACTTTCCCAAGTAATCTGTATATAACCTCTACCGTAATATCCAGTCCTCCAATATCTCTCTTGTAGTTTGTACAATGCTGGTTGTGTTATTGGATTAGCTCTTATTTCTCTTCTTGGTAAAAATGCAGATTCATGAGATACTGTACCAATGATGTATCCAATATGATTAGGATTAGATATCTTGTAATGATTCATCCACTTTATCAATAGAGGAATAGCTTGTCTTGCACCATTGATTCTATCTCTAGGTACACTCTCTATTAACATAGATACTAGATTATTATCATTCACTTTTACCTCCTTGTCTACAAATTTCTCTTGTTTCTTCTATTAGTTCTTCTATTTCTTGCCACTTTTTATCTATTTCAGCTTCTAATTCACTTATCTTGTCTTGTCCATTTGTTACATTACTAGTACCATTAAACCAAATGGTAATCTTTCTTTTGTTACTAGCTATACCAAATGTACTCATTATACCTGCTAGAATAGGAGCAGCATGTTCTTTGGGTATTAACTCTGGAAAATAAGTTTGTTGTATTATAAGTACGGCTCCAAGTATACCCAATACATTAGTTACTTTGTCTGCTTCAATTTTCATTGTACTTCCCTCCGTTGTTGGATAAAGAACTTGTTATTT
>Ga0308401_1000276_pt1 | contig 14890 bp, 15 predicted proteins | sample HotsprSampleOSM1_FD_203472 | JGI IMG/M metagenome (GOLD analysis project Ga0308401, IMG submission 203472) | Hot spring phototrophic mat microbial communities from Octopus Spring, Yellowstone National Park, Wyoming, United States - 20060913_OS-M1 ...
CTGCGCTGGGCGGCCTTCAGATCACCACCTCGCCGAATCGGCGGGATGATGTCGCGCGGGCCAATCTTGGCGCTGTCAAAGCCGCTGTCAGCCAGCGTCACCCAGGCTGGCTGACCCCGCTCATCGCAGCGACTTGCACGACGCTTGAGCGTCGACAGAACTCGGCCCAACGCCATGCACGGTTGCCAGAATCATTTGACTGCTGGCTCCCACAGCATATCCCCCTTTCAGCCAGCGTCTAAATGGCTTGCCACGTCGCGTTTGAAAGTAGGCGCTGGCGTTCGTCGGGCGAAACCCAGTCGCGTCCACCGCGATGACCTCTTCTTCAACCAGCCCTGCCTGCTTCAGCGTGCTCAGCAGCGCCTCATTCATCTTGTCCAGATGGCTTGCTCGGAAGCGGTGATACATCCGATTGAGCGTGCTGTAGTCCGGCACACGCGTCAGCTCCAGCGCGTCCCGCAGCTCCTTGCTCATCAGCAGCAGCTCCTCGAAGTCGCGGTAGCTCATCTTGAAGTAGAAACACAGCAGCACACACGCCGCCAACTGCGGCAAGGTGAACTTCTTTGGGCTGAAGCGGTGGCTGTATTTTGGGAATACCGCCTGCGTCTGAGCGTAGATAATCCGTGCGACCTTGACATGCCGACTCTCACGCAGTTTCACTGCCTTGGCCTTTCTACCTCTCATGACTCCCAATTATGCGATGTTTTCAACTGAGCAAATCGTAGACTATCTCGACCGCGAGACGGCGCAGATTGACCGGCTGAAGGGCGAGGTGGAAGCCAGCATTGACCTGCTCCAGCGCTACCGAACTGCGCTGATCTCGGCGGCGGTGACGGGTAAAATAGATGTGCGAGTGCCCGCGGCGGCGTCCTGTCCGTCGGCGTAGCCATCGCAGCGCAGCGCCATGTCTAACCTGTGCCAGCCCAACGGGGATGACTATCCGGAAGCAGCGCGCAAACACCTGGACGACGCGCGGGCGCTGCTGAACGCCGGGCGCTACGACGGGGCGGGCTACCACGCCGGCTACGTCATCGAGTGCGCGCTCAAGACGCTGCTGCTGGTCGGGAACAAGCCAGTTCGTGGGCACGACCTGAGCGCGCTCAGCCAGCATGCCATCAAGCTGGCGACGGCCGGCAGCCCGCAGACCGCGCGCTACATCCCCAATCCGCTGCCGCGCCTGGCCTACGCCACCCCGCCGCACGGCTGGAAGGAGACCATGCGCTACCGCGCGCCGGGCGACCTGACGCAGCCGCAGGCACAAGGCTGGTTCAACGAAAGCAAGCGCGTCTATCAGGCGACCATCGCCGCCATGCGAAAGGACGGCGTCATCCGATGAGCGACTCGACCATCCGGCACTTCGACCAGGCGCGCCAGGCGGCGCTGGATATGCTACGCGACCTGGCTGATCGTTCAAAGGTCGCGCGTGCCCTGCTATCCCCGGACATCTTCGCCCGCATTCGGGTCGCGCTGTGGATGCCGGCTGACCCATCACCGGAACAGCGGGCCGAGCTGGAGCGAACGCTGCAGGTTGCGAGCGGCCCGTTCTGGGGAGGGCTGTGGCTAGTCACCGCCAAGACGCCGGATGCTGAGCGCGAGCTGCTGGAGGAACTATGGGACGAGGGCGTGCCCTGCGCTGAGCAGGCGAACATTCGCATCAACGAGCGCCATCGCAGCCTGAGCGTCTGGCTGCGCCCGCTGCCCGGTCCGCCCTGGTCGGCCGATCCGAGGCTCGCCGCGAGCGGGCCGCCGATCGTCTCTTTTTACGCCTTCAAGGGCGGGGTGGGCCGCAGCACGGCGCTGGCGATCTTCGCCGCGCAGCGCGCCCACGCTGGTGAGCGGGTGGTTGTGGTTGATCTCGACCTGGCCGCGCCGGGCGTCAGCACGTTGCTGGGCGGTGTTGAGACGGTCCAAGCCGGCGTGGTGGATTACTGGTTGGAGCAACCCTTGCTGGGGGAGGCGCTGGACCTGCGCGATTATTACATCCGGGTAAGCCGGCCGAGCCTGGTCGGCGCGGGAGGAATCTTCGTCTTCCCGGCCGGCGCGCTGGATGCGCTGTATCTGCCCAAGTTGGCGCGGCTGGACTTCACCCCGCCGAGCGAAGGCAAGCACCCGCTGGAGACCTTGTTGCTACACATACGTGATGCGCTGGCTCCGGACTGGATTTTGCTCGATGCGCGCGCTGGCCTGTCGGAGGCGGCCGGCTTCGTCCTCGGCGGGCTGGCGCATTTGACCGTGCTGTTTGGCGGGGCATCCGACGCGCACTGGCGCGGGCTGCGCCTGGCAGTGCGCCGGCTGGGCGCAGACCGCGTCCAGCATGGGCAGCCGCAGGACGAATGTCTGCTGGTCTTCGGCATGGCCCCGGCCAATCCGGAGATCGCCCGCCTGGCTGAAACCGAGTTCCTGCGGCAGGCCGAGGCCGCTTTTGAGGCAGACTACTACCTGTCCGACTCGGAAGAGGATGCGGACGCTTTCTGGTATCGCCGCGACATGGAAGATAGGGATGCGCCGCACAGGCCCGTCGTGCTGTACTATAGCGAGCGGATCGCTTTCTTCAGGCGTCTAGAGGACTTGGTTGCCTATGGCCTTTCAGCAGAGGACTACCGCCGGCTCGGTGAACGGATCGCCGACCGATTCGCCAGGTAGCGCGCCGATGGCGGCGCTGACCGACGCGCAACGCCAGCAATTGCTGGCCGAACTCCGCGAGATGGGGCGCGCCTCGCTTGAGGGCGACCAGCAATTTGCGCGCGCCTTTCATCCCATCAGCGAGCATTTGCGCGTCGTCGATCCAGACGTCTATTTGATCGTCGGCTACCACGGGGCCGGCAAGAGCATGCTCTTCAAGGCCGCGGTCAATCAATTGTTACGCAGCCCAACAATTCAAAGGCTGCTTGGGCGCAGCCTGTTCCTCCATCGCTTCGCCGACCAGCAGGCGAAGTGGCTGGCCGGCTATCCACGCACCAGTGACTTTCCGGACGTTGGCGCGCTGCGGCGCTTTGCGGCGCGCTTTCCTGATGAGCGCGGGCGCGCTCAGGCGCTCGCCGAGCTTTGGCTGGCCTATCTCGCTCGCCTGTTGCGCGATGAGCTGAACGCGCCCGATCTTGAAGCGATCCTCGCGCCGTCGGGCGCCGAAATTGACCGCATCATGGATGCGCTTGAGCACCAGCGGAGCGCGGTGATCAAGGCGCTGGATATGCTGGATGACCGCTTGCGAACGGAAAGGCGCTGGCTCTTCGTCAGCTACGACGAGCTGGACACCCTGGGCGGGACGGACTGGGCGCTGATGGTGGACCTCATCCGTGGCCTGTTGACCTTTTGGACCGAGTACATGCGCCGCTGGCAGCGCCTTCAACCCAAGATCTTCCTGCGCACCGACCTGTTCGCCAACGCGCGCGTCTTCGCCGCCGACTTCGCCAAACTGGCGGCCAATCGCCTGGAGCTGACCTGGAGCGATCGCAACCTGTATGCCATGCTCATCAAACGCATGGCCAACACCAGCGAAGACTGGCTGGCTTACTGTCAGGCTGCTGGCCTGCGCTTTGAGCATGATGATCACCTGGGCTGGATTCCTTACCTGCCCAACCTGGACGCGGCTCGTCCGCTGATCGAGCGGATCACCGGGCCGTTCATGGGGGGGAACATCAAGAAGGGCCGCACCTTCTTTTGGGTGCTGGATCATCTGCGCGATGGGCGCGGGCAGATCACGCCGCGCAACCTGGTCAGCCTATGGGGATATGCGGCGGCGCAGGAGCTGGACGCGGCGCGGGCCAGCGGCCCCCAAATCCTTCATCCGACCTCGCTGCGCCGCGCGCTTGATCAGGTCTCCGATGAGCACCTGCGGACGCTCAAGAGCCGTGAGATGCCCTGGCTGGCGGAGCTGGCCGAGCGGCTTGCGGGACGCGAAGTGCCGATGACCCGCCAGGAATGGGAAGCCCTGCTCGCCAGGGACTGGCCGAGCTGGTGCGAACGAGCGGAGCATTGCCCGCCCTGCCAGACGCCGGCTGAACTGCTGGACTTCTTAATTGACCTGGGCGTGTGTCGCCGGCGGCCGGATGGTCGGGTTGACGTGCCCGATTTGTTTCTCGGCGGCCTGGGGATCAAGCGCCGTGGGGGAGTGAAGCGGTGACTCTGGACATCTCCGAGCGCAGCTTCGAAGCGCACATCGTCGCTCATCTGGCGGGCGCGCATGGCTACCTGGAGCGCCGCAGCGCTGAGCATTACAACAAAGCGTCTAGAAGACTATAGCATACTCCTGTGAACGGCTGCTGCTGGGCGTGGTGGATGACGTGCGCCCGTTCCTCGCCCAACTGCTCACGGAGAGGACAACGTGGACCGTACCCCATCTAGTGGAGAAGTGGTTAAGATACACCAGCAGCGTGTTTGCAGGGGTGAGATAGCCCAGCGCGGCGTGTGGGAGCTGCCGGTTGTAAAAGGCATCGATGTATTCGAACGTCTCCTGCCATGCTTGTTGGCGAGTGGTGAACCCCTTGTTCGGCACGCACTCTAGCTTGTAGCTGGCGAAGAGTAGCTGCGTTGTCATAGACATCTCCAGGTCTGCTCATACTCTGCACTGCCTTACTGACAAAATCGCTGCTAGCATTCTCGGTCTGAATGGAAGACCAGATCCGCTTCTGGATTGCGCGTACGTCATCGAACGCTGCCATCACCAGTTCGCGGCTAGTGCATCTCCTATCCCACGACTCGTCAAATCCATCACCACGGCCAGATACATCCATCCTTCGCCAGTGGGCACAAACGTGATGTCACCGACCCACTAGTGTCCTTGCGGTGAACTCGCGGTTCTGCGCAACTGGCAAGCTGTGATTGCTGTTTGTCCTTATCCTGCGTTGCCTTGCTCGCCGCGAACGCAAGCCATTTTCGCGCATCAATCGGGCCACCCGTTTGTGGCTTACCCGCCAACCTAGCTGCATCAGCTCATTCGGGAACGCTGCTTGTACTGTCTGTGAATCGCACGTATCTCGACCCCTTATTCGACCGCACGCGTGCGCTCATGTGGCCTCGGCCACACCAGGCAGAATGCCGAGCACTCGGCAGATTGCTGCGACGGGGAAGGCCTTGCGATTCATCTCCACGAACTCATACTTCACTTGGCGCCAAGAATGCCGTTTAAAATCTCGCGCGCGCTGCTGATTCTCCCTTCTCAGCCGCGTCGTCTCGCGCTCGACCATGACCCGGTGCAAGGACGTTGTTGACTTGCGCGCATCTCGCTTCGCCAGCGATCCTCTCGGACAAGCCCAAGTCTTTGGCCACTTGGCGGTGTCTCCGCGCTCGCTGAGTCGCACTGCTTCTTCCTTGAACTCACGTGTATCGCCTTCTGCTTCCGTTCATCTTGCTGCTCATAGTACTCCTTTTCTCGGTCTCCACCAAATGGGGTACACACCACTCTCCCCGCCTGGCCATAGGGGAAGCTCGGCGCGGCAGGGTGCTCGGCGACGCAGTAGGTGACGCCGGCGATGGTCAGCTCGTCGTGGGCATTGGGGCGGAAGGGCACACTAACAATATCTCCTCTCGATGAGCAATGCCAACTCCTCTGCTAATGCCTCTGAGGAGGCAAGTCGAAGGCGCACACGTCCCTCTTGGGGCATCAGCCGGAATAGCCAGTTGCGCTCGGGGCCGCGCAAGATCAGACAAGCGTAGTCGGAGACCAAGCTATCCCCAACGCGCTCTACGCGACTCAGGCTGCCGCGCATGCGCTCATGGGCGTAGTCCTCGCGCAGCCACTGGCGGACGGCCTCCGGCAGGTCGGTCGCTGCCGGAAGGTCCTGGAATTGCTCAAGCGAGACCGCCCATGTTTCGTCGGTCGCCGGCGCTGTTTTGATTTGAAAGAATTCTGCGGCTCGCGCGCCGAGGTGCTGATGAGAGAAGGGCACTTGCGCCAGCGCGTATCCCCCTTCGGCTTTCCAGGCTTGGCACACCACAGTGTGCTCGTCGCCGACGTGATAGGCGCAGGATTGCACCTCCTGCTCGCTCATCGCCACCAGGCTCAGGCTGTAGCGGGGATGAATGGCGACGCGCAGCATGCGCCCCAGCAATTCATCAAGGACAATCTTTCCATCTTCCACTCGCGCCAATCCGCGCACGATCAAGGTGCGAGCGGCCGCGGAGAAACGCGCCTGTAGCGTTGTCTCGTCGTCGGGGAGCGCATGGGCTTTCAACCATGCCGGGAGCGCGGCGCCCTCGTCGAGGAAGAGCAATCCGCAACCGAACTCCTCTAGGCTGAGCACGAGCGGTTCATGCATACGTCGGTGGGTTGAATTATTTCCGGAAGATTCTCTTGAGCACGGCCTCGTCAACTGCTCTGCTCACTGCTTCAATGCTCTGCTGGACAAAGTTTCGGGCCGACTGTTGGTATGGCGTGGCGCGCAGCCAGTCTGCGACGATGATGCCTGCGTAGCCGCCGACGGCATAGCCGGCGAGTGCCCCGAAGGGGCCGAAGCCGAAGAGGCCGAAGAGAGTGCCGCCTATCGCACCGCCGCTGAGCACCCCCACCTTTTTAAGGCCAATGCTGACGGCGGCGTCCACCAGCGTGCTGCTGACGACCGCCGCTCGGCCGTGCCGGCCATAGTCCTGATGGGCGTGGAAAGCAGCTGTCACCAGGTCAAGCGCGGTCAGGGCATTTGCAAGAAGCCCGAACGATAGCCGCCCCTCCATCCGCAGCCAATGGGCGATGAAATTCTGAGGGTACAGCCGCGTCAGGTGAGTGGATAAGCCTGCCATCTCTTTGAGCCATCGTGGGCCGCGCACAATCGCAAGTCCGTTGTCAACTTTGATCTTGGACAGCAGATAGAGAGGTGCGCCGAGCGTAACCAGCAATTCAGCACCGCCGAGCAAGGTGCCAAGCCCGGCGTGTTGGCGCAGGGTGCGCCGATCGGGAAGCTGTTTACCCCTGCCATCTGTCGGGAGGGAATGGAGCGCGCTGTGATATTTTTGAATCGCGGCTTCTAGCGACTGAACCCCCTGTGCGTCTGCCTGACGGAAGGCAGAGGCGCGGTCGGTGAGGAAGCGCGCCAGGCGACTGGCCTCGCCGGCCAGGTGTTGCGCTCGGCTTCGCGCTGCATTGACCAGGCCTTCCACATTAGCTTTCTGGCGCGTCTCCCAGTCAAGCGCGCCCAAAGCACGGCTCAGCCGCCCATCTATATCGTATAGCTGCGCGGCAGACTGGGCCATCTGCTGTGCGCGATCTTCTAGCAAGTCGGGAATGACCACGATACGCATGGCTCAAGGGATGAAATAGAGTCTCCAGTTGATCAATTGCTCGCGGGTTATTTTCATCCTGTAGCTATTGCCCCAGTTGGTGTGGCTGACGACGATTGCATCGGGCTCAACTTGTTCTATGATGGCGACGTGTCCGTGCTGCGCGCCAGGCGTCCCGGATAGGGTCGGATGACCTCGATTCCACACAACGGCATATCCCACGTCGAGGTGCTGGCGAAGGTCGGCGGCGTTGCGAGGGAGTTGGAAGACCTTGTGGCGGAATTTCTCTATGTAATCAGCTGCTCCGCCTTGTCCGCCGGTTGGCCCAAGGTCGGGCCGGCGGGCTTGTGCATACAGCGCGCAGCTGTGCCTATATTCGGCGGGATCAACGTCCACGAGCTGAATAGGACCACGGACGCCTCCGCGCTGCGGCGACGCAACCTCGATGCTCTGGATAACCTGGCCAGGCGGCTGCTCGCGGCGCGCTCTTTCCAAGCCGGTGAGGATGACCTGAGCCAGCTTTCCTTTGGGGATGGAAGGCGAGTCCTTCGCAACAGGCGCGTGGCGCTGCGGGCAGCCGTTGAGCCAGTCCCAGATTCGCTCGGCCAGGCTCGGCAACGTTCCAAAGACTCCGACGATGCCGGGGAGCGGCAGCAGGCGCGCGAAAACCATGCCAATAGACAACCGCGGGAGCATGAACAATATCCCTGAAAGCAGCCGCGGGGTTGAGGGCGCAATTGTGATCTGGCTGGATGCCTGAGCGATGCCCTGCGCACCTACGGCATCGGCGTGTTCAAAGCGAGTCGCGGCGGCCTCCAAAAAGCTGGCTTTCTCTTCGGCCTGGATGGCCAGGCGATCAGCCAGGGCGGCGGCCTGTTGGACTTGTGATTCAACTGCGGCGCTGCGTCGCGTTTCCCAGTCAAGCCCGGCCAGCGCAGCGCGCAGTTGTCTAGCCTGGCCGTGCCAGAACTCGCTACTCATGCGCAGATGCTGGGCATTTTGTCTCAGTTGCTCTGGTTGGACGATGATGCGCATGGTTGATCTCCTCTTCCTGCGGTTCACGTCGCTGCGGTCTCGGTTTGCCAGGCGGCCAGAGCAGCGCGCGCCCGGTCGCGCCATGTAGGCAAGCTGCTTTCGGGGGCGCTGAACTCGACGGGTGCGCGCAGATCGCTCATCAATCGCGCTGGCTGGGCCGGCGGCGGCGCCGACGCGTTTGCCAGCAACGCCCCCATGCGCATCAGGCGCGCCAGCCTGGCCAAGGGCGGCGCGTGCTGGCTCAGCCGCGTGGTCGCCGGCGCGCTCAGGGCGGCGACAACCTGGGCAAGCTGGGCGCTGCCTGTGGCGTCGGCTTGTTCAAAGTCGTCGGCGCGCGCCTGCAAAAAGCGTGCCAGCCGCTCAGCTTCTTCGCCGAGCGCGATGGCCTGTCGCTGCGCCCAGGTCAGCGATTCCTCTATCTGGCCGGCGGCGCGCACTTCCCAGTCCAAGCTGGCCCAGGCGCGCTGCACCTGTTGGTGGCATGCCTCGAGCACAAGCACCGCCTGTCGCAACTGTGCTGCTTGTGCGCGCAGCAACTCTGGAACGACGAGGATGCGCACGGCAAGCCAGCGCCCTTCGAGCCGTTGCGCGCTGACGCAGGGAAAGCCCCGCGCCAGGGCCTTCCCTGCGCTTGCGCTTACCCTTGCTGATCGGCAGCAGCAAAGCGATCGGCAATCTGGTTGAGTTGCTGATTGATGCCTCTGAGCAGCTCAGTGAACTGCTGCATCTGAGTGCGCCACTGTTGAAAATCGCTGTAGAAGCGCTGGGAGGTCATCCCTTCCCATTCGGGCTGCATTGACTTAACCGCGTTGGCGAGTCGGTTGACCATCTCGTCGCTTTGCGCGGCCGATTGTGCGAATTGCGCAGCGACTTGACGAACTTGCTCCGGGCTGATCCTAATGCGTGCCATTGCTGAATGCCTCCTTTCCTTGAAGATGAATGTGTCTGAGCCTGTCAATATCGGTTGGAGTTTCGCGTGTAAGTGCACTTGTGTCTCTCACCCCCTTAGTTCTCGTCATCCACACGTCGCCAGATGAAGCCGCCTTTGGCCGGCGGGGATGGGTCTGGCGGAGTGGTCGGCTGTGCAATTGCTCCCAGCGGTCGCCATCTGCGGACCGGCGCGGCGTCTGGCAACGACGTCGGCGGCAGTGTCTGGCTTGACGTGTTGGTGAAGGATTGCGCCGGCACGCCCACGTGCGCCGGCAGCAGAATTAAGCGCGCGCCGTCACCCACGCCAGCTTGGGCGAGGGTGAGATGCGGCGATAGCATGCGATGCGCTGGCGACGTGTAAATCGCCCATTCCTCTTTTGCTCCCCAGGCCAGGGCCAACTCGCGCAGGAGATCGGCAACCTTGGCGTCGGCCGGCAGGTCGAGATCATGCTCATCGCCCCATTCGCGACGCTCGATGGTCACAATGACGCGATCCACGTGTTCCCCCTTTGGTTGTTCTATTCGAAGAAGTAGTATATCAGAAGCTTATCAACCTCTTGCCAAAGCTGTGCAGCGGAACAGGGCAGACATTCCACCCAATCTTGTGCAGCGGATCGATAAACGCGCATCCGCCATAAGCCGTTCTCGCCTTCCAGAAACCCCAGTCCGTTGACCTGCCATCCGTTGCGCTGGGTCATGCAGACCAGCGAGCCATTGCGCCGGCCTGTTTGCCAAGCGGAGAGAAAGGCGCTCGCGCTTTCTTCGCTCACCCCGGCACGCCGCAGTATCTGCTGCGCATCCGCCGGCCGGCCGTCGTGAAACGCTTCGCGCACGGCCATGAGGTCAGCTTCGAGGAGCGAGAAGGGCTCGCTGGACGCAGCATCCACCTCCCCTAAGCTAATGTGCTGTCGAAGCAGCGGGGTGATCTCGCCGGCCAGCAGCGGCCAAAGTGCATAGCCTTCCTGCTGGGGGTGCAGGTGGACGAAGAAGGGTGGGCGATGGTATATGCACGTTTGTTGAGGCTCGCGGTTAGCTTGACTGAGGATGAGCATGAGAACTGCTTGCGGCTTGATCAGCGTGCCGATCAGGGCAGCGACGACGGCATCCATCTGCAAGCGGCCATCCACCATGCCCAGGTAGCCTTTCTGGATCAGCTCGTCTTGGGCAGCGCTCATCGCCTCTTGAATCTCCTCGGTCAGCCAGCCGGGAAATGGGTCAGGGATGCCGATCAAGGTCTCCCCGCCCAGCAGAGAGGCCAGCGTAAACAGCTCCTCTGGTTTGAGCCAGACCGCGTCCTCTAATACGCTGCTCATACGAGCGCTACTATAGCCTGCCCTTGATGGTTGCGCAAGCTAGCTTGCTGGTTGTTGTTCAGCCTTGCGCCTGATCGACTGTACCCATGCCTCCGCCGAGATCGGCCCGTGGTTGGGGTCGGCGATCTTGACGCGCCAAAACTGCCCGCGCCGGATGTAAAACGCCTCGCCTGGCGATAGGACGCGCGCTGGGTTATCGAACGGCAAATTGACCTTGAAGACTTGGTTGATGCCGGCCGTTCCCATCTGGAAACCGGTCGGCACATCCCGCAGTAGCTTGATCCAACCCCAGTCGCTCTCGATATCGCCGGTCGGCCCCGCCACGGTCAGGAAGAAGCCAAGATCGCGCCAGCGTTTTAGGTTGGCATTGAGCAGGTCCTGGTTCGCTTGGCCGGCGTCGCTCTTGAAGATGTCGTAGTCGTCAATCACCAGCCACAAAGCCGGCCATGGCTTGGCGCGCAGATCGTCGCGCAAGCGTTGGCGCAGGACGCGCTCGATCTCGGCCAGCGCCTCGGAGAGCTGGCTCTCATCGGTGATGTAACGCGGCGCAGCGCCGGCGTCTCTCATCAGCGGCGCGCGCAAGTGCGGCAGGTCGCTCAGCGCTCGCAGCGTGCAGCGAAAGTCCGCGATGTATATCACCAACTGCTCCGGCCGGTATCGCTCGCACAGGGAGAGGACCCACGCCTGGAGGAGCGTGGTCTTGCCGCATTGCGGGCCGCCGGTGATGAGGAAATAAGGGCCGTTCGTCAGCTCCACGCTGAAGGGCCGGTCGGGGTCCTCCAGGTCAACGGCGAAGACGGCCTGCCAGCCATCGGCCGGCGCGGCCCAGGCGTCGGAAGGCGGCAGGAGCTGAGCAAGGCCGAGTTTGTCCGGCAGCGGCGGAAAGGCGCGCGGGCGCGGCCCCGGCCAGGCGCGCTGCATCGCTTCCATGACTGACCGGAGCGCCAGCGTTCGCTCGGCCTCGGTTTGGCCGCGCGCCGGCAGGGCAGTCTGAAACTCCAGGATCGGGTTGCCTTTGAGCAGGCCGCGACCGGGCAGGCCGGCCGGCTCCAGGCCGCCCGTCGGACCAATGGCCATGCTGTAATCTCGCGCGGCCAGGCGGTAGGTTGCCGCGCCGGAAAGGCTGTTGGCCAGCCGCGCTTTAAGGTCGGAGGGGCTGGGCAGGGTGAAGACGAAATATAGCCCATACGCTGCCCCATCGCGCACCAGGTCGGTCAATAAGTCGTCCAGATCAAGCATGCGGTCCTGGCATAGCTTGGCAAAGGCGGCGTGGTTCTCCACCACAGTGACAATGGCCGGCAGGCGCTCGTTGCTCACCGCGCAGTATTCGCGAAGGTTGGCAGCGCTGACAGCGGCCAGTTTCTCTTTGCGGCCGCGCAGCTCCTGGCTCAGATAACGCAGGAAGCGCTTGAAGCGGCTCAACTCATCTATGCTAAAGACATCGCCGACGTGCGGGAAGCCGGCCAGGGCTTTCAGGCGCTGGCCGCTGAAGTCGGCCAGGTAGATGTGCACCTCGGCCGGGCTGTGGTCGAGCGCCAGCGACGTCACCAGCGTTTGCACAAACGTGGTCTTGCCGCTGCCCGGCTCGCCGAAGAGGACGAAGTGCCCCTCTTGGCCAAGCGGGAGCTGGAACAGCGGCTGCGCCTGGTTGGTGGGGTCGTCCAACTGTCCGATGAGCGGCGCAAGCCAGCGGTCAGGCGGGAGGGGATCCCAACCTCGGCCGTTCCAGCCAGGCTGACCGCGGCGCAATTCCTCCAAGTAAATCGTCGCGGGCAGCGGTGGCGAGAGCGGGCTTTTGAGCGTCCCCAGCCCCAGCGCCGCTGCTGTGCTGCGCAGGTGCTCGACCAGAGCGGTGAGCTGTGTTTGTTCGCCGGCGCTCAGCGCAATGAAGCGGCGCAGCGGTTCGCGCTTGCCGTTGAGGCTGACCCGATAAATCTGCAGGTGGCCGGTCCCATTCTCGGGCTGGTAGCGGTCGCCGCCCCAAGCCACCTGAAAGGGCACAAACCGATCGTTGTTCCCCACCTGCAGATACGCGCGCCCGACCTGGCTGCTGCTGATGTTCTCAAACGCATCGGGCTGGCGCAAGATGTCCATGCTGGCCTGGCGCGACCCCATCCGCAGACATACGCGGATGTTGATGTTGTTGCGCAGCTCGTCGGTCACCACGCCGGAGGGGTCTTGCGTGGCCAGGATAAGGTGAACGCCCAGGCTGCGGCCGGTCGCGCCAATGCTGAGCAACCGCTTGGTCATGGCCGACTTGTCGGGGCTGTTGCGGATCATCTCGGCGAATTCGTCAATGACGACGAAGAGATGGGGCAGCGGCTCGGTCGCGCGGCCCTGGAGGTGGTCAGCGTAGTATTGATTGATGTTGCGACCGCTGAGCAGGTTGCGACGCCGGCGCAGCTCGGCCTCCAAACAGATAAACAGGCGCTCCACCAGCACGGCCTGCGCCTCGGCTTTCTCCATGTTGCCCAGCGTGCCAACCACATGCGGCAACGCCTCTAGCCCTTGAAGCAAGTCGCGGCCTTTGTAATCAATCAGGACGAAGTTCACGTCGTGGGGATGATGATGTGCCGCCAACAGCGCAATCAGGGTTTGCAGGAAGCGCGTCTTGCCGGTGCCGGTGGTGCCGCCGACCATGGCATGCGAACCATCGCCGCCGGTGGCGGCGTCTTGAAAGTTGAGCATCACCACGCTACCGCTGGCGTCTATCCCCAGCGGCACTTCCAGAGACCGATGCGCGTCTCGCCTCTCCCAGAGGTCGCGGGTCGGCAATTGCTCCAGGCGCGGAACGCCAAGCAGACCGGTGAGCGGGACGTTGGAAGGCAAGCCGCCGGCGGTCGCCGCAGCTTTCAAGCGGATCGGCGCAAGCGCGCGGGCAAAGGTTTCTGCCTGGTCATGGCTGACGTGATCGGGCCGCAGGGCGAAGTCTTGTGTGGGCGGGCCGACCAGGCGCAGCAACGCTTCGCCCATGCTGCGACAGTTCACCAGCGCGCGACAGCCGCTCGGCAAGGCCTCGGGCCGATCGGCCAGGAAGAGGCCGAAGGCGCCGATGTTCGTGCCCTGGCTGAGCAGCAGGCTGATCAACGGGCCGACCGCCCCACTCCCCTGACCGCTGAATAAGCTGGGATCGGCGAACAGAAAGACAAAGTTTTGCGGATAAATAGGCGGCGCGTCGCCTTCCGGACGGTTCAGCGCGCGTTTCTGAAGGACGGCTGTTAAGTCTGCTAGCAGCGCGCGCGCTTCGTCGGGCGAGGCAGCGATGTAACGATGCCGGCGTTCCTCGTCCCAGACATGCGGCAGCCAGCGCACCCATGCCCATTCGTCCACCTGGTGCGGTGACAACACAGCGACCAGCTTGACCTCATTCGGGGCGTGATGCGTCGCCATTTGTATCAGCAAGCCGCGGACAACCTCGTGGACGACGGCAGGCGCGCCGCTCAGGCCGGCGGTGCCGACCTGAGCAAGCGGCAGGACGATGGGCACGCCGTCCACCTGGCGAAACTCATCCACCAGGCGCACGGCCATGTCATACAGCTCGTCGGCTTCGCCGACCGGTAGTTGAAACGAGGGTGGCTTCAGATGAAAGGTGGCCGGCAAGCTGCCCAGTCCCAGTCGTAGATGGAGGAAATCAGGGTCGCGCGGTCGCTCCAGACCAGAAGAGCGCTCCCACAGCCGAGCAGAGGGGTGACCGGAGTCAACGCCGGCTCGGCGCAGGCACTCGTCTGGCGCGGGGTGAGGGTCGAGCAGGGCGCGGCGCTGCTCGTTCGCCAGCGACTCGGCCTCGTGACGGCGGTCGGCCAGGTAGGCGCGGTAGGTCTGGTCACGCTGGGCGATGCTCTGGCGGTACTTTTTGCGCTCGTTGAAGTAGTTGATGATGCCCCATAAGCCGGAGCCGACCATCATCGGCAGGGAGAGAATCAGGTAATCAGGATTTTTGGCTACAGCATAAATGGTCACTATCAAGCTGAGCAATGCGGAGATAAGCGGCTGTGCAAGTACCGCCATCAGCGAGGAGACTGGGAAAGCGGGTTTGCCCTGCGGCGGCTGGAGTCCCAGTTCCGCCGTCGGCGGGGCGAGGTAGGTGCGAGGGGCGCGCTGGAAATACATCATTATTTTCTTTTTACCACACAGGCGCGGTGTGTTAGGCGGCGGGAGTGTTCCAATTAGGAATGAAAGCCTGCTCAGGCTGTCATGCAAAGCGGAGCGACCCCTGAGCGAGCGTGCGCCACTCGAAAGTGAACGCAAAAAGAACGCACCGCAGAGGCGCCGAGATCGCAGAGCACATAGCGTTACTCAGCAGTTTAGACACCTGTCAAATCACTCTAAAGTTGAGCACTCTAAGGCCGCAGCCGACGAAGCAGCCAAACGGGTGCATTCACCAACGGGGGCGACACTCC
>Ga0308401_1000281_pt1 | contig 14808 bp, 17 predicted proteins | sample HotsprSampleOSM1_FD_203472 | JGI IMG/M metagenome (GOLD analysis project Ga0308401, IMG submission 203472) | Hot spring phototrophic mat microbial communities from Octopus Spring, Yellowstone National Park, Wyoming, United States - 20060913_OS-M1 ...
AGCCGCAAGCTGGCGAGGGTGCTGGCGTCGCGGCTGGGCGTTAGCGAGGAGAGGCTGCTGTTACAGATCGCGGAGGGGTTCGAGTGCCACCCAGACCACGACGTGTCCGATTAGTGCGTCAGTACAGCGAAAACGGAGATTTCTCATCATTCGTCCGGCGAGCGCTGGAAATCGTGCTAGCGTCAGTAGATGACCAGGGTGCGCAGGGCGCACCACGACCTGATGCAAATGGAGAGAGACTTGTTCTTGCTGACACCCCGCCACAAGCGCCTGGCGGTGAGCCTCCCGGCGGGCAGAATCGCAGAGCTGCTGCGTTCTGCTCAAGAGATGCGGACATTGCTCCCGGACGCGAAGCCCCCGCCGGAGATCGCCTTCGATCTGGAAGGGATGGGGATGATGCTGCACCCGCTGTCCCTGCTCCCTGACGCACTCCAGGAGGTGCTGGAGATGGCCGGCAGGGCCCGCTTTGCCTGTCAGGCGTTGGGCATGGAAATGGGCGGGCGGCTCCTGGTGTCTGTGGGGCTGGCCTGGCTCGAGGTGCAGGTCTGGCGCGGAGGAAGCCTGGAGGTGCTCGTCCACGAACTGGAGGAGGTGGAGAGTGAAGGACACCCTGACGCGCTGCATCGAGACCATTGATCTGCCCGCACTGGTGGCCGAGTTATGGCCGGAGTCGGGGGCCAGGCCGGGGCGAGCCGGGGTATGCCGGGCGGTGTGGCGAGGGGATACCCATCCCTCGCTTTCGCTATTCCAGGCACGGGGGATGTGGTTCTGGAAGGATCACGCCACCGGGGAGAGCGGCAACGCCTTCCACCTGCTGCTCAAGTCGGGGATGAGCAAGGAGGAGGCGGCGGAATTGCTCAAGGCTAGAGCGGGCGGGGGGGCAGCCCTGCCCATCCAGCGCCCTCTCTCGGGACAGACAGCGGATGCCGCTCGCCAGGCGGGCCTGACCCCGCGTGAGCAGCACGCCCTGGCAGCAGCCCAGCAGCGCCTCGATGAGGCGGCCATAGCGGGGCGGGGAATCACCCTCGAGCAGGCCCGGCGGGTGGGGTTGGGGAAGAGCCGCCAGGGTGACCTGGTGATTCCCATTTTGGGGCCTACGGGTGAGGCGCAGGCCATCAAGGCCCGGCTCAAAAATCCCCAGGACTTCCGCTACCGCTACCTCACCCCAGGCCGGGGTGCACCGGCCTGGTTCTCCCCTGGTTTCGCCCGGCGGCCCGAGCGGCCTGTCATCGTGATGGAGGGGGAACTCAACGCCATCACGAGCTGGTTTGCCCTCAAAGGCCGGGCCGACCTGGTGGGCCTGCCCGGGGTGGAGGGGGCCGTACCCTGGAACTACCTCAAAGGGCGGCGGGTCTACCTCTACGCCGATGAGGATGAGGGTGGACGCAACGCCGTGCGGCGCTGGTGTGAGGAGAGCCGGGTTCAGGGGGTTGCGATTTTTGTCTTAGCGTCGCTTGGAGGTGGTATGGACGCCTGCGAGTACGCCGCACGGTGGGGGCAGGCTGCCCTGGCCGAGCGGCTGATGGAGTTGATGGGCTAAAAAATCACCCCACCCCGCCAGGTGGGATGAAAAGGAGGTTCTCCTTGCAACAAACAATATATCAAGAACTGACCAGTGAGGAAATCCTACCGGGCTACCCCCGCTACCGCGTGCAGCAGAACCGCATCGAGATGGCGCGGCTGGAGGGCCGGGGGGAGCACCAGACCGTGCGCTATGTGGCTCTGTGTAACTTCGCCTGCTGCATCCGCCGCGAGGTGCGGCGCACGGACGGGGTGCAGGACGAGCTGCTGTTTGAGATTGAGGGCCAGGGCGTGGGGGGCCCCCTCCCACGGGTGCGGGTGCGCTCGAGTGAGTTCGCGGCCATGAACTGGCCCATCCGGGAGTGGGGGGCCCGGGCCATCGTGGCCCCCGGCCAGAGCAACCGCGACCACCTGCGGGCGGCCATCCAGTATCTGAGCGATCCAGAGCAGACCACGGTTTACGCCCATACCGGCTGGATACGGAGGGGGACGGAGTGGGTCTACCTGCACGCCGGTGGCGGCGTTGGGCCGGGCGGGAGCGTGGGGGGCCTCGAGGTTGACCTGCCCCCGGAGCTCGCGGGCTTTGCCCTGCCCCAGCCCCCTGAGGGGGCGGCGGAGCTTGCGGCCCTGCAAGCCCTGGTGGGTCTGCTCGAGGTGGCCCCCCGTCGGGTCACCTGGCCGCTGCTGCTGTATGCCCTGGGCGCGGTGATTGAGCACCCGATGGGTAGCCTCTACCTGGCCGGGCAGACCGGGGCCCGGAAGACCAGCCTCGCGCTGCTGGTGCAGGCCCTGTGGGGGCACACCGCTCCGCACCCCCCGACCAACTGGGAGGGGACGGCCAACGCCCTGGAGGCCCTGGCCTTCGCCGCTAAGGACGCTTTGCTGCTGATTGACGACTACGCCCCCACCGGACACGAGGGCAAGCAGAAGGAGTTGCAGGGCAAGGCCTCGAGAATCCTCCGCAACCAGGGCAACGGGGTGGGGCGGGCCCGGATGCGCTCGGATGGCACCATGCAGCCGGATCGAGCCCCCAGGGGCAGCCTGCTCATCACCGGGGAGGATGTACCCCCCGGCCACAGCGTCAGGGCACGCTGTTTGGTGCTGGAACTGACCCCCGGAGAGGTGAACCTTGAGGCGCTCAGCCGGATGCAGCGGGAGGTGGAGCGCCTGCCCCTGGCCTTGAGCGCCTGGGTGCGCTGGCTGGCGGGGCGGCTGGAGGGGGTACGCCAACAGGTGCGGCTACGCACCGCTGAGCTACGCCCCGCTTACCCCGCCGAGCACGGGCGCACCACCGACGCGGTGGCCCGGCTGCATGCGGTGTGGGAGGTGGTGCGGGCGTACTGGAAGGAGATCGGGTTCATAGATGAGGCCCAGGCTGCCGCCCTGGAGAGCGAGGTCATCGGGGTGTTGCAGGCTGTGGCCGGGATGCAGGCGGGCTGCCAGCAGGACGCTGACCCGACCCAGCGGTTCATCCCGCTGTTGTTGGGGCTTTTTAGCAGCCGTCGGGCGCACCTGGGCAACCGGATGTACGCCGGGGAGCCCCCACCGGAGGCCGAGCGGTGGGGCTGGTGGTGGCAGCCAGGCTCAGGCGTGTGGGTTCCGCAGGGGCCACAGGTGGGGTGGGTGGACGAGCAGGGGATTTACCTCGAGCCCACCACCGCCTACGCCGCCCTCAACCGCCTGGCGATGGAGAGCGGGGAGCCCCTGCCCACGCCCCGCACCCTGTGGAAGCGCCTGGGGGAGCGCGGGTTGATCCGCTCGCAGGAGCGGGGTGGCCGGGTGCGCTATGGGGTGGGGGTGCGGATACAGGGGGTGACCCGCGACGTGTTGCACATCCCAGGGGGTCTCCTCGCCAAAACTCCCAACAGTCCCAACACGGCAGATAACGACGTCCCTGACGAGGAAAAACCCGTTGGGAAAAACCGGTCTGTTGGGAGTAATTTTTCTCCCAACAGCCCCACGGAGGAAGGGGGCTATGAGGTGCAGGTCTGATATGAGCCCCCTATTGCCAGGACTCCCAACAGTCCCAACAAATTGCGTTTCTTGCGTACAGGACAGCCCAATAAGCGTTGGGAAAAGCGGCTTTTGGAGGGGTCAAGATGGCAATTTTGTCCCAACGGGCAGAAATGCCGTTCAGAACGAGGTAAACTGCTTTTGCTGTGATTCCCTTCACGAGCGTTGGGAGTTTGGGGGGATAATAGGAAATGTATGTGCAGGACGGCGGTAAACGGATGAGGGAACCCGGCTGTTGGGAATGTTGGGACTGATTTGGGGGTAGGTATGGGTAGTCCTTGGGGCGCGTTGCTAGGAGCGGTGCCGGCCATTGCCGGGAAGGTGCGGCGGCTGGGATGCCGGAGGCTACGGCTAATGGTGGATGGAAACGTAGTGTACTGGGCGTTGCTGGTGCCGGGTGAGGCTGAACTGGAAGCCCATGCGCGGTTTCCGGGGATGCCCCGGTGGACGGTGGAGAGCTGGTTGAGGGAGATGCTGGGGCGCTTTGAGGCGGGCTGGCCCCAGGCGAGAAGGGTGGAGCTGCTCGGGGTGTGGCCCGACCGGGTGGAGCCGGTGGCGCGGGCTTTCCCCAAAGCGCCAGGGTATTCCTCTTCCGAGGAAACTTTATGCTGATTAGGCCTTGAGCTAAGATCGTGCCTCTCTCGCTAAGGAGGTGGACATTGATCATCAAGATGAACGGAATGTTGGTTGAGCGGGAGGTCTTCCAGTCGTACCGGGGCAAGGGGGTGTGGTTCGTGCGCCAGCCGAATATCCACACCTTCCAGGCGGTACACCGGGACGAGGAAGGGGTGGAGACGGTGATAGGAAGCTACGCTACTTTCGACGAGGTCTTCTGGGCGGCAGATCGGGCCGCAGAAGAGGCCCATGCGGGGTTCGTAGAAGAGGAAGATGGCCTGCCTTTCTAGGTAGGGCAAACGTACAATAAACGTAGCAACATGCGCGAACGCTATGCCATGCCGGAGGCTCCAGGCCCGGTTTACCGCCTGGTGCCCCGTGGGGAAGACTATGCGCTCTGGGTAGGCCCGGCAGGGGTGTGGGTGGCCGCGACAGAGGCTCGCGAGCGCGAGGAGGTGCGGCGGAGGGTAGAAGAGCGCCTGCGCCCGCGCTTCCCCCGGCTCAGGGTGCGGGCGGTTCGAGACGGACAGGCCCTCGAGCGCAAAGCCCGCTGCGGCAGGGCTATGTCAGCGGGCCAGGTGAAAGAGGTGGTGCGGCTGCTGATCGAGCCCGATCCGGCCCCGACCAGGCCTTCCCGGCCTGCTACGGCCAGGCCCGAGCACCACGTGCGCCGGGTCGTTCTGGACGACACGCCGGCCATCTTCTACGTGGGGCCAGCGGGGGTACTGGTGGCGGCGGAGTTCCCCCTTATCGCTGATACCGAGGCCAGGCGGGTCTGGGAAGACTCAGGGAGGGCGATCTCCGCCCTGCCGGTGGTGCTGAACCCCAACCTGAAGGAACCCCAGGGGCGGGTGGACGGGGTGCTGGCCTTGCGGGACGAGGCGGCCATCAAGGCGTACCTGCGGGGAAAGCGCCTGCTGGACGACGACGAGGTGAAGGAGGTGGCGGGTTGGTTACGAAACCGCACCTCCCCGGTGCCCTCCATCCGCCCCAAGGGTGGGCGGTACCGCCTGAAGGGCGGGGAGGTGATCGGAGGGCGTGAGAAGGCTCCACCTGCTTTTGTGGTGGAACTGGTGCCGCCAGGGGCTTTGCCCAGGCCCCACTTCGGGCAGGTTGCCTGGAGGGCCCTGGGCTGGCGGCTGGTGTTCCTGCTCGAGGTGGTGATGTTTGCAGGGGCCGGGTTCTCCCAGCCGGGCGGGGTGGACGCTGCTTATATGGCCTTCATGGGGGCGCTGGTTCTACGTTTCATGGCGCTTTTTGGCGGCTTCTCCTTGTGGAAGTTCTGGACGCTGCTGGTGGTGGGGGGGCTGGAACTGTTCCTTGCCTGGGAAATGGCGAAGGGGCAGAAGCAGGCGTTCGATGCGTTCCCGGTGCTAATCCTGGCGACGGGCCTGGTCTCTTTCTTGCGGGGAATCTGGCTCCTCTGGTCGAGCAGTAAACCCTTCAGGATGTACTTCCCGCTCCGTAGCCGGGTGCGCTAGCATTTTCGACAACGGGTTGCTGTCATATAATGCCTGCATGAAGGCAATAACTTATTACAAAAAACTAACCCTGCTGTTCATGCTGCTTGTGCCGTTGAGCCTGGGGCAGTCGGTGCTCAGGACCTACTACGCCGACGACCTCACCAGGGTGCCGGGGCTCATCGAGGTCTCGCCGGGCTTTACCACGGTGCTGGACTTCTGGGACACCGTGAGCACCCTGGCCTCGGCCAAGGGCGAGCTGTTGCGGGTGGAGAGCGCCGGGCCGCGCATCCTGATCTCGGCCACCCAGAAGGCCGGGCAGACCGACCTGGTGGTGGAGGTGGCGGGGCGCACGCTATTGTTTACCCTGAAGATCGGGCCGGGGGTGGGGCCACGGCGGTACGTGATTGAGCTTTCCCGCTCCCGAGGTAGCGTTAGCGCACCGGCGGGCACCTATGTTCCACCCCCCCGGCCAGAGCCCCAGACCAGCGCACCGGCCCCACAGCCTGTACATCCCGACCAGGTGCGCTTTACCACCACCGCCCAGGTGCCCTCGGATGGAAAGGGCACCATCACGATCTTTTTCACCCTGGAGAACCGGGGAGCGCGTACCCTTGCGGCAGACCCCGGCAGGCTGGTGGTCACCCAGGGGGGCAACCGGCTTTCCTACAGCCTCAAGCGGGAGCCCTTGAAGACCCTGATCAACCCCGGTGAGGCCCTTTCGGGCCTGATCACGCTGGAGGGGGCTAGGGCCGGGGAGATTGCCCTGGAGTGGGGGCTGGTGGAGATCTCGGCAGCGGGCGGCAGCTTGTGTTGAGGCGCTCGGTGATGGCCGGGACGCGGATCGAGCTCGAGGGGCGATGAGTCTTGCGGAGCGGTACCAGCGCTTCATTCGCAGCCTTCACCTGAGAGGGCCGATGCTGGTAGAGGAGGCCCTGGTGCGGATGCCCAGGGCCACGTTTTACGACCTGGTGCGGCGGCGCTACCTGGGCATCATCCCCACTGTCCTGGGCAGGGCGGTGGTGGTGGGCCCCAAGGGGCGGGTAGAGGTGCTGGCGATGACCCGCTTCTACAGCCCCCGGGCCACCGCGGTGGCCGATGCGGTGCTCTTGCGCCGGGCGATCCGCATCGCGGAGCGGGAAGGGTGGCGCTTTTTGGAGCGAAACCCCAGGGGAAGGATCGCCTTTATGCGCCGCGATGGGGAGCGGCTGATGGTGATCGCCAGCCTGCGGGCCTACAGCACCCGGAGCCTCAGGAACACCCTGCGGCGGATGGGCTGGTATGAGCGCAGGAAGCTGGGGACAGCGGAAGAGGTGCGGGTCTACCACCCCTATCCCCGGCGGTTTGACCGGATGGTGCGGGAGGGGGGATTGGAGGTGCGGGCGGTGCGTGAAATCTTGCCCCCTGGAGCAGGATGGCGAGGAGTGAGCGGGGGCAAGAAAGGGACCAGAAAGAACCCCTCAGAGAAAAGGACGGTCTCTGAGAGGGGAAGGACTGAGGGCTTTAGCGCACCCGAGCAAGCAGCCAGCCGCGAGGAAGGGGAACGAGTACCTCATCCCCGGACTCGAGGATGTGCTGATCCACCCGTTCGCACTCGAGGTAGGACGGGAGTTCTTCTATGAGGTCGGCGGTGGTGGCGTCGAACACCGCCCCCTCGCTCTGGATGATCTCCCATCCTTCGGCTTCCCTGATACGTCTGGCCACCATTTCGACTTTACCGTAGCCTTTGAGTGTGCTAACCTTAACCATAGTTTCCTTTCCGACGAGAGGCGCAGGCCGCGAACCCAGCCTCTCGTCTTTTCGACTTGAGACTGAGCGCCTGCCTGACCCTTGCGAAAAGGAACCAGGTAGCCCTCAGTCAGATATTACCAAAAAGGAGGAACATAGTGCGCGTTGCGGTGTTTCCGAATACCCTCACCAGCGATCAGATCGAGGGGTGGTTGGCTCGAGGTCTTACGGTGGAACTCGACCGGGCCACCGTGGAGGCGAGCCTGCCCACCCCCAGGGCGGTGCGGCTGCCCGTCTATGAGGGCGAGCGGCCCCAGGGCGTTCTGGAAGGACGGGCGAAGACGGAGGAAAACGCCCTGCTCATCGAGGGTGTCTTCCAGGAAGAAGCGGTGCGGGCGGCTGTTTCCTGGGAGGAGGTGGCCCGCCAGTTCGACCTGGCGGACACCCCGCTCTACCTGTGGCGGGCCCGGCGGCTCCCCGAGGAAAAGTGGGAGGCGTGGCGGGCCGATCTGGATCGGCTCGGTCTGGCGGACAAAGCCGCGCTGCTCGGCGACCCGGAGGGTGGCCCGCTCTGCCGGGCAGAACCCACCCAGGAGAACGCCTGGGCCTTCTGGCTGGCGGCCTGGCGGTTCGGAGGCCGGGTGGCCCTCGACCTGGGAATGCGCCGGGCGGGCCTCGAGCGGGCCTTCAGCGCGCTCAAAGAACGCCTGCCCGAGCTACCCGACAGCCTGCTAAAGCGCAGCCGGGAGGCTGAGGGCTGGGGGAAGGAAGAGCTGAAAGCGCTTCGGGCAAAATAGGGGGCATCTTGCCCCCGTTTTCTATCCACATCTATTTCACGGGGGCAAGAAGCTACCACTCTCCGGTTGGGCAAAAGATAATAAGTACAGGAGCAGGAATGGGCTCAACCTTGAGGATGTACGATCCTATGAGGCTGTACAGCTTTGACCGCGCCCTGGTTGAGAGCGTGAAGATGATGCGCGAGCGGTATGGCCTCGAGGCGGCGGAGGGGGCCCTCACCCTGCCCACCCTGGAGGCGGCCCTGGAGGTGCTGCCCCCACCCCACCAGCGCTTCGTGCGGGAGCACCTGGACTACTACCGGCGGCGCTACCGGGTGATGGAAAAGGAGGGTGCGGAGGCGGTGCTGGTGGTGTGGGGCTTACGCGAGCCGCTGGTGCGGATGACGGGCGTGCAGGAGACGCCCCGCTCGGCAGAGCTTCCCTGGGTAGGGCGGCAGCCTTTGCGGGAGGACTTCAGGGATGCGCCACCGCTGCTCACACGAAAAGAGGCGCTGCGGCAGATCGGCTGCGTCCTGAGAGCGGAGGGCTTCACCCCACAGGAAAAGCCGCTGCTGCTGCCCCCCGACCCGGAACAGATCGCAGCGGCGGTGGTCACCCGGTTGCGGGTAGCGGCCAGGGGGCTTAGCCTCGAGGGAACCGCCCGGCTGCTGGTGGCGCGCAGCCTGGCCTGTTGGGAGGAGGAGGGCGAGCGCCCCCAGGCGGTGGCAGAGGTGGACGTGGGCGGCCCCATCCCGGTGATGCTGGCCTTTGACGACCCCCGGCCCCTGGTCTGGGAGGAGGTGGTGGCCTGATGGTGCTCGTGGGGGTATCTTGCCCCCGTTTTCTATTCACATCTGTCCCACGGGGGCAAGAAAGCTACCACCAGGGCGCGGCCAGCACAAAACGCGGCTCCAGCCCGAACCCCGCCAGCTTTACCCGCAGCTGATGCGCCTTCTTCTCGGTGGGCGCCCCCCAGTACTGCCCCGCGAAGCGCAGGGCGAAGGTCTCCGCTTTGCGCTTGAGCAACGCCGAGGAGTAGCTTCCCGCGTCGTACTCGATGGCGATGGGGCCCAGCCTGCTGTACCAGCAGGCGTCGGGCTGTTCGCGGTAGTGGATGCGGTGGGTATCGGTACGCCACTGATGGGGCCTGGCCCCCAGGAGATGCCGCATCTCCCCCACCCCGGCCAGATGCCGCAGCAGGGGCGGCCCCAGGCGGCTGACCCAGAGAAAGGGGGTGTAGAAACGCACCTCCATCAGCCGGTTGGCGTGGTGCGAGGGGTTGAGCACCGCCCGCACCACGAAGAGGCCCATCCTGTAGGCCTCCTTCTCCGAGGGAACCATTCCGTAATGGCGAAGGAGTTGGCCCTCGGAGAGGGCCAGGTCGCAGCGCAGGGCTTCATGGATACGCTCCAGCGCCGCCTGTCGCTCACCTCGTGGCAGGTTCCTGGTCTGGGACAACAAGGATCACCACCTCCGTTCCTTTCTCAGCCTGGGCCACCCGCACCACCGCTTTCCTGTCCTGTTGCAGGGCAAACAGGTTCGCCAGGCTTCCGGCCATGAACAGCTCCAGAGGCGGGGTTTGCGACGACTGGGCCACACCCCCGCCCGGCAGCACGGTCACAGTCCTGGCCTGTGAGGCGGCAGTGACGTAATCGCTCACCCCGCGCAGGCTGCCCCGGATGAGGTCAGCGGCGATGGAGGGCGCTTCCTCGCGCACCCTGGCCGCCACCCCCAGCGTCCCCTCGGCGTCCAGCAGGGTGGCGCTGACCGTGTACTCCCTGCCGTCCTTGATGGCCCTGGTGAGCTTCCCTTTGAGGCGGCGGGTCTCGTCCAGCGTGACCTCACCGACCCAGGTGGAGCCGTCCTCAGCGTCTACCGCTACCGGGCCGGGGACACCTTCCGCGATGAGTACCCCGATACCCAGCCGCCCTTTGAGGCGGGTGCCCGGGGGGTAGGGAGAGGCCACGTTGGCGGCTGAAGGCCCTGGTGCGGGGGCCGGGGGCGCTACCGGAGCGCCTGGGAAGAGCGGTAGTGCCGTGCCTGGCGCAGTCTGTGGTGCTGGTTGCGCGGCATCAGCCTGGGCCTGGTTGGGGCCGCCCACCAGGTAGAAGCTGCCCCCTCGCCCGCCCTGGCCCTCAACTGCCCGTACCGTGAAGGTGGACTGGGTCTCCCTCTTGAGGGTCAGGGCCCCATCGGAAGCGCGGCTGGAGGAAACCGGCTGGTTCTGGATCGCCGCCGCCACGTCTTCAGCCACAGTGCCGGTAAGGGGACGGCCTGAAGACGAGGGCGCGGAGGGGGCCTGGGGCCTCGTCAGGGTCAGCGGCCCGCCCTGGCTCTGGGTGGTGGCCGTAGCGATGGAGAGCGGGGCCGGTGGAGCGGCGCTGGAGGTCTGCTGAGCGCCGCTGGCAGCCTGTGGAGCGCTTGCGGCGTTCGCCACGTACAGGGTCAGGGGTGGGGGTGGTGGTGTCTCAGCAGTTGTGGTCGAATAACCCGAGGGCGGCGGGGTGGTTGGATACCCTGGAGGTGGGGGCGGCACTTCAGCGTAGCCACCAGGAGGAGGTGGGGTTGCACCCGTATCCGTATCTGGTGGGCTCTGGTTCTGGCCCCCGCTGGCGGTGGCCTCACCGTTTGCGCTCGCGGCTGACCCTCCAGCAGCGGCTGCTTCTAAGTTGGCCGGGGCAGGGGGTACCGGTTCGGGTTTAGGTGCGGTAGCGGCTGGAACCGGCACAGGCAGGCCCCCCTGGGCGGGCGCCGTGTCGCGGGTGGAGAGGATGAACCACAGGGTAGCGGCCGCTATCAGACCGGCAAACCCCACCGCGATCTGCTTGGGGCGGGAGGGCACCCACTCCCCGGTGAGCTCGTCGTAGCGGTCAAGCAGGCGGTGCTTGAGGGTGAGCAGAAAGCTGCGCCGGGCCACCGCCCGCTGGGTCTCCTCCTCGGGGGTGGGCAGGTCGTCGAAGAGGACGCCGGACTCGAGAAGATCGGCCAGTTCGGGATTCTCCTTGCGCAGGCGCAGCAGCAGCTCGTCAAACTCAGGGTCGGTGGGGGGAGGGACTGGACTTTTCAGGACAGCCTCAACCTGGCGTTTAATCTCTGGGTCAAGTCGCATATGGTAGTATCATATTACCCGTAATGGGTAACAAAAAATCGTTGAGGTGACAACATGAGTAAGATCGGTCTTTTAGCTAAAAAGCTCGTGGGTTTGCCGGAGTTTCGTGGCCTGCTGGTGGGCCTGGTTCTGGTGGGGCTGGGGAGCGTGGCCCACGCCCAGGCCGATCAGGCGTTTACCCGGCTAACCACCGCCATCTGCAACATCTACAACGCCATGAGGGGCCCGTTCGGGCTGGCCCTGGTTATTCTGATGTTCGCCATCGGTGGCATCAGTCTGATGATTGGTGGGAGAAGGGCGATTCCGCTCATGGTCGGGGCAGCCGTGGGTGGGGTGATTCTGGCGGCGGCGCCCGCGTTCGCGGGAATATTCATAAGCGGGACAGCCTGTCCCTCGTAACCAGGGTCTCCTATCCCTCGTAACCAGGGACTTCTATGCGTCGCCGGGTGTACCGTCTCTATCAACCCATAACGATTGTCGGCCTGGAGGTGTGGCAACTGCCTGTGATCGGGCTGGGTTTCGTCATCGGCTTGCGGCTGATGGAGGGGATGCACCCGGCGATAGGCCTGCTCGCCGGAGCGGTAACGGGCTATCTGGCGCTGGTGGTGGCGGACAGGCTCCGCGAACGTTACCCCGGCGCGTCGCTGCTGCACGAGGCGCTGTGGCTGACCCAGAGCGACCGCTATGTGCCGGGGAAGGACAAGGAGACGGTTCCACTTGTATTGAGGGAGAATGGCGGAGACTAGCGGGCTAACGATACTCAACCGCCCCCGAGAGCACTCGCTGACCGAGGAGTTTCCTTACTGGGAGATACATGAGGGGCTGATGTTCCTCGAGGATGGGCGGGCTGAGGTAGGGGTGGAGCTGCTGCTCAACCCCACCCTGCTGCTCAGCCAGAGCGAACTCGAGGGCCTGCTCTACATGGTGCGGAGCGTGCTGAGAAACGGGGTACCCCAAGGCACCCGGGCCCGGCTGTACGTGGAGGCGGCCCCCGCGCCGGAGGAGGTGGTGGAGGCCTACCGGCAGGCCTACGCGCCCGGCCACCCGGTAGCCCGTGCGCTGGCGGAGGAGCGCTACCGCCACTGGCGCACCCTGTGGGAACGGGGCGAGGTCATGGAGCGGCGGGCCTTCCTCACGGTGAGCTTTGGAAGCAAGCGGCCCAAGAGATTACCGTTCGGGAAGGCAGAACTGGCAGGGCTGGTCAAAGAGGGGGCCAAAATCCGCGAACGTATCCGCATGATCGCCCGGGGGCGGGGCGTGGAGGTGCGGGAGATGGACGACCAGGCGGTCTTTGGCCTGGCCTACCGCTACCTGAACCCTGGTTTGCGTCTCTCGGGGGTGCCCCGCTACCGCCCCACCTGGCAGCGTTACCCACGGGTGGCGGTGGAGAAGATGCCGGGGCTCAGGCCGCCCACGCTGCGGGCGCAGTTGTTGCGGAGCGAGGTGGACAACTCCTACCGCGAGGCGCTGTACGTGGGCGGGCGCTGGCTGGGCATGTTCAGCCTGTACACCATCCCCGATGAGACCTACACCGAGATGGGGGACGTGCTGGCCCTGGCGGGTGGGGGGGAATACTACCTGGTGGTGGATTTCTACCACGAGCCCTACGAGAAGGCCCTCAAAGCCCTCAAAGCGCGGGCGCGGCGCTTCTACGCGGCCAGCGCCAACACCGAAACCTATGTGGACCCGAACGTTATCATCGGACAAAAGGAGACCGAGGGGGCGATTGCCCACATTTCACAGACCGGCGACCACGTGTACTGCGTGGGCGTCTCACTCATTCTGATTGAGCGGGAGCGGGAGGCCCTCGAGCGGCGGGCCAACCAGGTGGTGGGCAGGCTCTCGGAGATTCCCGGCAACCCCTTCCGTCAGCTCAAGAACGGCCTTTTCGAGCCCTGGAAAAACCGCGCCCCTTTTAGCGGGGGGATCAGCGACGAGGTGGTGAGCCTCCTGGAGTCCAACGCCGCCGACCTGGTGCCCCTCACGGGGGCCTGGAAGGGGCACGAAAAGCCGGTGGTGCTGTTTCACAACCGCTTCCGCTCGCTGACCTACCTCGACCCCTTTACACCCCGCACGGCCAACTGGAACGGCATCGTGGCGGGCGGGTCGGGATCGGGCAAGACCTTCTTCACCCAGTACGCGCTCGCGGATCTGCTCCGCCGGGACGAGGTGGACGTGGTGATCCTTGACCGGGGGCGCAACTACGAGGCCCTGGTGGAGGCGTTTGGCGGAGCGTTTATCGACATCCGGCCCGGTGGAGAGACCTCGGTCAACATGTTCGACCTGGAGGAGGGCGAGGCCGAGCCCAGCCCCGAGAAACTCCAGGACGTGCTGCGTTTCCTCAGGGCGATCCTCCCACCCGGCGAGGACAGAACCGAGGAGGCGGTGGAGAACGCCATCCTCGAGGCGGCCATCGAACAGACCTACAAGCGCGCCAGCCCTGACGTGCCCCAGCCGGACGGGAGCTATAAGAAGGTCTACCAGGGGGCCCAGCTGTCCGACCTGGTGCAGACCCTGGTGCTGCTGGACGAGATAGGTAGCCGCCCGGCCTCACCCTCGGAGAAGGAGGTGGCGCGGAAGCTGGCGCTCAGGCTCCAGTCCTGGGTGGGGGACAGCCCCAAGGGGCAGTTCCTTGACCGGCCCACCAGCGTGCCCCTCTCGCAGGCGCGGGTGGTGTGCTACGAGCTGGAGGGCCTCAAGGACGACCTGGAGATCATCGGCACCCTGCTCATCGCCGACCTGGTGTGGAAGCGGGCCAAAACGGGCCAGGGGCGGCGGGTGCTGGTGGTGCTCGACGAGGCCTGGAAGGTCTTCCAGAGCCCCTACGCCAGCCGCCTCATCGAGGAGCTGTACCGGCGCTTCCGCTTTTTGGGCGGGGGCATCTGGAGCATCACCCAGAGCCTCTCAGACTTCGCCGGGGAGGGGCCCCGGGCGCTGCTGCAGAACACCAGCTTTCACTTCCTCTTGCGCCTCAGCCGCAGCGAGGCCGAGCTGGCCGTGATGCGGGAGGTGCTCTCGATGCCCGACCGGGCCATCGCGGTACATGGGGGTCTGACCGGGGTCAGGGGGGTCTACGCCGAGGCGCTGGCCTGGATTCGCACCGGGGAGGGCCGGGAGGGGGAGGTCATCGCGGTGCGGCCCAGCCCCGTGGACTACTGGCTGTTCACCTCCACCAAAGAGGAGGTGGCGCAGCGACGTGAGATGGTGAAGCGCTGCGGCGGGGATGTGATGCGGGCGGTGCGGGCGCTGGCCAGTGGGGGTGAGACGTAAACCACCCCACGGCTAAAGCCGGGGGCTTTCCGAGAGGAGACGATGCAGAGAAGACACCCTCAGAATCCGGGCCGGTTTACAACGGCCCATGCCCATCGAGCCTGCTCTTTGGGCAATGTTGGTAGCCGCTACCCAATCCGCATTGTGCTGGAAACCGCACGCCGTGCAGCGGAAAAGGGCCTGGCTTTTGCGGTTCCCCCTGGCGGTGTGTCCACACCGGGGGCACTCCTGGCTGGTGTGCCTGGGGTCCACCGCCACCACCCGCACCCCCCTCAGCGCGGCCTTGTACTCCAGCAGGAAGCGCAGTTTGCTGTAG
>Ga0308401_1000294_pt1 | contig 14553 bp, 15 predicted proteins | sample HotsprSampleOSM1_FD_203472 | JGI IMG/M metagenome (GOLD analysis project Ga0308401, IMG submission 203472) | Hot spring phototrophic mat microbial communities from Octopus Spring, Yellowstone National Park, Wyoming, United States - 20060913_OS-M1 ...
CCAGAGGTGAAGGTAAGGAATCGCACCTCGACCGGCTGCGGGTTCTGTACGCCAAACAGTACCAGCATTACCGAGAGTACGGTCATCAGGATGAACATGAACACCCGCATGGGTTGCCTCATTCAGTATCTGTACCAATCAGGAGTACCGTTATCATATCATAAGAAATTGCAGGCAGGAACCGCCGCGCTCCAACGCTCTTCCCAATGACACACATTCCCTGCCAGCGTGACAATAAGTCGTTCGCAGGATGTTCCTGACGCTCTGGAACGGTGTGTGTCCCCGCATCGCCTGGGAGCGCGGGCGTCGCGCGCGCTTCTGCCTGGGAGCGCGGGCGTCGCGCCCGCATGCAACGGTGCGCTCAGTGCGCGGGCGTCGCGCCAGCGTGCAGCGATGCGCTCCATCACGAGAGCCAGGGCATTCTGCTTCTTAACAGCACACAGGGATAGAGGCCTTCCTCTATCCCTGTGCGTTGGAAGAATGTCGTGGCAGGTTATGCCAGGCGGCGGCGCAGCACCAGACCAGCGCCGATCAGCGTAGCCGCTGCGACCAGCGCGATCAGCGCAGTGCTCGACTCACCACCGGTGCGTGGCAGGGCTGCCGGAGCTGCCGGAGGAGTCGTCACAGCTGTTTCGACCTTAATACTTGCCAGCTCGCCGACGGCGAACACATCATAAATCTTGCCTGCTTCCAGGCGAACGCCCTTCAGATCGAGCACGACTGCGGTGCCGCCAGCCGGAGTGACCTGCAGATCGTAGCTGCCAGCATCGACCGGCAGGTAGTTGCTTGCCTGCGGGAATGCCAGGTTGGAGATCAGCGTCGGTCCACCCGCAACCTTGATGTCCACTGCCGGGGCGTCGGGTGAGAAGTGGATCACGCGCACATGCGCCTTGCCTGCCGCTGGCGCTGACAGATCATCGATCAGAATCGTCGGCTTGATCTCAGCCAGTTTGCCCGTTGCAGCAATGGTGTACGCCTTGCCGGCTTCGATCCGCACCCCTTTGGCGTCAATCACGACCGGAGAAGTGGCGCCCGCCGGCACAACCTGGATGTCGTAGCTGCCTGCCGGCAGATCAAGGTAGGCGCTGGCAGCGAAAAACGGAACGTTGGTAAGCGCCTTGTTTCCATTGACAATCACGTCAACCGCTGGTGCATCGGGTGAGGCATGAACGACACGTACTTTTGCCGTGCCAGCCTGGGCAAACGCTGCCGGGGCGATAGTCAGCGCGAGCAGCGCGCCGAGCAGGAAAAGGATCCACGACTTGCTTCGCATAATAGACCTGTCCTCCTTCAATAACCGTGCTGCCAGTCCATATCTGTGCAGCTGCTTTTCACACTCATAACAGGTAACGAAGGAGGTGCGAAATCGGATCTGTTTCCCGGCAGAATCTCATCGATGGCTAAGGTTCCGTTTTAGCGCAACAGGCGATCATAGAGTTCCAGAAAACCGCGCCCCAGTTGCTCAAGCCCGAAGTTGCGCACAACTTTTTCGCGTCCGTGCTCGCCGAAACGTCGTCGTAACGCTTCATCCTCACCTAACCGGCGTACCGCCTCTGCATAGGCGTCCACATCGTCACGCGGGCAGAGGAAGCCAGACTGATCGTGATCGACGACTTCGGGCAGCGCTGAGATGCGTGTTGTCACGACCGGACGTCCGCATGCCAGCGCCTCTGCCTGAGCGATGCCAAATCCTTCCAGGCGCGATGGCGCCAGCAGCATGTCGCACGACTGATATGCTGCCACCAATCCGTCGCGGTCTGGTGCGCCAATTGGAACCATGCGCGGGTGCGGCGGGCCTTCATCGCTCCCTTGAAAACCGCTGGTATAGTACAGCACATACGCTTCTGGCAGGCGATCAAGAATGCGCGGCAACAGGTCAAACCCTTTACGGCGCGTCCGATTGCCGACGAAGAGCAGTCGGATTCGCCCGCCCCTATCGGGTAGACCATCGTCACGCCGTTTCAGATCCGGGGGTGGAACGAACACATCAGTGTCGATCCCGTCGTAGATGATGGTGGTGTTGGTGTACCCGTAGGTTCGGGCGACCTGTTGCTGGGTGTAGCGCGAGACACACACCACGGCGTCGGCGGATCTGATCGACCACCAGTCGTAGCGTGACTCGACCAGGCGGTAGAAGAGACGCTGTGCGAGCGTGCTGTAGGGTTGCAGATCGGGATCGGTCGTCAGGTGATGAACGGTTGTCACCAGTGGGCGTCCCGGAGCGCGCAACGCAAACGCAACCCGCGAACGTCCCTGAATAAGGTCGAACCCCTTCCACCATCCACGGGGCAGACCGCGCGGAATCAGGGCGGGAATGAAATTATAGATTTCCGGCAGGCGCAGCAACTCGGCGCGCGGCGCTCCATAGCGTCGCACGGCGCGCGTGATGTTCTGAATGCCGAAATCGACGCCGCCGCGACCTACCGGCGAAATATAGAGCGGGCGAATCATCGTCAAAACCAGTCTGACGCATATGGCGCCAGCCCTGCAAACAGACGTTCGAGCAGCGCCAGCGCCGGGCGTGCATGGATGTCGAGCAAACCGAATGCTGCCGCAGTCCGTGGACGGATGGCGCGACTGTAGATGTGCATCAACGTTCGTATATCGCAGTGCACATCGGCATCGATCCCATCATTCAGACGTGTCGTCCGCGCCACGCCTCCTTCGATCTCCAACTGAAATATTGCGTTGTTGTGTTCCAGCCAGTCATCGACGATGCGCAGCGTCACCCGACCGGCGACATCGCGTGGGAAGGCGTATGCTTCCAGCGCCTGCGCGACATCCACGATCCGCAGCATACTGCCCGGCTCCATGGTACATTCCAGCGGATCTGGCATCAGCATCTGCACCGGAGCATCGGCGGGTGCATGGAAAACTACCTCGGCGCACTGATCGGCAAATGCCGCGAAGAACGCGAAGATCTGCGCACGCGCCTGCGGGTCGAGCGCCACCGTTTCGCGGCAACGCACCACTCGCCCTTGCTCACCGCGTTCGACGGAAAAGATGACGTAGGATCGTCCGTGACCGGCGTCGTCACGCCAGACATAGATCCAGCGTGGGGAAGCGTCTCCCGAACGGAATACGCGCGTTTGCCACCAGAGCGCATCGCGTTCGAGCGGACCGAAGCGCCCACGCAGCGCGCCGCGATAGATTGCGTCCAGTTCCGTAGCCGCCGCCACACTATCGTCGAGGCGCACCCATTCCCCTGATCGATGCGCGCGAAACGGAGCAAACCGATCCGGCGGTCCACTCAACCGCCGTGCCTCATAAAAGGTCGACCAGCCGTAGCGCCGGTAGAATGACTCTTTGAATGCAGCGAGCATACTCAGCGGCACGTTCTGGCTGCGCAGTTCGTCGCACACCGCGCGGAGCAGACGTTCCACATACCCGCGTCGTCGCTCTTCGGGCGGCGTGGCAACCGCTCCAATGCCGCCTGCTGCGATCATCCCGCCTGCGCCGTTTGCCAGGCGCAGTGGATACAGAATACACTGCGTCACCAGGCGATCATTGCGGTACAATCCGCGATGAACGCCGGGCGCATGCGCCCGCAGATTGCGCCGCGCCTCGTCGAGCGATATGTGATACGCCAGCGCTGCATTGACGGCGAACTGATCGTCGTCAACCGCAACGGCGCGATACTGGAGATCAACCGTGGTCATCGCTCTTTCCTCTCCGCCCTTCCCGGCTTCTCGACCACCACAAAGTAACTGCCGGAGCGCAAACGACCAAATAGCCAGAGATCGAGTTCCATGAGCAGCGTTACCGCCAGCAGTGCATAGTAGACCAGTCCACGGCGCTGGAGATGAGCGCGCATCCGCCGCCGCGCCCGTATCTCGCGCGCCGTGCCCTCGCCGACCGGCGCAGCGAGGTCGGAGGACGCCTCGCCTGCGTGGTTAGCGCCTTTCTTCCGACCACGTCCCACGAATGCCTCACCCAGTTTCATCAGCACATGTTCGACAAAACTGGTAAATACGCTGTTCCAGAACACTACCCGCACCGGGCGCAACTCGGCGCGTTGCATCGCATCCAGCACATCGTCCCAGGTTGCCAGCGCCTTCACGTGATCCGACTTGCGTCGCGCCTCGCGCTCGAAATCGTACACACCGGCGCGAACAAACTGTCGCCCAAGCCAGCGACTGGCATCGACAAGCGGTTGCAGGCGTGACGGTTCGCGCGTGTTCGAAAAGACGAGGAAGCGCCCGCCGGGACGGAGCACGCGCGCGGTCTCAGCCAGATACGCATCGATAACGTCGCGCGGAAAATGTTCGAGCACATCGATGGAAAACGCCTTATCGAACGTGCAGTCGGCAAAGGGCAGGCGGCGCGCATCCCCTTGAATCAGCGCAACCGTCTTCACTGCATCGTCGGCGAACAATGTCGCCGGATCGACGCCAACCATCAGATGCACGCGGTCGGCGTTCCACGCGGCGAACTTTGCGTTACCGCAGCCGCTATCGAGCACGATATCTGTTGGTCGCAGGTCGAGCAGGCGTCGCAACGTCCGATTGCGCACCCCCGCAGCGAGCAACGGCGGCGCCAGATCGCGATAGTCGAGTTCGTGCGCGAGTTCTTCCTCTTCGCTGACATACTTCGAGACATAATCGAACGCAAGACCGCGCGGCATAAAATCGATGTACCCGTCGCGGCGCGGGTAGTCGGCGCCGCACGCGGCGCACGCAACCCCACGGTCTGTCACGATCAGATCGCGCGAACCGCACGTCGGGCACTGAAGCAAACGGTAGAGATCGTAAGGAACCATATGGACGTCGGCAGTTCACCTTGCAAGGGAAGCAGGCGCTGCGGGCAACTGCCGCCCCGTGGCGACCGCATGCCCGAATAGCGCATAAAAATGACAAAAACGGCACTTGCGCTTCCCCCCTGTCTTCGGCTAGAATAAGAGGTGCGCAGGCGCGCCAGAGGATACCACCAGATCGGCGCCTGCGCAAATTGGTTTCGTGCGCCCTCTTGTTTTCTGCCCACGGCAGCGTTGTTCGTGGAGTGCGCAGCGGATCTGTGCAACCATACTCTCTCCGCACTTGCGAGAGGGGCCCCAGTCTCGCGCGAGATGGGGTGCAGGGGCAAGGGGGATAGTAAGTGAGGGTGTATGTTACATACGTGGAGGGACGAAGGCGTCCGCGTCCGACCGCGTCAACGGCCGATCAAGGGATGTATCGGGATTCGTATCCGGCCGTTCCGGCGAACGGACGAAGAGTATGCGGCAGTCGCAGCGATCGTGGCCCGCGCGCCTGCCGGTGAATTGTGTGATTTCGAGTATGGCCACCCCGCCGATCTGCGCGCCTTCGATGAAGGGTTCGCCCCTGACGCTTTACCGCGTCGCTACGTTGCCGTCGCCCCTGACGGCGCCCTCGTTGGGTACGCGCATACTTTCCCCACAACCTGGATAGCCGAGCCTGGCGGTTTCTGGGCGGCAGTGCGCGTTGTGCCTGCCTACCGTCGCCGGACGATCGGGCGACAATTGCTTGCTCGCGCCCTTGGTGAAGCGCATGCGGCGGGCGGCGCGTTCGCACTGTCGCAGGTCCGTGAACAACTCGCGGATGCAACCGATTTCGCCGAGCAAACCGGCTTCGTGGAAATGTTGCGCAGCTGGGAAATGCGTCTCGATACGCGCACCGTCGATGTGGCGCCCCTCCGCCGCTACGTTGAACGCGTCGAGGCGTCGGGCATTCGCCTGACGACGCTCGATAGACTGCGCACCGTCGATCCCGACTGGCTGCCGAAGCTGCACGCCCTGCATCTTGTGCTCAATCGTGATGTGCCGCTCCCTGATGCGCCGAACATCACGCGCGAGTGGTTCGAGCGCTTCGCGCTCACCTGTCCGGAGGCGTTCTTTGTGGCGCTCGATGGTGATCGCTACATTGGCGAGAGTTTCATGCATCCGGATGACCGGCAACCGGGATTGCTCAATCAGCGGATGACCGGTATGTTGCGAGAGTATCGCGGGCGCGGCGTGGCGATGGCGCTCAAGGTGCTGACGATTGAATATGCTCAGCGCTGCGGCTTCACCCGGATCAGCACGTGGGTCGAATCAACGAATACCGGCATGCTGGCGATCAATGAACGTCTGGGATTTACCCGCCATCCCGGGCTGGTGGTTTATCGGCAGGACCTTACCTGACAGGGTGCGGCGGCGCGGATGTGGGTGCAGCGCGGGTAGGGGCGCAGCGACGCTGCATCCCCTACTTGCCGCTTGACAACACCGATGGTTCGTGCTATGCTCTCCGCGTGGGAAAAGTTCCCATCCTATTTCTGGTGAATACTGACCGGAAGAAAGGCGGCAAAAGCGATGACACTCAGCATGAGTAAGCTCATCATCATGAGCATGAGCAATCGGGTGCGCGGAACTATTGGGGTTTCGCCACGCGCTGCTGATGATCGCCATGCGCCCACATTCTGGAGGCTCAAGCGTTGAAACGCACAACAAGATGAGCAACCGGGCCGTGGGCGACAGAAACGAGGCGTCCACGGCTTTTTGATTCCTTCGATCAGGCCGCGGGCGTCCCGATGGAACCCGCGGTCTTTTTGCGCCCGTGCCCCGCCGTGGTTCCATCCAGCAGCACCGAGAACCAGAAGTGACCGTACATGTCGAACCTGTGTGCTATAACAGGGGGGGCAGCAGTCGAGTAAGGGAGAAAAGCGGTGTTGATCCAGGAACGTGATGGCACTATTGTGCGCCTGCTCGCGCCACCGGGTGACGATCGGTGCACGATTCAGGTGGAAGTTCCACTGGAGAATGTGGAAGAACAGGCAACATTGTTCGATCGGTTGATCGAGTACGCTTTCACAACGCTGGGAGCGCGCTTCCTGGAAGTGCGCGTCACGACAGGCGATGAAGAAGCAGGAGCAGGACTGTGATTGCAGAACAAACGGCATCGTCGCCGGATATTCAGCGTATGGCTGCGCAAACGACTGTCGCGCTCGAAGTTCGTGACGCTCTGAAACGCTTCGGGCGCGAAACGACGCAGGGACAGCCGTTCTGGAAACGCAGCGCCCGCAAGCCGCCAGAGATGACGGTGGCGGTAGACCATATTTCGCTCAGTGTGCGTCGCGGTGAGATTTTCGGTCTCCTCGGCGCAAATGGTTCCGGTAAATCGACCCTGATCCGGCTGATCTCGACGCTGCTCATTCCCGATAGCGGCGAGATCCGCGTCTTTGGGTACGATGTCCAGCGAGAGGAACGGACGGTGCGGCGGTTGATCAATCGGGTCAGCGTCGAAGCGTCGTTTTTCAAGAAGTTGTCGGCGCTGGAAAATCTGATGTACGCGGCGCGTCTCTACGACCTGCCCAGAGCGTATGCGCGCCAGCGTTCGATCACGATCCTGCGCAGCCTCGGCTTGAGCGAGAAACGACTCTACGAACCGCTCGAGCATATGTCGCGCGGGATGCAGCAGAAGGTCGCTATTGCGCGTGGGCTGCTGACATCGCCGGTGCTTTTGTTGCTCGACGAGCCGACAACCGGACTGGATCCACGCTCGAAGCACGATGTGCAGCGCTTCATTCTGCGGATGCGCGCGGAGCATGATACGACGGTGTTCCTCACAACACACGACATGGACGAGGCGGACCGTCTGTGCGACCGGATTGCGATCATCGACAATGGTCGGATCGTGGCGCTCGATACGCCGCAAGGCTTAAAGAGTTCGCTTGGCGCTGGCGGCAAGAACGGCAGCGCAACGATGGAGGACGTGTTTATGGCGCTGACCGGCGAGAGTCTCGACGACGATTTTGAGTCTTCGGACGATTTCGAGAGCAGCGATGGGAACGAAGCGACAATCACAGGCGATTGCAGTTGACCGCGATCACGACGGGCAGCCGGAGACCGGACGTCTGATCGGCAGGGTGCTGCGTGCACAGAGCGGCTTCTTCCGCGTCGAGACCGACCAGGGCATCCTGATGTGTACGCTGCGCGGTCGCCTGAAAAAGGAGCGACAGTCCACCGACATTGCGGTCATTGGCGATCTGGTCGAGGTTACCCCAACGATGCCGGGGCACGGCGTTATTGAGGCGGTGCTGCCGCGCCGCACAAAACTGGCGCGACGCGCACCGGCTTCGAAGGGGGTCTGGAAAGAAGATGTGCTGGCGGCGAACATCGAACAGGCACTGCTCGTCTTTTCGTGCGCCAGCCCTGAATTTTCTCCACGGATGCTCGATCGCTATCTGGTGCTGATCGAGACGAGTGATCTCGATGCAGTGATTGTCGCCAACAAGGTCGACCTGGTGGGCGAAGCAGAAGCGCATCGTCTGTTTGCGCCGTATGAACGCCTGGAATATCCGGTGATCTACACCAGCGCCGTGACCGGGTATGGCATCGACGCGCTGCGTGAGCGGCTCGAAGGACGGATCAGCGTAGTCACGGGGCGATCAGGGGTCGGGAAGAGCAGTCTCTTCAATGCCGTACAACCGGGTTTGGGTCTGGCAGTCGGCGCCATCAGCACTGCGCTGAACAAAGGGCGTCACACAACCCGCGTCGCTGAACTGATCCCGCTCGATCTGCCGGGCGGCGGATATCTGGCAGATACGCCGGGCATCCGTGAACTGGGGCTGTGGCGCTTCCCGAAGGACGAACTGGCGCGCTGTTTCCGCGAATTTCGTCCATACCTGGGGGATTGCTACTTTGCAGGATGTACGCACATCCACGAGCCGGACTGTGCTGTGCGCGCGGCGCTGGCGCGCGGCGAGATTACGCCGGAGCGCTACGACAGTTATGTGCGGTTGTTTGAAGGAGAATGAGCGATGTGCGCCGGTGAGGAGATGATGCATATGCCGGACGCCAACCAACGCAACGGCGCCTGGCGCCCCGAGGTTGTTCCCGGAGCGCGGATCTTCCTGAGTGTGCTGCAACGCGAGGATGTGCCGGTCTTTGCGCGCTGGTTCAGCGACCTGGAGCTGACCGCGTACCTCGGTCAGGGGGGAATGGCGTATACCCTGGAACAGGAGGAAGAGTGGTATGCGCGCGTGTCGCGCGATGCTGGCAGCAAGACATTCACGATCATGACGCGCGATGACCGGCGCATGATCGGAACGGTAAGCCTGATGAATATTGACCATCGCCGTCAGTGCGCCGAACTGGGGATCGCCATCGGCGATACATCTGCCTGGGGCAAAGGGTACGGCAGCGAAGCGGTGCGTTTGATGTGCGACTACGGATTCACCTTTCTGAACCTGTATGCCATCTATCTGTGGCACTCGGGTTTCAACCGGCGCGCGCATCAGGCGTACCTCAAAGCCGGCCTCCGCGAAGCGGGCCGACTGCGCTGCGGTCCGCTCTTCAACGGTCGGCGCTATGATCAGGTCTTGATGGAAATAACGCGTGATGAGTTTGGACCCTCAGGGGTGGCTCATCTTGTTCAGCAGATAGAGAGTGATGTATGACGACCATATCAGAGCGACGCGGCGGCGTCCTTGGACGTGAATTGCGCGGCGCTTATGCGTTCATCGAACGCAATGCCAATCTGATCAAACGATATTGGGCATGGGAACTGGTCTGGCTGGCGTACTCGATTGTCAATGCCCTGTCGATCACCTTCATCGGGCGTGCGTCGGGCGAGATTACCGGCGTGGCTATCGCGCCGGAGCAGATCAATACGTTTATCCTGTTTCTGCTGGTCGGAACGCTGGTGTGGCACTACCTCTCGGTGGTGTTCGACCTGATCAGTGAGTCGATCCAGTGGGAACGCTGGGAAGGAACGATCGAGTATACCTTTATGGCGCCAATCTCGCGTCTGACTCACCTGTTCGGTCAGGCGGCATTTGCGGTGCTGTTCGCCGTTGTGCATACGGCGATCATTCTGGCGGTCGTGTCGGCGTTCTTTCGTATCGATCTGAGTCGGGCGGATTTTGGCGCGATGCTGGTCGTGCTGATCGCTGGCAGCACAAGTTTCATCGGTCTGGGCATGTTTGCCGCCATTCTGCCGCTCCTTTCGCCAGAAAAGGGGTTGCAGATGACGAATATCATCAAGGCGATGGTGTTGCTCGTCAGCGGCGTCTACTATCCGGTTAGCGTTCTACCGGAATGGCTGCAACCGCTGGCATATATTTCACCAGCAACCTACATGCTCGACGGCATTCGCGCGGCGCTCCTCGAAGGCGCGAGTGTTGGAACACTCTGGTCGGGGCGGGTGTTACCGCTGCTGCTGACCGGGTTGCTGACGATCCCAACCGGGTTGCTGGCGTTCATGCGCGCTGAGCGTTACGCCAAGGCGACCGGCAGACTCAAACGGAACGGATAATATGAATATGGTCTTTGAAGAAATATTCCGCTCCAGCCCGCGCAGGCGGGCTTCGCCTTGGATAGCCGAGGGCTTATGGTCTTTGAATAAATAATCCGGTATAGCCCGCGCAGGCGGGCTTTGCCCTGGTTAGCCGAGGGCTTCAGCCCCACGGCTAGCGCGGTATAGCGGAATAAATTCTCAATCTCCATCAGCCCGACGGCAAGAGGCGCATACCGGATTAAGTTCTCCAATCTCCATTGAACCTTTCCAGCGCGACAGGGGCATCGCAGGCGAACAGGCGCCTGCGATACTCATCCATGAACTACAAGGAGGCACCATGCCTGTCCAGTCAACAATTGATCGCGGCGATGGCCTGGTCGTACGCTGGTCAACCGCCGCCGATCAGGAGCGCATCGCCGATCTGTTTTCCCACGTCTTTCGTCGCTCTGCCGATGATCCGCCAAACACACGCATGATCGCGTATGTGCAGCATCAGATGAGCGGTCACCATCCGTTGATCGGACCAAACGACATTGCGCTGGTCGAGGATGCGCAACGCGGGATCGTGGTTGCGGCAACGTCGGTGATGCGGCAGCGCTGGGAGTATGCCGGCGTCCCATTTACGCTCAGCCGCGCCGAGCCGGTCGCCGCACACGAAGAGTACCGCAACCGCGGTCTGGTGCGCGCCACGTTCGATCTGATGCATGCCCGCAGCGCCGAACGCGGCGACCTGGCGCAGTGCATTACCGGAATCCCTTATTTCTACCGGCAGTTCGGCTATGAGTACGCGGTCGATCTAGGCGGCTCACGCAGTGTGGCGCTGACCATGATCCCCGACGCAAAAGGAGAGCAGCCCGAACCGTTCACCCTGCGTGATGCCGCCATCGATGACCTGCCGCAGATCCGGATGCTGTACGAGCGGGAGCGGTCGCGCAACGTCAATGGATTGCCCATCCTCGTCTCGACCCCGTTCGATCACGACCACTGGCGCTGGACGCTGAGCGGTCAAACAGTTGATGCAGGTGAAGGATGGAATACCCGGATGATTGTCCGCCCCGATGGTCAACCCGTCGGGTATGTGCTGACCGGGCGCGTGCGCTGGAGTCCGGATCAGGTGCGGGTTGTGGGGATGATGGTCGAACCGGGCATACCGCTGACCGCCGTGATGCCGCCGGTGCTGCGTGCGCTGCGCACGATTGCGCCAACGGTGCCAAATACGCCGCCGAAGACGGGTGAGCCGCGCCGACTGGTCTTCAGCCTGGGCGCAGCGCACCCGGTGTACGAGGCGCTGGGGCGCGATCTGATCATGCGGACGGAGCAGCCGTATGGGTGGTATGTGCGCGTGCCGGATGTGCCGCTATTCTTGCGCCACATTCGCGTTGTGTTAGAGCGGCGTCTGGCGGGATCGTTCCTGGCAGGATACACCGGTGAACTGAACATTGATTTCTACAAAGGCGGTCTGCGCCTGGTTTTCGACCAGGGTCGGATAGCCTTCATCGAGCCATGGCAACCGCCGGTATACGGTAGTGAAGCTGGCGCTGGCTTTCCGCCGCTGGTGTTCTTGCAACTGATGTTTGGACGGCGCAGTCTGGAGGAGTTGTGCGCCTGGCATGACGATGTGTGGGCAGATGACGAACCGGCGATGGTGTTGAATACCCTTTTCCCTAAACAGCCATCGTGGGTGCTGCCGCTGGATTGAACCTGGACGGGCGCAGCGGCGCTGCCGCAGCGCTGCTGCCTTGTCTCAATCCAATCGCTTTCTGAAGCGCAGTGATGCGATGGTCAGGAGTGCCGCGCCGAAGATTGTCAACGCTGCGATCTGCGGCAGCAACGCTTCGATGCCCACACCCTTAATGATGATGCCGCGCACAACGACCAGAAAGTAGGTCAGCGGGATGATCTTGCTGATCAGTTGGAGCGCAGCAGGCATCGCGTCGATCGGGTAGATGAAGCCGGAAATGAACACCGATGGCAAGAGTGTCAGGAACGACAACTGGAACGCTTCAAACTGGGTGTGCGCAATGGTCGAGATCAGCAGTCCGAGCGCCAGCGTCGAAACCAGGAACAGACACGCGATAGCCACCAGCAGGATCAAACTGCCGCGGATTGGAACGCCGAACCACAACGTTCCCACCAGCAGCACCTCGCCGACGACGAGCAATTCGATCACGGCATACGGCAGAATCTTCCCCAGCATCAGTTCATACGGGCGAATGGGGGTGACGATCAACTGTTCAATCGTGCCGCGCTCCCGTTCGCGCACTACCGCAGATGCGGTCAGAAGGGTTGCCTGAAATTGCAACACTAACCCGATCAACCCCGGCACCATGAAGACGGCGCTATCCATATCGGGATTGTACCAGACGCGCTCGCGCACCTGCGGCGCTCCCGGCATGGTCGCCGTCGTCACGCCGCGCCGCGCCAGCGTCTCCTCGCGTACTCTGGTCGCCAGCGACGCGCCAATCAGCCGCGCCGATGACAGCGCACTCGACGCCACCGACGGGTCCGATCCGTCGAGGATAAAGATCACATCGGCGTTCCGCCCGGCGGTGACGGTTTGTCCGTAGTCGGGCGGAATGATCAGCCCGGCGCGCACCTGACCGCTATCAATCTGCGCCGCCAGATCACGTTCTGACGTGACATAACTATAGACTGTGAATTGCCCGGACTGCACGAAGGCGTCGATCAGCGCGCGGCTCTGGCGGGTGCGATCCTGATCAAGGACTGCCAGCGGCACATTGCGCACATCGGTCGTTGCAGCGTAGCCGAGGATGATCATCTGGATCACCGGCGTCAGGAAGGCGATCATCAGCGCGCGCCGGTCACGCAGAACGTGGATGAACTCCTTGCGAATGATCGGCAGGATGCGGTTCATAACGGCGATGACGCTAGTCCACAATCGCCTGGTATGCCAGCGCACGAAAGTCGCGCTGCGGTTCATCCAGTCCCTGGTATTGCGTCATGAAGACGCCGGCGAATGACTCGGCAGGATCGACCCAGTAGTAGGTCGTGGCAGCGCCAGCCCATCCGAATTCGCCTGCTGTTCCCGGCATGCCCGACAGCCCGACGTCCATCAAGACGCGCGATCCAAGACCAAACCCGTAGCCGGGGTATGCGATGCCGGCAATATCCCATGGCAGGAGCGCCGGCGGGATGTGGTTGGCGTGCATCAGTTCCAGCGTCTTGCGTCCCAGGATGCGCGTCCCGTCGAGCGTTCCGCCGTTGAGTAGCATCAATGCGAACCGCATGTAGTCCTGCACTGTCGAGAACAGTCCATGACCGCCGCGCGCAAAGGTCTCCGGCTGATCGACCGGATAGCTCTCCTGCGGATCGATCCGCTCCAGAATCCCCTGTTGCCAGTTGGAGAACATGTGCAGGATTGTCATACCCCGCGCCCCCAGATCGCCGACGCCGTACATGGCAGCCAGGCGGTGACGCTTCTCCGGCGGCACGTAGAAGTCGGTATCGACCATGCCAAGCGGATCGAAGATCCGTTCGCGGAGAAAATGACGCAGGGGTTGGTCGGCGATGATCTCGATCACGTGCGCTGCGACATCGATCGAGACGCTGTAGTGCCACTTCGTGCCGGGATGGTACGCCAGCGGCAGTCGGGCGAGTTCGTCGACGAACTGTTGCAGCGTGCGCTGTGCATTGTGCATCAGTTCGTGCTGACGGTACAACTCGCCGACCGGCGAGTCGATCAGGAAGTCATAGGTGAACCCGCCCAGGTGGGTCATCAGGTCGCCGATAGTGATCGGACGTTGCGGCGCGACTTCTTTGTCCTGCTGCAACACTTTGACGTTTGCGAATGCCGGGATGAACGTCGCCAGCGGTGTGATCAACTGGAAACGCCCTTCCTCGTAGAGCATCATCAGGGCGGTGCAGACAATCGGCTTGGTCATGGAGTAGATACGAAAAATGGCATCGCTCCGCAACGCCTCGTCGGTCTCCTTGCTCATCCGCCCAATCTGATCCGCATAGACGATCTTGCCGCGCCGTGCGATCATCATGCTTGCGCCAGCAATCGTTCCCCGGTCGATCCAGCGTTGCATCGCCGGACGAATGCGCGCCAGACGGTCAGAACTGATGCCGACGCTTTCGGGAGATGCGGCTGTGTCGCTCATAATGCGTCCTCTCCTATCAAACACTCAACGCTCAACGCTCATCCACCAACCGTTCAACGTTCAACGCTCAACGCTCAACGCTCAACGCTCATCCACCAACCGTTCAACGTTCAACGCTCAACGTTCAACGTTCAACCTTCAACGTTCAACCTTCAACGTTCAACCTTCAACGCTCAACGTTCAACGCTCAACGTTCAACG
>Ga0308401_1000295_pt1 | contig 14534 bp, 17 predicted proteins | sample HotsprSampleOSM1_FD_203472 | JGI IMG/M metagenome (GOLD analysis project Ga0308401, IMG submission 203472) | Hot spring phototrophic mat microbial communities from Octopus Spring, Yellowstone National Park, Wyoming, United States - 20060913_OS-M1 ...
GCGTCTTCGAGACCCTCGAAGACCTCCGCGACGCCGTCCGAGCCTTCATCGCCCGCTACAACGCCCAATGGCTGATCGAGAAAAACGGCCACCTCAGCCCACACGCACGACGCCGCCAACACGAGCTCGCGGCCATGCCCATGGCCGCGTAACTCAACCGAGTGTCCAAGGAACCGGGTCCGGTTCAAGCGGTTTTCCTACTGGTGTGAATAGCCGCAGTTGGTGATGTATTTTCGGCATTCGTCTGGGGCGAAGGCGTCGAGCACGCTGCCGATGGCGTTCCAGAGGCCATCGACGGTGCGGCGTGCGGCGGTGCGAAGCAGGGCCTTCAGCTTGGCGAAGAACTGCTCGATCGGGTTCAGGTCTGGGCTGTAGGGTGGCAGGAAGAGCAGGCGCGCGCCGACTGCCTCGATGGCTTCGCAAACGCCCTTCACCTTGTGGCTGCCGAGGTTGTCGATCACCACCGTGTCGCCCGGGCGCAGGCTTGGTGCCAGGAACTGCTCGACATAGGCGCGGAAGCTTGGGCCGTTGATTGCGCCGTCCAGCACGAGGGGTGCAACAACTCCGTCGGCGCGCAGCCCGGCGAGGAAGGTTGTGGTTTTCCAGAGGCCATGCGGCACGGCCGCGACGACGCGCTGCCCGCGCGGCCCGCGCGCCATGCGGCGGGTCATGTTGGTGCTGGCCCAGGTCTCGTCCACGAAGACCAGGCGCTCGGGATCGAGGCTCGGCTGCATCTCGCGCCAGGCGGCGCGGGCGGCGGCTACGTCCGGACGGTCCTGCTCGGCGGCGCGGACCGACTTTTTTCAGAGTCAGCCCAAGCCGCGCCAGCGCCCGCCAGACCGTCACCAGAGAGACCGCGACACCGCGCTCGGCCAGCAGCCAGCCGCGCAGTTCGCCAAGTGTGGCATCCGGCTGCGCAGCCACACGCTCGCACAGCGGCGCAAGATGCGCGGCGATCTTCGACGGCGGCCGACCCGTCCCACGCCGCGCCACCGTCTCGCCCGTCTCGTCCCGCTGCTGGCGCACCTTCACGACGTAGGACGGGCTGACCATCAGCCGCTCGGCCACCTCGCGCACGCTCGCCCCGCCATCACAGGCCGCAAGCACCCGTCCCCGCAGGTCCGGCCCATAGGCTTGTCCCCGACGCCACCCCATCTCCGCCTCCAGCTCATCGCCAGAGGCCTACGAATCACAGATCAGGGCCGCGCCGGAAGCCCCATACCGATTCCACCAGCCAGAAATCGACTCTAACCAGTCCTCGCGCGTGCCGCCGTCGCGCAGGATCTGCTCCTCTTTCGTCAGGCGCAGTCGCCGAGCCTCGACCACGGTCGCCTCGACGATCTCACGGCGCATGGCGAGAAAGCCGCGCTCAGCCAACATCACGTCGAAGCGCACGAACAGCCTCGTCAGCGCGCCCGGGCGCATCAGCGGTTCGCAATAGAGCCAGATCTGATTGGCGTAAGGCACGGCGCTTCCTGCAGCGCCACGCCCGAAACGCGCAGGACGCTCAAGCGGTCGCGCAGCTGGTCTTCGGCCCGGTCATCCGACAGCGTCTCGTGGGCCCGCAGCACGAGGATGCGGACCATCAGCACCGCATCCCAGGGCGGGCGTGCGCCGCGGCAGCGGTCCGCGCACGGCAGCGCCGCCCCCAGCTCCGCGCGGAACGCCTCGAGCTCCACCACGGCGCGCAGCCGTGCCAGGCAATCGACAGAGGCCGAACGCCACCCCAAGCGTTCCTTCACGTCAAACAACCCGGACTGTCCCACCATCCGTCGCTCCCGCTGTCACCAGCAGAAGCGAACCAGCCCGCAGCCGTCAGCGCCAGTGGTTTTTCGAGGTGTCCTTTTGGTATTATGGTATAGAACATGGTTCTCGGCTCACCTTCTTCCCAAGGACTAGGCACGGTAGAGATCGAGAGACATCACTGCGGTTCAAAACTGGGGCAATCCTAACCAGCGCACGATAATGATATCTGGACACCCTGCTCTGAATCAGCAAGTAACATTTCTCTATTCTGAGGACGTCGAGGCTTCGTGGCGGTTTTATTCTGAAATACTCGGTTTGCCCCTGATCCAGGATCAGGGTACGTGCCGGATTTACGAGGCAGCACCGGGCGGTCGAGCCTTCCTAGGGATCTGCCGCGCCAGGGCGCCGCGGGCCACTATGGATCCTCGCGTCGAGGGAGGTGTAGTGATTACCTTCATCGCGGATGATGTCGACTGTTGGTATGAGTACTTAAAAGCTCGAGGGGTGGAGATCCCCTACCCACCTGCCTTCAACGAGTTTTATCGCGTGTATCACTTCTTTTTCCAAGATCCGGCGGGCTACATGCTCGAGATCCAGCGCTTCGAACGACCCGACTGGGTAGATCCACCTTGCTAACTTTCAGTTTCTAAACATTGTTGACGGCAGCCAGGTGGCGATGCCCGGAAAGACGGTCACCAGCGCCACGGCAGTGCACATCAACAGAAAGAAGGGGAGCGTGTTTCGTGCGATCGAGAGCATGTTCTCCCCCGTTAGCCCTTGCAGGACGAACAGGTTGAAGCCGACGGGAGGCGTGATCTGCGCCATCTCGACAACGAGGACGATGAAGATCCCGAACCAGAGCAGATCGAACCCCGCCCCCTGGATGATCGGCAGAACGACCGTGACGGTGAGCACGATCATGCTGACGCCGTCGATCACGCAGCCGAGCAAGATGTAGACCCCCGTGAGTGCGGCGATGATCAGGTACGGGTGAAAGCCCTGCGCGCCGACCCACGCCGCCATCGCCGCGGGGATTCGGGTATAGGCCATCGCCTGTGTCAGAAAGGCTGCGCCGGCGAGGATGAAGTTGATCATGCAGGAGAGCCGGACTGCTCCCATTAGACTGTTGCGAAATGTCGTCAAGGTGAGCGTTCGCTCCCACGCCGAAAGCGCCAGAGCGCCGATCACGCCCATCACCGCGGCCTCCGTTGCGGTGGCAATCCCGCCATAAATTGAACCGAGAACAGCAAGGATCAGCAGCAGAACCGGGATCAGCGCGCCGCTTTCGGCGAACTTGCGGGCGAGCGACAAGCGCGGCCCGGGAGGAGGCGTAAGCCGCGGGTTCAGCAACGACCAGACCATGATATAGCCCGAGAACAAAGCAACCAGCATCAACCCGGGCAGAATGCCCGCGATGAAGAGCCGCACGATCGAGACATCGGCCGCCACCCCGTAGACGATCATGACGATCGAGGGCGGAATCAGCAGGCCGAGCGTGCCGGATCCAGCGAGCGAGCCGATCGCCATCGGCCGGTAATACCCCCGCTCAAGGAGAGTCGGCAGGCTCATCTTGCCGACCGTTGCGGCCGTTGCAGCGGAGGAGCCGGAAACGGCTGCGAAAATGCCGCAGCCGATCACGTTCACGTGCATCAGCCGGCCGGGAAGGCGCTCGACCCACGGCGCGAGGCCGCGGAACATATCCTCCGAGAGTTTTGTTCGGAATAGGATCTCGCCCATCCAGATGAACAGCGGCAGGGCGGCCAGCGTCCAGGACGCCATGGCCTGCCACACCGCCGTCCCTAGAACCTTCTCCACCGGAAAGGCGTTGAAGGAGGGGAAGACAGCCGGAAGGACAACGATGCCGACAAGCCCGGTAAGCATGAGGGCGAATCCGATCCAAATGCCGAGACCGAGGAAGAGGAAAAGGGTCGCGAGCAGGATGACGCCTGCTTCGGTCAGGGCGACGTCCATCGTCTCAGAGCTCTTCCGACGCCTTCTCGAGCGCCGTCTCGCTGCCACGCCGATAGGACGGCATGCCGCCTTGGAGCAAAACAACGAGGTCATCGATGAGCGCGATCGCGAACACGAGGGCGCCCGCCGCCATGAAGCTCTGCGGCATCCACAGCGGCACGGCCAGCATGCCCTGCGCCACTTCCTCGAACGTCACGCTGTCGGAGACAAGATCGACAGCTGCCCAGGCGAACAGAAGCGACATGCACGCTGCTGCCGCGAGGGCGACCGCCTCGATCACTGTACGCGCCCTGCCGCGCACGCGGCCGATAAGGAGGTCAACCCTGATATGCGCACCATGCCGGAAGGCATAGGCGAGCGGCAGCATGGCACAGGCGGCCATGGAGAAGGCGGTGAGATCGTCGCCGCCGGGCAGGAGACCTCCGACCTGCCGCAGCACGACCTGCACAAGGATGAGCCCGCCGACGGCCAGAAGCGCGACAGCGCCGGCAATCCCACTCGCCCCGTACAGGGTGTCGAGTGAGCGGCGAAGCATCACCGCCGCGCCTCGGGTCAGGCAGCCCGGGCGATCGCCGCGCGATAGGCCTCGATCAGCGCCCGGCCATCCGGCCCGGCCTTCTGAAGCCACTCATCGACCATGATGTTGCCGATACGCGCGAGGTCTTCCATCAGCTTCTGCGGCGCCGGGTCAGTCACGATCATGCCGCGTTCAGCGAGCTGGCGTTGGCGTGACACTTCCTGCTCCTGCGCAAGATCCCAGCCCCTCTGTTCGGCACGTTCAGCAGCGTTCCGGATAGCCGTCTGTACCGCTGCGGGAAGGCTGTTAAGCGCGCGCGTGGAGCAGAACACGGCGTTCTTAGTGCGCGTGAAACCGACCGGAACGAAGTACTTCACGTAGTCCCAGGCCTGGCTGTCGACCCCGGTAGCGGCGGATGTAACCATGGCATTCACGACGCCGGTGGCGAAAGCCTGAGCCAGTTCGGCCACCTGAACGAGCGTCGGGGTGGCACCCACGAGCGTTGCGAATCGTTGCGTTGCCGCGTTGAAGGTGCGGAACTTCGTCCCCTTCAGGCCCTCGAGGCTCGTCAGCGGCGCGTTGGTGTAGAACCCCGACTGGGGCCAGGGAACCATGTAGAGCAGGGTGAGGCCCTGACGCGCGAACCGCGCCTGGATGTAGGGGCGCTGCAAGCCGTTCAAGACCCGTGCCTGCGTGAAGTTGGTGACAAGCATCGGAATGCCGTCGACCTCGAACATCGGGTCCTCGTTCCCGTAGGCAGAGAGAAGGATCTCGCCCATCTGCACCTGCCCGGTCTGAACGCCGCGCTTGATCTCCGGCATCCGGAGAAGCGACGCATTCGAGTGGACCACAATGCTGAAGCCTGGGACGGCCGACTCGATCTCCTTGACGAACTCGCGGATGTTCTGAGTGTGGAAGTTCCCATCCGGGTATGGCGTGGCAAACTGCCAGCGTGTGCGCTGAGCTGCAGCATCGGAGGGAAACACGCCGGAGCTCAGGGCAGCCAGAGCACTGCCCGAGGCACCCAGCAGAAGTGAGCGGCGATCCATCACACGAAGCCCCCAAATCCGTCGTTGCGGGCGACAAACGCCCATTTACGCCAGCATGTCACAAAAAACGGGCCTCGAGCGCAAGGGGGGTCTTGCTTGGAGGTATCAACGGCTGGAGTCACCGTCGCCCGAGGCCTCGGCGGCGTCGAAATGGCGCTTCACCAGCGTGAACAAGAACAGCACGAAGGCGAGGAAGATGACGAGACCGGCGATATAGAACGCATCATCCTTGGCTGAGGCGGCCATCACGAGGCCAACGAGCGCCATCAGCACGCCGAGGCTGCCGAAGATAAGCGAGGATGGGGTCATCGCGTCGTCTCCCTCGAGGTTTCGACGTGTTGGGGGGACTGCGGCGGCGCCATCTCGTCCTCGAACAGCACCCTGGAGGCGACCGCTTCGAGATCATCGTATTGGCCGCTTCGGACAGTCCAGAGAAATCCCGCGAGCGCGAGCCCCGCGAGCAGAAGCGACAGAGGGATGAGGAGGATCAGTGCGTCCATGGCACACGAGCCCTCTCGACCCTCAGCGCATTCAGGATGACGGTCACGGACGACGCTGCCATCGCAACGGCCGCAACCAGCGGAGTGACGAGCCCGGCTACGGCAAGCGGCACCGCGAGAGCGTTGTAGGCGAGCGAGATCGCGATGTTCTGACGCACCAGCCGCGCCGCGAAGCGCGCCACATCGATCGCCCAAGGGATGGACGCCAGGCGCTTGCCCTGGAACACGAGGTCGGCGGAGGCTTGCGCGATGTCAGCCCCGCTTGCCGGAGACGCGGAGACATGGGCGGCTGCAAGCGCAGGCGCATCATTGAGCCCGTCCCCGACCATCAGCACACGATGGCCCGCTGCGCGCAGCTCAGCAAGCCGTGCGAGTTTCGCACCCGGGTCGGCGCCCGCGCGCCACTGCGAGATATCGGCTGCACGCGCCGCAGCCTCGACGGCCGCAGGTCGGTCACCCGAGAGGAGTTCGACCTCCAATCCAGCCCGGCGAAGTGCTGCCACCGCCTCCCCTGCGTCCGCCCGCAGCGCGTCGGCGAAGCGGAAGACAACCGGGGAGCGACCGGGAACAGCAAGCCAGAGCTCCATCCCATCGCCCGCGATCGCGCCCGCGAAGCGTGCGTTACCGAGCCGAACCGTTCCAGAGGGCGTCGCACGCGACAGCCCCTGCCCAGGATGCTCGACCACACCCCCCGCCGCCGCGACGCCTGCAGCCTGTGCCAAGGCCCGCGCAAGCGGATGGCGGCTCGCAGCCGCAAGCGACCCTGCGAGCGCGAGATCGTCGTCCGACCAGTCGCCCGGAAGCAAGCTTGGCTGTCCGCGCGTCAGTGTCCCGGTCTTGTCCAACACCGCGACATCGGCCTCCGCGAGGCGATCGAGCGCGGAACCTGATGCAATGAGCACACCACCTCGCATCAGCCGACCTGCAGCGGCTACGTGGACGGCCGGCACAGCGATCCCGAGCGCGCACGGGCAGGTGATGATCAGCACCGTGACGGCATTGACGAGAGCCGGCTGCCAGGCAAGATCGAACCAGACCCACCAGAGCAGGAAGGTTGCGGCGGCGACAAGGTGAACCACCGGCGTGTACCAGCCTGCCACGCGGTCTGCCAAGGCTCGGATGCGCCCTCGGTCCGCCTCCGCCGCCTCCATCATCCGCACGATTGACGCAAGCACGGTGCTGGTCCCCGAGGCCGTGACACGCACGGTGAGCGGGGCGGCAAGGTTGAGCGTCCCGGCCTCGACGGTGTCACCGGGCGCCGTGGGACGGGGAATGCTCTCGCCGGTGAGGAGCGACATGTCGATCTCGGAACGTCCAGCGAGCACGACCCCGTCAACCCCGATCCGCTCGCCGGCAGCGACGAGAACGCGTTCGCCAACCCGGACGGCATCAGGGGCGCGCGGCCGTGCGATGCCATCGTCCCCCAGCACCGAGACCGGAGCGCGACTGAGCGCAAGCAGCTCCGCCGCTGCTCGGCGAGCGCGTGCGCGCACTCGCCGGTCGAGGAAGCGGCCGACCAGAAGCAGCAAGAGCAGCGTCACCGCGCTGTCGAAATAAGCGTAAGGACCGCCGCGGACCGTCTCGGAAAGGCTCATCGCCGCGGTGAGCAGCACGCCGAGGCTGATCGGAACGTCCATGTTAGTCCGCCCCGCGCGCAGCGCGCCGAGTGCGGAGGTATAGAACGGCAGGCCGCACCAGAGGATGGCGGGAAGCCCGATCAGCGCTGCGATCCAGTGCATCAGGTCGCGGGTCGCAGGCCCCATGTCGCCGCTCGCATGCCCCGTCCAGACGGCGACAGAGACGAGCATCACATTCATCGCGGCGAAGGCAGCGACACCCATCGCGCGCATCAGACGCCGGGTCTCCTCGTCATCGGCCGAGGCAAGACAGGACGGATCGAACGGCGCCGGGGTGAAGCCAAGCGCGGCCAGCCGCGCGCCGAACGCATCGGCCCGCTCGGCTGGCCCGCGCCAGCGAACGGTGAGGCGACGCGTTGACAGCGCCTGCCGCGCCCAGGTCACGTCTGGCTCCTGCGCCAGCACCTGCTCGATCAGCCACGCGCAGGCCGCGCAGGTGACCCCGCCGACGAGCAAGGTGAGCTCATGCCCGCCCTTGCCGTCCGGCACGGCGCGCGCGGCGAGATCATGGCGCGGTGCGTCCGGGTCCGGCCGTGGGGGCGAAGCGGAGGCGCGCGCGTAAAACGCCTCGAGCCCGAGCTCCGTGACGAGACGGTGCGCCGCCTCGCACCCGCGGCAACAAAACCGATCCGTTCCTGCGGGCAGCGGGCGCCCGCAGTGCGCACAGGCTGAGCCGGCCCGGCCGGTCGCCCGCTCGAGAAGGTCGGTTTCGGTCATCGGTCCGACCGCCTCATCGCGCTTGCCTCACCTCGCCACGAAACGCTGGCGGAAATCGACCGGCCCATCACCGTCACGTCGTGCCTCGAGGCGAACCTCCCATTGCCCCGGTTTAGGCAAGGCGATCGGCGCGACGTATCGACCGGCCCCTGTTTGCGTAAAACTTAGCCTCAGCGGCTTCGGCGTCTCGAGCGGGCGGATCAGCACGGCGTCGAGCGACAGCCGGTCAAGCGGCGTCGAGCGCGAATCCTCGGCGATCAGCACCACGCGACCGGCCAGACGATCGGACGGACCAGCCTCCCACTCCAGCGAGAAGCGCCAACCGATGCGCGCCTGGCGCTCCGCTTCCGCGAGCACCTCATTATAGAGACGCCCTCGCTCATAGGCACGGTCTACGGTCGTGCCGGTGAAGGTGGACAGAGCGAGCCAAACCATGACGGCATTGACGACGATGACGACCCCCATGCCGCCGACGAAGGCCATCGGGATCCAACGGTCACGTCTCGGCGAGCCAGTCGGCGCAGTCATCGCTTCGGTGCGAGGAAAACGCTCGCTGTCGAGACGACGGCGCGTCCGGCCTCGTCCTGCAGCACGAAGGTGACCGGCGTGCTTTCGGCAAGTCGCGCACCGGGCGCGGCCGTGACGTGCACGCGATGGGTCGTAACCCCATCAGCCCGCGTGGCGATGAGCGGCCGCTCGTCAGGCGCGCCGACGACGGCGATCGTCACTCCGGGCAGCCCCTCGAGGCGGAGATGGTAACTCGGCTCGTCATAGCCCTTGTTCCACACTTTGAGCGTGAAACTGTTGCGGATCGTGCCGTCCGAGAGAACAACGTAAAGGGGCGCACGATCGCGCAGAACCGCAAGCTCGGTTGTGGAGCGCAGAACGAAGGCGACGAGCATCACGAGCGCGACGGCGACAAGAACGGTCGCGTAGATGAGCGTGCGCGGGCGGATGACCCGCCATTCAGCTCGCGCTGCTGCAACACGCTCAACTCGTGCCGGGCCGGGCGGCACGGCCGAGGCCACCGCCTCTGCCCTCTGCAGATTTGTCAGCGTATCGAGGGCGATCAATCCACGCGGGCGGCCGACCCGGTCCATGATCTGGTTGCAGGCGTCGATGCAGAGCCCACAGCCGATGCATTCGAGCTGCTGGCCGTCGCGGATATCGATCCCGGTGGGGCAGACATTGACGCACTGACGGCAGTCGACGCAGTCGCCACGCCCCTCCCAGGTCTCGCCCTGTTTGTGCTTGCCACGCGGCTCCCCTCGCCAGGCGCGGTAGGAGACGACGAGGCTGTGCTCGTCGAGCATGGCTGCCTGGAAGCGCGGCCAGGGGCACATGTAGGTGCAGACCTGCTCACGCGCCCAGCCTGCGAGCGCGTAGGTGGTGAAGGTGAGGATGCCAAAGAATGCGTAGGTCCAGCTCCCCGCCTCGCCCGTGACGATGGCACGAAGCGTGGTTGGTGCATCGCCCACGTAGAGAACAAATGCCCCGCCGGTTGCTGCGGCGATCACGAGCCAGACGGTGTGCTTGGCGATCTTCCTGGTCCAGTAGGCGGCGTTGCGCGGGCCCTGGTCGAGCCGCAGGCGTGCGTTCCGGTCCCCCTCGATCCGGCGTTCGACCCAGAGATAGAGGTCCGTCCAGACAGTTTGTGGGCAGGCGTAGCCGCACCACACGCGGCCGAATAAGGAGGTGACGAGAAACAGAGACACAGCCGCGAGGATCAGCAGGCCGGTGACGAAGTAGAGCTCGTCCTGCCAGATCACGATCGGCCCGAGATAGAAGCGGCGGCCTGCGAGATCGACGAGCAGAAATTGATCAGGCGCATCGCCGGGACGCGGCCAGCGGATCCAAGGCGTGATATAGTAGGCGGCAAGGGCGAAGATCAGGAACGCCCATTTTGCGGCACGGAACCGGCCGTTCACGCGAGCAGGATAGACCTTGATCCTCTTGGCGTAGAGGGAGCTCGGGGGGCTCAGCGGCGCCTCCGCCGGCGTCGTGCGTGTCGGCGCCTCGATGGTCATCGCTTTCTCTCAACCTTCCCTACTCGCCGCCACCAAGAGTGTGCACATAGACCGCGAGCATCTTGATTGTCGCCTCGTCGAGACGACTGCCCCAGGCAGGCATCACCCCCATGCGAGGATTGGTGATCTGCGCGACGATCTCCGCTTTCGTTCCGCCGTAAAGCCAAATCGCATCGTTCAGCGCGGGCCCTCCCACAGCACGCACGCCCTCACCCCTCTCGCCATGACAGGAGACGCAGTTTTCCGCGTAGACCTCTTCGCCACGCCTCGCCGCTGCCTGATCCGTCGCGCGGTTCGAAAGGGACAGCACGAACTCCGCGACATCATTGATCTGCCCGCGGTTGAGAATGCCGCCATAGACCGGCATCTGGCTGATCCGGGCCTCCACACTCTGGGCGTTGCGGATGCCATGGACGATGGTGAAGTGGATGTCCTCGAGGCTGCCGCCCCAGATCCACTCATCGTCCACGAGCGCCGGGAAGCCTCCGGTGGCTCCCTGGCCGCCTGAACCATGGCAGCCCGCGCAGTTGTCGGCGAAGGCCACACGGCCGCCCGCGATCGCGTAGGCCAGCAACTCGCTACTGTGCCTAATCTCGTCGAGGGAGGCGCCGCGGATCCGATCGAGGAAGGGTGCCTGCTCCGCCCTCGCCACCGTCATCTGTTCCACGATCGCCGCGCGCTGTGTCCAGCCTGTCAACCCCCGGAAATGGCCCGAGAAACCGGGAAACGACGGATACAACAGCGCCCATACTGCCGACCACGCGATCGTCGCGTAGAAGATGTAGAGCCACCATCTCGGCAGGGGCGTATTGAGCTCCTTAATACCGTCCCACTCGTGCCCGGTCGTGGTCTTCCCGGTCAGGCTGTCCTTCTCGATCTTCGTCGGCATCGTTTGCCTCGATCCCTTCAGCCCCGCTCCGCCGCGCATTGCGGCGGCGCGCCACAGTCGCCGCCGCCGCGATCGTCGAGTGGAATCCGACCATGCGCCTCGAGCCGCCTCCTGTTCCCCGGCCAGAACGCCCACGCCACGATGCCGACGAACAGCAGAACGAACCAGAGCAGCCATGCCTGCCTCAGGAGCCCGTAGTTCGCCGCAAGCCACTCCATCTTCGCCTCCTACTGCCTGAGCTGCTCCGGGGTGACCTCGGCGAAGTTCACAAGCGTGCCGAGCATCTGCAGGTAAGCGATGAGAGCATCCATCTCCGTCACTACGCTTGGGTTGCCGTCGAACGCTGCCTGCACGGCCTTCGGATAGCGCGCAAGCAGGCCGGTCGCATCGGCATCAGGGTTCGCCTGCGCGATCAGATCGGCGCGCGCATTCGCGATCATCTCCTCCGTGTAAGGCACCCCGATCGCCCGGAGCGCCCGCAAGTGATCGGCGATCCCGTCAAACTTGAGTGGCCTCAGGAGGAACCCGTAGGGCGGCATGATGCTCTCGGGAACGACGCTGCGCGGATCAACGAGATGGGCGTAGTGCCACTCGTTCGAATACTTCCCACCGACCCGGGCAAGATCGGGTCCGGTACGTTTCGACCCCCACTGGAACGGATGATCGTACATGCTTTCGGCAGCGAGCGAGTAATGCCCGTAGCGTTCAAGCTCGTCCCGGAACGGTCGTATCTGCTGGCTGTGGCAAGTGTAGCACCCCTCTCTCAGGTAGATGTTGCGCCCGGCGAGCTCGAGGGGGGAGTAGGGCCGGACGCCCTCGACGCGCTCGATAGTCGTCTCGATCGTGAATAGCGGCACAATCTGCACGAGCCCACCGATCGACACCGTGACAAGTGTCAGGACGGCAAGGAGGACCACGTTTTTCTCGATGACTTCGTGACGAATCATCACCATCGCTCCCGTCTCACTCGGCTGCCACCAAGGTGATTGCTCTTCGTTTCGCAGGCAGCACCTCCATTTCCCTCACTGTCTTCCAGAGGTTGTAGACCATGATCAATGCGCCGGTGAGGTAGAAGATGCCGCCAATCGCGCGGATGACATAGTAGGGATGCATGGCTGCTACCGTCTCGATAAAGGAATATTGTAGAAAACCGAATTCGTCGTAGGCGCGCCACATCAGGCCCTGCATGATGCCGGAGACCCACATCGCCGTGATGTAGAGCACGATGCCCAACGTCGCGATCCAGAAGTGCCACGCAACAAGCTTCTGCGAATAGAGCTCCCGCTTTCTCCACAGCACCGGAACGAGATAGTAGAGCGCGCCGAAGGTGATGAATCCCACCCACCCCATTGCGCCCGAATGTACATGGCCAACCGTCCAGTCGGTATAGTGGCTGAGGGCGTTGACGGCCTTCACGCTCATCACAGGCCCCTCGAAGGTGCTCATCCCGTAGAAGGCGACGGCGGTCACCGAGAAGCGCAGCCCCGGGTTGGTGCGCAGCTTGTCCCATGCCCCCGAGAGCGTCATGATGCCGTTGATCATGCCGCCCCAGGACGGCATCCACAGCATCACCGAGAAGATCATCCCGAGCGTCTGCGCCCAGTCAGGCAGGGCCGTGTAGTGCAGGTGGTGCGGCCCCGCCCAAATGTAGAGAAAGATTAGCGACCAGAAATGGACGATCGACAACCGGTACGAGTATACAGGACGCTCCGCCTGCTTGGGAATAAAGTAGTACATCATCCCAAGAAAGCCCGCCGTTAGGAAGAAACCGACGGCATTGTGGCCATACCACCACTGGATCATCGCGTCCTGGACGCCGGCGGGGATCGTGTAGCTCTTCGCGCCGGCGAGGCTCACGGGAATTTGGAGATTGTTGCCAATATGCAGCATTGCGATAGTGACGATGAAAGCGAGGTAGAACCAATTCGCGACATAGATGTGCGGTTCCTCCCGCTTCATGATCGTGCCGACAAAGACGACGAGGTACACGACCCATACGAATGTCAGGAGAAGGTCGACGTACCATTCCGGCTCGGCGTATTCCTTGCCCGATGTTACGCCCATGACGTATCCGGTTGCGGCGAGCACGATGAACGTCTGATAGCCGAAGAAGAGGAACCAGCCGGCTTCCGCGCCGCCGAACAGGCGTGTGCGACACGTCCGCTGCACGACGTAGAGCGACGTGCCCAGCAAGGCATTGCCACCGAAGGCGAAGATCACCGCGCTCGTGTGCACAGGCCTGAGCCGCCCGAACGTCGTGTACTCGAGGTCGAGATTGAGCGCGGGAAAAGCGAGCTGCCAGGCGATCACCGTCCCCATCAGGAATCCGATGACACCCCAGAACACCACCGCAACCATGAAGGCGCGGACGACATCCTCGACATAGTCGGCCGACCGCGCGATCGCGTGACCGCCCGCCTCTACCTTTATTGCCGCCTCTGCCGCCATGCTCCCCCCAGTCCCTCACGCGCGTGGCGAACGCCACGCCGGCCCGCCGAGCCGGCCCTACACGGTGCTCGTGTTGCGGCGGCGCAGCATTGACATGCATCAAGGTATCTTGCCGTTTGCCGGGCCACACAGGAGAAGCTTCAGACTACGCCAGCGGACGAGAGGGCGGGCGTTTCTGGTTCGCATCGACACGACGAGGCACGCGCATGACCGACGAGGCCATCGAGGTTTTCGCTCACGCCGCGCCGCGGATCAGACGCGTTGCCGTCGATCGCCCCTGGGCCTGGCTCGCCGCCGGCTGGCGCGACGTGACGGCAGCGCCACGCGTGAGCCTCGCCTACGGGGCGCTGATCGTCGTGATTACCTATCTCCTGCTTTTCCTCCTGCTGCAGGCGGGGGTGTTCTGGCTCGTCCTGCCGCTGACGGCAGGGTTCTTCTTCACGGCGCCTTTGCTCGCGGTCGGCCTCTACGAGACAAGCCGGAGGCTTGCCGCAAGGGAGCCGGTCAGTCTCGCACGCGCCCTTGCCGCCTACAGGCGAAACGGCACCCAGCTCTCCTTCATGGGTGTGATGCTCGGGCTGCTACACCTCGGCTGGATCAGGCTTGCCTTGCTCCTCTTCGCCGTCTTCTTCGGCGTCGGCTTCAACCCGAGCTGGGAAACCCTCGTCATCAAGCTGATGGCGCCGAGCGCGATCCCGTTCTGGATCGCGGGCAGTGCCGTCGGTGCCGTTCTCGCCGCGCTCGTGTTCGCGATCTCCGCCGTCTCGATCCCCATGCTGCTCGATCGCGATGTGAACGTCTTCGTAGCCGTGGCGACCTCCTTCGCCGTTGTGCGCGAGAACTGGCCGGCGATGACGCTCTGGGCGGGGCTCATAGTTGCCTTCACCCTCTTCGGCGTCATCCCGTTCTTTCTGGGACTTACGGTGACGATGCCGCTGGTCGGGCACGCCACATGGCACGCCTACAAGGATTTGGTCGAGTAGACATTATCCGAGTTCTGGTGCGAATCGGGACCATTATACCAAGTCTTTCT
>Ga0308401_1000307_pt1 | contig 14359 bp, 12 predicted proteins | sample HotsprSampleOSM1_FD_203472 | JGI IMG/M metagenome (GOLD analysis project Ga0308401, IMG submission 203472) | Hot spring phototrophic mat microbial communities from Octopus Spring, Yellowstone National Park, Wyoming, United States - 20060913_OS-M1 ...
TCGAGACCGGCGGCGGCATACGCGGCGACAACATCGGATTCGCGTTCGGCGATAATGCCGGAACTGATCAGGATGCCGCCTGGACGCAGCGCGGCGACGCAATCGGGAGCGACTGCGACAAGCACCCTGGCGATGATGTTGGCGACAATCAGGTCGAACGGCAATGCCACATCGGGAGGGAGCGAGTCGGGAAGCAGCGCCGACGATTCGGCGGTTGACGTCTCCTGATCACTCCTGACGGTTGTCGGTTGCAACCAGTGCCCGAAGGCTGCGCCGCGTCCCAGGCTTCCCTGTGCGGCAATGACGACATCCGCCACGGTGTTCAGCGCCGCATTTGCCCGCGTTGCCTCAACCGCAATCGGGTCAGTGTCGAGCGCCAGCACTCTGGCAGCGCCCAGGCGCGCCGCCGCAATGGCAAGAATACCGGAGCCGCACCCCAGATCGAGTGCAGTGATGCCCGGCGTAACATACTGCTCCAGGGCGCGCAGGCACAACTGCGTCGTCGGATGGAGTCCGGTTCCAAACGCCATACCGGGATCGATACGCACAACCAGATCGTCGTGCTGCGGCTCGTAGTCCAGCCACGACGGCACGATCATCATGCGCTCACCGATCCGCTGGATGGTGTAGTACTGCTTCCAGGCGTTTGCCCAATCCTCCTCCTCGATCTGCCGGACCTGCAACTGACCGACAGGACGGATCATTCCAAGCAGCCACAACCCCTGCTCGATGCGCGCACGCGCCTCTTCGGCGGACTCGTCGAGCGCCAGGTAGGTGCGCACCGTCACCGGGCGCACTGGATCGTACCGGTACTCCGGACCGTCATCGCCGGGAATGATCGGCGGCTCGACGACAACGCCGCCGTTGTAGCCATAGTGCGCCAGCAACTCACTGACCGACTCGACCGCTTCAGCATCACACGTGACTGAAAGTTCCAGCCAGTTCATACGTGTCGCTTATCTGCCGCTTTCCAACGGGTACCCTGCGGCGTATCCTCGAGCGTGATTCCCAGATCCGCCAGGCGGTTACGCACCATATCGGCAAGAGCGAACTGCTTCGCCTTGCGCAGTTCGCTGCGCACCTCAATCAGCAGGTCGATAAACGGCGCCGCCTGCTGGATGATCGGTTGCTGCGGTGTCAGGGTCAACCCCAGCACATCGGTCAACTCGCGGAACGTCGCCTGCGCTTCGGCGAACGGCGCCCCGCCGACGCCTGCATCGCGCGCAGTATTGATCGCGCGCACCAGATCGAAGAGCGCCGCCAGTGCACCAGCCGTGTTGAAATCGTCATCCATCGCGGCGATGAACCGTTCGCGGGTGGTTCGTGCAGCTGCCAGCAGCACATCAGCCGCCGGCCCCGCTTCAATCGTCCCGATCGGCGGTTCGAGCGCGGAACGCAATCGCACCAGTTTGCGCTCCTGATCGGCGGCAATCTCCTCGCCAAACGCCAGCGGACTGCGGTACGAACTTGAGAGCACCGTCAAACGAAGCACATCGGGGTGGTACTGCGCCAGAAACTCACGGATCGTCACGACATTGCCGAGCGATTTCGACATCTTCTCCAGTTTATACGTGCCGTCCGCCAGACGGGTCTGAATCTGGAGCATACCGTTGTGCATCCAGTAGCGCGCGAATGGCTTACCGGTCAGGCTTTCGGTTTGCGCAATTTCGTTCTCGTGGTGCGGAAAGATCAGGTCGGCGCCGCCGCCGTGAATATCGATCTGTTCGCCGAGATGCGCCAGGTTCATCGCCGAGCACTCGATATGCCATCCGGGGCGCCCCGGTCCCCATGGGCTGTCCCAGAACGGCTCACCCGGCTTTGCCGCCTTCCACAGCGCAAAGTCCGCCGGGTTTTCTTTGCGCTCATCAACGCTGATACGATTCCCGGCAATCATATCGTCGAGGCTGCGCCGCGAAAGTTTGCCGTAATCGGGAACGGTCGCAACGCGGAAATAGACATCGCCATCGACCACGTATGCGTGCCCGGTTTCGATCAGGCGGGTGATGAACTGCTGAATCTCCGGCATCGTTTCCGTCGCGCGCGGGTAGATATGGGCGCGTTTGACATTCAGCGCCTCGAGGTCTTCGAGAAACTCGGCAATGTACGACTCGGCGAGTTCTTTCGGATCACGCCCGAGTTCCCGCGCGCGATTGATGATTTTATCGTCCACGTCGGTGAAATTGACCACGTGTTGAACGGCGTAGCCGCGGTACTCCAGGTAGCGCCGCACCACATCGAAGACAATTGCCGACATCGCGTGCCCGATGTGCGCCCGATCATAGACCGTTACCCCGCAGACGTACATTTTAACCACACCGGGTTCGAGCGTTTCGAACGGTTCCAGGGTGCGGGTGAGCGTGTTATAGATACGAATGCTCATAGATACTATATCCCATCACCGGCTACATAGCCGTGCTCACTCATGATGCCATTGCCATTTGTATCATCGCCAAGGGCGGACCAGCACTGTTCCAGCAGCGCATCATCTTCGACATGGTGGGTGAGATGATGGTTGGTGGCGATCTCGAGTTCGGTCAGGCGCTCTTCGAGTTCCAGCACCTTCGCGCGCAGGCTGCGCAGCATTTCGCCTTCGGGGTCGGGGAGATGCTCGACGCGGCGTGTTTCGCCGGTATGCGGGTCGCGTTGCGCGACGATGCGCGCCGGAACGCCAACGGCGGTCGTATGTGGCGGCACATCTTTCACCACCACGGCGCCGCCGCCGATGCGCGCCCCCTCGCCAATGGTGATAGCGCCGAGCACGATTGCCCCGACGCCGATCACGACGTTGTCGCGCACCGTCGGATGGCGTTTGCCACGCTGTTTACCGGTGCCGCCAAGCGTCACGCCCTGATAGAGAGTCACCCAATCGCCGATCTCCGTCGTTTCGCCAATCACCACGCCCATCCCGTGGTCGATGAAGAAGCCACGACCGATGACCGCGCCGGGATGGATTTCGATGCCGGTGAGGAAGCGACTGATCTGCGAGATCAGGCGCGGGATGAAGGGTACCTGGCGACGCCAGAGCGCATGCGCCAGTCGATGGAGCAGAATCGCGTGCAATCCAGGGTAGAGCAGCACTTCCGCCAGGCTGCGCGCTGCCGGATCATTGCGAAAGATCGCGCGAATATCGTCGCGTATAACGCAGAGCAGGTTATCTTTATGTCTGGACATATAAAACCTCCCGTTCGACGGTCAATCGAAGCGCGTAACGCAAACCAGGGGCGCCATTAAAATGACGCCCCTAACGACAGATACAGGTCTGCGCGACGAACCCGACCGACTGGCGGCGGGAGGTATGGGGAAGGAGAGGGAAGCGCCCACGTTCGGGGCGCATATGGATCAGATCACGATTCACTGCCGCTCGTCTCACTCTTCTCACTCTTCGACGAGCCATCGCTGCCGATGCTCGCGCTGTCACTCTTGCGGCTATCGGTAATGTACCAGCCTGAACCTTTGAAGACAATGCCCACCGGCTGGAAGACCCGGCGCACCGAGCCTTCTTTGCCACAGCGACAAACCCGCAACGGCTCATCCTTGAACGACTGGAACTGTTCGAATTGTGCACCGCAAGCGTCACAGGCGTACACGTAGGTAGGCATAACCGTCACGACCTCCTGGTATCGAGTAATGAGCCGAACGCCGAATGATGTGTCAGGCGCTTCTATTGTAGCCGATCTGATGGCAATGATCAAACGGTCAAACGTAGGAGTTTCGTTAGAGAACGACGTCCATTACGGGAGCGAGGGCATCTTGCCCTCTGCTGCCCCACGAGGGCGGGAGGCCCTCGCTCCAATGGCAAACAGCGCAGATAGTGAAGGCGCACCAGTATGCCGCGCAGCGTGTTCTACCAGATGTGATTACGAGAGGGCGCGTTTCAGCAGTATACCGAACGCTGGCGGATCACACTGGCGAATAACAACGTCGGGTGTGCCGTGCCATGCTGCACAGGAGCGCAACGCTGCCGCCAGCTCCAGCGCAAGGTCTTCGTCTGGATCGACGCCTGGCTCGATATAGAGCGCCTTGACCTCAAATATACCATCTTTCCGGTGCGCTTTTGGATCAAGCCGCCCGATCAGCGCGCCCCGATGCAGGATGGGCAATGTGAAATAGCCATAGCGTCGTTTGGGTGCAGGTGTATAACACTCGATGCGATAGTCGAAGCCAAACAGTTCCCGGATGCGCTGCCGATCCCACACGACAGGATCGAACGGTGAGAGAAGCGTCGTCATCGTTGATCGGAGCGCGCCATCGGCGGCAGCCTGAGCCAGCGGCAGATTGCCCGGATGAATGTAGACCGGATCGCGCCATCCTTCGACACGAGCAGTTGCGAGTGCGCCATTGGCTGCCAGTGTAGCGGCAATGCGCACCGTTTCCGCCTTGTTCAGGCGAAAGTAGTCTGCCAGCCAGCGTGCTGGCGCCGCACCGAGCGCCTGTGCTGCCGCAAGGATCAGTGTGCGCTGCGCTGTCTCGACATCAGGTATACGGGCATCGTCCCATTCAGGCAGAACTCGCTCACGCAGGTCGTAAACGCGCTGAAAGTTCTCTCGCCGGTCAATCATCAGATCACCGACAATGGGATCGATCACATCAACACCCACACGCGCCTCGAAAATGAGAGTTTTACAGCGATATTCGGCAGCATCACTGTCGATCTGACGCGCCAGCGATTAGCGCCCGGCGATCACACGATCAGCGCATTTGCAATGTTTGGTGCGGTGGTGATCCGCGTACCCGCCGATGTCGGATTGCATGTGGACGGCGGCGCGATGATGGGAGACACAGGATACGAGTGGCGCACAGTTGACAACAGGCCGCTGTCGTCCGCCGAACGCACAGAAGTCGAATTCGAGACAGCGCCGGTGCGCCTGCGAATTACTGCCGTTGCACTGTTTGGCGAGGTAAAGATCGTGCGGGTTGTAACCGGGGAAAGAACCACACCGGCGCTGCCTGGTGAACCATTGCCAGCAATGTCTGGCGACGCTGGATCGTATGAAGGTGAAACCCGACGGATTGCCAGCCTGTGACAGGCTTCTGGAATCGCTACTCTGTCGTTTCGAGCACTGATTCGTCGATGTCGAGCGGCGCCTGATCGCCCAGCCGATTGACGAGCGCCTGGTACGTCTCACGCCGCATCCGGCGATAGACTTCGCGGGCAATGCGGAGATCGAGGACGGCAGTGCGGCGTCGCCGTTCACTCTCGGCGACATCGTGAATGGCAGATTCGAGCGCAGCGCACGATTGAGCAATTTCGACCAGGCGTTGCCCGGCAAATGGCAGGGTTGCAGCTTCGAGCGAAAGAACAGCGTGCAGGCGGCGCATATCCTCGAGCAATTCAGCCGGGGTGCTATCGGCTTCGGCGCCGCCGCGTGAGATCAGGCGGATGGTCGGCGTTTCGGCAGTGCCGTAGTGCTGCACAATCTGGCGCAGCGTCTGCTTGTACAGGCGACGCGCCGCTATTTCGCACGTCCAGCGGCGCGCCAGCGCGGCGCGCCAGGCGGCAATGGCGTCTTCGCTGGCGTGGTAACTGGTCGTCATCTGATGGTGGGTTGTGCGATGTGCGGTGAGCAACCCTTCGATCTCCGGCACATCTTTGTGATGACGTTCGAGAATAGCGATCAGTCTGGCTGAGTCGGCGATTGCATCATTGGGGGAGGGAAGTGTCGTCATACCTCAGGCTCCTGTCCAGCACCTTCCGTACCATCATACCCCGCCCCTCTGGAACGGTCTATAGTACGTGCGTCCCGTCCGACAATGGGAATCTTTCTCAGTGCCGGATTGGACTTTTGGGCACCCTGGTTGCACATCGGCGCCCGATTCGTCGCGCGCGTGCCACACTTCAACAACGTGCTGGTATTATACGCGAAAAGACGATACCTTTGATCAAGATAGTGTGATTTGATGACATTTTGTTCATCAAAGGCGGAGGACATGCTCGTTCTACCTGTGTGGCGGGTGTCACTCATCGCTGCGCAGCGCGTCGAAGTCGAGCGGATTGCGGTTCACCCCGTTTTCCCACACCTCGTAGTGCAGATGCGGTCCGCTTGACATGCCGGTTGATCCGACATACCCGATCACCTGACCGCGCACCACCGGTTGACCATCGACGACGGCATACGAATCGAGATGCGCATACGCCGTCTTGTACCGCTCATTCTCAATCGCCAGATAGTTGCCGCCGGGCCAGGTATTCGGTTTCACCCGCGCAATGCCGTCGTGGGTGGCGTACACCGGCACATGCCATGTTCCCTGCGGGTCGGCTTTGCCATCGCCATCGCTATCGATAGCCAGGTCGATCCCGCCCCAGACGCTGGCGGGGGCGTGTGATCCGACCCCGTACCCCTGCGTGATCACCGTGCGCCGGTCGCGCAACGGATTGCCGGAAGGACGTTCAGCGGCAGGTTGAGCAGCGAATGCCGCGCTGATCGACGGCTTTGCACTGCGGTTGACACCCATCATCGAGCCGTCCCAGCGACTCAACAATGGCGGCGGTGATTGTGTTTGCTGCACCAGCATGCCAAGCCCGATCAGCGCCAGGATCAGCAGGAGAATCTGTGTACGGCTCAGGCCCATTATCGTGCTTGCGATGCGCGCCATTCGGCGACCAGGCGATTGACGGTATCGATGTAGACCGGAACATTGTTTTCAACCGCTGGCGCGTAGATCGGGACGATCTCCTCGACGGTATGGACGCCGCGCCACTCCACATACTCGACGGCGATCAAACGATACCAGTCTGCGATCCCTTCCTCCCAACTCGCATAGTCGCGGAATCGCCCATAACACCTCTTATACCCGGCGCAGATGATATTGCCGATGTTGTGCGTCGTGCTGCCGTCGGGTTTGCGCCCGGCCCAGCCGGGGGCGGTTCCTGCGCCCGACTCATGGATGAAGAAAGCCAGGGCGTATGCCGGGTCGATGCCATACCTGACGCCGAGTTCGACCCAGGTTGCGCCGGTGCCGGCCGCCGGTGATTGCCACTCAGCGAGGATGCGGTCGATCTGCTGCGCCGAAATGCTGGGCGGACCAAGCACCGAGTGCTGACCGTTAGGCGCTGGCGGGTGATTGGTGAACGCATTCGTCAGGGTCGTCTGGAGGCGTCCTGCGCATCCAGGCGCCAGGCAGATCCGCGGCGTCCCGGTTTCGCGCCAGACCAGGAACAGGACGACAAGACTGACCAGGCAGACGGCGAGGAGCGGCCAGGGGAAATCCCACGATCGGGCGGTTCGTCGTGCCCCACCCACTTGTCCCGCTTGCAGGGGGGTTCGGGGGAGCGATTGCGCTGCGATCAACTCTGCCAGCAACAGATCGCGTTCGAGTTCGGAATTGTGGTCAGGCGACGGTGCGAGCGGTTCGTCGTCGAGCGGCGCCACAAACGACGGGATGGATGGCAGGCGTTCCTGCACATCGACACGACGTTCTCTGAGGCGGCGTTGCCCGATGTCCGGCAAATGGTCATCGAACGGATCGCGCAGCCGCGCCAGCGGATTCGGGCGGCGTTCCGGCAGGCGAAGGTCGGCATGCTGCGCTGATCGCCGCTTGCGGTGCGGCGAACGGCGATCAGCGCGAAGGTCAGACTCTGCATCAGTGTCGTTCATGGACGAAAGGTTTTTGTCAGGCGCGCCTGTTCTTCGGGCGTCGGCAGGCGGAAAAAGCCGTCGCGATTCAGATAGACGATCCGCTCGCGACGAATATCGAGCAGCAGGTCGGGCAGCGTATCACCATCGACATCCTGAACACTGATGGTGACCGGCGTCAGATGCTCATCGGCGCCAAACAGGTATGGACCGGTGATAGAGCGCACCTGCGACGGATCGCCGCCGGGCAATTCCAGGACGACCACCTGCCGGTCGAGATTGATTGCGATCAAATGCGTCGGTTGACCGGCGTCTTCGCCGTGACCGACGAACGCCTGAACGTGCATGGTGCGCGGATAGCCGTAGCGTATATCGTCGATAATCACCGTGATCCGCCCAAGCGCGGCGCCGATCAGAGCGTAGATTGCCAGAGCGCCGAGCATCAGCGCCGTTCCGTAGAGCGCGGCGTATGCAGTGCGTTGCATCCGGTGGTTGCGGCTCCAGGCGCGACGCCCCACGCGCATAGCCCGACTCGTAACCGCCATGATAGACCTCCTCACCTGTTCAAGCAACGGCGGGATTCTGACGCCTGCAATGGACGCCGGGTTGAGCGCAGGCGGTTGATCTCCGCGTTCATTGTGCGATTGAGGTGAGGACATTATAATCGAACATTCGTTCTAAATCAAGATGTTTCTACCATCTGACCCTGTTGTTCGTGCGCCAGCGCCGGGTGCAGATGCGTCGACGCGAGCCATGCTTCAATGGCGGCAACCGGCAAGACTCCGCGTTCGGTCACAATGCCCGACAGCAGTTCGAGCGGCGTCACGTCGAAATAGCGGTTGCGAATATGCACGTTGGGCGGCGCTTCCGCCCAGATCTCGCTGCGGGGGCGGTCGAGTTGTTCAAGGGGGCGAAAACCGGGCAGCACGAACTTCTCGCTGCCACAGAGCGCGTAGAACCCGACCCCCTTTGCGTGCGCCGTCAGCGCCATACCGTAGGTGCCAACTTTGTTGACCAATCCCTGGGTGCTGAGCATATCGGCGCCCACGATCACCAGTTGCGCCTGGGCGATATGGGCCGGTAATTCAGCGTCGATCACCAGTTGGGTGGGAATCCCGTACTCCGCCAGGATTGCCGCCGTCTGACGACCTTCGAGGATCGGGCGCGACTCGCCGCACACGACGCGGAAGCGGCGCCCTGCGCGTTGTGCGTGACGCAGCGCGTGTTGCACGGTGGTACTGTACGACAGGGTAACGATGGTGATGCCATCCGAAATCAGCGCCAACGCGCCCTCGGCGACATGCAGCGCGTGCTGACGCAACTGATGCTTGAACCCTTCGGCAACCTCCACGACGGTGCGGATCAAGTCGTGCAGCGACTGCGGTTCTTCAATCGCCCACAGAACCCGATTGACCAGGTTGACCAGCGGCGCCATCACCGGTTGCGCGTGGATGAGCGACCATCCAAAGTCGCGCAGGTCGCGGCGAAACTCCTGCGGCGATGATGATCGGCTGGCTTCCGCGCGCCGGATCATCAGATCAGCGGCCTGTTCAGCAATCTGAGCGGCGCCCTGGCGATTATCGACGGCTATTGCTGCGACTGACTCCACGACCTCGACCCCTCGTGTCATCGTACGACCGGACATAGTGTGTTTTCCATGTTCATTATCGCACACTTGAATCGTTTGTGTGCAGCAGGCGAGCCGGAGCGACGGAAAGAACAGGACAGGAGACTCGTGCACTGTTGATCGGCGCCATTCAGGGCGCGGGCAGATGATCCGCCGACTGGGGCGCAAGGCATGCCTTCACCAGCGCTTCAAGACGTTCAATAGAAAACGGTTTGGCGATGTAGGGACTTCCGGTCTGCGCGAGGCGCGCCTGTGTCGAGGCGCTGATTGTATCGCCGGTGATGAAAATGATACGCTGCGCCAGGTGCGGGTTGTGTTCCCTGATATGCTGGTACAGTTCGAATCCGGTCATTCCGGGCATTTTGATATCGGTCAGAATCAGGTCGAACGATTGGCGCGCAATTGCAGCGAGCGCAGCCTCACCGCTGGCGACCGTGGTCGGGCGATGACCGAGATCGGTGAGCAGCCGCGCCAGCAATGCGCTGACCGCCTCTTCGTCGTCAACCACCAGGATCGCAGCGCCGCCGTTCGACTCTTCGGGAAGGGGTTCTTCTTCGATAGATGCGGGTTCTGAGTCAATGGACGGCATCGTTGGTGGCGCATAGATATCGTTGAGCGGCAGTTCGACGTACATTGTCGTTCCGACGCCAACCTCGCTTTCCGCCCAGATGCGGCCGTGATGCTCCTGAATAATGCCGAAGCAGATCGACAATCCCAATCCGGTTCCCTGCCCGATCGGCTTGGTTGTGAAGAACGGGTCGAAGATACGATTCAGGTTGCGTGGCGGAATACCGATGCCGGTGTCGTTCACGGCGACGCGGATGCAGGTTTCCTCGCGTCCGCCCTCGCCGATGCGTTGCTCGACCGAGGTGCGCAGCGTGAGCGTTCCCTTGCCGCCGCGCTCGATCATGGCCTGGTGCGCATTGTTGATCAGGTTGAGGAAGACCTGCTGCAACTGGTGCGGATCCGCTACCGTTTGCGGCAGGTCGGGAGCGAAATCGGTGACGACCGTAATGTTATCAACGCGCAGTTGATAGGCGCGCAGGGTGAGGGTGCTTTGCAGCACCTGGTTGATATCGACGGGCATGCGCTGCGGCTTGTGTTCGCGGGCGAACATCAACAGGTTCTGCACGATGCGCGCCGCACGTTCCGCCTGGGTGTTGATATGCTGCAGGTCTTCGCGGATCGCCGACGGCAGGCTGGTGTCGCGCAGCATCAGTTGGGTATAGCCGCTGATACTGGTCAGCGGATTATTGACCTCGTGCGCCACGCCGGCAACCAGTTGACCGATGGCAGAGAGTTTCTCCGATTTGATGAGTTGCTCTTCGAGACGGCGGCGCTCGGTCAGATCGCGGGCGATGCAGTGGATCGCTTCAACACCGTCGCCATCGCGGATTAACCGCGCACTGACTTCGAGTACAGCGATCTCTTCATCACGGCACCGGATCTGCAACTCGAACGGCGGGACGGTCTGCCCCCGCAGCACGTCATTGAACAGGCGCTCCACGTGAGTCCAGGCATCGCTGAAACTCACCTCGCGCAACGGACGACCGATCAGGTCGTTTTGGGCATACCCGGTGATAGCCGGGGCGACTTTGTTGATACTGCGCAGATTGAACTGTCGGTCAAGGGTGAAGATCAGATCATTGGCATTGTCGAACAGGTCGCGGTAGCGCGCCTCGCTCTGTTTGACCTGCTGATAGAGGCGTGCGTTCTCGATTGCGATCGCGGCATAATCGGCAAGCGCGGACAACAGGTACTGATCGTTGTCGCTGAAGGTGCGTTCCGATTGCTGATTATCGACCGCGAGGACACCGATCACCTGATTGCCGACCATCAGCGGCACTTGAAGGATCGCGCGCACCAGGAATCCGGTGATGACTTTCAACTGTGCGCCGGCGCCGGCTTTATCCAGGCGGATCGGCTTTCCGGTGCGGATCACCTGCCCTGCCAGGCTGTCGTCAATCGGCATGCGCATCTTCTGGGCGCGCTGCTCGCCAAGATTTTTCGCCGCGCGCAGGTAGAGTTCGTTAGCGTGCGGGTCGCGCAACAGCAGAAAGCCCTCTTCAGCGCGCGTAATGTAGACGCCGGCTTCGACGATCCGCACCAGCAGTTCTTCGAGATCGAGCAGCGAACTGACCGATTTGCCGATCGAGTAGAGGACGGTCAATTCCTGCACACGCTGCCGCAGGTTGCGGGTGAGTTGCTCTTTTTCGCGCTTGAGGCGTCGTTCGCGCAGCGCCTGATCGATTGCTGCCTGCGCCTCGGTCTCACTGAATGGCTTGATCAGGTAGTTGCGCGCTCCCAGACGAAACGCTTCGACCGCAATCGCTTCCGACCCATGCGCCGTCATGAGGATAACGGGCACATCGTACCCTTCCTGGGCAATCAGGCGCAACAGGTCGAGACCGCTGATGTCCGGAAGTTGCAGATCGAGGAGAATGAGGTCAGGAGTACGCTGACGGAGACGATTCAGCCCCTGGCGTCCGGTATGTGCAATCGTTGGAGTGTAGCCCAGCTCCGGCAATACATGGTCAGCAAGCAGGGAACAGATTTGCTTGCTGTCGTCGATGATCAGAATTTCTTCCATCGGTCAACCATCGATCCCGTACTGCGGAGACGGCTTGAAATGTATACTTTCCCACATTATACCGCATACGCAGTTCTGCGCCAACCCGCAACGATGCCTTTACTACCGGTGATCAAGACTAAGCAGTTTCTTATGCTGGTCTAACATTGTGTTTATATCGGGAGCGCATACTTTATGCTGAAGCATAGCACAGGAGGTCGCTCTATGGAGCGTGGAACAAAATTTGCCCTGATCTTTGGCATGATCGCAACGTTGCTGATCGGTGCGTTGATCGGTGCGCTGGCAGGCGGCGGGGTTGCCTGGTATGTGACGCAGCAGCAGATAGAGCGCATCGCGGCGCAGCCGACGAGTCCGGCGCCTGTTCCGGTGTCGGCGCCAGCGCCCACGGTCGCTCCCGGTAACACGCCAGCGCCAGCGCCGACGATTGCGCCAGCGCCAACCACTGCTCCGGTTGCGCCAGCATCCGTCTCACCGGTGGTCGAAGTCGTTCAGAAGGTGTCGCCAGCGGTTGTCACGGTGGTCAATACGCTGGCATCTGGCGCGCAGGCATCGCCGTTGCTCGGCGATCTGCCGTTTCCGCTTCCGGATCAGCCGAGCGGTTTGGTGCGTCGTGGGAGCGGTTCAGGGGTCATTATCAGCGCCGATGGTTACATTCTTACAAACAATCACGTCATTGAGGGGCATCGTTCGCTCTCGGTCATCTTCTATGATGGTTCGCGCCGCGACGCGAAACTGATCGGCGCCGATCCGTTGATGGACCTGGCAGTCGTCAAGGTTGATGGTCCGGTGCCGGGGGTTGCGGTGCTTGGCGACTCCGACGCGCTGCAACCCGGCGAAACGGTGATTGCGATCGGCAGCCCGTTGGGTGATTTCCGCAATACTGTGACTGTCGGCGTGGTGAGTGCGCTGAACCGTTCACTCGGCGGCAATGCGCCCGAAGGGTTGATCCAGACCGATGCGGCGATCAACAGCGGGAACAGCGGCGGTCCGTTGATCAATCTGCGGGGTGAAGTGGTTGGCATCAACACCCTTGTCGTGCGCGGCGGCGGGTTGGGGGCGGCGCCTGCCGAAGGGCTTGGCTTTGCGGTGCCGAGTGCGATTGCGAAGCGGGTGAGTGAGCAGTTGATTGCGAACGGCAAGGTTGTGTACCCCTTCCTTGGCGTGCGCTTCGGTACTATCGATGCGATGCTGGCGCTCGATAATAATTTGCCGGTCAATGCCGGTGCGTTGATCGCATCCGTCGAGCCGGGCGGACCGGCGGCGCGCGCGGGTCTGCGCAGCGGTGACATTGTGACGAAGGTCAACGGCAAGCCGATCGGTCCGGGACAGTCGCTGCGCGCGTTGTTGCTGGAGTACAAGCCGGGCGATGTCGTGACGCTCGATGTGCTCCGTAATGGTGATCAACTGTCGCTTGACGTAACGCTCGGCACGCGACCGGAGGCATGAGTGTTGGCGTCTATCCTGTTCGGCGGAGCGTGGTCGCCACCTCGAACGGGTCAACCGTGACGCAACCGGTGGCGAACAGTTCCATCGCCCCCCAGTCATTGCGGACGCTCAGCGCCGGTCCACGGTCGGCGAGGCGCACGATGACCGGCATGCGGTTCCACGCCCCGGTTGCGTCGGTCAACGGCGGTAGTGCGATACCGACATTGAAAGCGCGCATGCCCTGGCGGTCGATCATCGTTCGCAGCGTCGGGTAGATCAGCGCCGTCAGGCGTTCGACGAGGGAAGACGACGATGACGATGGGTATGACAGCAGGGCAATGACTTCGCGGTTGCGCAGTGGTGTCAGGTGGACGAACATCTGATCATCGGGCGTATCGGCGATCAGCAGTTCCAGGCTGGCATGGGTCATCACCAGATCGGCGAAGTAGCGTTCGACGCTGCCGTACTGAAGCGCAGCGCGCCGCCAGAGTTCCGGGCGGGTGTAGTGCATCTCGCGCGCCAGCGACATCTGCATATGTCCGTGGGCGATGGTGGCGCCGCTGCGCGGCAGACAGTTCCAGGTGATCATCGGGTAGATCGCCTGGGGGTCGTGTCGGTGAGCCGTTTCGAGCCAGCGCATTGCAACATCCAGGTAATCGGCGAACTGATCGCGGTCGAAGCGGAGAGGATGCGGTTCATCGAAGATCACCAGCCCGTGCCAGCCGTCGTATTTGGCGATGTTCGACGCGCTGATGCAGAAGCGACCACGGATGCGCCCAAACACGTCGGCGCTGGTCGCATCGAGTGGTTGCGCAAAGAGGTCGAGATGGTTCAACTCGGCAGCAATCCAGGCGTACAGTTCGTCGTCGCTCGCCACCGCTCCTGCCGGGCGCAAGGCGCGCAGCGGGTTGAAGAGCGTTCCTTCGAGGGTGAAACGGTTGACAACCCGCACGATCATCTGGTGACGCACCCGGTCGATCGCGCCAAAACTGGCGTTTACCCAGGACTCCATCGCAGGCGGTATCACCGCCTGCCCTTCGACGCGCTGGACGAAAAAGAGACGTTCGCACCGCGCACGATCCGCCGGCGGCAGCGCTGCGATCCGTTCAGGAAGGGTCGTAATCATACCGTTGCGCAAGTCGT
>Ga0308401_1000308_pt1 | contig 14349 bp, 3 predicted proteins | sample HotsprSampleOSM1_FD_203472 | JGI IMG/M metagenome (GOLD analysis project Ga0308401, IMG submission 203472) | Hot spring phototrophic mat microbial communities from Octopus Spring, Yellowstone National Park, Wyoming, United States - 20060913_OS-M1 ...
TTGTTTCAATCCCTCACGCGGGATAGCAATCATTCAAACTATGCGCAGTCCTACGAATGGGGGGCGCTTGTCTGTTTCAATCCCTCACGCGGGATAGCAATCATTCAAACTGGTGGCATGCATGCCGGCCTGGCGAAGGACCGGCGGTTTCAATCCCTCACGCGGGATAGCAATCATTCAAACACCTGAAGCCGTGGGAACGCAACCCACGTCAGATCGTTTCAATCCCTCACGCGGGATAGCAATCATTCAAACCCGGAGAAACCGCGTCATGACGCGAGTAGTCGGGTTGTTTCAATCCCTCACGCGGGATAGCAATCATTCAAACTCAAAGCGCTAGGCGATGAAGAGCTTGCGTTTATTGGTTTCAATCCCTCACGCGGGATAGCAATCATTCAAACTTGCGCAATTTGCTTGTTATTCAGCGTACCGATAGTTTCAATCCCTCACGCGGGATAGCAATCATTCAAACTGGCTACGAACTACGACGTGAGAATGGATGGTGGGTTTCAATCCCTCACGCGGGATAGCAATCATTCAAACGGATAATCCCCTGCACACCTACTACGACATTCTGGAGTTTCAATCCCTCACGCGGGATAGCAATCATTCAAACATCGCGCGCTGCAAGTGCTGAGCTTGCAGCGCGACAGTTTCAATCCCTCACGCGGGATAGCAATCATTCAAACGTCATCGGCAAGGGCCAGAGGAATGCGCGACAAGTGTTTCAATCCCTCACGCGGGATAGCAATCATTCAAACCTTCAACGCGCCTTCATCCTGGGCATCCTTCAACAAAGTTTCAATCCCTCACGCGGGATAGCAATCATTCAAACGCGGTCGCTTGCACGCTTCGACCGATGAACGACCGTTTCAATCCCTCACGCGGGATAGCAATCATTCAAACTCGCTCGACGGCGCGGTTGATGAGCGCGTCAAAAGTTTCAATCCCTCACGCGGGATAGCAATCATTCAAACGCGACAGCGTGAAGAACCTGCGCGAGCTAGTAACGTTTCAATCCCTCACGCGGGATAGCAATCATTCAAACTGGTTCTACACCGTAGTTGCCTGTCGCATCTTTAGTGTTTCAATCCCTCACGCGGGATAGCAATCATTCAAACATCTCCGCCGTCCCGCCGGTGTTCGTAATTGCACTGTTTCAATCCCTCACGCGGGATAGCAATCATTCAAACCGCGTCAGCAATCGCATGTTGGCCAGCACCACGTTTGTTTCAATCCCTCACGCGGGATAGCAATCATTCAAACCGACGAAATCCAGCAGCTTAAGCATGAGCTGGAACGTTTCAATCCCTCACGCGGGATAGCAATCATTCAAACGTCAGACCTACTTGATTCTGCCATCGAAGAAGTGGTTTCAATCCCTCACGCGGGATAGCAATCATTCAAACGGGTCTAGGCCGGCCAAGGCAGCCACGGTTGCAAGTTTCAATCCCTCACGCGGGATAGCAATCATTCAAACTCAATGAAGGCCGGCGTTGCGCTGCACTTACTCAAGTTTCAATCCCTCACGCGGGATAGCAATCATTCAAACAGCATAACTGCGAAGTTCCTGGGCATCAGCGGAGAGTTTCAATCCCTCACGCGGGATAGCAATCATTCAAACCGGGATGTGGTATAATAAGGCTTAGTGTAGTTTCTAGTTTCAATCCCTCACGCGGGATAGCAATCATTCAAACCAGTGATATAGTCGCGGGCACAGGAGGACAAGATGGTTTCAATCCCTCACGCGGGATAGCAATCATTCAAACGCGCGCGGGCGTGGCGCACCTACCGCCATGCCCGCGCTGTTTCAATCCCTCACGCGGGATAGCAATCATTCAAACTGGCAGGCGGAGCTGCACAAATGGCTTGCATTTCAGTTTCAATCCCTCACGCGGGATAGCAATCATTCAAACACCAATACCATTTAGAAGCATGGCCAAGCAACAGTTTCAATCCCTCACGCGGGATAGCAATCATTCAAACGCGGCAAGATTCGCCAGCGCACCCGCGTTGACACGTTTCAATCCCTCACGCGGGATAGCAATCATTCAAACGATGTCTTGCCCACTCCAGGCGCGCCAGTGATAACGTTTCAATCCCTCACGCGGGATAGCAATCATTCAAACTTCGCCGGCAACGCAAGCCCAGGGCTGATCGCCCCGTTTCAATCCCTCACGCGGGATAGCAATCATTCAAACGCGTGCTGGCCGACCCTGTGCTGCGCAACCAGTGGTTTCAATCCCTCACGCGGGATAGCAATCATTCAAACCTGGTAATTACCATCCATACATATACGTGTGGTTTGTTTCAATCCCTCACGCGGGATAGCAATCATTCAAACGCAAAGTGGCCGTCGGCGGCTGGTGCGCATATTTTGTTTCAATCCCTCACGCGGGATAGCAATCATTCAAACCCCGCGCAGGCGAAGGAGGAAGAGCAAGACTGAGCGTTTCAATCCCTCACGCGGGATAGCAATCATTCAAACCCCGCGCAGGCGAAGGAGGAAGAGCAAGACTGAGCGTTTCAATCCCTCACGCGGGATAGCAATCATTCAAACCTGTGGTGGCGGGTGGGCAGGTAGGTTTCCAGCGCGCGGTTTCAATCCCTCACGCGGGATAGCAATCATTCAAACCTCTCGCGCCACTGGGCGCGATGAGGACGGCGTGGTTTCAATCCCTCACGCGGGATAGCAATCATTCAAACCGCCTTCCGCCCGCAGCGCCTGGCTGTCCCTCGGCGGAGTTTCAATCCCTCACGCGGGATAGCAATCATTCAAACCTCTGGGCTAAGCTCGAAGATGCCGCTGCTTTCTGTTTCAATCCCTCACGCGGGATAGCAATCATTCAAACTTTCCTATCCTGCTCTGAAAGCTCCGATAGATCGGGTTTCAATCCCTCACGCGGGATAGCAATCATTCAAACTTCTGATGGTTCAACACAGAAGTCTCTCATGTAACGTTTCAATCCCTCACGCGGGATAGCAATCATTCAAACCCAGCGCTTTTATTTTGTCCCGCACTTAGTGTAAGGGAGTTTCAATCCCTCACGCGGGATAGCAATCATTCAAACTAGATACCGTGGTTTCTAACGGTCGTTTGGAGCTCAAGTTTCAATCCCTCACGCGGGATAGCAATCATTCAAACTCATCGTCAGCATCATATCCGCTCATGTCATCATCGTTTCAATCCCTCACGCGGGATAGCAATCATTCAAACCCGCGCGAAGATCGCTGCCGCCGAAGCAGCGATTGCGAGTTTCAATCCCTCACGCGGGATAGCAATCATTCAAACGACAATCCGCATAGGGCGCGGTATAGTGGTGGGCATGTTTCAATCCCTCACGCGGGATAGCAATCATTCAAACCTTTGATTATCCTGACTGCCCTGACTACTGGGACAGTTTCAATCCCTCACGCGGGATAGCAATCATTCAAACCCATTGAGCGGTGCTACGAAGAGCAAGAGCGTAAAAGTTTCAATCCCTCACGCGGGATAGCAATCATTCAAACTATCTGCGAGAAACTCAGCGCGCGAGACCGTAGAGTTTCAATCCCTCACGCGGGATAGCAATCATTCAAACCCAAGCGAAGCTCATCTTATTGCGCTCGATATTGAGGTTTCAATCCCTCACGCGGGATAGCAATCATTCAAACAATGGAGGATAACCCATGATTGAAGAGCGCGAACTGCGTTTCAATCCCTCACGCGGGATAGCAATCATTCAAACTTTATGCGCAGCCGCGATGGCGGCCACGTGCAGTTTCAATCCCTCACGCGGGATAGCAATCATTCAAACTAACCTGATAAAGGAGGATGAAAGATGAATGAGATTGTTTCAATCCCTCACGCGGGATAGCAATCATTCAAACTGTATGATCCTGAATACATTTGTAGATTTAGTGTTGTTTCAATCCCTCACGCGGGATAGCAATCATTCAAACCGACAGTATGCCAGTGTAACGATCACCCTGTCGCGTTTCAATCCCTCACGCGGGATAGCAATCATTCAAACGATCAACGCCAAGCAGCGCTCAGCGTCGGCGGAGTGTTTCAATCCCTCACGCGGGATAGCAATCATTCAAACGGCCGGCGGCGGCGCAGAGGATGGCCGCGGGGAGGTTTCAATCCCTCACGCGGGATAGCAATCATTCAAACGCGCCCTCGTGATCGGCGAGGCCACGTCGCTGCATGTTTCAATCCCTCACGCGGGATAGCAATCATTCAAACCTCCCAGCCGAGATCTTCCTCCAGCGCGCCAAGCTTGTTTCAATCCCTCACGCGGGATAGCAATCATTCAAACCCGCCCTGCTCATCGCCGGCGGCGCCAACCTCATCCACGTTTCAATCCCTCACGCGGGATAGCAATCATTCAAACGCCTCCCCCCGCCCAGACCTACTCATCATGACCCAGGTTTCAATCCCTCACGCGGGATAGCAATCATTCAAACCCCAGCTCCACCAGCTCCTGCACGCTCTTCGCTGAAGTTTCAATCCCTCACGCGGGATAGCAATCATTCAAACTCCATCCTGTTCAGCGCGCTCGGCGCCGCCAGGCCGTTTCAATCCCTCACGCGGGATAGCAATCATTCAAACTCCATCCTGTTCAGCGCGCTCGGCGCCGCCAGGCCGTTTCAATCCCTCACGCGGGATAGCAATCATTCAAACCGTTGGCGAACGCCTCGCCCTGGGGGCCGTTGAGGTTTCAATCCCTCACGCGGGATAGCAATCATTCAAACCTCGACCGCGCCGAGATCACCGCCGCCATCCAGGCCGTTTCAATCCCTCACGCGGGATAGCAATCATTCAAACCCGTATCGTGGCGTAATACCCCCAGGCGGCGGAGCGGTTTCAATCCCTCACGCGGGATAGCAATCATTCAAACATCTCTGTTTGGGCGTCAGGGTCTGGCGTCACCAAGGTTTCAATCCCTCACGCGGGATAGCAATCATTCAAACCCAGCGGTCCTGGCGGCATTGCTATATACGGGCACGTTTCAATCCCTCACGCGGGATAGCAATCATTCAAACAACGCCGCGCGCTCGAGCAAGCGCTGAAAGATGATCGTTTCAATCCCTCACGCGGGATAGCAATCATTCAAACCCCCATAGGTGTCACCCGTCGGTGACGTTGCAAACCCGTTTCAATCCCTCACGCGGGATAGCAATCATTCAAACCTCCGCTTCAGGCAGCGCGCGCAGGCGCGCGAGTGTTTCAATCCCTCACGCGGGATAGCAATCATTCAAACCCGCGCAAGGTGCTGGCGCGCTGGCCTGATGGAATCCGTTTCAATCCCTCACGCGGGATAGCAATCATTCAAACCTCGCACGCGCTGCATGCTCGGCTTCGCCGCTTGGTTTCAATCCCTCACGCGGGATAGCAATCATTCAAACCGCGCTTTCTCTGTTCGTTGCCAAAGGGAAGCTGAGTTTCAATCCCTCACGCGGGATAGCAATCATTCAAACAGCGGGCGCGAATGCCGTTAAGTACCCTTAACGGTTTCAATCCCTCACGCGGGATAGCAATCATTCAAACGCGCGCGATGAAGCGCGCAAGGCAAACCTGATCTGGTTTCAATCCCTCACGCGGGATAGCAATCATTCAAACGCGCAACCCAGATGTCGCTATCGTCATATCCGCCGGTTTCAATCCCTCACGCGGGATAGCAATCATTCAAACTCCCCTCATCCAGATGATCCAGCCATGACCCGCGACGGGTTTCAATCCCTCACGCGGGATAGCAATCATTCAAACCCCTCCGCGCCTTCTGGCAGGGCGAACAGTACCCGTTTCAATCCCTCACGCGGGATAGCAATCATTCAAACACGTCCCCATCACCCGCACCATCATCAAGTCCGTGTTTCAATCCCTCACGCGGGATAGCAATCATTCAAACTTATTCTTTCTTCCCCCCTGGGCTTTCCGGGGGCGTTTCAATCCCTCACGCGGGATAGCAATCATTCAAACGCCTGTAAGGCTGGGAAGATCATCATCCCGCCACCTGTTTCAATCCCTCACGCGGGATAGCAATCATTCAAACTCAGGATCGATGGCGCGCCCAACCGCGTATGAAGCAGTTTCAATCCCTCACGCGGGATAGCAATCATTCAAACATTCCTTCTATTATCCCCGGCGCGTCCCCTTGCTGGTTTCAATCCCTCACGCGGGATAGCAATCATTCAAACGAGGAACAAGCCATGTATAGTGCCTTTAAGTTCAATGTTTCAATCCCTCACGCGGGATAGCAATCATTCAAACTTTTGACGCCTTTAAGGCGTGCAAAGCTAAGCGCACAGTTTCAATCCCTCACGCGGGATAGCAATCATTCAAACAGTAAAGGCAATAACGGGAGCTAGAAGAGTATCGCCCTGTTTCAATCCCTCACGCGGGATAGCAATCATTCAAACACTATGACCGAGTATTATCATCAGCACGCAGAACCTGTTTCAATCCCTCACGCGGGATAGCAATCATTCAAACAACGAGGGCACTCACGCCCCCGCGCGAAACCCCTGGTTTCAATCCCTCACGCGGGATAGCAATCATTCAAACGTGGGCGCGGCCCTCGACGTGGAGCTGGAGGTGCTCGTTTCAATCCCTCACGCGGGATAGCAATCATTCAAACGAGCAGGGCTGCCAGATCACCCAGGCGCTGGTCAGTGTTTCAATCCCTCACGCGGGATAGCAATCATTCAAACGAATGCTAGGTTCGCGCCGCTGGTGGCTACCAGCAGGTTTCAATCCCTCACGCGGGATAGCAATCATTCAAACCAATAGTTGAATTGGCCGTATGCGCTGATCCACGTGTTTCAATCCCTCACGCGGGATAGCAATCATTCAAACCGGATATAAGATGGCGACATGCGCGGATTGTACGTTTCAATCCCTCACGCGGGATAGCAATCATTCAAACAGGATCGGCGGCATGAGCCTGAGAACGTTTATTCGTTTCAATCCCTCACGCGGGATAGCAATCATTCAAACGAGCGGCGGCCTGGGTTAACTCGTCTGGCATAGCGTTTCAATCCCTCACGCGGGATAGCAATCATTCAAACGAAAAATCGTTATCGCTGGCGCAGGCGCCGGCAAGTTTCAATCCCTCACGCGGGATAGCAATCATTCAAACACGATAGACGTGTCGCGGGCGTATCTGCTGATCTTGTTTCAATCCCTCACGCGGGATAGCAATCATTCAAACAACAGATCGCCGTCGGGGTCACCCCCGTCGTCGCGGGTTTCAATCCCTCACGCGGGATAGCAATCATTCAAACAAGGAGTGAAATGTTCGAAATTTTTATGGTTGAGAGGTTTCAATCCCTCACGCGGGATAGCAATCATTCAAACGGCCGTCAAGCGCGAGGCCCGGCCCAAGGGGACCGTTTCAATCCCTCACGCGGGATAGCAATCATTCAAACTCTGCGCCCCCTGCGCCCCCAAAACCAGAAACACTGTTTCAATCCCTCACGCGGGATAGCAATCATTCAAACACGCGGTCAAGGCCGCCAACACCGGCCACGACGGGTTTCAATCCCTCACGCGGGATAGCAATCATTCAAACTGGACGAGGGGGCGCTGCAGCGGATGCGCTGGCAGGAGGTTTCAATCCCTCACGCGGGATAGCAATCATTCAAACGAATGCTAGGTTCGCGCCGCTGGTTGCCACCAGCAGGTTTCAATCCCTCACGCGGGATAGCAATCATTCAAACTGTGCGTCTCTCCCGATGCGGCGGTGTACAACTTGTTTCAATCCCTCACGCGGGATAGCAATCATTCAAACCGCCATCGTGATCGGCGAGATCACATCGCTGCGTGTTTCAATCCCTCACGCGGGATAGCAATCATTCAAACAAAAATGGCCGCGCGCTGGGGTTAGTGTGCGTTGGTTTCAATCCCTCACGCGGGATAGCAATCATTCAAACAAAAATGGCCGCGCGCTGGGGTTAGTGTGCGTTGGTTTCAATCCCTCACGCGGGATAGCAATCATTCAAACTTGACGGGCGGTGTAGGGCGTGGTATAGTGGGCGCATGTTTCAATCCCTCACGCGGGATAGCAATCATTCAAACCGAGAGAATCGTTTATTGCGTGGCGCGCTATGATGTTGTTTCAATCCCTCACGCGGGATAGCAATCATTCAAACTGCCTACGGACGAAGAGCGAGAAACCTTTATCCAGTTTCAATCCCTCACGCGGGATAGCAATCATTCAAACCATGCATGCCACCATCCGTTGCTGCGTCGTAGCTCAGTTTCAATCCCTCACGCGGGATAGCAATCATTCAAACCCGCCGGGTGGTTCAGAGACAACGGCGGCACCCCTGTTTCAATCCCTCACGCGGGATAGCAATCATTCAAACACATCGCCTGCCTCGCGCAACGGCGCCAGCAGCGGGTTTCAATCCCTCACGCGGGATAGCAATCATTCAAACCGCGGCGCATGTTAGACGTTCTCGCAGTCGCTTGATGTTTCAATCCCTCACGCGGGATAGCAATCATTCAAACTATGCAACGCGCCTTGGCCTCTTCGAGATCGTCGGGTTTCAATCCCTCACGCGGGATAGCAATCATTCAAACTGGTATAATGCGCTTGGTGTAAGGGATACACTAAGGTTTCAATCCCTCACGCGGGATAGCAATCATTCAAACCCCGCCGTGCACCGCGCTGATCAGGACGTTCGACTGTTTCAATCCCTCACGCGGGATAGCAATCATTCAAACGACCGCATTCTAGGGATAGAGGCCGCCTTCCTGCGCGTTTCAATCCCTCACGCGGGATAGCAATCATTCAAACAAACACATTACAAGACTCTATCGCAGATTGTACGTGTTTCAATCCCTCACGCGGGATAGCAATCATTCAAACCGATGAGTAGTAGCAAGAGCGATCCTTCCAGCGCGTTTCAATCCCTCACGCGGGATAGCAATCATTCAAACCATAAAAGGAGGAACAAACATGTCGTACAATGGTTGGTTTCAATCCCTCACGCGGGATAGCAATCATTCAAACCGGGCATAGGAGAAAGCCATGAGCGACAAGACAACGTTTCAATCCCTCACGCGGGATAGCAATCATTCAAACCGCCCAGGCCAACGCCACCCGCACCGCCCAGGACGGTTTCAATCCCTCACGCGGGATAGCAATCATTCAAACAGCGCACCCCTCCGGCGCGGCTCAACCCACCCGCCTGTTTCAATCCCTCACGCGGGATAGCAATCATTCAAACTCGCGCGGGCGAAGGACCAATAAGCAGCTTGGCGGGACGAGTTTCAATCCCTCACGCGGGATAGCAATCATTCAAACCTTAAACATGGTATGGTACTAGGCATAAGGAGGAAGTTTCAATCCCTCACGCGGGATAGCAATCATTCAAACAGAAGCACTGCGAGAGTGGCGGTTGCAGCCCGTGCAAGTTTCAATCCCTCACGCGGGATAGCAATCATTCAAACTGCTAGTGTTGCTAGCAGCGGCTATTTTATTGTCCGGTTTCAATCCCTCACGCGGGATAGCAATCATTCAAACACTGGACGGCGATCACGGCGTTTACGCCGCTACGATCGTTTCAATCCCTCACGCGGGATAGCAATCATTCAAACGAGTAGTAGTAGTCAAATGCGTATCCTAGCACTAGCTGTTTCAATCCCTCACGCGGGATAGCAATCATTCAAACCTGGGCGCATCTCATGGATGTTATGCCGCGGAAGGGTTTCAATCCCTCACGCGGGATAGCAATCATTCAAACGTAAGCGTCGCGGGCTTGTGCCGCTCAGCGTCGGAGTTTCAATCCCTCACGCGGGATAGCAATCATTCAAACTCGAGAAAGTTGTACCACCGCCGCCCAGCTGGCTGTTTCAATCCCTCACGCGGGATAGCAATCATTCAAACTAAGATTGTTATTCATCATCATGATGATTAAAGCGTTTCAATCCCTCACGCGGGATAGCAATCATTCAAACAGATGAGCACGCGAGGTGGTGGTGTCCATTGCGAGTTTCAATCCCTCACGCGGGATAGCAATCATTCAAACATCCGCCACTGGTTATCGTTGAATGCGCGTGCGGTAACGTTTCAATCCCTCACGCGGGATAGCAATCATTCAAACGCGCATTGTATGGTATAATGCGCTTAGTGTAGAGGAGTTTCAATCCCTCACGCGGGATAGCAATCATTCAAACGGTGGAGAAGGGGATGTATAAGATTCATTGTGGTGCTGTTTCAATCCCTCACGCGGGATAGCAATCATTCAAACTGCAATGCGTGACGATGCGCAATGTGCTACAATGGTTTCAATCCCTCACGCGGGATAGCAATCATTCAAACGTGGCCGTACACTTCCAGCCCTGGCAACACTTTGTTTCAATCCCTCACGCGGGATAGCAATCATTCAAACTTCCATAACTTTCTGATCATCTGGTCGGCGATCTCGTTTCAATCCCTCACGCGGGATAGCAATCATTCAAACCGTAGCTGAGCGACTTGTTTCTTCGTAAACTTGCCGTTTCAATCCCTCACGCGGGATAGCAATCATTCAAACCCGTCATGGCCGCCCTCGCCGCCGACGACCACATGTTTCAATCCCTCACGCGGGATAGCAATCATTCAAACAGTGGGGGCATTATCAGATAAAGGAGGACGACATGGTTTCAATCCCTCACGCGGGATAGCAATCATTCAAACATTGCAAGAATTGTATAGTCTTGCTCTAAAACGCAAGTTTCAATCCCTCACGCGGGATAGCAATCATTCAAACGCCCAGTGCCGATTCTAATCGAACTCTAATCTAAGGTTTCAATCCCTCACGCGGGATAGCAATCATTCAAACTACGAAGAGCAAGAGCGCAAACGCGCCGTTTACGAGGGTTTCAATCCCTCACGCGGGATAGCAATCATTCAAACGGCCGCCATCATTAGATAATGGCGGCCTTGCTGTAAGTTTCAATCCCTCACGCGGGATAGCAATCATTCAAACTAGATTGCGCATTCTGCGTAGTTGTGCGACTTGCTGTTTCAATCCCTCACGCGGGATAGCAATCATTCAAACTATCGGGCAGCAAAGAACCGGCCGGCCGCTGGGCAGTTTCAATCCCTCACGCGGGATAGCAATCATTCAAACTGTTGCAAGGTTGCAAAACATTGCAACATGTTGCGTTTCAATCCCTCACGCGGGATAGCAATCATTCAAACTGGCGATAGACTCTCGATTAGGCATAAGTAGAAGTTGTTTCAATCCCTCACGCGGGATAGCAATCATTCAAACAAGGGCCAAGGAAACAAGAACGAAAAAGATGAACGTTTCAATCCCTCACGCGGGATAGCAATCATTCAAACGGCGGTGATGATGGCATGATAAGGCTTAGTGTAGAGTTTCAATCCCTCACGCGGGATAGCAATCATTCAAACACTCAGTAGTTCAATGGCACGTTCAATTAGGTAATGTTTCAATCCCTCACGCGGGATAGCAATCATTCAAACACCCGTGACCGTGCGCAGCACTTGCGCACCATCCACGGTTTCAATCCCTCACGCGGGATAGCAATCATTCAAACTCATACACTATCTTCGCGCCAGGGCGAGGACAATAGTTTCAATCCCTCACGCGGGATAGCAATCATTCAAACGACAGCCAAGGCGTTGACGAAACGCAACATTCCGTTTCAATCCCTCACGCGGGATAGCAATCATTCAAACCTGGACGCGGGACGGAGAAACCCAGCGGATGATGCTGTTTCAATCCCTCACGCGGGATAGCAATCATTCAAACAGGCCGAGCTAGCTTTCGCCTTCACGCATAAGCCGTTTCAATCCCTCACGCGGGATAGCAATCATTCAAACACGCCCGCGCTAAGCACGATTCACTGACACGGAGTGGTTTCAATCCCTCACGCGGGATAGCAATCATTCAAACGCGAGCTTGAGCGGGCATTCGCGCCCGACGACGAGTTTCAATCCCTCACGCGGGATAGCAATCATTCAAACGGGCGTCCACTGCCGCTTGCTGCCGTATCTGCGGTTTCAATCCCTCACGCGGGATAGCAATCATTCAAACAAAAATCTGGGCAGGGGTAATGTTTCGCCGCGGCAGTTTCAATCCCTCACGCGGGATAGCAATCATTCAAACGCGCAGGATGCTACATGCCCAGCGCGTCCAAAATGGCGTTTCAATCCCTCACGCGGGATAGCAATCATTCAAACTCTTGGTCGGCGTCCGGCTGGCCGGCCACCTGGTCGTTTCAATCCCTCACGCGGGATAGCAATCATTCAAACCAGCGGCACGATTGACGACGCGAACAACCGCGCCGTTTCAATCCCTCACGCGGGATAGCAATCATTCAAACCGCGATAGAACATATGTTCTATCGTGGGCCGCGCATTAGTTTCAATCCCTCACGCGGGATAGCAATCATTCAAACCTGGCGGCGAGTGGCGCAAGGCGTGGTATAATAGTTTCAATCCCTCACGCGGGATAGCAATCATTCAAACTGTGACGCGGATTATAGAAGATCGGCGAGATCCTTGTTTCAATCCCTCACGCGGGATAGCAATCATTCAAACCCGGCGGGCCGCTGCTAATGCTGCCCGCCGAACGGTTTCAATCCCTCACGCGGGATAGCAATCATTCAAACTGACCTTCTCGATGAGATCGCCCAAGTATTCTGCTGAATGTTTCAATCCCTCACGCGGGATAGCAATCATTCAAACTTATCTAGCACCTCGTTCAAAGCATCTAACGGCGCGTTTCAATCCCTCACGCGGGATAGCAATCATTCAAACCCGCCATTGTTTATCAGCGGCGGCCTTGCTATAAGTTTCAATCCCTCACGCGGGATAGCAATCATTCAAACAGCGCTGCCGGCGGTTCAGCGCTCTCGTGTAGAATGTTTCAATCCCTCACGCGGGATAGCAATCATTCAAACCCGCCGCGCGCTCGATTGCATCCCGCTCCTCTGGCGAGTTTCAATCCCTCACGCGGGATAGCAATCATTCAAACAGATAAAGGTCAGAAGGATGCGTGCGACGACCTGCTCGTTTCAATCCCTCACGCGGGATAGCAATCATTCAAACTTAATTAGAAGTCGCTGAGAATCAGCGCGGGGCATTGTTTCAATCCCTCACGCGGGATAGCAATCATTCAAACGCCGATCTGACCAGCGCTAAATAGCGACGCTGGCGCGTTTCAATCCCTCACGCGGGATAGCAATCATTCAAACTTCCCACGGATGAAGAGTTAGAAACATTCATTCGGTTTCAATCCCTCACGCGGGATAGCAATCATTCAAACAGCAGCGCTGCTATACGATGAATGACTCTGGACGATGGTTTCAATCCCTCACGCGGGATAGCAATCATTCAAACCACGCGCCCAGCCGACATGTCACGTCGCAGGGCAGTTTCAATCCCTCACGCGGGATAGCAATCATTCAAACGAGGCTTAAGATGAAAGAGAATCCCTATAGCCTTGTTTCAATCCCTCACGCGGGATAGCAATCATTCAAACCGCGTCATATTGCAAGAGACAGATTTTAAGCTTTGCAGGTTTCAATCCCTCACGCGGGATAGCAATCATTCAAACACGCGCGCGCTTAGTCGTGATATAGTGCCGACATGTTTCAATCCCTCACGCGGGATAGCAATCATTCAAACGCCAGGGGTAATGTCTCAAAACAAAACAGGGCAGGTTTCAATCCCTCACGCGGGATAGCAATCATTCAAACTTAACGTATCAGTTGATCCCACGGGCTGGCGTTCTGTTTCAATCCCTCACGCGGGATAGCAATCATTCAAACCTTATCGCCCTGCTCAACCAGAAAGTCTCTCATGGTTTCAATCCCTCACGCGGGATAGCAATCATTCAAACGGCGCGCCAGGCCGCCGAACTGCGCAAGTTGCGTGTTTCAATCCCTCACGCGGGATAGCAATCATTCAAACGATGCAAAGGATTATCGAAGGCGTGCAGAAAGCTGTTTCAATCCCTCACGCGGGATAGCAATCATTCAAACCGACATACTGCTTATCTTGCTCCGACAATTCATCGTTTCAATCCCTCACGCGGGATAGCAATCATTCAAACGTCCTCCTTATGCCCAGCACTATATCACGCTGACGCGGTTTCAATCCCTCACGCGGGATAGCAATCATTCAAACGGCCGCTCGCACCCATCGGCTCAGCACCCCACCACCGAGGCGTCTACGGGCCAATCCGCGGTATATCGCCCCACCGCGCCCGGTGATGCAGCTCGCTTTCGAGCACATCCTCCCACGCACCCAGCTTCTGCGAGAGGAGACCGAGAGACCAGGCCGAAACGACGGCAACCCACTCAATCACAGCGCATTATACACAATGTCTATAGAAAGCGAG
>Ga0308401_1000314_pt1 | contig 14256 bp, 10 predicted proteins | sample HotsprSampleOSM1_FD_203472 | JGI IMG/M metagenome (GOLD analysis project Ga0308401, IMG submission 203472) | Hot spring phototrophic mat microbial communities from Octopus Spring, Yellowstone National Park, Wyoming, United States - 20060913_OS-M1 ...
TAGAAAAATACTTACAGTCTAGTGGGGCATTCATAAGTTATGTTCAAGCTGATTGTACGGTAGATGTAAACAAGGCTATGCTCTATATTACTGCTTTTGTGCCTGATTACAAAAACCCAGTCATAACAATAGCTAAAAATATCTGCGACGGCAATACTAAATTCTACACTTTTGATTTAGGATTACCTATATTAAGAAACAGGAACCTATCAAAAGACAAAACTATACCGATTTATATATCCAGTAAAGCTCTTAAGAACGCGGGGTTCCCGAAATATCTACATATGTATGATCTGAAAGGTTTTTATGACTTTGTAAATAGTAAAACTGTCAATACTGGATTGCTTTTTATTACTTATCCAGACTTTCTGATTATTGATAAGCATTATCATCGTATGTCTCCATTTTATAAGGTCTTTTCCGATTTTTATTTAACAGACTCGTTGGTTGTAGACAGTTATTTGATAGGGCATTACATAATAGATCGTGATCAAACGCGATTGATGTCATTGGTGGGACTTTCTGTAATCAATGACTTAACAATTGTAAGGCAGTTATAGTATACTTATGTGAACCGATCAAGCGTGAAAAGTTGAGTAGTTTGATACGTAATTTCGTATACCCTGTTTTAAGTCCTCCGCTTCTACTTTATCTTGGGTGAAAACTTCAAATATAAACCCGTCTTGTAATACAGCGTAAAACAATACGGGTAGTTCGTAAAGGATATGGTAAGATATTATCTGTGGTTTATAGTAGTCTATTATTACATCTTTATTCTTAATGCTTTGTGTTATTAGATGTTTCACTTCTACTATGTAATCGTACCTTATTAGTTTGTCGTTGGCCATATAAGTAGCATATACTCTACCATCTGCTCTACCTCTAAGATAAACATCTATGTCTCCTATTTCTAATATCTTTTTTGTTATATTTTCCTTGTTTTTGACAAATTGTATATTCAAACCTAAAGTACTACCTACTTGACTTACTAAATATCTTTCTACGAATGTACCAAGCCTCATTAAGTCTATACTCGCTTGTTTTGAATGACTAAAAGGGGGGCTCTTTTTAAATACGGTTTTGCTGATCTCAGATGCTTTTAGTATAATACGCATAACAAAATTTACTCATTTCGATAGATAATATAAACGCTATGATTTTAGAAGTCAAAAAATCCGAGCAGGAGAGTATTAAACAACAGCAAATAGTGCCTGATGAACTATTACCACACGGAGAGGCACCGTTTGGGCATTTTAGTGATCTGCTACCTGAAGTAGATATAAGAGAAAAGGAGGAAGAAGAACTTATAGAGACGGACGAAGACGAATGGGACAGCGATGGGGATTGGGGCGATGATGATGAAGATTTCGAATATGAAGAGTGGGACGACGAAGAGATAGATTGGGACGACGAAGAATATGAGGATGTTGAATGGGAAGAGGAGGAACAAGAAGAGGAAGAATAACAGAAAACAGGGCTTATTCTCTTCTTTTTGCATTAGAATGTATCATTGATACTATTACTTCCTATGGTTAGGACGCTCAGGAAAAGGGGCTGTGGACCAGGCTATGGTGGATAACCGTAGCTCCTACGAGCTACCTAAAAAGCCATCCTGCGACGAAGCAGGAAGCTCAACTCCAAAAGGTTGAGCAGTCCGCACTGACATAAAGAGACTTTTGCCTTTGTATATTTATGAATGATTTTCAGTCCCGATAATAAACCTCTGCCCAAATGTAAAAATACTAAGTTTGTCAGAATTCCATCAGTGTGTAGACCAGAATACCATGAAAACAATAGTTTGACCATAAAAGATAACGAAGTATTAGACCTATTTGTATTAAAAAATAATGAATATGAAACAATGTTTTACGTGCTGAACGATTGTATTAGATTTATTAATCGCAATTATGAAGAATACACGAATGTTAGTATTTTCCCACTATTTGACTATAAAAGCAATACTTATAAGTTCATAGGCATAGATGGAGAAAAATTCAACCTAACAAAATACGGTGTTAAGCCTAAACAATTTATTAAGACACCAAACGGCTATCTATACTTTATAGTCGATTACACCTTTCTGGAATTAGGAAAAAGAAGTTATAGAATATTAACCATAAACAATATAACAACAGGTAAGGTATTATTTAGTTTTGTAGAAGAAGAATTTTACTTTATTTGGCAAAAAAATACAAAAATATTACCCACTGTTCTTGACACCTGCCCTATATTCAACTCATTTATCGTAATAATACGAATAGACGACCATAACAAACTTGAAAAAACTGTTATATATTTAGTCAATCTAATAGAAGAAAATGTAGAAGAAATTGAATATGACTTGAAAGGCTATATAATTGAATTGATGTACAATGTGGAAGACTACTTTTTTGATTTACTTGATGAGGTTTCTCAGTATTACGATCTTGATGCAGATGATCAAGAATATTTTACTTCTGAAAAGATATTTCAAACATCAAAAATAAAGGTAATAGGACAAACTTATTGTAGCCTTGTCAAATATCAAGATGAAACACCAATTTATGAGAAGTCAGAATTTAATATTAAAATATTATTGGAAAACAGTATAAATTACACTGAATGTACTTTCAAAATGGAATGTAATATAACGCTTTCAGTTTATTTGGAAGGGGACGAGCTAAACGTAATAATGACTTCTGGAGAGGATGGATACATAGAGGTGTGCGGAAAACATGGCGTTAAGTACACTATACCAAGTGGCGTTGTTTTATTGCATAAAAAGTATTACTGTAGTCATAGGCACAAGTTGAATGAATCTCAACTATACTTTATAACTTCGTTATTTGACAAGTATCTAATTGGTTCTGAAAATGTTTATAAACTAGATGAGAATGGTCATTATAAATCGCTCTATTATATGTATCCTGATGACACACTGAGGATCGATGTGATGAATATTACATACAGGAAAAACGGAGTTTTCGCTCTTATTTCACCCAACCGAACTAGAGAAAAGATTACTCTTAGACAAAGTTGCGCAGTGTGCGTAGATCCTGCATTTAATAGCCAATTATATTTTTTATACAACGCGGAAAGACCTCATATAGTAAAAATGATTGATTGGAGTGTTATAAGTAAGATAAGAAATACCTACAAAAAACAAAAAGATATCATAGAAATTAGTGAATACATAAAAGAAATAAATATAACCGAATTGTTAGGAAATGTCCAGCAAAAACTACGCAATAAGGATTTAAAATACGATGTTATATATTACATTTACTACTTTATTGAAGAAACATGCGATTTGTACCTGTTCATATCATTGGTGCATTACGTAAGAGATCGTTCCATATACGTACCTACAATATACTTACGTTTCCTGATTGTTAAGCATAACATATTGAAACCAGTTTCTTATAACGAAATAATATTTTTATCAGAAGCTTACGAATTAGATAGGTATCCACAAGCAAAACTAAAGAATTATCATAGGTTGTTGCAAGAAATCGTATGCAAAACGACAAGAGTAGAACATAATAAAGTATACTTTGACAATTTATCAATTTACTCACTAATAGTTTATTTAAGTGATATTGTAAAAGATTCTGAAACAAGAGACAAAGGAGTCACATATAAAAGTTCAATAGGTTATTTATGCGAAATTTCTGAGAGGGAATATGCAGGATTGTTTTTATACGACAAAGAACTCATAATAAAAGATAGGAAGACTTTTATGGATATAAAAGACATTAGATTTAATCGTCAATCTGAATTAAAGCAAGTATTTATATTCTATCCAGATAATGATGAAACGTACTCAACTGTTGACCAGTACGGGGATATTCTGATTTACTATCTTACTATACGCGATGTAGTATCAAAGGTAAAGTATAGCAAGTTTAGGTTGATTATTAAGGTTTCCGAAATGGAACTTGTTCAGACTATCAAAGCTATACAAATGTGAGCAGGCTTGTTCAATTGTTTTTGACATAGGGTTTTATGGTTAGCATGGTGCATTACCCCTATGAATTGCACGAAATCATTACTCATTCTATTAAATTCAAATACCACAAAATATTTATAGGTAAATGCACAAATATTTTCAATTATATTTTCACAAGTTACGGTGGTATCTCTGGTGGGCGAGAATCAATTCTTGTCGGGTTAGAACAACCCGAAGTAAAGCCTGTGGATCAGGCTCTGGTGGATGGCCGTACCTATTGCGAGCTACCTAAAAAGTCATTCTACAGCGAAGCAGAAATCCTAACTGTAAAAGATAGGCATTCGGTCTTGCCAGCTTTTGCCTTGCGTTTTAACGAGTTTACAGTGTCATGGGATTGACTCTGCCAACACGAGACAAGCTGTCGGACGAGCAAAAGGAGATACTGAAGGCTTTTAAAGAGATTGATCGTATTCGTATTAATGCCTATGCAGGTACTGGGAAAACGACGACACTACTCAGCATAGCCGCAGATAACCCAGAACTCAAGTTTCTTATTCTAACATTCAATAAAAGTGTGGCAGAAGAACTTACACAGAAAATTAGAAAGTACGCTCTCCATAATGTAGACGCCAAGACGATACATGGATTGGCTTATGGATATTATGTTCGTAATACCAGAGGGCGTGTCAAGATAATGGATAATCGTGATGTGCGTGATATGTTAATGCGTACAGATATAGCGGACGATTATAGTGAGAGCATCTTTCTACACAAGCTCTACGAAGCCTACTGCCGCTCCGAATTTATAGACATAAATCAAAACAATATCCGCTACATTCTGATGGGCGACAGGGATTTGCGAAACATAGCTTTAGCTCACTACATGAGTCAAAGGCGTAATTTTGATGAAAAATATAGTTTTAGCGACTTTGTCGACGACCGATCAAAGGATCTTGTTTACAAGATTAGACGTATTTATGAGGTTTTTAGTGACCCTAAGTATGGTTACACTATACATAGTCATTATCTCAAAGAGTATCAAGCTATAGTTACGAAACAGCTCATCAAGAGTTTTGCGTACGATTGTGTTATGTTGGATGAAGCACAAGATGCTAATGGGTTGATGCTTAGCATAATACAGAATCTCCCAGCCCGTAAGAAGGTGACTGTCGGCGACATACATCAGTCTATTTATGGATGGAACGGAGCCGTTAACGCCTTGGCTAGGCTAAAAGATTGGGAAAACTTTTATTTAACGCACTCATTTAGGTTTAGAAACCAAGCTATAGCTGAATTAGCAAATAAGTATTTAGTTAATATTAAAGGTGAGAAAAAACTTATAGTGCCCCGTGGCGAACGTGAGATATCGGGGCGTGCTATCATATCCCAAACAAACGCTAAACTCGTAGAATTTATTATGAACTTAGACGAACCTTTCAAAACAACCCGTCCTCTGGAAGCTATTTTTTCAGATTTATTCGTTGCTGATAAGATTATATTATACTATGAGCGTTCTGACAACAGTTACCTCAGCAGTATGCCAAACTACATGTCAGAAATGATTAAGAGTTTTTCAAACTTATCCGAACTTAAAACATTTTTAGAAACTTATGACTACAACTTAAAGTATTCATTAGATGTTGCTCATATGATAAGAAGTAACAGACGAGATGGTGTAGAGGAGATATATGAGAAAGCTAAAAGATTATATGACAATAAAGCAAATCTTACTCTTACAACAGCTCACAGTGCGAAAGGATTGGAGTGGGGGCAGGTATATCTCACAGGCGACTTTAGACCACTAGACCAAATCATCAAAAGTAGCATAGACATAGTAGATGCTAAGGAGAAGCAGCTTACCCCCGAACTTTTGGCCTACGCATTCCGCGAAAACTCACCAGGCATGAGAGACTTACTAGACGCCATAAATCTACAATATGTAGCAATCACAAGAGCCAGCGACGAAAATAAAGGCACGGGATTATCTATCATACAAAGCAACTTCGACATATCAATAGAACAATGGTTTTCTACGGCTCTACAATCCGTACCTGCATAATATCTCAATACCAACTTATTGAAAGTAAAAACCTGAACAGGCCTTTCAGATAGTATTGTCATTCTCCGAATCCTTAAATTCTGTAGTCAGTTGATTCCAATCTATTGGCTCACAATGTGGCTAAGTAACTTTGTTTCTGCTCTTGCTAAAAATCTATAACACCCTGCGTTTCTGGTTAAACAAACACAGCTAACGCATCCCTAGATAAAGTTATTAATACTTAAGATAAATCACTTTTGTATAGTTTTGATTACCCTATTTCACATTAAAAATAATACTATATAATATAGTATAACATTTATTTTTCGATATAATAAACTTGTATGAGTAAAGTGAATTTGGTTGGAATTGCACAAGATCTTTTCCTATTAAACGATTTGTCTTACAAGTACGCCGTTGGTAAAGTAAACGATAGTTTGAATGTTTACTTTTACAGAACTTCTTTAGAAGGCGAAAAGATAAATCTCTTTTTTTTAGAAACTAACGATGCAAAAATAGTAGTACCCGCTTCCAACGAGTGGGATGGCTTGGAAATAGATGGCTTATACAAAATAACATGCATAGACTGCAAAGGCAAATTTATATTCAAAGAATATAACAACATACAAACTATTAAATCAGCATCTACTTTACATATTTCACCGATTAAGGATAAAGAGTGGGAGATAGAATATAGCATTCTAGACAATAATATAAGACGATTTAATATAGTAAATCGGCTATGTAAACAAGACTCTGTTGATTGGGCGAACAATGCATTAAGTATTATATTCAACGATGAAGCTGAAGTACTAGCCGATAAAATACCAACAATGAAGATACTACTAGAAAATGGAAAATCAAACCTAAACTATCTTGATAAAATAAATAGAGAAGATCCAATACTAGGTTATATCAAAACACACGATAAAGACATTTTTATAGGCTTAGAAGATAAAGGAGATAGTTGCTATGTTGTAAATTTAAAGAGACTAAATAAATGTTTTTTATATCAACAATATATAACATTATTTTACATAAAGACTTATTATGTAGTTGGAACATACACTGAAATTAGGCTTGTGAACTACGAAGGTACCAAATATATGGTTTTCATAAATCAGAATGATGATATGATCATTGATATGACTTTTATTGAAGTGATTGATGTTTTAGTCAGAGAAAAAACTGAAAATAGCAATAGTAATACTGAATCTAGTGATAATAACACTTACACAAACGACAATGATACTGATAGGGTTGATAACAATGTGGTACATGAAAGCCAGTAATCTCTTTTAGTAACCTAATCAGGATATGAGCATTGCAATGCAGATCAATAACTTAATAGATGCTACATTGAGTGCTAATAGAGGTATTACGAATAGAACACAAATTGAACAATCTGGTGATAGTGCTTATAGCATGTGGCATAATATTGGTTTACTGCTACATAACAGTTTTATAACTACACACTTGACCTTACTTTCTTCTTTTTCTGTTTGTGCATGTAGTTATGTGATGCTCGTACCAGTATTACCTGATGTGGCCATGCTAAAAAGTACCCTGCGAACAGAAATGGATGGGACAGTCATGCGAAATGGAAACATAATAATAAACGCAGTGAATAAGTACTTAGGAGCGCAAAAGCTGATAGATGTTATATATGAAAAATATATCGCAATCATAACTAAATTCCAAGGTGCCAGTACTACTGTTAGCGGCGCAACAGTCGACATAGATATAACATTGTACCATGCTAGAATAAGGCCATTATTACTACCAAGAGTAGCTGGTTTTATCAATAGCATACAGCATGACTATTTTAATACCGGCTCCGATTTATTTGAAAAGGTTAAAGAGTTCAATAAAAATTTAGCTAAACTTTTGTATGATTCTAGTTTGCATTTTATTACGCCGAGTGATGGTATATATACATTAATTACCGCAGCTGGTGCTACTCCCGGGCCTTTGCCTTATAGTGGTGCTGTGTATACTTAGATTATGGAGTCACAATAGATGGCTCTTTAGAATTCTGGGCTGCTATAATTTCATCTATTTTTGTGTTAAGCTTTTTTATTGCATCTAATTGTTTGTTATATGCATTTATGAGTTGTTCGTTTAGTGCTATATGCGCCTGATGTATAACCTGTTGATTATACTGATGTGCTGCTGTTTGTGCTTCGCCTGACGACGAAAGCGATTGCGTTGATTGTGCAAGCTTATTACTCTGTTTCTGTTTTTCTTCTTCTGTTTGTTCTGTTCCAGAGGATTGTTTTTCTGTACCGGTACTTGCAGGTAAGGGAGCGTTAGGTGCAGTTAGCATTGAAGGTACGCTTGTTTCGATATTTTTTATTTCTAAGCCTGTAAGTGCAGCCGGAGCACGAGTTAATCTTATTTCTGCCGCATTACCTGCTCTTGTAGAGCTAGCTAGTTGTCGGCTACCACTACCTACTAAACTTACGCGTGTCGGTTCTATCTTATCAAATCTCTCACGTAGTTTTTGCGAGCTATCTTCTGAGCTTGTCATTTTTTCTATTACATTGTCAATGGCTTCTTGTCTTTTAGCTTCTGCGAAAGAGAAACCTTCGCCTTTTAGTTGTGGCAGGATAGCCTTTGTAAATATTTTGTATCCACCATATCCGGCTAGTCCTAGAAGTCCTGCGCCAAGTATAATACCTGCGGGGTTAGCTAACATGCTCAGCATTCTACCACCGCCTAGCAGGCCTCTCAGAGCGCCTCCCGTTAGTGCTCGTGAGGCTAACGTGCCCTCTAACCCTGAGATTCCGCTAGCTGCACTAGCGACGCCACTCATAGCCCGTCTGCGAATGAAAGGGCTTATTATCCTCCTGCCGTACGCCAGCCACCGACTCCTAAAAGCTGACTTGCGTGGTTTAGATTTACCGCTACTTTGGCCTACGGTAGTGGCATTAGACGGCTGCTGGCGTGTACTTGGGCCTGTGGATTGGGTTGGACTAGTAGTGCCAGCCTTAGTAGAGGGCTGAGGCGACGACTTGGGCAGCGCAGCCGCGCTACTAACTGTGGCCTGTTGAACATCCCCACCGCCCGATTTTGCCTGTGATATATTATCCGACGCCTCAGTAGTACCTTTACGTGCTTCCTTAGTACGCGTACGCGCGATTCCCTTCTTAAGGCCAGATTTATCTTGATATAAACGTTTCACTAAATTTTCTACAATAGTTTCTATAACTGGTTTCATTTGTTTTATATCTTCCCCTGTTATCTGACCTTGCGTAGATGACTTTGGAATACAGTTGATTATATCACAAATATTACTCGTTAATTCATTTTCTACTTCTTTTTTTAGCATTTCTAGATCTTTTTCTGTAACCTCAGCCCCAGCTTCCTCTCTCTTTTCTTTCATACTTACAATCCTGTCTATTACCTTAAGCAATGAATTAGAAAAGTCTGTTGTTAATTGTATCGGCACTCCTTTACTGGTTTCATTTATTTTTTGGATAGCTTCGTTAAAATATCTTACTATTTCTTCTTTCCCAACTGTTTGTTCGCTAGTGTTTTCGTCTATTGTGTTTTCTATTTCTGACGTCTTAGATGTGCTTGATGCTTGGCTCGAACTTGGAGCTTGTACTCCACCAGTTGTTTGTGCCATCTCGGTATCACTTGTTAGCGATGACATCTGTTTTATAGACGGTAACGATGTAGTAGTTACCTCAGGAGCAGGCTCGTAACGTAAAGTATCACGACTCAAGGCACGCTCACTTACTATACCACTAACATCACGATAACGAAGATACAAATTAACAAAGCTATCAATATCTTTTTCATCTGTTAATCCAGTTACTTTACTAATGTAACTTATAGCTCTGCGTAGTCTATCCTCCTCCTCATCACTCAAATTACGTTTATTCTTTAATAACCAGTAATCTCTAGCTTTGTCTACTAATGTTGCATTATTTAATAATTTCACCACCTCACGCTCATCTTCATATTTTGGGTTCTTACTTGTCAAAAAGTTTTGGAGGAGTTTTATTCTTTTGTCTTTTTCATACTCTAACTTAAGGTCAGTTTTTGTCCTAGAACTAAATGATGTCCAAGCCTCTTCGTTGTCGAATGCGCTTGGTGTTCTAGACTCGTAATAGCTCCTATACTCTGACTGTTTATACCCTAATCCTAAGAAGCGGCCTGTACGTAGGTAAAGCTGCCTGTATCCAAACTCGCCCATGCCCGCCAATAATCTACCTAATGGATGACTCTTAATAGCACTGTAAAAAGGCGATATAATTCCGCCTGCTAGGCCCGCTACACCACGCCTCAACTGCCTATTCGCCTCTCTAACATCCTGCCTAAATCTTTGGTATTCTTCTTGCTCTTTAAAGAAAAATCTACCTACGTCATGCGACACCTTCGCCATCTTGACAAAATCCCGCACACCTACCGTATTAGCTAATCTAATAAGTAACCTAAACCCTAGAACATTAACAACATTAAAGTAACCAGACATGATATTAGATATATAGTTAGACACTTTGTCTACACTAACATCTGGTTGATTACCTGTAGCTCCTGAACATAAGATGTATACTTCATAAATATTATCTAATGTGATATCCTCAATATTAACTCGCTCTAAAGCCTTAATTATATCACTATTACTATTAATAAACTTTTGTATATTAGGAGCTAATACTTTATCTAAGTATTCTCCTATTTCTATGTCATTTGCTTGTTTTTCTTTTATCGACAAGTTACAATCACCTAGAACGGTGCTATATAGTGTATTTAATGCATTGCTTTTATTGTCTTTCGTACTTATGGTTTTCCACATCTGTTCAGCACCGCTTGCTAATATAGAGGCTATTTGATGGACTTTTAGATTAATAGACCTATTATATAATATCTTTATAGCATTGTAAAACTCATTAGTTAGAGAAGAGCTTTTTATAAGTATAATAAGCTTCCTAAGAGTCTCCTTTATTAAATATGCTAGTGCTTCTGTGCTACTACCCTGAAAACTAACATTCAAGTGCTGCGATAACTCTATGACTCTATTTGTCAGATTTTTAACTATATTAGGATCTTGATATACATGTAAATAGTAAGTTGCTTCCAATATGTAATATTTGGCCAGTTTCTCGCCTCTCGGTAATACATCACGTAATCCTAAGGGTGGGAGATTAAGATTAGTCATTCATAAATATACTAAGTAAACAACAAAAATATGATTTCGACAACTTTAGTATCTTTACTTAGCATGCGACGCAAACTGCCACTAAAAGCATACAAGTATCGTATTTACCCTACTGATGCGCAGGTGGTGTTCTTTGCTAAGACATTTGGGTGCTGTCGGTTTGTCTGCAACAAAATGCTGGAAGAAAAACAGGGCGCTTACAAGAAGAAAGAACACATCCCACGACCAACACCCGCCAAGTACAAAAAAGAATTCCCCTTCCTCAAAGAAGTAGATTGTTTTGCTCTTGTTGCCGTACAAAATCACATTGAAAATGCTTTCCGTAATCATTTCAAAAACAGGAAACAATTCAAACTGCCAAAATTCAAAAAGAAAAAAGACAAGCAATCTTACACTACGTATAACGTACACAACTCAATAAGAGTAGACTTTGAAAAAAGTTTGTTATATCTACCAAAACTGAGAGAGGGTGTAAAAATTGAACTACACAGAGGATTTGAAGGTAAGATCAAGTCTGTTACTGTAAGCAAAACAACTGATGGTAATTACTACGCTTCTATTCTAGTAGAGACGGAGAATCCGAGAAACAAAGTTGTGGAACCCAAAAGCAAAGTTTGCGGAATAGATTTAGGCCTGAAACACTTCATTACCGTTACTAATGACTTCGGAAGTTACAAAGTTGAACACCCGAAGTATCTCTGCCAAGGTGAAGAAAGACTAAAGAGACTTCAGAAAGACTTCTCAAAAAAACGAAAAGGCTCCAAAAATCAAGAGAAGGCAAGGCTGAGACTTGCCAAGCAGCACGCGTACATCAGTAACGCTCGGAATGATTTTTTGCATAAGCTGTCCAAAGCCATCATTGACGAGAACCAAGTCGTGGTGGTAGAGGACATCAACGTGAAAGGCCTACTAAAAACAAGACTGGCCAAGTCTATCGCTGACAGCGGGTGGTCAAAGTTTCTGAACTACCTCAAGTACAAAGCAGAGTGGTATGGAAGAACTTTCATTCAGGTAGACCGATTCTTCCCATCCTCAAGGCTTTGCCATCGCTGCGGTTACAAAAACGAAGACTTGGCGCTGTATGACAGAACGTGGTGCTGCCCCGCATGCGGTGAAGTACATGATAGAGACGTAAACGCCTCTATCAATCTCTACTTCGTAGGGCTAGGACGGCCCGAAGTTAAGCCTGTGGAGCGTGCTCTGGTTACAAACCGTAGCCATCACGCGTCGAAGCAGGAAGCCTAACTATCAAAGGTTAGACAGTCCGCATATTTGGTATATTTGCAATTAGTGGGCAACAAATTAGATTTCAAGTCTATTTTAAACTCAGCTTTCACCTTACCAGACGAAGTCAGAAGCTATGTAATCAAACTAACTAAACTTAGGGAAGAACTAATTGACGAAGATTACAACCCAGAGGAGGTATTATTAGAATATCGTAGGACTGGTAGCGATGATTTACTTTTGTCGTTAGTATTGTATAATCTACCGATGGCCGTTATCTTAGTTAAGAAGTATTCAGGATATATAGACCCGATGCAAGTAAGTGATATGTTTTCCGTGGCATTGAATACTATAGTACGATGCGCACAAAAGTACGATGTTTCTCATGGCACTAAATTTAGTTCATATCTCGTAATCAACATGAAAGGCGAAATACTAAAGTACCTGGACGAAGCTAAACCGATCAAATACACTTATTATTACTACAGCCAACGGACACAGATTGTAGATAATTTAGATATAGATAATATAGAATCCCCACATGAACACTACAACTTGGAACATTGCGATTTACCACAATTTATAACACATCACGACATTAAAAACATACTATCTGAAAATGAGCCTGACGATAATATGTTAGAAAACTATGTCTACGAAGAGGGCAGTATTAACCAAAGCATAGATGAGTATAAAGAATCGTCATATCGTATGATAATATCAGAAGAACTAATAAAATGTATAGATAGTATTTCAGAGCGTTTGACTAGTAACATAGAAAGTGTTATATTAAGTAGCATCAAACGCTCTATCATTGAAAATGTAAAGTATACTGTTGCCGAGTTATGTGAGAGATATAATTTTAGTAAGAGAAGTGCCTATAGTACACATGCTCAGATAATAAAGGAGATAGGTGATTGCTTAAGAGACAAGATCAGGAATAATCCTGAGCTAGAGCAGGCGTTGTCGGACTGCTCACCGTGGTAGGATTGAGATCCCTGCTTAATCGCATACTTCCGAGCATGCTCGGCGGACTGCTCAACCTTTTACAGTAGAGCAATCCGCTCAAACTTAGTATATTTCAAGTGTTTTTCAATTCACAACTACTACATACATTAAAAATCAAAGTCGCACGTTATTTCAAACTGCCTTACCTTACAAATAATAGAAAATACCATAACATCAGTTATGCACCCTATCATAACATATATAACACGATGCACTGCGTTGCGAGCGACTCGTTTAAAACATATTTTTACAATAGAGATAATGTAATTTACTACCACAGAAAATCGACTCATGACACCGAACTTTTTATACTAGACAATGTAAGCATAACTTACAAACCTATTCGATTTAAAAAATTGGATATCAAAATAAAAGATGAAAAAACTATATTAACCAAAACGAAAAATGACAAGTGGTATATTATCACATTACATAAAGAACATTCCTCTGGGATAGAATACGTACTTATAATAGACGCACTAAGTGGCACTTACTTATACAAAGAAAAAATAACAGAAGAAGATAATATATATGCGGTCATTCTGTATCCCATAGCTAACAGAGTATTTCCTATCATACATTTTACGCGTCAGAATATATATGTTAAATTATTTGATATAGAGAATGAAAGTTTTTATAAGGCCATGACAATTAGTTTAGAAGATATAGACCGCTTAGCAAAGCTAATAATGAATAAATCACAAGATTTTGATGTCTTGATAAATAATTTGACAAACTATAAGATAGATTATATAGAGGATATCAAAACATCTGAATTTGAATATAAATATGAAGCAAATAATAAAACTCCTGTGTATTTAAGAGGAGCTAGATTTGAATTAGGGCTTAATGTAAAATATAAAAACATACAAAAAAATTACGAAGACT
>Ga0308401_1000316_pt1 | contig 14242 bp, 10 predicted proteins | sample HotsprSampleOSM1_FD_203472 | JGI IMG/M metagenome (GOLD analysis project Ga0308401, IMG submission 203472) | Hot spring phototrophic mat microbial communities from Octopus Spring, Yellowstone National Park, Wyoming, United States - 20060913_OS-M1 ...
TTGCACCGCGCGGATGACCGTCTCGGCGGCGTCCACCACCTTGGTCGCCAGCATGTCCACAACTTTGCCGCTGCGCGCGTCAAACCCGTAGCCAACGTCGGGGGACGCCCGCAGCGCGTCCCGCACTTCGTCGGCCACTGCGCGAGGGTCGAACCCGGCGTTTGCCGCGATGGTCATCAGCGGCGCGGCCAACGCACGGGCCAGGCAGCGAAACCCCATGGCGCTTTCATCATTATCCTTTGGCGCGTGGAGGTCGGTAAGCAGCACGTGGCCGGCCTTGAACAGCGCGGCACCGCCGCCGGCTAGGTAGCCGCCGGCGCTGGCCATTTGCAGGGCGCGCGCTAAGCGGATCGCTTGCTCGCGCCGCTGCTCCTGATCGCGATTAGTGACGCCCCCGACGCGCACGATGGCGATGCCGCCGCTCAGCCGGCCCAGCCGCAGGCGCAGCTCACCGATTTCGTCCAGGTCGGTCACTTCGTCCATTCGCTTGCGCACCGAGGCGATCGCAGCGCGCAGCGCGAACGGGTCGCGCCGGCCGCCGATGATCCCAAACTGGCGGGCGTTGGCCCAGGCGCGTCGCACGCTGCCCACGTCCTCAGCGGTCAGGCGGGCGAATGCGGCGCTGTCGCCAACCAGCACCCGTGCACCGGTGAGCACCGCCAGGTCCTGGAGCGCTGCGGCCCGCTTGGCATCTACCCCCGGCGCCTTGACGGGCAGGACGTACATGACCTCGTTCAACTTGGCTTGGATCAACAGCGCTTTCACCTCATCGCTGAGGTCGCCGGCGACGACCAGGGCACTGCGATAACCTAGCTCATACAAGCGTCGCATCCCCTGCAGCACGTTGTCCGCCGCGTCTAGCTTGCCATCCAGCAACACCACTGCGCCGTCGGTGAGGCGGGCGACGGACTGGCTGTTGTCCGTAGCAAACCCCGTGGCCAGCCAGGGCGAATCCCAGAGCGCGCCCTCGATGTATTCGCGCTCCACGCCGCGCCCATTGTGATTGATCACCTGGACCGCGCCGTCGCTGCCGATGATGCCGACGACCTCAACGAGCACCTTTTGTAGCTCGGCATCGCTGCAAGAGGTCTGTGCAAGCGCCTCCAGGAGTTCGCGAGCCTGACGACCGCTGGCCGGCCGGATCGCGGCTGCGCTGAGCCAGGCTGTTGCCCGATGAACGCCCTGCTCGATGCCGCGGCGGATCAGGGCGGGGTGAGCGCCGGCAGCGATGGCCTTGTCGGCTTCTTTGAGGATGGCCTGCGCGAGGACGGCCATCGTGGCTGCGCCATCCCCGCAGACTTCGTGCATGCGCCAGAGCGCGTGACGCATCATCATCGCCCCCACGTCGGCGGTGGGATGGGCGATCTGGATGATGCGGCGGGCGATGATCGCTGCGTTGTCCAGCAGCTCAGGCGGGCGATCGCGGATGCTGCCCTCGATACCGACGAAGCGCGGCAGCGGGCCAAGCGTAGGCTTCACTGCGTCGGCCATTAAATGAATCCCCCTGAAGAGCGCATTGGGCTGGAAGATAACCGTGGGTCTGCGGAGGCCGCGCTGGCGGCGCAAGGAGCGTGTTGATCGACTCATGGCTGTCGCACTCACCGAGCGTTATTCTATGCACGCGTCTTTCACAGGGAGTGGCAATCTACCGGCGAAGACGGACGACAGCGATGCCTTCCCTCTACAGTGGGCGCTTTGATTGACCAAGCAGCGTGCCACCTGACTCTTGTGAGTGAGTCAGGCAGGAGTTGAGATGCCTCGCCGGCGCTTAGCATAGGCATGCTGACGCAGCGAGCAGGCAGCTTGGTGCATGAAACGCGCCCACGTACTCCGCCGACGGAAGGTCGCTTGCTACAATCTGCGCCATGCACGATCCCCGCTTCAACAAGATGGCGCAGGTCATCGTCCACTACTCTGTAGAGGTCAAGCCCGGCCAGAACGTCTATGTATGGGGGCAGGCGCCCGCAGCACCGCTGATGTTGGAGATTTATCGAGAGATTCTGAAAGCTGGCGGACACGCCTTTCTGCGCGCCGATTTGCCCGGCGCGCAGGAGATTTTCTTCGCGCACGCGCAGGACGCCCAGTTGGACTTCGTCTCGCCTGTGGACCGAATTTCAGTTGAAGAGGGCCAATTCGACGCTTACATCCGCATCGGTGCCGAGACCAACACCCGCCGCTTATCCAGCGCTGACCCGGCCAAAGTGCAGCGCCATCAAGCAGCACTCAGGCCGATCTTGGAGAAGCGCCTGCACCGCAGCGCAGCGGGCAATTACAACTGGTGCGTGACTCAGTTCCCGACCGAGGCATACGCCATGGACGCCGACATGAGCCTGGCCGAATATACCGAGTTCTTATTTAGTGCTTGCCTGGTGAACGATCCTGACCCAGTTGCGCGTTGGCGAGAGGTAGGCGCGAATCAGCAGCGCTACATTGACTTTCTGCGCGATAAGCGCATCTTGCGCCTCCGAGGCAGCGATGTCGATCTCACGCTGCGCGTCGCAGGGCGCACGTGGATAAATAGCCAGGGCAAGCGCAACTTCCCAGACGGCGAGATTTTCACCAGCCCGCACGAGGACTCGGTGAACGGCTGGGTGCGCTTTGCTTATCCAGCGATCTATCAGGGCCGCGAGGTGAGCGGCGTCCAACTGTGGTTTCAGGATGGTCGGGTGGTGAAGGCGACGGCGGAGAAGAACCAGGATTTCCTGCTCAGCGTGCTGGACACCGATCCAGGCGCCCGCATCGTCGGCGAATTCGCCATCGGCACGAACTATGGCATCACGCGCTTCTCGCGCAACATCCTCTTCGACGAGAAGATCGGCGGCACCTTTCACCTGGCCGTAGGCGCTGGTTATCCAGACACCGGCGCAGTGAACACCAGCGCCGTGCACTGGGACATGATCGCCAGCGCGCGCGACGCCGAGATCAGCGCAGACGGCGAGGTCTTCTATCGCAACGGCCAGTTTTTGATCTGAAGCGCTGTGAACGTCGTCGAACAGATCGCTGGTCTGCTCTTCCTATTCGTCGCAGCGTTCATCGGCGGGGCGATCAACGCAGTGGCCGGCGGCGGCAGCCTGATCGCATTCCCCGCTCTGGTGATCTTCGGCGTAGATAAGATCATCGCCAACGCGACAAACACAGCCGCGCTGTGGCCGGGCACCATCGGCAGCGTGTGGGCCTATCGGCACGATGCTCGGCCGCTGCTGCGATTGATGCTCTGGCTGTTGCTGCCCAGCTTTGTGGGGGGGCTGGCGGGTGCGCTGCTGCTTACCCGCACGCCACCGGAGCTATTCGGGCGCATCGTGCCGTTGCTGGTACTGTTTGCCACGCTGATCTTCGCTGCGCGAGATTTCTTCAACCGCCTGGTTGACCGCAGCATCGAGGCCATGCGCCGCGCCGACGAGGGACATGTGTCGCTGGCTGCGCGCGCGTGGGGCATCCTCTTCCAGGCTTTTGTGGCCACGTATGGCGGCTACTTCGGCGCCGGCATCGGCATCCTGATGTTGGCCTCGCTCAGCCTGATGGGCTTGCAGGACATCCATCGCATGAACGCGCTCAAGACCGCGCTGGCTTTTGTCATCAACGGGGTTGCGCTTGCCTTCTTCGCGCTTAGTCGAATTGTGCACTGGCCGCTGGCCGCGCTGATGGGCGTAGGGGGGCTGCTGGGTGGCTACTTCGGTGCGCGCCTCGCCAAGCGCGTGAACCAGCAGCATCTGCATGCGTTCGTGGTGGTCATGGGCTTGCTGGCCTCGGCCTACCTCTTCCTGCGCGCGCTGTGAGCTTCGTCTATGAGCGAGCAAGACCTCGTCGAGCGATTGCTGAGTTGGTTTGCGCATCACAAACGAGACCTCCCCTGGCGGCGCGAGCCGCGCGACCCCTATCGCGTCTGGCTGGCCGAGGTGATGCTCCAGCAAACGCAGGTGGCCACGGTGATCCCTTACTACGAGCGCTGGCTGGCGCGTTTCCCGACGCTGGAGGCGCTGGCCGCTGCGCCGCTGGACGAGGTGCTTAAATTATGGGAAGGACTGGGCTATTATGCGCGTGCCCGCCACTTGCACGCCGCAGCGCGCGCCATTGTGAATAAATACGGTGGGCGCATCCCACAAACCCTGCCGGCGCTGCTCGCCCTCCCTGGCATCGGTCGCTACACCGCCGGCGCAGTGGCCAGCCTGGCCTTTAACGCCGACGCGCCGGTGCTGGATGGCAACGTGAAGCGCGTGCTCAGCCGCGTCTATGGTTTACGCGCGCCAAAGGACGCGGCACTCTGGCGATTGGCCCAGGCGCTGCTGCCGCCCGGCCGCGCCGGTGCGTTCAACGAGGCGCTGATGGACCTCGGGTCGCTGGTATGTCTGCCGCGCGCGCCGCGCTGCGCGCTGTGTCCGCTGCGCGAGCGCTGTGCCGCCTTCGCCAGCGGCGATCCAGAAGCCTTCCCTAGCCGCGCGACCAAGAGAACGCCGCCCCATCATCGCGTCCTTACTGCGCTGATCGTTGACCCAAATGGGTGCGTGCTGCTCGGTCAGCGGCCGATCGGCGGGCTGCTCGGTGGACTGTGGGAGTTCATCAGCTCCGACTTGCGTGCTGACTGCGTTGTTGACGGGCAAGGCACCGACCAGCTCAAGCAGATGATCATGGCGCGAGCCGGCTTAGCCATCGAACACGCCGAGGTCAAGTGGCTGGGCGAGGTAAAGCATGCCTTCACTCACTTCCGAATCACCCGTTACGCTTGGCAAGTCGCACTCCCAGCGCGTCGAGCGACGGAGGCCGCACCAAACGCTTATGTCGCTCTGCGCTGGGTGATGCCGGCGGAGGTGACGAACCTGGCGCTGACGCGCAGCGACCGAAAGCTGTGGCAGATCTATCAGGCCCTCTCTCTGCCAAAAGGGGCCACGACCAGCTTGTGATAAGCGCCGTGGTCACACATCGGTGATCTGATGGCGCGCGAGCAGGTCCGCGATCTGCACAGGCTGTCCCGTCTTCACTGATTCCTCTGCGGCTACGCCGACGACGACCGACCAAAAGCCATCCTCTGCAGTGGCGGCGTTGGTGGGGCGCCCTTCGATGCGCTCGATGAAATTCACGTGCTCGAAGTATGTGCCGCCGTTGTGGCCGGTGATCTCGATCAATTCCGGATAACACGGGGTGGCGATGCGCGAAGGTTGATCCTGGCCGAGCAGGACTTCCAGACCAGAACGAGGCCGAGGGACCGGCAGAAAGTCCTCGTTCTCAAAGGCTCTGAGCCGGCCTCGCGTGCCGCACAGGATTACTTCCTCATATACCATCGGCGCGAACATGCACAGATTGAAGTTGGCGCGCACGCCATTGGCATAGGTCACAACGACGAAGGCGTTGTCCAGGATGTCAGCCTTTTTGCCGTCGTATGTGAAGTCCAGGAAGTTGACGGCTTGGCTGCCGACCGCGTATACGCTCACGGGCCGCGATTGGGCAAACAGGTTGAACAGGTCGAAGTAGTGACAGCACTTCTCAACCAGCGTGCCCCCTGAGTACTCAGAGAACTTGTTCCACTGCCCGACCTTGTCTAGGAAGGGTTCGCGGTGTTCCAAAATAGCAATGGTCTTGATCTCGCCAATGCTGCGGCGGACCAGTGCTTCGTGAATTGCCTCAACGTATATGGGCTTATAGCGGTATTGCAAGCCCACCTGGAGCACGGCATCGTAGTGCCTGGCGATGCGCAGGATTTCGTAGGCGTCCGGCAGCGTGGTGGCCATTGGCTTCTCTAACAAGATGTGCTTGCCAGACTTCACCGCCTCACGCAGCACAGCAAGGTGCGTGTAGTTCGGCGTGGCGATGATCAGGCCATCCACGGCGGGGTCGTTGCAGGCCGCCTCGAGCGAGTCATAGACCACCAGCGCGTCTGGTTGCCCGAACTGGGCGTATTCGCGCCGCGCGCCTTCAATGCTGCCCGCATGGGGGTCATAGACGCCGTGGATCGTCGCGCGGCCTTCCAGCATGGTCACGCGGATGTGCTCTTGTCCATTGATGCCACAGCCGATCACGTTGAAGCGATGGCGCGGCTCTCCGAGCGAGAGCACGTGGCGGTCTTTGGGCGAAAGATATGCAAAACGCGGGCTGACGGCCCGCGTCTTGTTGCGAAAGGTATGAGCAGATCCCATCGCGCCTGTGGTCAGACAGCGGTGGCCACCGCAGCGCGCTCACTTTCTAGCGCAGCGAGGAACTTCTCGGCCTCCATCGCGGCCATGCAGCCAAAGCCTGCTGAGGTGATGGCTTGCTTGAACCAGTTGTCATGTACCTCGCCGGCGGCGAACACGCCGGGCACGCTGGTGTGCAGGCGTTTGTCCACGATCAGGTAACCCTCCTCATCCATATCTAGCTGGCCCTTGAAGAGGTCGGTGTTCGGTTGGTGGCCGATAAAGATGAACACACCGTCCACCGGCGTGACCCACCTCTCGCCTGTCTTTGTGCTGCGCAGCTCCACCTCGCGCACCTTGCCGTTGCCGATGATGCGCTCGACAACTGCGCTCCTGATGAATTCGATCTTCGGGTTTTGCATGGCGCGCTGCTGCAGCGTGGCGCCGGCGCGGAACTCGTCGCGACGATGGACGATGCGCACACGCCGGCCGAACTTGGTGAGGAACAGCCCTTCTTGGAAGGCGCTATCCCCGCCCCCCACGACGATGATCTCCTTATCGCGGAAGAAGAAGCCATCGCAGGTGGCGCAGTAGCTCACCCCACGACCGATGTACTCCTCCTCTCCCGGCACACCCAGCTTGCGCGGCGTCGCGCCGGTGGCGACGATCACCGCCTCAACCTCATACTGTTGATTCGACGACCACAGTCGGAAGGGGCGCCGGCTAAAGTCCACCTTGAGGATGGTTTCCTCAACCATGCGCGCGCCGAACTTCTCCGCTTGCCGACGCATGAGCGCGGTCAGCTCAGGCCCTTGTAGGCCCTCTGGGAATCCAGGAAAGTTCTCCACTTCAGTCGTGGTTGCGATCTGCCCGCCAAACGAGGGGCCGATGAACACCAGCGGCTCCAGGAAGGCTCGCCCAGCATATAGCGCTGCGGTCAAGCCGGCTGGGCCGGCGCCGATGATTGCCAGTTTTTCAGCCATACTTGGCCCTTGATTCTACTGCTTGAGGGGGGCGTTCACTATTGGGGGCAGCCGTGTCTCGTTGGGGAATCACCTGGCGCACTACTCTTAGGTGACCAGGCATGCCGGCGCTGCATTCTAGGCAGCGTCTAAGGTGATGGCCGTTCTTTGGCGACTCCGGCGAGCTGCCGCCGAGCCGGGCGTGGAAAGCGCAAAACCTCTGCGGGCGCGCAGAGGCTTTGCGAGGATGAACTTCACTCAGCGGCGAGGCCGCGCCGAACGGTCGGCATCTGAGCAGGCCGGTTTTGGCCGCGCAGGGCAGCCATACCCCGCCTCAGCGCCGCTACTATCGTCTTCAGCGCGCTGGGCCGTTGTGCCGTCAGGTGCGCGATCAGACGCCGACGTTCTGCCTCCCTCAACATCTCTTCGTGGCGCATTCGCGCGTACACAGCGTCTATATGGGTGAACATCGTCCTACCTCCTCTCACTATCAGTCTTGAGCTTTCCTTGCTCGCCTTGTGTTATAAGCACATGTGGGTTGGCGCGTCCGACCTTTCCTGACAGTTCGCTTGCCAACGGAGCAGTGACAAGTTTGACAATCAGCTGAGCAAATCCTTATAAAAGGAATCCGGGTGGAAACGGCAAAGAGACGCAGCGCGGAGCGCCTTTGCCTATTGATCGCGGCTCGGCCTGCGCGCTGCTCAGGCAAAGACACAGTAGATAGTATTCATTTATTTTGAAGTGGGCCACTGCGCATGGGCGCGGATGGGCTGCTTTTGGGCTAAAATGCCAGATAGTGTAAGTTAAACACATAAGGGCGCTTGAGACTCCGTCGAAGCTGCCTGCGCCGCGAGAGATTCCTGAACGATGAAAGATACTTCTGCTCAACCAGGTGGCGCACCGAGGGGCGGTCAGATGACATTCACCACCTTCGGCGAGCTGCTGCGCTACCTGCGCCGGCGAGCGCGCCTGACGCAGCGCGAGTTAGGCATCGCCGTGGGTTACTCCGAAGCGCACATCGCGCGCCTGGAGCACAATCAGCGCACGCCAAACCCAGATGTCGTCCGCGCCCAGTTCGTCGAAGCATTGCACTTGCAAGACGAGCCGCAGATGGCCAACCTGCTGGTTCAATTGGCAGAGATGGCGCATCAGGGGCGTCGCCTCCCTGAACCACCCCCCCTCCACTCATCGCACGATGGCCCGCCGACCAACCTGCGCGCCCAACTGACCAGCTTTGTAGGGCGCGTGGCAGAGCTGGCCGAAGTGAAAGCCTTGCTCCGCGAAACGCGCCTGCTGACGTTGACCGGTCCCGGCGGCGTTGGCAAGACCCGCCTGGCCGTCGAGGCAGCAGCGCAGATGCGCGATCGCTTCGCAGGCGGGATTTGGGTGATCCCCCTTGCCTCTATTCGCGATGAAAGCCAAGTGCCGCGCGCAGTCGGGATGGCAATCGGCCTGTCGCCTTCGACTGAGCCGATTACTGTGGAAACGTTGTGCGAGGCGCTGGCCTGCGAGGCGCCGGTGCTCATTGTGCTGGATACCTGTGAGCATCTGATCAGCGCCTGCGCCCTGCTGGCGCTGCGCCTAGTGCAGATGTGCCCCAATGTGAGCGTCCTGGCCACGAGCCGTGAGCCGCTCAACGTGCCGGGCGAGGTCATCTGGCAGGTGCCGCCCATGCGCTGCGACGAGGCGATGCAGCTCTTCCTAGAGCGGGCGCGCGCCGTGCGACCCGACTTTGTGGCGGATGAAGAAGACCAGGCTCTGCTCGTGCAGATCTGTCAGCAACTGGATGGCCTGCCGCTGGCGATTGAACTGGCGGCTGCGCGCTTGCGCGTGCTCTCGCTGGAGCAGATCGCGCAGCGCCTGGACGATAGATTTAACTTGCTGACCGGCGGCAATCGGCTGGCGCCGCCCAAGCAGCAAACGCTGCGGACCATGATTGACTGGAGCTACGACTTGCTCTCCGAGCCGGAGCGCATCCTGTTGCGCCGGCTTTCCATCTTCCCCGCTGACTGGACGCTTGAGCTGGCCGAAGCGATTTGTAGCTGGGAGGATGCGCCTGATCGAACCCATCAGGCCGATCATCACACCTCGTTGCGTCGCGAAGAGGTGCTGGACGTGCTCACCCACCTGGTCAATAAGTCGTTGGTGGTCGTGGACGATAGCAGTTCGCAGCCGCGCTATAGCTTGTCGAACACGATTCGGCAGTATGCGCACGAGAAGCTGATTGAGGCGGGCGAGTTCGACCAGATTTACGAGCGTTACCTGACTTACCTGCCCTTTGGCCAGACGGCACGGGAGACGCAAGCGCCAAAACGCGAGCGCAGCGCAGAAGCAGCAGGATCAGCGCTCCAGGATGCGCCAGCCGCTGGCTAATGCCTTGGCCCTTAGCGCAGCGTCGGGGGAGACAGCGACAGGTTGCCGGGCCAGGCTCAGCATAGGGATGTCGCCCTCCGTGTCGCCATAGGCAGCGACGAGCGTGTCATCGCCCAACCAGGCGCGCACGCGAGCCGCTTTGGTCTGGCCGGTGGAGACCGGACCGTTCAGCCGGCCCGTGGCGCGCCCTTGCGCATCGAACGCCAGCGGCGTGCCGACTGCCTCTGCTCCAAGTCGCTCGGCGAACAGCTCAACGACGCGCTGATACGCGCCCGACGCGATCAACAGGCGCGCGCCCTGCGCTCGCCACGCTTCCAGCTCAGCAACGACGCTGGCTCGGCGCGCCTGCCACAACGCATCCGCGATATGGGCACTGAGCGCTTCCACCTCGGCGACCGATAACCCGCGCGTCACCCAGGTCATGTTCTTGAACCACAGCTCACGGTAGCGCTGCGCGTTGATCAAGCCGGCGCGGGCAACGAGCGCACCCGGCAGATGGACATAGAAGAACAGCGCGTATGCCAATCTGCGCCCGTGCGCCTTCACAAAGTCGCCGAACGCGCGCCAGCTCTCGCCGGTGGTCAACGTGCCTTCCAGGTCAGAGACGACCGCCGTCATTGTCTGTTTTTAAGCGCGTGGAGGACATCTGGTATTAAAGATGCCAGCTCGCCGGCCAGCAGGCCGGCATCACCATGCGCAGTGCGCCATCGCTCACCGGCTGCCCCGTGAAGGTAGGCGCCGCAGAGGGCCGCGTCGAAGGGCGCAAGGCCCTGCGCCATCAGGCCAGCAACGCAGCCGGCCAGCACGTCGCCGCTGCCGGCCGTGGCCAATGCTGGGTTGGCGAACGGCAGCACGATGGCGCGGCGGTCTGGTGCGGCGATCACCGTGTGCGCGCCTTTCAGCACCACCACGTGCCCCCACTCTTCAGCGCAGCGCAGCGCGCAGCCAATGCGGTCGCCTTGGACATCAGCGGTGCTGCGTTGCGCCAGGCGGGCCATCTCACCAGGGTGAGGGGTGAGCACCGTTTGCGCCGGCAGGCGCAGCCACCACTCTGGGAGCTGGGCCAGCAAGTTAAGCGCATCGGCGTCGCACACCAGGCCGCGCAGCCTGTCTGCCTCGGCCCGAAGCGACGTGAGGAGCGCGTCGAGAAACGCGCTGGTGGCAGGCGCTTGGCCGAGGCCAGGACCGAGCAACACAGCGCTGTCCCTCGCCTCTGAGGCGAGCCATTGTGCAATCGGTGGGTGGCTGGTCGGGCCTAGGTAGGCATCAGCGTCGGGCAAAGGGACGAAGATCGCCTCTGGGCAAGCCACTACTGCGCTGGGCCGGACGAGTTCGGGCACGGCGAGGGCGACCAAGCCGGCGCCGGTGCGGTATGCCGCGCGCGCGGCCAGCGCCGGCGCGCCCAGGTATTCTCGACATCCGCCCACTACGAGGACGCGGCCAAACGTGCCCTTATGGGCATCGCGCTGCCGCGTCGGCAGGCGTTCGCGCACAAGCGCCTCGTCGGCGAGCTGCACCTCAGGGAATGCGCCATCGGTTCGCCAGCCGGCTACTGTGTCCGGTTGAATGCCGATAGAAGCCACGATCAGCTCGCCGCAGGCCTGGGCTGCCGGGAAGCAGTAGTGGCCGCGCTTGGGAGCGTGAAACGCAATCGTTAGATCCGCCGGCACCGCAGCAGGATCTAATTCGCCAGTGTCGTAGTTCATGCCGGTGACCCCATCCAAGGCGACTAGCTTGCACGGCGGCAGATCAGTGGCGCGACGTCGCCGGCTCACTTCGCGCAGGATGGCGCGCAAGTCGCCCTCAATTGGGCGAGAGACGCCAGTGCCCAGCAGCGCGTCCACGATCACGTTCGCGTGGGAGAGCATCTGATGCAACACGCGCAGGCGCATATCGTTTTGCACGTCGGCCATGAAGAGGCCCGCTGCGCGTGCGGCTAGGTAAACAGGATCGTCCTCCGGCCGCGGCTTGAGCAGATAGCACTGCACGGTCAGGCCGGCATGGGCCAAGGCAGTCGCGCAGACCAAGCCATCGCCGCCGTTATTGCCCGGACCGACCAGGACCAAGATGCGCGGACGCTGGATGCCCCAGGCTTCGAGGCGCTGGCGAATGATCTGGGCCGCGCCCTGGCCGGCGTTCTGCATCATCTGAGCGTAGCTCAGCCCGCGCGCATCCGCGGTGCGCTCCAGCGCGCGCATCTCGGCAACCGAGAGGATCTCCATCAGGCGAGGAGTGACAGGGCCTCTTGCACCACGCGCTCGACGGTGAAGCCGAAATATTTATAGAGGTCTTTGTAGGGCGCAGAGGCGCCAAAACGGTTGTCAAGCGCCACGAAGCGCACGAGTGGGCCGGTGTAGCGCTCCCAACCCTGCGAGACGCCGGCTTCGATCACCACTTTTGGTAGGTCAAACGGCAGGATTGCCTGGCGGTATTCTTGGCTTTGCCGGTCGAACAACTCCCACGACGGGAAGGAGATCACCCGCGCGCGAATGCCCTGATCGGCCAGAGCGCGAGCGGCATCCAGCGCCAGGCTGACCTCCGATCCACTGGCCACCAGCAGCACGTGCGGGTCATCCACGTCGTGAATGACGTATGCGCCGTGCGCAAAGCCCTCGCGCTTGGGGAGGATGGGCAGCGCCTGGCGCGAGAGCAGCAGAGCGACCGGCCCTTCCTTCCACTCGATAGCGACTTTCCAGGCCTCGACGACCTCGTTGGCATCGGCGGGCCGCAAAGTGAGCAGGTTGGGCATGGCGCGCAGGCTGGCCAGGTGCTCCACCGGCTGGTGTGTGGGGCCATCCTCACCAAGGCCGATGCTGTCGTGGGTGAACACGAAGATGCTATGGGCATGGCTGAGCGCTGCCAGGCGGATGGCCGGCCGCATGAAGTCGCTGAAGCATAAGAAGGTGCCCCCGTAGGGGATGATCCCGCCATGCAGCGCCATGCCGTTCATGATGCCGGCCATGGCGTGCTCGCGCACCCCATAACGGATATAACGCCCGCTGAAGTCGCCGCGCTGGAGCGAGGCCGCGCCCTTGGGCATTGTGTTGTTCGACGGCGTAAGGTCGGCGGAGCCGCCCAGCAGATTGGGGAGCCTCGCCGCCAGCACATCTATCACGGCGCCGCTGGCGGCACGGGTTGCCATCGGCTTGCTAGAGGGGTCGAAAGTGGGCAGGTCGTCCGCCCAGCCGCTTGGCAAACGCCCCTCGATGGCGTCCATTAGCTCCTGGGCACAGTCGGGATGGGCGCGCCGGTAGGCCTCGAACTTCTCCTGCCAGGCGACCTCAGCGGCTGCGGCGCGCTCTCCGATCGCCCGCCATGCGCGCAACACGTCGTCAGGGATGTAGAAGGTCTTATCCGGGTCTGCGCCGTAGGCGATCTTGGCTGCGCGCACCTCGTCCCAGCCGGGCGCGTCGCTGTGCGCCTCGCGCGTGCCCTGGCGATGGGGCATGCCCTTGCCGATGATGCTCTTGCAGATGATCAAGGTGGGCTTGTCGGTGATGGCATGGGCCTCATGGATCGCTGCTTCCACTTCCGCCATGTTGTGGGCGTCAATCGTGATCGTGTGCCAACCATAGGCCGCGAAGCGCTTCGGCACGTCGTCGCTATAAGCCAGCGCGGTTGGGCCGTCAATGGTAATGCCGTTGTCATCGTAGAACCACACCAGCTTGCCCAGGCCAAGGTGGCCGGCCAGCGACGCCGCCTCATGGCTGATCCCTTCCATCAGGTCACCGTCGCTGACAATGGCGTAGGTGTAGTGATCGACGATGTTGAACCCATCGCGGTTATAGCGAGCGGCCAACCACGCCTCGGCGATGGCCATGCCGACGCTGTTGGCCGTGCCGCTGCCCAGCGGGCCGGTGGTGACCTCGATGCCGGGTGTGAGGTGGTTCTCCGGATGGCCGGGAGTTAAGCTGCCGAGCTGTCGAAAGCGTTTGAGCTCGTCGAGCGTCATCTCCGGGTAGCCGGTCAGGTGCAAGATAGCGTAGGGAAGCATCGAGCCATGGCCGGCGGAGACGATCAAGCGATCGCGGTTGAACCAACGTGGATTGCGCGGGTTGAAGCGCATGAATTTGGCATACAACACGTAGGCTACGTCGGCCATGCCGAGCGGCATACCGGGATGTCCAGAGTTTGCGGTCTGCACGGCGTCAAGGGTGAGGGTGCGGATGACGTTGGCGCAGGCTTGGTCGAGGGAGTTGTAGGTGCTCATGGTTGCTCACTGGTGCGCGCCGGCTGATGGCGCATGGGTCGTTTTCATCAAGACGCGCGGATTATAAGGGGTGCATTCACCAATGGGGGCAACCCTCAACCAGGCTATGCTTCCAGTGAAGGTGAGTATAGAGGGTGGGCGACGACAGTGCCGTCGCCCACCCAGAGCGTTCTGCCACCATCCATGAATGCACCCACGAGGAGAGTGGTCCAATTCGGAATGAAAGGCTGCGTCGTCGGGCACACGTGTCGGTCATTCGCACGCGCATCGCTCACGTCATCGCTGCGAAGCATCGCGCAGGTCGGTGATGCTTGGCGTATTGAGCGCACCAGGGTCACCAATACCCTGCCTCACCCTGTCATTCTGAGCGAGAGCGAAGAATCTAAACGCGCGCTCGGGCGAACTGCTGCGGGGTCACTAAGGCTGCGCAGCCTTTGTTTCGCGGCACAGAGACATGTGAATCCGCGGGGGCTGGTTGGGCGGGATTTAGATGCTTCGCTGCCGCTCAGCATGACAGGCTGGCGCAGCGAGTGATTCGTGAATGGGTATATGCACATCCGGAAATTAAATATCTTCTCTAATGGACCACTCCC
>Ga0308401_1000317_pt1 | contig 14217 bp, 10 predicted proteins | sample HotsprSampleOSM1_FD_203472 | JGI IMG/M metagenome (GOLD analysis project Ga0308401, IMG submission 203472) | Hot spring phototrophic mat microbial communities from Octopus Spring, Yellowstone National Park, Wyoming, United States - 20060913_OS-M1 ...
GGTCCATCGTGTTCAGCGCCTCGAGCCCTCCCTGAGGCATCGAGAACGGGTTGTGGCTGAACTCTATCGCGCCGGTCTCCTCGTTCCGCTCGTACATCGGGAAATCGGTGATCCAGCAGAAGCGGAATGCGTTCCGCTCGAGGAGATCGAGTTCGGCGCCGAGGCGTGTGCGCACGAGGCCGGCGAACTTCGCCGCCGCCGCCGGTTTGTCGCAGGCGAAGAACACAGCGTCGCCGTCGCCGAGGTCGAAGGCGGCGCGGATCCGCTCCGACCGCTCCGGCTCGAGGTTCTTTGCGATCGGGCCCTTCGCCTCGCCGCCCTCGAAGATGATGTAGCCGAGCCCGCCTGCCCCCTGCTCCCGCGCCCACTCGTTCAGCTTGTCGAAGAAGCTGCGCGGCCGCCCGCCCGCGCCCGGGGCGGGGATCGCCCGTACCACCGAGCCGCCAGCGATCGCGCGCGCGAACAGCCCGAACCCGCCGCCTGCGAAGATGTCGGTAACGTCCTTGATCCGCAGCGGGTTGCGCAGGTCGGGCTTGTCGGAGCCGAACTCGAGCATCGCCTGGTCGAACGGGATGCGCGGGAAGGGCGGCGGCGTCACTGCCCGGCCGTTGCCGAACTCCTCGAACACGCCCGCGAGCACCGGTTCGATGGTCGCGAACACGTCCTCCTGGGTGACGAAACTCATCTCGAAGTCGAGCTGGTAGAACTCGCCCGGGGAACGGTCCGCCCGGGAGGCCTCGTCACGGAAGCAGGGCGCGATCTGGAAATAACGGTCGAAGCCCGCGACCATCACGAGCTGCTTGAACTGCTGCGGTGCCTGCGGCAGGGCGTAGAACTTCCCCGGGTGTAGCCGTGCCGGCACAAGGAAGTCCCGTGCGCCTTCGGGCGAGGAGGCGGTGAGGATCGGCGTCTGGAACTCGGTGAAGCCCGCCTCGATCATCCGCCGCCGTATCGAGGCGATCACTTGGGCGCGCAGCATGATGTTCCGGTGCAGCCGCTCGCGCCGGAGATCGATGAAACGGTAGGTGAGGCGAAGGTCCTCCGGATATTCGGCGTCGCCCGCCACCTGCATCGGCAGGACCTCAGCGGGGGATTGCACCACGAGCTCACGCACCCGCACCTCGACCCTGCCGGTCGGCAGCTTCTGGTTCACCGTGTCATGGCTGCGCAGAACCACCTCGCCGGTGACGGTGATGACGCTCTCGGGGCGCAGCCGCTCGGCTTCGGCGAGATGGGGGTTGCCCTGGTCGAGCACGAGCTGGGTGATGCCGTAGTGGTCACGGAGGTCGATGAACAGCAGGCCGCCATGGTCACGCTTGCGATGGACCCAGCCGGAGAGCCGAACGGTCGCGCCGGCGTCGGCCTCGCGGAGCTCACCGCAGGTATGGGTGCGATAGGGGTGCATCGTCGCTCGGGCGCTCCGGGTCTGGGGGGGTGGCGCGGAAGGAACCGGCAGGGGGCAGGACTGTCAAGCAGGGGCGGCGAGGGGCTCACCCGGCGTGGTGCGCGGCCGCACCGCCGTGTACAAGGCCGAGGATGCATCGCCCGCCCGAGCCAGGATTCCCCCCTCCCGTCCTGATCGAGACCACCGAGGCGCTCGCAGCCTTCTGCGACGCCGTGGCGGGGACGGACTTCGTCACCGTGGATACCGAGTTCATGCGCGAACGCACCTATTGGCCGGAGCTCTGCGCGGTTCAGGTCGCCGGGCCTCACTCGGTGGCGGTCATCGACGCGCAAGCCCCCGGCCTCGACCTCGCGCCGCTCTACGCACTGTTCGACGACCCCCGGACGACCAAGGTTTTCCACGCCGCGCGGCAGGACATCGAAATCTTCGTGTTGCGCACCGGGCGCGTGCCGCAGCCGCTGTTCGACACCCAGATCGCCGCCATGGTCGCCGGGTTCGGCGACCAGGTTGGCTATGACGCGCTGGTCGGCGCGCTCACCGGGGCCTCGATCGACAAGGCGTTCCGGTTCAGCGACTGGTCAGCGCGGCCACTGACGCCGCAGCAGCTTGCCTACGCCGCGGCGGACGTGACGCATCTCCGCCGCGTCTATGAGAAGCTCCGCGCCAGGCTCGAGCGCGAGGGGCGGCTCGCCTGGGTGGCGGAGGAGATGGCGGCGCTCGCCGACCCGGCCACCTATCGGATCGACCCGGACGAGGCCTGGCTTCGGCTGAAGCCTCGTTCCGGGAACCGGCGCTTCCTCGCTATGCTGCGTGCTGCCGCCGCGTGGCGTGAGCGGGAGGCGCAGCGTCTCAACATCCCCCGGCAGCGGGTGGTGAAGGACGAGACCCTGCTTGAGGTCGCGGCCGAAGCGCCGCGGGACAGGGCGGGCCTGATGCGCGCCCGGGGCTTTCCCCGCGCTCTGGCTGAGGGCCGGTCGGGGGCGGCGCTGCTTGCCGCCCTGGCCGAGGCGCAGTCTCTTCCCGAGGCGGCGCTTCCCGACGCGCAGGCGCGCAGCAACAGCGGGGCGCGGGCCAGCCCGGCGCTGGTGGCGCTCTTGAAGGTTCTGCTCCAGGCCAAGTGCGACGAGCACGACGTGGCGCAGAAGCTGATCGCCTCGGCTGACGACCTCGAGCGGCTCGCGGCCGAGGACGAGCCCGACATTCCGGCGTTACACGGGTGGCGCCGCGCGGTGTTCGGCGAGGCGGCGCTCGCGCTCAAGGCCGGCCGCGTCGCCCTCGCCGCCGAGGGCAGGCGGATCAAGCTCGTGCCGCTCGGCGGCTGAAGGACGGCGGGGCCCGTCTCAGCGTGCGGGCGGGGTGCCAACGCCTGCGGGAGCGATGGCGTTCACGACCCGGAGCGCCTGGGTGATGGCGAGGTCGAAGAAGCGGAACACGACCTCGACCGAATAGCCTGCGAGGAAGGAGAGGGCGGCGATCGAGAGGCTGATCTCGCCGACTGGTGCGTCGACCTTCGTACCCTCCGGCTGGAAGAACAGGCCGATGCAGCCACCAGGCAGGAAGGCCATGAAGATCCGGAGCAGGGCGTGACGCCAGTCGCGCGGGTGAAGCTCGCTCGACATGATCTTCTGGTTCAGCCGCCGCACGGCATAGACGGCCCCGCCGAGCACCCCGAAGATCACGGGCAGGTAGTAGATGCCGAGGGCGCTGAGCAGCGCCCAACCGACCTGCTCGGAGGTGTAGCTTGTGTGCTGGCGTATGTCGCGCACCGAGAGGCCGGGCAGCCAGCTGATCCAGGTCCAGCTCTCGATCCGAACGAGTTCGGCCTTTTCGCCCGGGGTGGCGCTCGGCCTCTCCTCGCTCGTCACGCCCGTGGTCGCGTCGATCCAGGTCGCGAGCTCCGATTTGGCGACGTCGTGGCGGAACGCCGCGTCCTGACGCCGCGCGCAGAGAAGCCAGTGGTCTGGCCCCTCGAAGCCGCGCAACAGCCGCTCCGGTTCTCCCGACAGTCCCGGAAGCAGCGACATGCGCTCACACAGCGGCGGCAGGATCGCCATCCAGACCCCCGGGCGGGGGGTGAAGCCTTCGAGCGCTGCCCGGTCGGCTGCCGCGATCTCCTGGTCGATCGCCGCGAGAGCGGCTGCCGTGACCCGCACCTGGTCGAGAACGGTCTTTCCGGGCATCGCGTGCACAGAGACCGCGACCGCGAGCAGCACCGAGAGCACGCCGGCGAGAACGAGCGCGCCGATCGCGACACGGCTCGTCCTTGCCTGACGGCGCATCTCGGCGAACTCCGGGCGCTGCTGCAGCAGGTCGAGCTCGGGCACGCCGCCGGTGTAGAAGCCGGTGAAGGCGATCGTGTAGGCATCGGGCGGCGCGGCCACGGCATTGAGCGTGTCGCGCGCGCCGAACAGGAAGGCGACGGCGGCGGCGTCCCGCGCCACGGCTTCCGGCCCAAGCCGCTCGATCTCGGCGAGCCGGCGCAGAAACTCCTCCTTGGTCGGCGTCTCAGCCGGCGGCTTGGCGGCGAAGGTGGGGTCGGTGAAGGCCCGCTGCAGCATCGCATCGTTCCGGCTCGAGACGAAGGTCCGGGGCAGGGCGATGTCGGCCAAGCCACGCTCGATCTGGACGAGCCGCAGCGCGTCCGACGGCCGTGCGCGTTCGGCCGAACCGGCTGGAGAGGCGATCGACTCCTGTCCGTCGGGCATTGGCTTCCCCGCTTCGGCTGAGCGGCATCCGTGCCGCCAGCGCATGTGCCACGTTCCGTCGTGCGGGACGCGAGCGTACGGCCGGGCGCCCTCGGAGCGGGCGCCCACCTGATCACCCTACATGTATTCGTGCCCGTTGCGAATCCACCACGTTTCAGCCCTGTCAGGATGGCCGCCCCGTTCCACCGGTCGCGACGTGGCATGCGCTGCCCCGCCGCTCACCGCCGCTCCTGCCTGACGACGAGGACGCCCGAGGCGATCAGCGCATCAATCTCCGCCGGCGTCATGCCGATTTCGGCGAGCACCTCGCGCCCGTCCGCGCCGATCGTCGGCGAGTCGCGCCTCAGCCCAAGCCGCTCGCCGTCCATCGCGAGCGGCAGGGCGGGAAGCCGTGTCGGCGTCCCGTCCGGCAGGGTGACGGGCAGAAGCCCTCCTGAGGCATTGAGGTGGGGATCGTCGAACAGCTCGTCGGGCCTGAGGATCGGGGCGAATGGCAGGCCGCAGGACTCGCAGGCGGCGGCGAGCGCGTCCCGCGTCATCGCCCCGAACCGCGCTTCGAGCGCGGGAATGAGACGGTCGCGGGCGCGCACCCGGTCGTTGTTCGTGCGGAATGCCGGATCTGCGAACAGATCGTCGAGGCCGAAAGCGCGACAGGCGGCTTCCCATTGCGTGTCCGTCACGATCCCGATGAAGATCTGCTGCCCGTCCGCAGTCTTGAAGATGTCGTACACGCCCCAGGCCGGGGTGCGGACGGACATCGGGTTGAGCGGCTTGCGCGTCATCGCGTGCATGGCCATATGCTGGCCCATCAGAAACACCGTGTTCTCGTAGAGCGAGGACACGATATGCTTGCCGCGGCCCGTCCTCTCCCGCTCGATCACCGCCGCGAGCGCGCCGATCGCCCCGAACATCCCACCCATCACGTCGTTGAGCGAGGCGCCGGCGCGCAGCGGCTGGCCCGGCGGGCCGGTCATGTAGGCGAGCCCACCCATCATCTGCACCACTTCGTCGAGAGCGGTCCGGCCCGAATAGGGCCCATCCTGAAAGCCCTTGTGCGAGACATAGATCAGGCGCGGGTTGCGTGCCGACAGAGCCGCATAGCCGAAACCCATCCGGTCCATCGCTCCGGGGCGGAAGTTCTCGACGAAGACATCCGCATGATCGATGAGGCGGTAGAGCGCGTCTCGGCCGCGCGGGTCCTTGAGGTCGATCGCGAGGCTCCGCTTGTTGCGATTGTACATCGCGAAGAAACCCATGCCCGACCCGAGCAGGCGGCGCGTGTTGTCGCCGTCCGGCGCCGGCTCGACCTTCACCACATCGGCGCCGAGATCTGCAAGAACGAGGCCGCAGGTCGGGCCCATCACCATGTGGGTGAGTTCGACGACGCGCAGGTCCTTAAGCGGGGCGGTCATGATCGGGTTCTCCGCGCTGCTCCGCGTTGTGCCGAGGTCTGAAGCACGCCGTTCCCGGACGGATCGGCGGTGATCGCGCGCGAGGGCCCGGCCGGGGCCTTGCGGGCTCGGCCGCGGGAACGCTGTGGTGGGGCGCGCAAGGGATCGGGTGGTCGCATGCGGTTCCTCGTGCGCACGGCCATATTACGGCGCCTCAGCTAGCGGCGCAGGCCAAGTCGGGCAAGCGCCGCACGGGTTGCGGGAGCGGCGGTTGGGTCGGCCTCGAGCTGGGCGAGAAGGGAGGCGAGATCCGAAACCTGATCGACATCGTCCCAGGCCGGGGCGAGCGCGATCGGGATGCCGGCGCGCGACGCAGCGGCGGTCGTGTCGGCAAGCACGGTCGGACTTCCCCAGGGGATGTTCTCGAACAAGACGGACGCCGGCGCCGACAGCACGACGGTCCAGTATCCCCCGTCGCCGCTCGGGCCGAACACGGCGGAGCCCGGGTCGGCCGAAGCCAGCGCGAGCGCCCGCGCGATGTGCGCCTCCGGCAGAGCGGGCGTGTCGGCGCCGAGCAGCATCACGGGAGCGTGGCCGCGCGCGAACAGGGCTGCGAAGGTGGTGACGATGCGCGCGCCGAGATCGCCCCCGCCCTGCGGCAGCGCGGGGAGTCCTGTGAGAGCGGCGAGGTCGTCACAGGCAGAATCGGGTGTCGCGACAACGAACGCCTCGCCGCCAGCGCTCTGCGCGGCGCGTCGTGCCAGAGCCGCGCTGTCGATCAGAAAGGCGCGTGCGAGCAGCGCCGCACCTGCCTCGCCCAGTGTCGGAACCAGACGCGTCTTGGCCCGCCCGGGTTCCGGCGCCTTCGCCATGACCGCGACCGCAGGCCCCGCCATCGGCGGTTCAGCCGAGCGGCGCGAGCGTTGGCGCGGCGCACGCCTGTTCGATCACCCGTGCGGCGGCGAGAGCGAGATCGTCGCGGTAGAGCGCGGCGGCAACCTGCACGCCGCGCGGCCGCCCTGCGGCGTCAAGCCCGACCGGCACGGCGACCGCGGGCTGGCGCGAGAGGTTGAAGGTGAAGGTCCAGGGCGCCCAGCGCTGCCAGAGGTCCTCCTCGGGTGCGATGAGAGTCGCGTCCGCCGGGAGCGCCGGCTCCGGAACGGCAGGACAGAGCACCAGATCGTAACGACGATGGAACGCCGCCATCGCATGCGCAGTCTCGATCACCGCCGCCTGGACGGCGAGGAAGCTCTCGGCATCCATCGGCTCCGTGCGTTGCGCCATCGCGACGAGCGGAGGGTCAAGCAGGGCGCGTTTCTCTTCTGGAAAGGAGTCGACCAGACGCTTCAGCGCCTGGCCCCATACGGCGGTGAACAGGGCGCGCGTGTCGGGCAGCGACGGATCGGCCTCCGTCACGATCGCGCCGGCGTCCTCGAGCGCGCGGGCGGCACGCTCGACGGCAGCGAGCGCTCCTTCGTCCGCAGGCGGGTGGAACCCGAGGCGCCGCACCACCGCGACCTGGAGCCCCGCCACACCGTTCTGCCACCGATCCAGCCAGCCTGGCACCGGGTCGGGAAGGCAGAACGGGTCGCGCCAGTCGAAGCGGCTCATGACGGCAAGCATCAGGGCCGCGTCCTCGACCGTGCGCGTCATCGGGCCGGCCACCGCGACCTGGGCGAAGGCGCCGAGCGGCCATTGCGGCACCCTGCCGAAGCTCGGCTTGACCCCGACGATGCCGCACCACGAGGCCGGGATCCGGATCGAGCCGCCGGCATCCGTGCCGATATGCAACGGACCATAGCCTGCCGCTGCCGCCGCACCGGCTCCCGACGAGGAGCCTCCCGGTGTCAGGCGCGTGTTCCACGGGTTGCGCGTGATCCCGTGCAGCGGGCAATCGCCTGGGGATTTCCAGCCGAACTCGGTGGTCGTCGTCTTGCCGAGGATGACGACGCCTGCCGCCTTGAGGCCGACCACCGCCGGGCTGTCGTCCGCCACCGGCTGGGGATCGGTCGCGCGGCTGCCGCGTCGGGTCGGGTGGCCCGCGAGGTTCAGGAGGTCCTTCACCGTGGCGGGAACGCCGTCGAGCGGGGAGAGCGGCCTGCCTGCCCACCAGCGACGTTCGCTCTCCGCCGCCGCCCCCATCGCGCCCTCCGCGTCGACCACGGCCATCGCATTCAGCACCGGCTCGAGCCGGGCGATCCGGTCAAGGCAGGCGCGCGTGACCTCGCGTGGCGAGAGCGTTCCGCGCGCGTAGCGGGAGGCAAGGTCGGCGGCGCTGAGCGTTGCGGCGTCGCTCATGACGCCTCCACGGAGGAAGGATCGCGGGCGCGGGCGACGCCGATCATGCTGTCACGGCTCACGAGCAGGGCAAGGCGCTGGTCGCTCCAGCCCTCCGTGCCGGCGGGGCGCTCGGGAATCACGAGATAGCGGTTCTCGGCGGTGCTGTCATGCACCCTGACCTCGACCTCGTCCGGCAGCCTGAGGCCAAACTCGGCGAGGACGGCGCAGGGTTCGCGCACGGCGCGGGCGCGATAGGCGCGGCTCTTGTACCAGGCAGGCGGCCGGCCGAGCGCGCTGCGCGGGTAGCACGAGCAGAGCGTGCAGACGACGAGATGGTGCAGCCGCTCGGTGTTGAAGAGGGCTGCAAGCCGCGTTCCCGTGACCGGGATGCCGAGACCCTCCGCGGCGGCGTTTCCGTCACGCGCGAGCAGGGCTGCGAAGGCGGGATCGGTCCAGGCGCGGGCGACGATCCGCGCGCCGAGATGCTCGCCGCGCCCGTCCATCCGCTCGATCTCGGCCGTGATCTCCTCGCGCGCGATGATCCCGTGCGCGACCAGCCGCTCGCGCACCGCGATCGCGCGCAGCCGGAGCGGCGAGAGCACAGTCTCGGCCGCGTCATGATCGGGCTGGTGCACGTGATCGCGGTCGTTGTCGTTGTCGTGATCGTGGTCATGAGGGTGCTCGGGAACGAGATGCGCTCCCGCCGCGACCAGACGTTCGGTCTCCTCGGCGATTTCCGCCTCGGTCAGCACCCCCTTCTCCACGAGCAGCGCCGAGAAGGCGGCGATCCAGCGCTCGTAGTAGGGCAGGCTCCAGTAGGTCGCGTCGTCGAGCTGTTCCTGAATGCGGCGCGTCTCGTCGGTGGTGAAGAAGCCGCGCTTGGCGTCGGCGAGAAGCATGCGGATCGCATCCGCCTCCTTCTCCCAGTGCGCGTAGTCGTGTTCGTCGCGCTCGATCGCGCCGCCGGCGAGACCGCCGATGTCGTGCGGGCCGCTGCGTTCGGGGAGGGGCTGCATCCTTCGGGGCTCCTTCGGCTCGGTCTCGACAGCGGCGCGGTGGGGCGGCAGTGTGCACGGGAACAATGTCGGGGAGGTCGGCGATGAAGGCAATCGGTCGGCGCGCGGTGCTTGCGATCATGGCAGGCGTCCTCGGTTCTGGAGCGGCCAGTGCCCAGGCCTGGCCGGAGCGTGACCTCAGGCTCGTGGTTCCCTTCCCGCCGGGGGGAACGACAGACGTTGTCGCGCGTCTGCTCGCCGAGGCGCTTCGGGCCGAGCTCGGCCGGGCGGTGGTGGTGGAGAACCAGCCGGGGGCTGGGGCGACGCTTGCGGCCGGCCGATTTGCGGCGCAGCCGGCGGACGGGCACAGCCTGTTCCTGAGCCAGATCGCTTCGCACGGCATCGGGCCGGCGCTTTATCGCAACCTTCCCTATGACGCCCGGGCGGATTTCCGCGCAGTCGCGCTGGTCGTGACCGTGCCGAACGTCTGGGTGGCGAACCCTCGCCGGCTCGCAGGCCGGGACGTCCGCGCCCTGCTGCGCGACGCGCGCGCGGCGGACGCCATCACCTTCGCTTCCGCCGGCAACGGCACGAGCACGCATCTGACGGGCGAGCTGATCAACCTGCTTGCGGGAACGCGCATGGTGCACGTTCCCTATCGCGGCGCTGGCCCCGGGATGACGGCCGTGATCAGCGGCGAGGTCGATACCTTCATCGACAACCTGCCCACCGCCCTGCCGCAGATCCGTGCCGGCACCGTCACCGCTCTCGCCGTGACGGCAGCGGAGCGCGTGCCGGAGCTGCCCGATGTGCCGACCCTTGCCGAGCTCGGGCCCGAATTCGGCCTCCAGGGCGTCGAGGCGGAAGCGTGGTTCGGCCTCTCGACGCACAAGGGAACGCCGGATTCGGTGGTGGCGGCGATGAACCGCGCGGTGAACGCTGCGCTCGCTCGCCCGGAGCTGCGCGCGGCGCTCGCCGAGCGCGGCACCGTCCCGCGCGGCGGCACGGCGGAGGCCTACGCCGCCCTGATCGATCGCGAGCTTGCGCGCTGGGCGCGCGTCGTCGCCGAGGCCAAGGTGACGGTGCACTGAACGACGGAGCGGGCCGATGACGGACAAGATCGCGCGGTGGCAGGGAACCATTCCGGAGGCAGACCTCGCCGCCTACCGCAAGGGCTCGTTCGGAAGGCGGATCGGGCTCGGTGACCGGCCGGCCCTGCTCAACGTCGACACGACCTATATGTTCGTCGATCCGGCCTACGACATGTGCGGCGGCCCGATGCCCGAGCTGATCGCCGCGGTGACGCGCATGACCGAGCTGTTCCGCAGGCTCGGCCTGCCGATCTACTACTCGCGGCGGGACGACCGCAGCCACCCCACCTATCGCGGCATCTGGAACCTCAAGCTCGGCAACGCCACCGAGTTCCAGTATGTCGCCGACCCGAGGGCCGACCAGTGGCCGGAGGCCTATGCCCCGCGCCGCGAGGACCGAATCATCCTCAAGAACAAGCCTTCTGCCTTCTTCGCGACACCGCTCGAGAGCTTCCTCCGCTATGACGGGGTGGACAGCCTCGTCGTGATCGGTGTGTCGACCTCGGGCTGCGTGCGAGCGGCGGTGACGGATGCGTTCTCGCACAATTTCCGCGTCACCGTGGTCGAGGAGGCGGTAGGGGACCGCAGCCCGTCCGCGCATGTCGCGAACCTCTTCGACATGGACATGAAGTTCGCCGATGTCGAGAAGCTCGAGACGGTCGCCGCTGAGCTCGAGGCGCGGTTCGGCCGCCGCGCCGCTGCAGTGTGAGGTGATGAGCGACGCGCCCGAGGCGGAGCAGCCGCTGAAGCCCTGGCAGTGGCCGGAGCAGAGGTGGCGCGAGATCGTGTCGCGCGCGCGGGCCGGGCGCTCGCTCAAGCCGAGAAGCTGGCCAGGCGGAGCGCGCTGCGCTGTCGCACTCTCTTTCGACGCCGATCACGAGACGATCCCGCTCCGCGACGCTGACGAGAGCCCGATGCGGATCAGCCAGGGTCAGTATGGCGCGCGCGCGGCGATGCCGCGGATCCGGCGCCTGCTCGATCGCCACGGGGTGCGCGCGACGTTCTTCTACCCGGCCGTCTCGGCTCTGCTTCACCCGGACGAGGTGCGCGCGCTCGCCGACGAGGGACACGAGATCGGGATCCATTCCTGGATCCATGAGGCGAACACCACCCTGCCGCCCGAAGCCGAGCGAGAGCTCACCTTACGCGCGGCCGACACGCTTGAGCGGGTGAGCGGCCAGCGCCCCGTCGGCCTGCGCACGGCGAGCTGGGACTTCTCGCCGCATACGCTCGACATCATCCGCGGGCTCGGCCTCGTCTACGACAGCTCGCTGATGGCGGACGACGACCCCTACGAGCTGACCGACCGGGGAGAGCCAACGGGCATCGTCGAGCTGCCGCCGGAGTGGATCCGCGACGATGCCGTCTATTTCAACATGCTCCGCTTCTCGGCGCTTCGGCCCTACACACCGCCTTCGGCGGTGGAGGAGATCTTCACCGCAGAGTTCGAGGGCGCGTATGAGGAGGGCGGGCTGTTCCTGCTCACGATGCACCCGCACGTGATCGGCCATCGCTCGCGCCTGCCGCTGCTCGAGCGGCTGATTGCCCGCATGAAGGGCAGGCCGGGCGTGTGGTTCGGCACGCACGCCGAGGTCGCACGCTGGTGCGCCGAGCAGGCTACGCCGCCGCTCAAGCGCTAGAATAGATCGCATCCGGCTGGAGATAGCCGTGCGCGTGAAGATGCTCGCAGTACACGGCGAGCGCGGTGTCCACTGATTTGGCAACCGCTCTGGCGCCCGAGGGCCGATGACCGCTGCGCCGCTGCCGCGGCATCGCTCGGCTACGCCTGCGCGACCGCACCGCTCCAGGGGGTCATCACGTCGCTCACTCCGGTCACGGAGCCGTCGGCCTCGCGCACGATCAGGTTCGGGCAGGCGAAATTCACCGGCAGCACCGTGTGCTCGACCAGATCGGTCGTGAACCGTTCCGCAAGTGCGGCGAGGATCGCGGGCGCAAGCCGCCTGTCAGCCGTGACGGTATCGGGGCCTGAGACGTCGATCCTCGGGTGGTGTGCGGCCGCCACCGGGTCCATCCCGTACTCGAGCAGAAACAGGAGCACCTGCAGCACCGAGGCGAGGATCCTGCGCCCGCCGGAGGCGCCGGCGGCGATGATCGGCCGGCCATTCTCGGCCACGATCACCGGGCTCATGTTGCACAGCGGCCGCTTCGATGGGCCGATGCTGTTCGGCCGCCCGGGCCTCGGGTCGAACCAGAACACGCCGTTGTTCATCAGAATCCCCGTGCCCGGTAGCACCACCCGGCTTCCCATCGAGGACAGAAGCGTGGTCGTGACCGAGACCATCGTGCCTTCGCAGTCCACGGCGGTGAGGTGCGTGGTGCAGGCCTCGGCCGCGCGCGGGTTGGCGTCGGACACATCGCCGAGCCCGGCGAGACGCTCGGCATAGGCCGCCTGCATCGCCGCCGCGAAGGCGGTGAAGAAGGCGGCATCGGGTTCGGCGCCGAAGGCATGGCCCGCGAGCTCTTCGAGCACGCGCTGCATGGTCGGCGCCGCCGTCAGCCCGCCGGCGCCCTGGATCACGCGTCCCCGCCAGGGGTGAGGGCTCGCGGCCGTGGTGCGGGCGGTGCAGCGGGCGAGATCGGCCGCCGATAGCACGCCTCCCATCGCCGCGACATCCGCCACGATCGAGGCGGCGATGTCGCCGCGATAGAAATCCACCACCCCGGCCTCGGCGAGGCGCGCGAGCGTCTCGGGCAGCCGGCCGAGGATGAGGCGCTTCGCTGGCCCGACATAGGGCGGTGTCGGGGGCAGGCCGTCGGGCAGGAAGATCCGCGCGCTCTCCGGGTAGCGCCGCAGGTCGGCCGCCGAGGAGGCGATCTTCAGAGCGCCAAACCAGTCGGCCGGGAGGCCTGCCTTCGCGAGTGCCACGGCCGGAGCGAGCACGTCCTTCCACGGCAGCCGCCCGCCCATCGCATGCAGCGCAGCATAGCCCGCCGGCGCCGAGGGGATGACGAAGGAGAGCGGGCCGTGCACGTTCCTCTCCTCAACCACGTTCGGCCAGGCGAACAGATGCTCCGACACGCCCTCGCCGAGCGGGAACAGCTCGGGCCTCAGGCCTGCCGGGGAGACCGGCCCAAAATCGACCACGGTCGCTTCGCGTTCCCCGGACCTATGCACGACCGCGAAGCCGATGCCGCCGAGGCCGCTGTTCCAGGGCTCGAGCGCAGAGAGGGCGAAGGCTGTGGCGGCGGCGGCATCGAGCGCGCTTCCGCCCGCCTCGAGCATCGCCACACCTGCCTCCGCTGCCGCCTTGACCTGCGACACCACCATGCCCTTCCGGCCGAAGGCCGCAGGCTTGGCCACCACCCAATTCTGCGTCTGATGCGCGATCGCCATCCGGTCGGTCCTCCGCTCGCACCTGCGCGGGCAGTGTGCGCCGGCACGATCACGGCGTGAAGCGGCAGCCTTCGTCACTGCGGGAGAGGGAGAGTCGCGATCGGCACGCATTTGCGCTTGAGACGTGCGGCGCGCCGCACGGCTTCAGAAAGGCGTCGCCGCCCGCTCACTCCGCCGAGGAAGGAGGAAGCCGACATTGACCGGTCAGGCCTCCGGGAAAGCGACGATCGAGGCTGTCAGCTTCACGCCACCCGGCGCGAGGGAGAGCGGCGGAGATCGTCGACCGGTTTCGGTCTGCCGGTCAGCGTGTCCGGCCACTCCGCCTCGCCGTGGTTGGTTGCGCGCCCCGGTCGGAGGCGAGCGGGTTCGGAAAACGTCAGATCGACACCTCCGCGCGCCCGCGCTCCGCAGTGCCGTTGACGACGGATGTGCCCCGCCGCCTTTCGGGCCTCGACGTCTGCGACCTTCCTGCGCAGGGCGTTGACGTCGCGCCCGTCATCACCGGCCGTCTCCTTTCGCTCCATCTCGACGCACCGTCGCGGCCGCGCAAGCGCTCTCGAGGGATGCAGGGTCTTCCCGGCAGAAGGTGCCGGCAGGCAGGGAAGGGGCCAGCGACACGGCAGGATCTGCCGCGTCATTAACCTTTGCTTCACTGACCGCGGCCTACGGTCTCTCCGTCACAGACGTGGACGGAGAGCCGGCCACCATGACTCGTCTCGGTGTGTTGGTTGTTGGTGCGATTTTTGGACTTCTCTCTGCATCCGTGTCCGTCCCTGTCTATGCCGCCTCGAGCGTCCAGGCGACGATCGCCGCGTCCTATGCCGCCGTCCATGTCGGGGGCAACGGCTCTCCCCGCACGATCGGGTCCGCCGTTGCCTTCGACGAGACGCATGTGCTGACCAACGCGCACGTGCTCCGCTCCGGCGGCGTGGCGGTGACCGAGGCGGTGCTCGTGCGGAAGGACGGGACGCGGGCGAAGGCGCGCGTGCTGGCCC
>Ga0308401_1000319_pt1 | contig 14174 bp, 7 predicted proteins | sample HotsprSampleOSM1_FD_203472 | JGI IMG/M metagenome (GOLD analysis project Ga0308401, IMG submission 203472) | Hot spring phototrophic mat microbial communities from Octopus Spring, Yellowstone National Park, Wyoming, United States - 20060913_OS-M1 ...
ACACCTGGCGCAGGCGATTCTTCCTCGAGGGTTTGAAAATCTAAGTCATCTTCACCCTCGCGTAGGAGGCTCGCGTAGGTCAAGACACGCGGTACGGTAGTGTCGATGAAGAAGTTCTGGTTGCCGGGCACGACACCGACAGGGATTCGGTTGGCTTTTTCATCTAAGTCGATGAAGTCCGAGCGGAAGATTTGCCACTGGATTGTGTCAGGCACGCTCTTGGCGAAGAGGGTGGTTTTCCACGAGATGCGCACAAATGGTTCGAAGTTGCCGTCCGCGCCTGCCTCGGCGATTACTGTTTGAACGGGGGTATTGCCTCCCGACGAGGCGCGTGCGATGCCGAAGGCAATCAGCCCGACCACGAGAATCGGACCGAGCGCGCGCAAGAGCCTATTCCCCTCGCCGCGCTGGCGGGGCCGCTCGGTAACGACGCGCCCTGCCTTGACCTCGACGGTCGGCACACGGAAGATGGCGCGGGCGCGGTCTTCGCTCTGGATGCCGCGTCCGAAGTCGATGATTTCCGCCACTGCGTCGCTATCGGAGACTTGGGTGACGCGGATGCGTCCGACCTCCTCGCCGCGCCGCACGACAATCATCTCCATCCCAGGTTGCAACCCGCCGCGAATGCCGCGGGTCAGCAGCACCTCTTTGCCCGCGCGCGTGGTCAACACAGTGGCTTCGGGAATGGTGTAGTTATTGATGATGCGCACGGCTTCGAACGCGGCGTTGCGGATGGCTTCCTGCACCAGCGTGTCGTCGTCGCCTGTGTAGCCAGGGCGGCGATTACTCAGCCCCGTTGCGACTGCGCCGTTGATGGGTTCGCCCGACGCGATGTCAATTACCCGCACGGTCAGGACGACTTGCGCCTGTTTCGGGCTGCCCACGAAGGTCACCGCGTTCACTTCGCCCGTGATGAGGGACTCGGTTTGAAGGGCGCGCCCTAAGCGCAGGAAGCCTGTTTTGTCGAGGGGCAGCGCGAGGTCGAGGTCTTTGAGCTGTTGCTCGATCTCGCCGCGCGCTAACACTTCGTACTTGCGTGATTTTTGGTATTCACCTGCCACGGCGTCGGTGGCGGCGCGTGCGATGCTTGCGCCGCCGTAGCCGCTCTTGTTCTCGAAGTCCAGCACTGCCACGCGCGGCAGTTGCACCAGCTGGGCATCGGCGCGCGCCGCGCCCAGTGGGTAGAGCAGTCCCACCGCGAGCATGCTCAGCACGCCGAGAGACGCTGTGCGCGTCGTCCAAGTTCGCCTCATCCGTGTTTTCACTCTGATTGCTCCTCCTTCATCGTCTGTTCTCAGCGCGTGAGCACCAACGGCGCGGTTGCGCGGGCAACCTGTCCGTCGTCGCTCACGGCTCGAATCTCTACCGTATAGGTTCCGGGCGGCAGTGCGACGCCGCTCTGGTCGCGCCCGTCCCATGTGGCTTGCTGCACGCCGCTGCGCGTCGCTTGGTTCAGCAGTTGGCGCACGACCTTACCGCCCGCCAGGATGTTCACCTGCACGGTCGCATCTCCTGTCAGTTGGAAGGCAACCGTGTGTTGCGCGCCGCGTCCCGACTGCACCTGCACCTGCTGGATGCGCAGCAGCCCGCCACTGGACGCCATTTCGAGGCGGAATCGGCTCACGCCGTTGGCGTTCGTGCGGAAGGTGTACGCGCCTGTGGTGCGCAGGTAGCGTCGCTCGCCCGTCTCAAGGTTCACCAGTACGAGGTTCGCCGCGCGCGGGAGCTGCTGCGCATCGGGCCAGCGCAGGGTCACCTCGCGGTTGGGCTGACTGCTCTCCACGACGAACTCCCAGCTTGCGCTGCGCGTGGCGGGTTGGATATCTACGCCGTAGACGCCGCTGTGCGCGCCCCAGCTCAAGCGCGGGAGGCTGATATGCACATAGTCCGTGCCGACGGGCGGCGGCTTGAGCAGGTCATGCTCGCGGTCATAGCCTGCCGTCGCGCTGCGGGAGACGCCGATGTAGGCGCAGTCTTTCAGCTCGCCCGACTGCACTTCCAGCGTCAGTCGCCAGCCCGCTGCGCTCGTATTCGCACTTCGGCCGGACGCACCGCTGCTCGCCGCCGTCGGCGGAATCACCAGCGTCGTCGCACGGTAGGCGTACACCCAGTAGCCTTCCCAAACCCTCATACGGGTTGTCGCTGTGTAGCGGTCAAGCGAGTAGCCCCAGAGCGCGTTCGCCACGATGCCCTTGCCCACCGCCGTCGGCAGGGAGACCGATGTGTTCGTGTCGGGGTCAACCACCTGCACTTGACCCCAGTCTACCTCGAAGGTGAACGGGTTGCCGATAAGGTTCCACCCTACCTGGAGCGGGATTCGGAACGGCTGGCTGGTGTCGGCAGGCGTGCCCTCTCTGGTGAGCGGCAGATCTTCCGAAGTCTCGAGGAAGTAGCCGCGCCCCAGTTGGAAGCGGTTCGCGGGCGCGTTCGGATAGAACACATAGCGCAACTGGCTGGGATTCCAAGTAAAGAAGCGGAAGGTTGCCGATGCAGGCACTGCCAGCAGCTCGCGCACATCCTGCGTGTAGTCATACGGCGCGGAGACCAAGGAGCGACCCTTGAGGAAGGTGCGCAACGGCTCCGATTTGAACTCGCCGACCACCGTGTTCTGGTTCGGGTTCACAGTGATGGTTCGCTGATTCGGGATGAAAGTAAAGCCCGTCTTCTCGGGGATGACCACATACTCGCCCGGCGGCACATTCGTGAAGCTGTAGTTGCCGTTAGCGTCGGTGGTCACCGGAGGCACAACCTCCGTCGTGCCAAACAGCAGGCGCACGGTTACCCCAGGTTCAGGCGCGCCGCCGAAGCGTCGCACGATTCGTCCCGAAGCCGAACCGGGCGGCAGAAGCGCCAGTCGGAAGTTGAGCGTGGTCGTCGTGTTGGCAGGCACAGTGAGTGTCTGGCTTTCGGGCGCGTAGCCAGGCGCGACGGCGGTCACTACATACTCGCCTGCAGGCACGGTGAAGGTATAGACGCCGTTTGCGTCGGTGGTCACATCGGCGCGGGTAGCCGCACCCGCGACGGCAGTGACGCGCGCGTTCGGTATCGGATTGCCTGTGTTCGCATCAGCCACTGTGCCCGTGACCGTGCCCGGTTCAGGCTCCAACACGAAGTCGCCGATTGCCGTTGTTTCGCCCGAGCGCACTTGCACATCCCTGTAGACGCCATCGGGCGCGGGGCGCGCAGGCGGCAGCGAGTAGCCGCCGAAAGCTAAGCCGACGACCGTCACATTCCAACTCCCGACGGGCACGCGCGGGATGAGGAAGGTGCCGTCGGGGTCGGTAACGATTTCGCGCGTTAGTTCAGGATCCGTGGTGTTCGTAGCGCGTACCAGTGCGCCGCGCACAGGTTGATTATTAATATCAATCACGCGCCCGCTAATCTGCCCTGGCGGCGTCGCCAGCATAATTAGGTTGATGGTGGCAGTCTCCGCAACCAACACAACGGTCTCAGGGTGCTGTGTCTTGAAGCCAGGGCGCTCGGCGTCTACGATATAGCCGCCTGCTTCCAACCCCACGATTCGGTAGAAGCCGTTGGAGTCGGTAATCGCGTAGCCTGCATTGACTCCCACAAGACTCAGTGGCGCAACGCCGATGACGCGCACGAGCGCGCGCGGCAGCGGCGTGAAGGTGCGTGTGTCGGGATCGTACTGGCGCACCACGCCTTCCAGCACGCTGTGCGTCATCCAGCCGAAGGCGTTATGGACGAGTTTGTTCCGCAAGGAGCGACACCATAGTAAGCCCGAAGGCCCTGTCGTATATCCAGAGTTGACGCCTTCGATGCCGAACGCCATGAAGGCGACTTTGGAGCGATTCGCGTCGTTGATATAGTAGGAGCCTGCCTGGTTGGAAGTGCCGAGCAGCGGGAGATTGCCAACGCGCGGTTGGGTATAGGTATAGGGGACACGCGCCGTCGTCGCCACCGACACGGTATCAAGCCACACCTGGTTCCACGCCGCATCGGTGTAGAGCGGGGTGGTACTGGTGGCGCCAAGGGGCTGAATCACATCGAATAGATCGAAGGTGGGGAAAACAAGGTACGCGGCAGGATGGGACAACCGAAGCGTCAATGGGCTATCGGGCACGATTGTGTTGCCCTCGTATCGAATCCACATAATGATTCCAGCAGGGTTTTCGGCAAACGGGTTCGGATCCTCGCCCCGCTGCGGATCCCCGAGAACGCCCTGCAATTCGTGGCGCAAGCCGCGATAGGGGATTGCAAACACATCATCGGCAGTGTCGCTGTCGAACGACACGCGCAGGATGTCGTTCATAAACTGGTTGGCGACGGAGCCGCGCAAGCTGAGCGCCCACGCGATGTCCTGACCGCTGAAGAGCATGCGCCCGCTGCCCTGCAGGAAGTTACGGATGAGCGTCTGCACCTCGGGGTCTAAGATGTGTCCCGGACCTGCCCACACATTGCCGGCGTAGGGGCTTGCCCAGATGACCATGCGCGGCGCGTGAAGCTTATCGCGGAAGCCGCCCGCGAGGTCGGTCGGTTCGCGCTCGATTCGCGGCTGGTAGCCCGCCAGCACCGCAGGCGTAATCGGATTGCGGCACTGCACGCGCCAAATGTTATACAGATTCCCGTAGGTCGTGTTCGAACCGAGCGTATCGGAGCGTATAAAAGCCCCAAGGACATTCGGATGCGGAATCGCGCCGTCGCCGAAAATAGTCAAACCTGTGCCGCTGGGCGGCTGCGTGACATCGAACGGCGGCTTGCCTGTGGGGTTGTCCGTCCAGTAGCTCTCGACAGGCTGCCAGGTCGGGCGCGTAATGGAGTTGCCAATCACATCGACGCGGTTCTGCACAAAAATCTGCCCGCCCATGTAGTCCGACACCAACAAGATGTTATGCGCGCCCGTAAATTGCTGAGTCGTGAAGCCTGAGACATTATCGTAAATAAACTCGTTGCCGGCTCGGTCGCGCACAATCACATCCAGATAGAAGTCGCTGGGAATGTCGGGCGTGCGCCAGCGGGCGACATACCAGTCGGTCGGATTGCCGTTTTCGTCCAGCTCGGGCTGTAGTAACAGCGTATCATCGAGGCTGCCGTTGAAGCCGAGCCGTACCAAGCTGTAGGGCTCTTTGTACTCATAGGTTTGCGGATGGATGGCTTGCTGTCCCACTTCTACGAACAGCGGTACATACGCTTGAGCGGTGTCCGCCAAGATGCGGTTGGGGAAGAAGGGGTCGAACTGGAACAGCTGGTAGAGTTTGTGTTCCTCGCCAGCGGCGTCTTGTTCCGCGCTGTCGGGGTCTTTGAACTGCACGCGCACAAAGTCGACCCCGCTTTGCAGGTCAAGCACGCGCACTTTAATTTCGACGGTGTCGCCAGGGAACATCTCTTTCGGGCGCACAACGGGCAGAATCTCCATCAGCGGCGGCGTTCGGTCGAACACTGCCGTCTCCCAGAGGTCGTGAACGCCTGGTCCGGGCGCTTCTGCGCCTTGCGTGCGCGTGGAGTGATAAGCGACGCGGTTGCGCGTTTCGATCGCCGCTGCGGGGTACTTCGCACCTGCTGCGCGAACGAAGAATTCGACCCCTGGCACATCTGGACGCGCCAAGGCAGGCGTACTGGGGTCAGTAGTGAGCGAGAGGGTCTCGTCCGCCGAAGGCGGTTCAGGCAGATCCGTCGGCATGTAGTAAATGTCGTAAATGTTGTTGGTCACATCGACGCGATCGGAGGGTAACCCTAACTGGTGGGGCTGCCCCGACTTGCGAGTCGAGGCGAAGACCAAGTAAAAGGAGCCACGAATAACCCCCCAAGTGGGTTGCCGATCGCGCGGGCGGTTGCCGTTCGCGTCGACAAACTGTGTCCACTGCACGACGGTCAGTGTGTTGAAGTCCAAGATGTAGATATAGCTGGAGCCATCGGAAGCGATTCGTGCGAATGCCACGCGGTTGCCGTCAGGCGACCACGCAGGCTCCACATCGTTCTCGCCTGGAGCGGGGAAGGTGATTCGTCGGAAGAAGGTTCCGTCGTCGAAGGGGCGTCCGTCGGTGCGCGCCACATAGAGTCGGTAGCGGCGGTCGGCTTCCGTCTCACCCGCCAGCAGGCGGTTCGAGGAGAAAATCACCAAGTTGCCGCCTGGGCTAAGGGTCGGTCGGAGGTTCTGCGTGATACCGTTGTTGTCGGAGGTCAGCACGACGCGCTGTCGTGTAGTGAGGTTGCGCACGATGATGTTGTAGCTCCCTGCCGCGCTGCGATTGGCGTAGACAATGATATTGGCAGGCTCGTTGATGGCGGGCTGGATCTGGCTTCCGAACTGCTCATCGGGCGTGTCGCCCGTGATAGGCGTAAGGTTTGTTAAGTTGCTCAGGTACAGTTGCGATCCATCGTCCAAATCGCCGCGCCAGATACGGTAGCGTGGGGTGGGGTTGATGAGTCGCCCATCGGGTCCCACGCCGCCTGCGTTGCTGGCGAAATACATCTTCGTCGCGCCAGGATTGTAGACGGGGTGCATTTCGTCGGGCGCGGCGTTGGTGATGTCTCGATCCCAGCGCGGGGCGCGGGTGCGTTGCTCCCGCTGCCGCAGTTGCTGGTGGAATCGCTGCGGATCAAATAGTCCGTCCTTGCGCCACCGCACATTACTGTTCTGGGGCGCGCGCGGCGGCGCGATTTTGTAGTTTTGGGGCGGAATCGGCTTGTAGGTCGCGTTCGGCAGCACATGCCGCCCAGGGCGATTGCGGTAGGGGTCTTCGACCGCTCCCGTTCCACCCTGCGCGTCGCCTATGCAAGTCAGTAAAAGCCCCGCCAGTGCCAGATGCCATCGCCATCGTCGTATCACTGCGTTCGAACCTCCTCTTCCGTAGTTGGATTCCGCGTCACTCGCGACGCTCCTGCCCGATTTTGACGCCTCAGCTCGGATTCCGTTGCGCTTGTGAGTATACCTGGTGAGTGTGCGTGAGCGTGCGCCAGATTCGGCGCGCCTGCGCTTCGACCTGCTCCAGCGAGCGGTGCGTGCGGATGACCCAATCGGCGAAGGCGGTTTTGCATCGCGTCGGCAGCTGGGCGCGCAGGAGGTGTCGCGCCTGCTGGGGTGAGAGACCGCGTTCGAGCAGCCGCCGGCGTTGCAGCGCAGGCGTCGCCTGCACCACCACAATCGCATCGAAAAAGTCCTGCAGCACGACCTCGATGAGTAGGGGCACTTCGATGAAGACAGGCGTCGCCGACGGCTCGCAGGCGTCCAGCCGTGCTTGCAAGGCGCGCACGACGGCAGGATGCATGATGCGGTTCAAGCGTCTCCGCGCGGCAGGGTCGCCAAACGCCAGCGCTGCCAGCCGCTCCCGCGCCAACGCGCCGTCCGCCGCGAGAATCGCCTGCCCAAACTCCTTGACTAACTGTTCCCATACTTCCGTCCCTGGAAGCAGAAGCGTCGCCGCGATGGAATCGCTGCTAAGCACCGAAGCGCCGAGCGATTCGAACATCCGCAAGACAGTCGTCTTGCCTTCGGCGACGCCGCCCGTGATGGCAATCCGTAGCATCAATCATTCGCGGCTTCGGTCTCGATTCCTGCCGCCGAATTGCTGCTTTCGGGCGGATTTTGCGTCTCTTGCGATTCGGTGCGCAGTTGCTGCAGCTGCGACGAGAGTCGCTCGCCGATGGTGAAGCCACTGCTCTTGCTTGCGCCCGCGCGCTGGCGATGCTCTTGCACTGCGCGCTGTTCCTCAGGCGCACGCAGGCTAATAATCATGCGACGGCGGCGCGGATCGAGTTCGATAATCCGCCCCTTGACCACCTCGCCGACCGAGACAACCTCTTCTGGGCTTTTGACGCGCTTGCTGGTCAGCTCTGACAAGGGCAGGAACGCCTCCACGCCCTCGTCGACGCGGGCGAACGCTCCTGTACGCGCCAAGCGCGTAATCGGCACTTCCAGCTCGTCGCCTTCCCGATACTTCTGGGCAGCCACTTGCCACGGATCGGGCATCACCTGCCGGCGGCTAAGGGCAACCTTGCCGTTTTCTGGTTCTAAACGGATAACGACGACCTCTATCTCATCGCCCTCCTTAAGCACCTCGCGTGGGTCGTTTACACGCGCCCATGAGATTTCGCTCACATGCAGCAAGCCTTCGTAGACGCCGATGTCCACAAACGCGCCGTAGCCCGTGAGACGCTTGACCACGCCTTTGAATCGGTCGCCGACCTTGAGGCTTGCAAACACTTGCTCGCGCCGTTTGCGCTCCTCTTCCTCGCGCTGGCGACGCAGCTCGTCATCTGCCAGCTTATGCGAGCCGACCACTTTGCGTCGCTCATAATCGACATCGATGATTTTTATCGGGATAACCTCACCGACGAGCCGATCGAGTTGTCTTGGGGAGAGGCGTCGTCCAATCTGGCTGGCGGGCACGAAGCAACGCACGCCGATATTGACCAAGACGCCGCCCTTGACCGAATCCTCGACCATCGCCTCCAGGGTCTCTTTATTTTCGTAGGCATGAACAATCGACGCCCAGAGTTTGTCGAAATCCGCCTCGCGCTTGGAGAGGACGGGCGTGCCCTCCTCGCCGTGCGTGCGCATCACCTTCACATCGATGGTTTCACCCACCTGCACGACCTCTTCCGCCGATTCGACTTTGCCTGTCGCCAGCTCCTCTTTCGGGATTTTGACTTCGGTCTTCATGCCGACATCGACTAATGCGGCGTCGCGGTCTACTTGCACCACCGTCGCTTGAATCACCTCGCCAGGCTCGAAGGAGGGGAAGCTCTGCTCGATGGCTTCGTCCATCGAGAGCGGTTCTTCGGCGGCAGGGGCAGGCGCAGCGGTTGCTTCGGCGGCAACGGCGAGAATCGCTGGCTCGGCGGGTGTTGCAGGGGGCTCGTCGATGGGCGTCGTCGCCTCTTCCGACGCGCTTTTAGAAACTTCGGCAGCCACAGCGACCGCCTCGGCGTCATTCCCATTCTCGACAACGGCTTCTGCGGTCGGCTCGGTCGCGAGGGTCTCCAGAACGCTCTCGGTCGCCTCCGTCGACTCGGTCATCAGGTTCTCACGGGTCTGCTCGTCGCTCCACATGGTATCACGCACCTCCTTCAGGGCTATTATAATGCTTCTGGGCAGGCTACGAGACTCCTGCCGACAGCGCGGGCGAATCGCACAACACGCCATCGATATAAGTATACTCCACTTTTTGCGCGTGCGGGTTCCACAACAGGAAATCGGCGCATGCGCCTGGGCGGAGCGTGCCCAGGTCAGCTTCGTAGCCGAGGGCGCGGGCAGGGTTCGCCGCGCACACCAGCGAGGCGACCTCCAGCTCCAGCGTCTGGGCGCAGTGGCGCAGGCATGTGTCCATCGCGACGATACTGCCCGCTAAGCCGCCTGTCTCGACCATTCGCGCCGCGCCGTCCTGCACCACCGCGCGATGCCCCCATAATTCGAAGGTGTAGCCGTCGGGCATCCCGACGCCCGTCGCGCCGTCCGAGACGCATACCACGCGCGTTGCGCCTTTTGCCTTGATCAATAGCTGTGCCGTCGCCGCGTGGGTATGCACATTATCCCAGATAATCTCGGCGGTCAGCTCGTCGTGCAGCAGCACCGCGCCCGCCAGCCCAGGGTCGCGATGCTGGAACGGGCGCATGGCGTTGAAGGTGTGCGTGGCGTGGCGCGCGCCCCATTCAATCGCCTGCACGGTCTGTTCGTAGGTCGCGTCGCTGTGCCCTATCGAGACGATAATGCCCTCCTGCGTCAGGAACTCTATTACTTCTCGCGCGCCGTCCAGTTCGGGCGCGAGCGTCACGATGCGCAGCTCATTAATTAATGTGCCCAGCTCCGTCTTTAGCTCGCGCACGCTTGGGGGGCGAATATACTCTGGGGGCTGCGCGCCCGCGCGTTTGGGGTTGATGAAGGGTCCTTCCATGTGGCAGCCCAGCACGCGCGCGCCGCCTGAACCGTTCCAGCGCACTTCACGTGCCGCCTCGAGGCACTGCCGAATCGCCGACCATGGGGCGGTCAGCGGCGTGACCAAAAACGCCGTGACGCCATACGCGGCAAGTCGCTGGGCAATCGTGCGTATCGCATCAGGCGTGCCCTCCATCATGTCGCGCCCGAAACCGCCATGCACATGCAGGTCAATCATGCCAGGCAGCGCAATCAGGTCACGGGCGTCCACATCGGGCGGCTGGATAGGCTCCACCTGCGCGGGGTCATAGGCTTCCCACGCAACGATTCGTCCTTTGTCTATCACCAGCGCGCGGTGCGGGTAGCGCTGTCCATCCGTCACCAACGCGCTACAGTAAACCCGAAACGCCATGCGGGGATTTAGTGTACCCTACTCTATGCGGAATCGCGTCCCGCCGAAGCGCACGATGTCCCCCGCTCGTAGCGACTGCTTGCTTACGCGCTGCTCGTTGACGAACACGCCGTTGGTGCTGTTCAAGTCGTACACCACGAGCGCGCCATTTTCGAAGACGAGACGGGCGTGATGGCGGCTGACCGACGGGTCGGGGATAATGAGCATATTGTCGGTTTCGCGCCCGATGGTCAGCCCTGTGGGTGGGATTGTAATGCGTTGTCCCGCGAGTGCGCCGTCCAAGCCCACCAGCGCGGCAGCTTGCGCGACGGCGACGCCTCCCGCAGGCGCGGACAGGTAGCTTGGCGTCGGGGTCGTCGGCGCGGGCGTCGCGCCAGGCGTGCAGGCGCACGCGCCCGTGAGCGGGTCTTGCCGCTGCCCGCAGTAGGGGCATATGCCAGGCGGGGTGGGCGGCGGCGGGGGCAACGGCGAGCGCGCCACATCGCGCGGCGCGTGCGCTGCCTGCCCCTCGCGCAACTGGAACTGCGCCTGAAACGAGCCTATCTGCAGGAGGTCGCCGTCGTTTAGCTCGACAGGCGCGTGGATGGGCTGCCCGTTGACCGCCATCGGCGCAAGCGGAACCAGCACATAGCCGCCGCCGTCCATGCGAATCTCGGCGTGGCGCGGGGCGACTTGCGGGTCGCCGCGCAGGGGTACATCCGCCAGCTCGTCGCGCCCCAGATACGCGCCGTCGCGGTCAATCGGGTAGTCCTTGCCCTCGTTGCGCCCATACAGCACGCGCACCCACGCCGCGCGCGTGAGCCACTCCAGCAGCCCGATGAACAGCCCAATCCCCGCGCCGATGAGTGTCAGCCCGACCGCGCGGGACGGCGCGCCCCCCTCGCCCTCCGCCCGCAGCGCGAACCCGAACACCGAGCCGAGCGTGAACGCCAGAAAATCGAACAGCGCGCCGCCCAACGCGCCCCCAATCGCGCCGCCCAGCGCCCCGTTGCGCATCCGCTTCGGCGAACGCGCAATCAGCCCCTCCGACAACCCAATCAACGCCCCGAACGCGCTCCAGCCGAGAATGCGTCCCACGATGAAACCTAAGAACGGCACGGTCGCCCCCAACACGCCGAAGAGAATCTGCCCTACGGTCAACCCGACCCAGCCGCCAAGGGCGCCCACACCTGCGCCGAGCACAACCGCGCGCAGCATGTGCTTGCCCGTGCCCAGCGATAGCCCCGTCGCCAGCCCCACCATCGCGCCGATAAACAGTCCCGAAATGGAGCCGAACCGTGCAATCTCACCCCAATCTACCGTGCGCGTGATGTCGTCACTGATGAACGGCTCGTTCACGAACCAGGCAAGCACGCCGCCCACCGCGCCGAACACCATCAGGTACAGGAGCTTGCTGACCATCGCTACTCCACACGGAACAGGCTCGCGCCGAGCTGGAGCGTATCGCCAGGCTTGATCGGCGTCGGCGCGCTGATGCGGACGCCGTTCACATAGGTGCCGTTCGTGCTACCGAGGTCTTCAATCAGCGTCTGGTCGCCTTGGCGGACGATTTGCGCGTGCGTGCGGCTGACGCCCATATCGTTTACCAGCGCGATTGCGTGGCTCGCCTCGCGCCCGATGGTCATCAGCTCGCCTGTGAGTTCGAATGCTTGCCCTGCGTGGGGTCCCTGAGTGGCGACGATTCGCGCAGCGGGTGCAGCGACGACAGTGGTCGCCACTGTGCCTGTAGGGGCGGTCGGTGGCACACCTGCAATCTCCAGCGGCGGCAGGTCAGGCTGCGGGGGCGCGGCAGGTGCAGCGGCGGGCGCGCTCCCTTGCCCCGTCGGTGTCGGCTGCGGCAGTTCCACCCCCAGCTTACTCATCGCCTCGCCAAGCTGCTGCGGCTTCTGCGTCGCCAAGCGCACCAAAAATACGATAACCCCCACCGCCAGCAGCAGCGCAATCACGAACATCACAATTGCGCCGATTCGACTGGTCGGGGGCGTTTCGGCGTCGCCCTGTCTTTCCCTGTCTTTCGGGGCGACCTCTAAGGTGGCGACGCTCCCGCTCAGTGCGAGTTCGATAATCGGCACGCGCGTCTCGCGCTCGGCTTTGAGGGTGGTCTCCTGCGAGGCTTTCCCCTCGTCGCCGTAGCGCGCCGTGATGGATACCTTGCCCAGCGGCACGCGCTCGAAAATCAGGATGCCCTCCGCCGACGGCTCCAGCACACGGGTGTGGGTCTTCCCGTCGGCGTCTGTGAGTTGCACGATGGCGCTGGCGACGGGCTTGCCCTGCGCCTGCAGGTTCACCTGCACCCGCGCCACATGGCTGAAGCGATCGCTGGTCAACTTGGTCTCTTCTTTGAGGTCGGCGACTTTGAGGTGGGCGAGGTTGCCCGTTTTGGCGTCGTAGACCCAGAGCGCGTCGGCGTCGTCGGGCAGCTTAATCGTGATGGAGGCGTCGCGCGTCTTCTGAGGCGGGCTGAGCGGCTCGCCCTTGGCGCTTTCCACCCACCACCAGCGCTCCCCTTCCCCCGAAAAGCTGAGGGTCGTTTCGCGGGGCGCGGCGGGCTTCGCGTCGGCAGGCGGTTTCGTCTCCGCTTGCGTCAGCCCGCGCCCCAGCAGCAACCCCAGCAGGGTGATTATAACTACGGCTCGCATGGAATCGTTTGATTCCCGTGCGCGCCGAAAGTTCCTGCTATGGGGTCAAGTGGGCGTGTGGCGATGTCTGGCATACGTAGGTATCCCGCGTTGATTGCGTCTGCAAAAACTGCCTGCGCCTGCCGATAATTCGCGCGAATGTCCAGCGGGAGGCGAACGGCGTGAGCGAGATTCTATCGCAGGCGGAGATCGAGGCGCTCCTTGCGTCGCTTGCGGCGGAGGAGAGTGCGGGCGGCGACTTCGGCGCGCCCGTCGCCGCGCCTGTGGGCGGCATGGGCGCAAGCCGTAAGCCCATCGCCTACGAGGTCTACGACTTCCGCCGACCAGACAAGTTCTCGCGCGACCAACTGCGCACGCTGCAGATGGTGTTCGAGACCTTCGCGCGGCTCTGCTCGACCAATCTCGCCACCTACCTGCGCACGCCCGTGCATATCGAACTCATCTCGCTGGAACAGATTCCTTACGAGGACTACCTGCGCTCGCTCAAGCAGTCGGCGTTCATCGTGTTCAGCGCGCCGCCGCTCTCAGGCGAGGCAGTGCTGGAGATGGAGTTCGCACTGGTGTTCACCATGCTCGACCGCCTGCTCGGTGGGATGGGCAAGCCCGTGGAGCGCAACGCTTTCACGGAGATTGAAAAGCCGCTCGTACTCGCGCTCGCTGAACGCATGCTGATGGCGTACCGCAGCGCGTGGGAGAGCATCCTGCAGGTCGACCCAAAAATCGAGACGCTGGAGACCAGCGCGCAGTTCGTGCAGATTGCCCCGCCCAGCGACATTGTGATTACCGTGCTAATGGAGGCACGCTTTGGCGAGCGGCGCGACGCGATGAGCCTGTGCGTGCCCCACATGGTCATCAAGCCCATCACCCCACGCCTGAGTTCGCAAAACTGGGTCTCCAGCGCGGGCAAACGCGCTACTCCCCTGCTCCGTCGCATGCTGACCCAGCACCTGTACCGCACGACCATCACCTGCCGCGCGCGGCTGGGCAAGACCCGCATGCGCCTGCGCGACCTGCTCCAGCTCACAGTCGGCGACACTATCTTACTGGACACGCCCGTCAACGGCACAATTGACCTGCTGGCAGAGAACCGCGTGAAGTTTCGCGGCAAGCCCGCCATCCGCAACCGACGGCTGGTCGTCGCGATTACCGATGTCGTCTCGGAGGACTGAACTGTGAGCGAGGTCTCGGCAGAACTGTTGACGCAATTCGTGGTGAAGCAGGCGCAGGTGTGGCAAAGCGTCGCCATGTACCTGTCCGAGCAGAACAATACGCTGGTCGAAATCCCGAC
>Ga0308401_1000321_pt1 | contig 14153 bp, 14 predicted proteins | sample HotsprSampleOSM1_FD_203472 | JGI IMG/M metagenome (GOLD analysis project Ga0308401, IMG submission 203472) | Hot spring phototrophic mat microbial communities from Octopus Spring, Yellowstone National Park, Wyoming, United States - 20060913_OS-M1 ...
GACACCAGTAAAGAACCGATCGGTATCGATATGGTCATTACGCAAGGGCCGGAGGGAACGAAGGGAAGTAAAGCTTTGGGGATCGTCGCTTTGCAAGGGAATCAACTGAAACTGGCCTATTCGCTCCGTGAACGGCCTTCCGATTTCACTGGCAAAGAAGGGATGTATTTCCTGTTGGAAAAACAAGCCAGTAAATGACCGCTGTGATTATCGTGAGTGGATCCCCGCGGACAAACATCGCCATTCGGCAGAAGCAGTTCCTGGCTCAGGAGCCAGTTCTGTCAAGACAATTATCATAAAATTTAGGATGATGCAGGCTTGCAATCCTGGAATCTGTGCTGCATAATTGAAATAGCGGAGTTTACCTTATCTTTTCAGATCGACTTGTTCAAAGGTCCAATTTTCATCGAGGGGGTATGTCATGTTTGGTAAAGTATGTAGTTCATCCGGTCGGCGTCCGCAAGCGTTTACCCTGATCGAATTGTTGGTCGTGATCGCCATCATTGCTATCCTGATTGGATTGTTACTGCCGGCAGTCCAGAAAGTCCGCGAAGCAGCCGCACGAACCACATGCAGTAACAATCTCAAGCAGATCTCTTTAGCCACCCATAACTATCAAGATGCCCGCGGTCGTTTGCCAAGTCTATATGAGTTTACCGGTTCAGCAGATACCGGAAGCGGCGGCACGGTCTTCTTCTTCCTACTGCCTTACATTGAACAGGACAATCTTTACCGCATTGCCAATGGGAATGTGTATTTCCCCATTTTGACGAGTGGTGGAATGAATCGTATGGCCTGCACATACCCCATCAAAACCTATTTTTGTCCGAGCGACTCATCTTGGGGAGAAGAGGGAATCTGGATGCCGGGTTGGCGGGCCAATGAAGATCCGGCAGGAAAGTGGATGCCCGGCAACTATGCTGCCAACTTCCAGGTGTTCGGCAACCCAGATCGTGGAGACAATGCCGGGGCAAACATGCAAACTTCGCTGAGTATCCATACCATTCAGGATGGATCATCGAATACGGTCTTTTTTGCAGAACGTTTGCGGACCTGTAACACTTACTATGCACCCTTGTGGGGTCATGGCTTTTGGAATGTGACCTACATGCCCATTTTTGCATATGGGTCCAGGACTGGAACAGGCTATACTTCTTATTCGGCTTTTGTGGGAATGGTTGGCTTGAATGCCAAGTTCCAACAAGTCGCTATGCGGTCATGGAATACTCAGTGCAACCCAGCATTGACCCAGCAGATTCACTCTGGTGTGATGCTCGTAGGCATGGGGGATGGCAGTGTCCGTGGTGTAAACCAGTCCGTCTCGCCGCAAAGCTGGTGGGCAGCATTGACGACTAACTCAGGTGACATCCTCGGCAACGATTGGTGATCAATCCCGTAAGTGGCAGAAAAGTAACTTTGCTTTGTCCCATCAGGGTATTCCTCGCACCCACATGTGGGGTCGGGATTTCCAGAAGCTCACACTATGTGGACCTCACATGTGGGATGATTCCAGATAACAAGACACATGTCAAGGCTTCGGATGGGAGTGGAGTGAGTGTCTCACTAGTAAATGGGAACAATGACGGCTCGTAGTAGTGATAAGAACCGAGGATGTGACAAACATGATTCCGAAAATGTGCAGAGGATACCGGTTAGCAGTCACGGTGCTGGCACTCACATTGTCGAGTTGTGGCGGTGGCGGCGGTGGTCGGTCTGAAAATACAGGTGCTGCTCCACAACCGGTAAAGGGGGCACCGCAAGGATATGGTCCCCCAGGTGGAACGGCCGGACCTCCGCCAGAATTAGCACCCAAGAAATAGCGACTGTCACTTCGTGTGCGAGTATCGATGAGATAGCCGCAATTTTTCCCATCCAGCCTTCTATCACCTGGAATGGCCCAAGGTGGTAGGGTGCTTTACATATGGGATGGATACCTGCCCTTGGGCAATCGCCACGGTACATATTCCATTGAAGTTCCTGTTGGATGAGTTCATCCACCTGGACGTAGGGTGAACATCGACTATGTTCAGGAAATCATCGGTGATGGAAGTGGAATAGTGCGAACAGGCAGTAGATGGTGGATAAGGGAGGAAAGATATCAGGCGCTTTTGCGATTGGTTTGACGGAATTCGGGCTTTTGCAGGCCACGGACGACGTCCACAGTGATAATGTGCTTGCCCTTGGTTTCCATGTCGGGCAGCTCGAACATGAGATCGAGCATGATTTCTTCGACAATGGCGCGGAGTCCTCGGGCACCGGTATCGCGGGCCTTGGCCAGGCGGGCAATTTCCCGTAAGGCTGCCGGTTCGAATTCGATCTCGGCCCCTTCCATCTCGAAGAGCTTTTGATATTGTCGAATCAAAGCGTTTTTCGGTTCGGTGAGGATGCGGACCATCGCCTCTTCATCGAGTGGATCCAGCGGCGCAATCACTGGCAAGCGGCCGACAAATTCCGGGATCATGCCGTATTCGATCAGATCGTCGGCGGTCACCTGGTTGAGCAGTTCGCCCAGCGTTCGCTCCCGTTGTTGAACTTCGTGGACGGCACCGAAGCCGATGGTTTTGCGTCCGAGTCGGCGGCTGATAATATCTTCGATGCCGACAAAGGTTCCCCCGCAGATGAACAGGATATTGGTGGTGTCCACTTGGATATATTGCTGTTCGGGGTGCTTGCGTCCGCCTTGAGGGGGAACGTTGGAGATGGTGCCTTCGAGCATTTTGAGCAAAGCCTGCTGGACACCTTCCCCGGAGACGTCACGCGTAATCGAAACGTTATGACTGGTTTTAGCGATTTTGTCGATTTCGTCGATATAGACGATGCCGCGTTGGGCAGCCTCGATGTCAAAGTCGGCGGCATGCAGCAATTTGAGCAGTAGGTTTTCCACATCTTCGCCGACATAGCCAGCTTCGGTGAGGGTGGTGGCATCCCCTATGGCAAAGGGGACATCGAGGATTCGGGCCAACGTACGGGCTAAGAGGGTTTTGCCACTGCCGGTAGGGCCAATCAACAAGATGTTGCTCTTTTCGATTTCCACGTCCCGAACATCCACACCGAGGCTGAGGCGTTTGTAATGATTGTGGACGGCCACGGCGAGCACTTTTTTCGCCCGCTGTTGACCGATGACGTAAGTGTCGAGTTTCTCCTTGATGGCTCGGGGGGATGGGATCTGATGAACCGGTCCACGACTGCCCCCCCGCCGCTTGCGTTCCTGGTCCAGAATGGACTGGCACAATTCGATGCAATCTCCGCAGATGTACACTTCCCCAGGTCCTTCTACCAAGGGGCCGACATCGCGGTGGGAACGTCGGCAGAAGGAGCAGTAAGCATTACGGTTTCGTCCTGTGGTGCTTGGTGGGCGTCGGCCGCCGGTGTCGGAACTGCGATCCGAAGGCATGGGAGTCCTATCGTCAGTTGGGTTTCCGGGTGTCATGCACTACCAAGTCCGGAGGCTCCCTGTTCATGGTAAGGAAGACCTCGACCCTTTGCCACATCTTACTGCTTTCGACCAGTCCCAGAGCGAATTTTCGGGAAAAGTTCCGCTCAACCCCAAACATTTTTATACCGTGGTGCATATTCCTCTACGAAACTCTATCCCTTGAGTGAGTATGACAAACGGTTGGACTGGTCAGGGGGGCGCGGGAGAATTCGGTGGGGTGGTAGGACGCTGGGGAAACGTGGAGGAGGACGCCTCTTCTGATGAAACAGTAGGAGCAGGCGAAGAGTAAACGTCGCGGGAGATCCGTCGGGACACTTTCGCTCGCAAGCGTTGGTATTCTTCTTCGGTGATTTCCCCCTGTTCCAGCATCTGGCGGTATTCACTGAGTTCATCGACAGGAGCCGGTTGTTGTCCCAGGCGTTTGCGCCAGCGATCTACAAGCCAGATGATGAAGGCCCCGGCAAAAAGAGCTAAGGCCAACGCCACCGTACCCCAGATCACCTCCGGTTGACGGAGGGGGTCCTTGTCCGCCCGTCCCGCTTGTGCCAGAAGCAACCACCCGCTCATAGGACACCCTGTAGGAGTTCTTACGCAGCAGCAGACATTGCTTCTACTAGCTTCTTGTCACCAATGTAACCGACAAGGCGGTGAGTGGAAAGCCGACATTGATCCTTGAGGAACCTCGAAAGCGATAGGGCAGTGGAACCGACGGCAGGATCGGAACCACATACTGTCCGTGCGGGATGGCTTTTTTCCCGTTCAGTGTCCATATCCAACAGATAGAGATGATGATGGTACCGTTCGGCAGAATAGTGATGCCTGTTTGTATGTTGGTTCGCCGCTATCTTTCGATAGGCAAGGTAATCCGGGGTCTCAGCTAGGAACAGGGCTAGGGAATCAAATCATTCATTCTAATGAATCCTCTCAGCCACGAGTCTAGAGGGGCTGTACAGTTTCCGGAGGATCTTCATTCTGCCGGCTCGATGATCGCCTGCATCGACCCCTTACAGCGCGGGATGCGTGGATCGGGACCGTAGGCGTGAATCTGATCGCGTTTTAGTTCTGCTCGTTCCAGGGTCGTTGTACAGACAATAGCGCGGCCACGGGTATCCACCTCCTTGGCTAACTGGTATCCCTTTTCCTGGGGGTAGCCGAACAAGTCTTTCAACATGGCGATGACGTATTCGTAGGTATGGTCATCGTCGTTGAGCAGGATCACATGATACGGCGGTTGACGTCGGAGTTGTTGCTGGGTGTCAACATCAGTGTCCGGCAAAGTGACCGTGCTCATAAGGTCCACACCTCCTCAACCAACTTCTTTAGGATAGGGGGCGTATCTGCACGCAAACTCTACGACCACATGCATATCTGCACTGATATATCGTAATATGCTAAATGTAACTGGCACTGGGTGCCTCATGATGATCCGGTAGCCTACCAAAGCAAACAATCGCAATATCATCATTCTGGGGACGCCCGGCCGAGTGGGTCTGGACAGCATCGACCAGTTGCCGGCCCCGGTATTGAGCTGTGAGAGTCTGCGCATCATCTTCACTTTCAGGGCGAAGCACGTAATCGACCCGACCCATACCGAAAAACTCTCCCTCGCGGTCCAGAGCGTCGGTGACTCCATCGGTGAAGAGTGTAATCGTATCTCCAGGTTCGAGGTGATATGTCTCACAAACATAACGAAAATCCGGCATGACCCCTAAGGGGAGTCCTTGATTTTCCGGCAAGCCCAGATCGCACAAATCCAAGCGGGAAGCTCGGGACCACTTGGGATGGAGATGTCCGGCATTCACCACACAAATATGATGTGTGTTGGGATCCAAGACGATCACCACCATTGTGATGAACCGATCCTGCAAGCTGGTCTGGATGAGATGTTGGTTCAGTTTGGTCACCGCTTGGGCGACATCGGTGTGGGTCAGGAGATGGTAACGAACTTCTGAGGAGAGTTTGGCGACCAACAAGGCCGCGGGTACTCCTTTGCCAGCCACGTCTCCGAGAACGATAGCCCACCGCCCGTCGGACAAAGGGATGAAGTCGTAATAGTCTCCTCCGATCATCCGGGCCGGACTGTAGTAGGTGTAAAAATCGTATCCTGGGATGTTGGGCGACTTCTGGGGTAACAAACCCAGTTGGACCTTCCGTGCGAGTTCGATTTCTTTCTCTTCACGCTGGCGTTGCAGATTCTGTTCATAAAGGTGGGCTTTTTGCACAGCGACACCTGCCATATTGCCCACAATGGTGAGCAGATGCAAGTCATCCTGCGTGAACTTACGCGTTCGATCAAGGGTGTCAACTTGAATGGCTCCCAGAGGCTGGCCCTCTATGCCGATCAGAGGCACACACATGGCGGAACGGATGCGTATTTCAGCAATACTCGCGGCGCCACCGAGAGTAGAGTCCATGGATGCATCTTCGGTCAGAAATGACTGCCCGGTCTCGAAGGTGCGGCGGACTACGGTGCGGCTGTAGCGGGGAGGCTCGTCGGTCTGCCGTCGGGTTTTGAACACTTTCGGAGTCAAGTGGTTCTCTTCCATAAGCAGAATGAAGCAGCGGTCTGCCTGACGAAAGATCTGAAACAGGACATCGGCCACTTGGATCAGCAGCGGTTCCAATTCCAGGCTCAACGAGAGGGTGCGGCTGATGTCCAGCAAGGCCCGCAGGCGTTCGGAAGGGGCGGTTTGCAAGAAGCCGCGAACGCTGTCCTGATTGCCACTCGCCTCCACCGTGGTGACTTCCTGAATCCCATCCTTTTCCTCCCCGCTGCTTATGGCTTTACGCATATAGTCAGGCAGCGGACTGGGACGGTCTTGACTGTCCACTTGGAAGACGAAAAGGTAGTCACAGATGCGGATGCGGTCATCCGGTCGGAGGGGAGTGCGTTCGGTAATCTGGCGGCTATTGACGAAGGTATGGTTACGGCTTTTGAGATCCTCAATGTAGAAGATGCCATTTTCCTGGGTAATGCGGGCATGCTCCCGGCTGACAGATGCGTGGGGTATGACAATCTGACAACGATCCGCATCGCGACCGATGGTCTGGGGCTCACCTGTCAGCACGATGTGGCGGTGGGGTGCGGGACCATCCGGTGCTTTCAACAGGACAAGTTTGGGCATGATGACAAACCTACACAAACAGTCGATCCCAGTAACGTGCCTTCGACATACTGGGCGACGTTCCTCTTTCGATGTTATACCTTTCGCGAAGGCTTCGCAAGTTGTCGTCGTGGAAGTCTAGGAGAAGCGCTACGGGCACTTGGGGCGAACTCGGGCGAATACAAAAGAATCTGCAGAGGGATAGAAATAGTATTGTTGGAAAAGGCGGACCTGGAAATGCGAATGTCTAGTTACCGGCGGGGTCTCCCTCGGAGCTGAGTGAGGTTCGTGTGAAACCCAAACATTCCCCAGCGAGTATATTGCAACAGATGAGGCCGACGTGAGTGGCGACGGTGGGTTGGTTTATCGGTGCCTCCGTGGCGATACCACGGCTTATCGTGAGCTGGTTGAGAGGTATGAGACTCTGGTTTACCGGCTCTGCTGCCGTCTTTTGCGGTGCCAACACGATGCGGAGGATGTTACTCAGGAGGTGTTTGTTCGGGTCTTCCGCAGCTTGCGGAGCTGGGATCAACGGCGACCGCTACGACCCTGGATCATCGGTATCGCGATCAACCGCTGCCGCACGTGGCTCAAACGACGTTCCCTTCGGCCTCAACCGGCGGATTATCTGGTCGATTACGCCGATCCGCGGGAGGAGGATCAAACAGCGGAACTGCGGGCGGCTATCAGCACAGCTTTGGAGAGTTTACGTGCGGAGCACCGAATGGTGTTCGTCCTGTTTCACGAGCAGGGGTGCTCCTACGAGGAGATTGCCGCGGCTATGGCTCGCCCTGTCGGTACCATCAAGACCTGGTTGCATCGCGCACGGCTGGAAGTTCTGGATCAGTTGCGGGCCAGTGGCTTGGTGGACACCTTAGATCCGCCTCGGGTGGCGGAGGATAGGAAATGAACAACCGATGCCCTGAGAGAAAACCTTTACTCAGTAACGCGTCCTGTGACGACGCACTCGCTCGGTTGCAGGACACCCTCGATGGTATTCTCCCTTGGGAGGTGGCGGAAGAGTTGAGTCGGCCCCATCGCGAAAATTGTTCTCTCTGTCGGGAGCGTTGGGCGGCGGCTCGCCTGTTGCTGAAGGCCTTACGCTGTTCCCCTGTGGATTCGCCTCGCGGCTCCCGGACGCGTTCGGTAACCCAAATCGTATCGCAGGTCCAAGCGGACCAGCATCGCCGACGTCTCCGGGGTGGTCTGCTTACCGCTGCCTTGGGATTGGCTGCCGCCCTCTTCATAGCTGTAACGTTTTGGAATTCGTTCAACCGTGATCCTACGGATCCCCCTGTTTCATCACTCCATACCCGGCAGACCGAGCCTGAACACTCGTCCAAGCCTGCGCCGCAGACCCCAATGGAACCGTTGCGATTGAACGCGACACTAACCCGGGTCGCCGATACAGTTTGGGAGAGCATTCCCGACTGGGCAGAACCGGCTTGGCCTCGCTGGCCGGACAATCCCTTAGCTACTTCCCAACCTGAGCCACCTGCCTGGGGGGAGTTGTTGCTATCGTCGGTTCGCACGGGTTTCGAACCTGTCAAGGATACCACACAGAAAGCTCTCGATTGTTTCTTGCGTGATCTGGCTACCTGGCAGCCACAAACCCCGAAATCCTAAGCTGCGTGATCCCGTTACTTCTCGCTAATGTTTTTGCGATGGGCGATGACGGGATTTCCAAACAGGCTTAGCCGTTACCATAACGGTGTCGAGGGCTCTGCAAAGATCGTGGTTAGAATGATTCGGAGCTGGTTTTGTTTGGGCGGTGAGGACCGCGAAGACGCTCGTGCTGCAGGGATGCCAGCTTGAGAATCTGAAAAGGGGAAGTGGGGTGAAACGGAACGAGTTTTTCATTTGGGGATTGTCGCTACTGTTCCTGGCCGGGGCATCGTTGTCGGGCCGGGCCAGGGACGAACCGGCCCCCCTGGCCGTTTCGCGTGAGAAGGTACTGCGCTGCGTGTCGCCCGACGCGGCTGTGGTTCTCTATGCTCAGGACTTGCACACCCGCTGGCACGAGCTTAGCAACTCCCCTTTTCTGAGAGTGTTCCCAGACACTGAGCTGGGGCGGGAAGTGCAAAACGCCTTTCCCTGGCGAGCATTGCTGCAGAACGTCGAGCCGATCTTTCGTGAGTTGAAAACCACGCCTCAGGAGTTGTTGGAAGATGTTTTTGGTCAGGCGGTGGTGTTTTCTTATACCCCCGCTCAGGAACGCCCTCCCCGTCCTCCAACGAGTCTGCTGGTCCTTGCTCCGCGACGCCCCGCGAGGTTGCAAACGCTGATCCAACGCATCAACGAACTTCAAATTCAATCGGGCGAGGTAACCGCAGTCGAACAACGCCGTCAAGACAGGTTCACCTATTTTGTGCGAAAAAAAGGCTCTGAGGAATCGGACTATTATGCTTTCCATGAGGGTTTGTTCCTTTATTCCAGCAGGGAAAGTGAGTTGCAAGATGCCTTGCGTCGGCTGGAGGAGAAGGAGCCTGTTTCCCCTTGGTGCCAACGGTGGCAGCGTTGGGGATGGCACGAGATGACGTTCATTCTGGCGGTCGAACCACGTAGCTGGGATGCTCAATGGGCAAGCCGCATCCAGCAGGCGCACGATCAGGACAAAGCCCTCTTGCAGCACTGGTCGCAGTTGTGGCTCGGATTTGAGGCGGTGGCCATCGGCTTGCAACTGCATCGGGGTGTGGACGTGCACGTAGTGCTGGAAGTCAACCCGCAGCGCTTGCCTCAACCGTGGCAACGGTGGTGGTCGGCATCGGCTCCGAGCACTCCCCATCGCCTGTTCCCCCCAGATGCCTGGCTTGTCGTGCAAGGGTATGGTCGCCTGGCCGATTGGCTTGAGCGGCTGGACGTGCTTCTTCCCCAGGAGCAGCAACGCGCCATATCGCAATGGTTTGAGCAATCCGTAGGTCCACTGTTGGGGCGGGATCACTTCCCGGCGGTACGGGATTGTCTGGGGCCCCATTGGGCCTTGTGGGTAGAACCTCCTGGAGCGGAAGACGCTTTGCCCCTTCTGGCATTCGTTGTCTCGGTTCAGGGGGAGAAAGACCAGCGTCAGCAAGCGACCCGTGTCCTCTGCCAAGCCCTGACATTCGCTTTCCATGCTTACCGTGTCCGTTACAATGCGACTCATGATGATCAGATCACCTGGGTAGAACCGAAGGGAGGGGCAGTGGGATTATCCGGCATGCTGGTCAATGAACGGGGCTTCCCCGCGGGATTGGCTCCCTGCTTTAGCGTGATCCAAGATCATATCATTCTGGCTAGTTCCCCCGCGGCATTGGAGCGTCTGGCTCAGCGGCTGCAACAGCCTCCTGCTTCTTCTACCCTTGCCCCTGCCACGGCATCTGCCGCCTGGCCTGTTGCTATGGTTCAAGTCCGCGGACTCCAGGAGTACCTTCAGCGTCGTTCGGAACTATTGGCCCGGGCACTGGCTCCGCTCCTCGGATGGGATCAACAGGACATGAGCCAGCAGCTTCGTCGGCTGGCCACGCTCCTGGAACCGATCGACTCGATTCAACTCGTGTATGAGCGAAAGGAGCGACGCATATGCTGGACGTTTCGTTGCCAGCTACGTTGGCCGTTGCAACCGGAAAAATGAAGCGCCGAAATACCCCTGGGCGATATTTGCTGTCCACTTCGGCAACCAGGACTTGTTGAGAACCTGTGTTTGAGAAATGTCCTTACGTCAGGGTCCTGCACTGTCCACTTCGGACGATCGAGGAACTAGGTCCTCTCTTCTACGCTCCAGGATACTTTACGTTCGCTCGTTGGTTAGAATTTATGCTTGAGGTTACAGTTGCGGTAGAGAAAAACGGGTTGAGGGAGGAGAGGAATCGGAGGGTTGCAGCGATTCGGGTGACGGAGAGCAGGAGTGACAGCGGGCACAGCCGGCATTTCCACGCCAGGAACGCCACAGGCTCCAGCTGACATAGATGGCGGAGCCGGCGATCAGAAGATCAACGAGGAGTGATTGCACCTCCAGGTTGACCGCCCAGGTTGCTCCGATAAGTGGTGGGTTGAGTGAGGCGATCAGCATCGGTGGAATCATCCGAGCAGCTCCCCAGCGAAGCTGATAACACAAGAGGAAGTTCGCGGTCAGGTCAAGCAGTCGGTCAAGGCAGCTCCCAGCTGGAACGTCAGCAGTGCGGCGACATAGGCAAGTGTCGTCATATATACAAAGGTGAACACGGGCCAGAACCAACTGTGGGTTTCGCGTCGAATGACTGCCAGAGTGGACGCGCACTGGCAGCAGAGGGCAAAGAAGACCATCAGGGACAAGGCTACGGCCACGGGATATCGTCCGCGAAGGGGATCGCTGCTCCATTCCTGTCGCAAGGCGTGCATGAGACCCGCCGCTTGTTCGTGTTCTCCCTCTTCGCTGGGTTCCTCGGTAATCGCAGCTGGATCCACATCCCCGACTTCGTAGATCAAGCCCAGTGTACCGACGACCACTTCCCGGGCCGGAAAGCTGGCCAGCACCGCCATCCCCAGTTTCCAGTCCCATCCCAGGGGCTGGAAGACCGGCTCCAGCCATTGGCCAACTCGACCCAACCAGCTTTGGCGTTTCCACTCGGCCATCAGGTGTCTGGGTTCTGCCAGGATTTGGGCCGTGGTGTGGTCATCTCTCCGTGTAGAGTTTGCCTCGGAGCTTGACGGATCCTGAGGGAGTTGCTTTTGGAGTTCTTCTATGGCCGCCTCGGCCTCTGCGATCCGTTGGGGGTAGGATCGACCGAAGGCATCAGTGTCCGGAAAATAGAGCAAAGCCCAGACCAGAATCATGGACGCCAAGATGATAGTGCCCGCTCGGACCACAAACGCCCGCCCTGCGTCATACATACGCCGGAGGACCAACCTCAATTGAGGACGGCGATAAGGCGGCAATTCGAGGACGAAAGTGGGCGTTTCGCCACGCAAGAGGGTGCGCTTGAGGGTCCAGGCCACCAGAGGGGCCACAGTGAAACCAATCAGATACATGACGAAGAGGACCACACCGGGAAGCCAGGAGGGATAACCTTCCCGAAGGAAAGCTCCTATCAGCAAAACGTAGACAGGAAGCCGAGCGGAACAACTCATCAGGGGAGCGATCAGGATCGTGGCCAGACGATCCCGCGCATTCTCGATGACACGAGTGGCCAGAATCCCTGGTACGGCACAAGCGAGACTTGACAACAAGGGGATGAAGGACTTGCCACTCAGACCGCAGCGACTCATCAGCCGGTCCATCAAAAAGGCGGCCCGAGCCATGTAGCCACAATCTTCCAGAATGGCGATGAAGCCGAAGAGAATCACGATTTGCGGCAAGAAAATGAGCACCGCCCCGACACCTTTGACCACTCCATCAACGAGCAGACTGCGGAGAGGTCCTTCCGCCATGCCACTTTGGATGGCACCGCCCACCGCTTCGCGGCCGGAGTCGATCAGGTCCATCGCCGGTCGTGCCCAGCGGAAAATCGATTGGAACATCAGGAACATCAGAATCAGGAAGATCAGAGTGCCCCACAGGCGGTGGGTCAACACCTGGTCGGCGCGGTCGGTCCACGTTCGCAAGCGTTGAGAGGGGGCGGTCACCACACCCTGCAAGACGGAGCGGATGTAGCCGAAGCGGGTGCGTGCCTCCACGGCGGGGATCGGGCATTGCACCGCACTGAGGCGTTCCCGAGCAGCTTGCAACTGTTGCCGCAGAGTTGCACCGCAACGGGCCACGAGGTCGTTTTCCACGCTCCCCCCGATGTCCAACAGGGCGCGCCGGAGCAGGAATGGCGGAACTGCTTCTCCTACACAGGCTTGCAGTTGGGCCAATTCCTGCTCTAGGGGTTGCGGAAATGAGACTGGCGGGGGAGGTGAGCCCTTGGCTGCGGCGGACTCCACGGCCTGTTGCAACTCGGTCAGACCAATACCCTTGTTCGCTTGAATCGGGACTACAGGTACACCCAGGCGTTGGCTCAGGACCTCGTAGTCGATTTTCAACCCTTGAGCCGCCGCCAGGTCGATCATATTCACCGCCAATACCACTGGTCGGCCCAGATCAAATAGTTGCGTCGTCAAGTAGAGATGCCGTTCCAGATGGGTGGCATCCACGATGGAGATAATCACATCCGGTGCAGCTTCGTGGGAATGCCGGCCCAACAACACATCCACCGCCACCATCTCATCGGGACTACGTGGAGCCAGACTGTAGGTCCCTGGAAGATCGATGAGTTCCCAGATGTAGTCCTTTCGCCGGACCGTTCCTTTTTTCAGTTCCACGGTGACCCCGGGATAGTTCCCAACCCGCTGGCGCAACCCGGAAAGTGCGTTGAAGAGTGTCGATTTCCCAGTGTTGGGATTGCCAACCAAAGCGACGGTGAGAGTACGCGGGGTAGTCATAGGAGCAGATCGGAGATATCCAGGGTGGCCAGTTCGGACAGAAGGTCTCGGCTCGAGTCAAGGAGCGGAGATAGTCATTCGGTGGAACATCTTCCCCTTCAGGAGCAGGAATGAGCTTGGGAGTCCGAATATGGCTCAGCAAGGACACCCGCCGCATCTGCTTTGCGAAGGCACAGTCGGGTCGCCCCGAGGCGAATCTCCATGGGGTCTCCCAATGGGGCAAAGCCTAGAATTTCTACGACCTGACCTTCTAGAAGACCCAATTCGTAGAGTCGCTGGACGACTCCTATCGGCCCACTGAGCTGACAGATGCGGGCATATTCGCCGCGTTGGAAAGCACTCAACGGTCGCATGACGGGATCACTCGAACATAGATCTGCGAGCAATCATCAGCTCGCAGACATAATTTGCATCCCCCAATATCTAATAGGCACGGAGCACCCGGTTGAACCATGCGAATGCGGCAACCGGTACGCAGTCCCATTTCCGCCAGACGGTGTAAAAGAGGTGATTGACCGGCGATTTCGGCCACTTCGCCCCACTCCCCCGCTCGCAGCATGTTTAGAGGAAGCACCATCACTTCGTTCTCACATTCGGATTGTCACGTCCTTGTTGTCTGGCCTGTTCCTCGGCTTGTTGCGATCATGTCTCATCTAGTTATAGTATTCGGACTCCTCTCATCTGCCGTCAAGGGGGAAAACTTGCTCGATGGCAGTTTTTTCGTCTATGGGTTACCCCGGAAACCATCGTCAGCCTTCTGGAAAGTATTATTTCCGTGAATCTTGTGAGAAGAGGGGTGGGTAGGATGTAACATGCCGGCGAAGGGGAGAAAAGCGGAACCTTAGCGTGTTTTTAGGTCTCGGTTTGTGAGAGCTTAGCGGGGGTGTCTGGAAGTGCGAAACCCGATCTCAGAGAGATAGGTGGCCAGGGCTTCTTGCCAGGGACGCAAGGGGGGCAGACCGAGCCGCTGCAGTTTCGCGGTCGAAAGGACGCTGTAAGCAGGGCGACGTGCTGCCGAAGGGTACTCCTTACTGCGAATTGCCTCCAGACGGGGGGAAAGTCCGGAGAGCCGAAAGATTTCTTGGGCAAACTCATACCAGCTACATGAGCCGCTGTTGACCACGTGGTAAACGCCGCTGGCGTGTCGCTGAGCCAGACCGATGAGAGCCTGGGCAACATCGTCGACAAAGCTCGGGGTGCATATCTGATCGTGGACGACTCGGAGGGTTTGCCCC
>Ga0308401_1000330_pt1 | contig 13932 bp, 15 predicted proteins | sample HotsprSampleOSM1_FD_203472 | JGI IMG/M metagenome (GOLD analysis project Ga0308401, IMG submission 203472) | Hot spring phototrophic mat microbial communities from Octopus Spring, Yellowstone National Park, Wyoming, United States - 20060913_OS-M1 ...
CTGCGCCTGTCCGTATGCGCCGCGCTCGTTTGAGGAATTTTCGGCTCGCTGAAGAGCACTGAAACCGACGCGCCAACCGCCTTCGCGTCGCTCGATCTCGTTTGAGGAATTTTCGGCTCGCTGAAGAGCACTGAAACGACCCTTTGCTCCAATACACGACTTCCACACACCAACCTTTGAGGAATTTTCGGCTCGCTGAAGAGCACTGAAACAAAGGAGGTCGGAAATGGCTACGTACACTATCTGGCGTTTGAGGAATTTTCGGCTCGCTGAAGAGCACTGAAACTCGGAAACCAACTGCGCTCCAGTATTGACGTTGCATTTGAGGAATTTTCGGCTCGCTGAAGAGCACTGAAACTCTACGCGCGCTGGGTAGACGGTCTCAACGACTGGTGTTTGAGGAATTTTCGGCTCGCTGAAGAGCACTGAAACGCCCGACGGGCATCCAGCGCGTCATATCGGTCATATTCTTTGAGGAATTTTCGGCTCGCTGAAGAGCACTGAAACCGCGTCGAAAGACGACGCGCTGAAACTCCTCACCGATTTGAGGAATTTTCGGCTCGCTGAAGAGCACTGAAACCCGAGTTCACTGGTCTCGGTGGGAGAACGAGGCGACGTTTGAGGAATTTTCGGCTCGCTGAAGAGCACTGAAACTTCTCTGTAATAGATTGATTACTGTGACTATACTACATTTGAGGAATTTTCGGCTCGCTGAAGAGCACTGAAACCGCGTGGTATACTGTGCGTGTAGTCGATCATCAGAATTTGAGGAATTTTCGGCTCGCTGAAGAGCACTGAAACTGGGACGGTACAATTTCGTCCCGCGGCTTGCTGACGCTTTGAGGAATTTTCGGCTCGCTGAAGAGCACTGAAACGCGAGCGCCGGTCGCGCGGATGTTCGCAACGTTGACCGTTTGAGGAATTTTCGGCTCGCTGAAGAGCACTGAAACAGCAACACGCTGGTAATGCCGCTCGTCCTCATCCCGTTTGAGGAATTTTCGGCTCGCTGAAGAGCACTGAAACGGGCATCATTACCCACTCGCGGTCAACGCGCGCGCCGTTTTTGAGGAATTTTCGGCTCGCTGAAGAGCACTGAAACAGGCTGAGGCAATCGCGCGGAAGTACTATCGCAACTTTGAGGAATTTTCGGCTCGCTGAAGAGCACTGAAACGGGGCGGATCGCGCCGAACTCATCCAGATGATAGATTTGAGGAATTTTCGGCTCGCTGAAGAGCACTGAAACGCGCTTGACTTCCAGCGCGGCGATCGGTCGCTCGTCTTTGAGGAATTTTCGGCTCGCTGAAGAGCACTGAAACTGAGGCGACGGTGATCCGGGCGCGGCTGTTGGGGATGATTTGAGGAATTTTCGGCTCGCTGAAGAGCACTGAAACGCGCGGTCGCGGCGTGGCGACGGATGCCGGGCGCAGATTTGAGGAATTTTCGGCTCGCTGAAGAGCACTGAAACCGATCTGGCGTACGAAAACGCGGCGCTTCTCTGGTATTTGAGGAATTTTCGGCTCGCTGAAGAGCACTGAAACTTCTGCATAAACCGGTCACGCAAACAGTATACCGCGTTTGAGGAATTTTCGGCTCGCTGAAGAGCACTGAAACCTTGACCAGCCCAACTCCGGCGCGATCTGCGCCAAGTTTGAGGAATTTTCGGCTCGCTGAAGAGCACTGAAACGTGAAAACGGCGAGCGGGGTTATTCTCATCGAAGATTTGAGGAATTTTCGGCTCGCTGAAGAGCACTGAAACGGCGTCGGGTTCAACGTGAATGCGCTTTTCGATCCGCTTTGAGGAATTTTCGGCTCGCTGAAGAGCACTGAAACCTACTACGACCTCGCCGATTTCGCCGCGTTCGCCCGCTTTGAGGAATTTTCGGCTCGCTGAAGAGCACTGAAACGCTTCGTGGAACGGAGGCGGAAATGAAACTCGACGTTTGAGGAATTTTCGGCTCGCTGAAGAGCACTGAAACCGCGCTGGCGGCGGCGACCAACCGCGACGCAGCGGCTTTGAGGAATTTTCGGCTCGCTGAAGAGCACTGAAACACGTCGAGAACGAATACGCACACCGCGCAATCGACCATTTGAGGAATTTTCGGCTCGCTGAAGAGCACTGAAACCTCGGCGCGGCTGGCGCGACGACCTCGTGCGGATCGTTTGAGGAATTTTCGGCTCGCTGAAGAGCACTGAAACCTTTGTCTGCGAGGTACGCCGTTGCTGCGCCGATTGATTTGAGGAATTTTCGGCTCGCTGAAGAGCACTGAAACGTCGTTCAAGCCGTCCGTCCAGCGCGCGTAGACGGCAATTTGAGGAATTTTCGGCTCGCTGAAGAGCACTGAAACCGCATACGGATCACGTCCAGACCTGTGGCACTACGAAATTTGAGGAATTTTCGGCTCGCTGAAGAGCACTGAAACCCGCAATCACCGCGCCGCACCCGTTCCGCTGCCAGTTTGAGGAATTTTCGGCTCGCTGAAGAGCACTGAAACCTCGACGCGCTGTTCGCACTGCCGCGCGTCGTCTGCTTTGAGGAATTTTCGGCTCGCTGAAGAGCACTGAAACTCGTCGTTGAGGTCGACGAAGACCGAACGGACGAGCGGTTTGAGGAATTTTCGGCTCGCTGAAGAGCACTGAAACACAAACTCACGCAGCGCCCAGGTGAGAATGATTACTTTGAGGAATTTTCGGCTCGCTGAAGAGCACTGAAACACGACGCGAATCGATCGCGCGGCGTCGCTCGTATTGTTTTGAGGAATTTTCGGCTCGCTGAAGAGCACTGAAACCTGCGTCTTTCCGGTGCCCTTCGCAGACCGGATCACATTTGAGGAATTTTCGGCTCGCTGAAGAGCACTGAAACGCAAATTCACAATTATCGAAATCACCGGCGAGGAACTTTTGAGGAATTTTCGGCTCGCTGAAGAGCACTGAAACTCCCAGATTTTGTACGTCTGCAGCATTTTGTGTGTTTTGAGGAATTTTCGGCTCGCTGAAGAGCACTGAAACGCGCGTGCTGTCGGTGGGGCACCGCGTCTCGCTGGTGTTTGAGGAATTTTCGGCTCGCTGAAGAGCACTGAAACTCGAGCGAGTCCGGCAGCGGGGCGAACAGTCCGCTGTTTGAGGAATTTTCGGCTCGCTGAAGAGCACTGAAACTCGCGTCGCTCGATCTCGACGCAGACGACGCGCGACATTTGAGGAATTTTCGGCTCGCTGAAGAGCACTGAAACGGACGGTCGGGGTAGAGCAGCAGCGCCGCCGTCTGCGTTTGAGGAATTTTCGGCTCGCTGAAGAGCACTGAAACAGCCCTTTGTTCCAGTACGCAACCTCGACGCGCCAATTTTGAGGAATTTTCGGCTCGCTGAAGAGCACTGAAACCACCGCTACCTCGCCAGCGCCCACACGCAGCGCGCCATTTGAGGAATTTTCGGCTCGCTGAAGAGCACTGAAACCCCCGCGTTGGACGCGGGTGAGGGCGTTCGGGAACGTTTGAGGAATTTTCGGCTCGCTGAAGAGCACTGAAACTTCTGATGATCGACTACGCGCATAGTATACCACACGTTTGAGGAATTTTCGGCTCGCTGAAGAGCACTGAAACACACACAGCGCGCCAGCGCTTCGGAAAGCGTCACCTTTGAGGAATTTTCGGCTCGCTGAAGAGCACTGAAACTTTGTGTGCCGTCCTTTCTTGACGTGTGTTTATCGTTTGAGGAATTTTCGGCTCGCTGAAGAGCACTGAAACCGCCGGAAGGTCGGTTCAGTTCAACGTCGTCTATCTTCATTTGAGGAATTTTCGGCTCGCTGAAGAGCACTGAAACTCGTGAGTACGTATCGGAACTCACGTGCTGCGTCTTTTTGAGGAATTTTCGGCTCGCTGAAGAGCACTGAAACCCCGCACGCGCTTCGGCGAGTGAGGCGTACTTCTCGTTTTGAGGAATTTTCGGCTCGCTGAAGAGCACTGAAACCGTGTCGCGATGGGTGCGGAAACCGCCGCGTCTCGATTTGAGGAATTTTCGGCTCGCTGAAGAGCACTGAAACCCAGCGGATCGGCGTTGGCATCGAAGGGAAACAGCTTTGAGGAATTTTCGGCTCGCTGAAGAGCACTGAAACAATCGTAATTGTCGTCATCTTAGACCTCCTTTCAGCTTTGAGGAATTTTCGGCTCGCTGAAGAGCACTGAAACAGCCGCATATTTACACAATATCGCGGCTACTGGACGTTTGAGGAATTTTCGGCTCGCTGAAGAGCACTGAAACATGCCGCTGCGTCGCCAGACGAACCGCCGCCACGCAGTTTGAGGAATTTTCGGCTCGCTGAAGAGCACTGAAACGTTCAGAAGCAAGTATCCAACTCGACGATCCGGTAAATTTGAGGAATTTTCGGCTCGCTGAAGAGCACTGAAACGCACCCGCCCGCTGTTGTTCCATCAGCAGTAACAGTTTGAGGAATTTTCGGCTCGCTGAAGAGCACTGAAACGCCAGCACCGCGCGCCCGCGCCGGTCAAGCAGCGCAGTTTGAGGAATTTTCGGCTCGCTGAAGAGCACTGAAACTGAAAACGGCGGGCGGGGTTATCCTCATCGAAGATTTGAGGAATTTTCGGCTCGCTGAAGAGCACTGAAACGCGCCGGTCAAGCAGCGCGGGGATCAGATTTTCGCGTTTGAGGAATTTTCGGCTCGCTGAAGAGCACTGAAACCGGTGCGGTAGAGCACACAGCGCTCTACCCACTCGTTTTGAGGAATTTTCGGCTCGCTGAAGAGCACTGAAACCCTTCCGCCGCCTGTAGGCGGTGAGGGTTGCAGTGCTTTTGAGGAATTTTCGGCTCGCTGAAGAGCACTGAAACGACGTGGCGGTTTATGCAGCCGATTGCTAACGATGTTTGAGGAATTTTCGGCTCGCTGAAGAGCACTGAAACTCACGCCGTAATTCTTCGATGTTCGGCGCGCCGATGTTTGAGGAATTTTCGGCTCGCTGAAGAGCACTGAAACGGAGCAGTTCCAGTATCGCCTGGGGGCGTTTGTCACTTTGAGGAATTTTCGGCTCGCTGAAGAGCACTGAAACTCCAGCGCCGCAACCGGACAATCGCCGTCCAGCAGCTTTGAGGAATTTTCGGCTCGCTGAAGAGCACTGAAACCGAATGTCCAACCGACTTTCGCCAGCACTGCTGCCGTTTGAGGAATTTTCGGCTCGCTGAAGAGCACTGAAACGCACCAGCACCAGCAGCAGCAGCAGCACCAGCAGCTTTGAGGAATTTTCGGCTCGCTGAAGAGCACTGAAACTCAAATCCCGATCAAGCGAATGGTCGAGGTGCTGATTTGAGGAATTTTCGGCTCGCTGAAGAGCACTGAAACCGACGCGGCGCAAGTCGCGGCGACGGCGGTGCTGGTGTTTGAGGAATTTTCGGCTCGCTGAAGAGCACTGAAACTCGGCGCTGCCGGACGATGTACGCGCGATATTGGAGTTTGAGGAATTTTCGGCTCGCTGAAGAGCACTGAAACTAGAATCACGCCCCGACCTGTGGCACTACGAAACTTTGAGGAATTTTCGGCTCGCTGAAGAGCACTGAAACATCCGACGCTATCTGTACGACAAGTACCGACGCGAGTTTGAGGAATTTTCGGCTCGCTGAAGAGCACTGAAACGATACGCCGTTTTGGTTCGCTCTCTTGGGTAGTGGTTTGAGGAATTTTCGGCTCGCTGAAGAGCACTGAAACCAGCAGGTGATCCTTCCCGCAGCCGCTGGTTCCGTACATTTGAGGAATTTTCGGCTCGCTGAAGAGCACTGAAACCGCGTTGCTACCACCATCCACAGTCTCGACAAAATCTTTGAGGAATTTTCGGCTCGCTGAAGAGCACTGAAACGACGCGCTCGAAGGAGCGGCAGCAGTGCTGGCGAAAGTTTGAGGAATTTTCGGCTCGCTGAAGAGCACTGAAACTTATCGGTGCAATCTGGCGATCCATCGCAATCGCCGTTTGAGGAATTTTCGGCTCGCTGAAGAGCACTGAAACACCGTCACCAGCGCCGGATCGCTCATTCTCGCCGATTTGAGGAATTTTCGGCTCGCTGAAGAGCACTGAAACGCGCGGAACAGCGCCAAAAGCGCCGGGTCTTCTGATTTGAGGAATTTTCGGCTCGCTGAAGAGCACTGAAACAGTGTAGGCGCGACCGACGGGTCGGGCGCGAATGACTTTGAGGAATTTTCGGCTCGCTGAAGAGCACTGAAACTCTTGAATGTAGGCGTCGGCAAACCAAAAATTTGCATTTTGAGGAATTTTCGGCTCGCTGAAGAGCACTGAAACGCGATATGCCGCATCACCCACGCCGGAACAACCTCGTTTGAGGAATTTTCGGCTCGCTGAAGAGCACTGAAACGAACGCAAACCTACGCGAAATTATCGAGCACGTCAGTTTGAGGAATTTTCGGCTCGCTGAAGAGCACTGAAACACCGTCGCCGCGAACTCACAAAGTCGCTGCGTGAGCATTTGAGGAATTTTCGGCTCGCTGAAGAGCACTGAAACGCGCTGGTGCGGCGCGTCGCAGCAAGCGACGATTACTTTGAGGAATTTTCGGCTCGCTGAAGAGCACTGAAACCCAGACGCGCCCCTCATCCGCGCGGCTCGTTGCGGGTTTGAGGAATTTTCGGCTCGCTGAAGAGCACTGAAACGGCTTGCGCGGCGGGTACGTTACGTCGCCGGAACTGTTTGAGGAATTTTCGGCTCGCTGAAGAGCACTGAAACGCGGGAGGTGTCGATGCACAGCCCGCAATACTCGACGTTTGAGGAATTTTCGGCTCGCTGAAGAGCACTGAAACGACGACGCGGATCGACCGCGCCGCGTCGCTTGTATTGTTTGAGGAATTTTCGGCTCGCTGAAGAGCACTGAAACCGTGGGCTTCCGGCATCCTCAACGCAGCCGATCCCGTTTGAGGAATTTTCGGCTCGCTGAAGAGCACTGAAACCTTGCGCCAGATACTGCCGCGCTACGCGCCGTCGTCATTTGAGGAATTTTCGGCTCGCTGAAGAGCACTGAAACCTCCAGATACGCAGCATATCTGCGTCGCACATCTTCATTTGAGGAATTTTCGGCTCGCTGAAGAGCACTGAAACTCGGTGAAGAGAATAGCAGCGTAGACGGGAATTGTTTTGAGGAATTTTCGGCTCGCTGAAGAGCACTGAAACACGCCGCGGATGTCTGGCAGCGCGCCGCGCGTTGGTTTGAGGAATTTTCGGCTCGCTGAAGAGCACTGAAACTCGCGCGCGATGTGGCTCTACGGCGCATGGATGGAATTTGAGGAATTTTCGGCTCGCTGAAGAGCACTGAAACGTGGATGGTTGGTGCGCGACGGATGGTTAGTCTACGTTTGAGGAATTTTCGGCTCGCTGAAGAGCACTGAAACGACAAAATGACTGCATTTTACGCAGCAGATGGCGGCTTTGAGGAATTTTCGGCTCGCTGAAGAGCACTGAAACGGTGTGGATCGCCCATCCGTTCTGGCGGGCGCGGCTTTGAGGAATTTTCGGCTCGCTGAAGAGCACTGAAACCCCGGAGATCGCGCCGCTCATCACTCGAACCTCTATTTTTGAGGAATTTTCGGCTCGCTGAAGAGCACTGAAACAGCAGCGATTGAGCCGCATCAAGCGCTTCGTCTCTTTTGAGGAATTTTCGGCTCGCTGAAGAGCACTGAAACGGCTTTCGTCAGCGAGTCGCCCGCGACTGCTTGGAATTTGAGGAATTTTCGGCTCGCTGAAGAGCACTGAAACGCACCGGGTTCGGCTCCAGCGCGTGCGGGTTGGCAATTTGAGGAATTTTCGGCTCGCTGAAGAGCACTGAAACCGCGTCGCCGACCAGCCCGCGCGGCGACCAGCGGATTTGAGGAATTTTCGGCTCGCTGAAGAGCACTGAAACGCGCCGCGACCGGACGGCGCTTCGCGGCGACGACGCTGTTTGAGGAATTTTCGGCTCGCTGAAGAGCACTGAAACAACGTCACCGGCGGGATAACCACACAAAACTGGAACGCTTTGAGGAATTTTCGGCTCGCTGAAGAGCACTGAAACGCGACGCGCGAGTACGTCAAATACTTCACGAATTGGTTTGAGGAATTTTCGGCTCGCTGAAGAGCACTGAAACCGGGACGGAACGAGGGGGCGGATTTGGCGTCAGCAAGTTTGAGGAATTTTCGGCTCGCTGAAGAGCACTGAAACCGCATTTGGTGCGGAGCGCAGAAGGCGGGGAAAGCACTTTGAGGAATTTTCGGCTCGCTGAAGAGCACTGAAACGTTGGCAGCGCGTTGCGTCGCTTGAAGATGTGCGACGTTTGAGGAATTTTCGGCTCGCTGAAGAGCACTGAAACTTGCGTTCTATTGCGATTATCCGGCGTCGGAGTTGGTTTGAGGAATTTTCGGCTCGCTGAAGAGCACTGAAACCCGCGCGGGCGCGGTCGATCTCGAAGCGCAATTCCTCTTTGAGGAATTTTCGGCTCGCTGAAGAGCACTGAAACACGACCGGCTCGATCATTGCAACGAGTTCGGCGCGATTTGAGGAATTTTCGGCTCGCTGAAGAGCACTGAAACCGAAGTGCTACCCGCGCGTGTTGTCGGTTGGGCACCTTTGAGGAATTTTCGGCTCGCTGAAGAGCACTGAAACGGCGCGTCGCCGGTGTCGGCGAATACGGCAGCAAGATTTGAGGAATTTTCGGCTCGCTGAAGAGCACTGAAACCCTCGTCCGCCAGTTCGTTCCAGCGGGAGGCGTCGATTTGAGGAATTTTCGGCTCGCTGAAGAGCACTGAAACTGCGCTTCCAGAATGCGACCAGCGCGCGGCGCTGGTTTGAGGAATTTTCGGCTCGCTGAAGAGCACTGAAACCTGCAAGCGAATGAGGAACGTCGAGACCAAGCGTGATTTGAGGAATTTTCGGCTCGCTGAAGAGCACTGAAACTCGCGCGGCGCGCAGAGACGGAAGGCGTCTGACATTTTTGAGGAATTTTCGGCTCGCTGAAGAGCACTGAAACCCGCAAGCGCTTCCTGCGCGACCGCCCGCTGCCGATTTGAGGAATTTTCGGCTCGCTGAAGAGCACTGAAACACTCGCGATCGACGCGCGCGCCGTTCTCCGTTCTGGTTTGAGGAATTTTCGGCTCGCTGAAGAGCACTGAAACCCGTCCCCGGGCATCAGAAAGCCTTGGGACGGTACATTTGAGGAATTTTCGGCTCGCTGAAGAGCACTGAAACTCAACGCGCCGACAGCCGATACTTTGCGGCTTTTCAGATTTGAGGAATTTTCGGCTCGCTGAAGAGCACTGAAACGTCGGGAAAGCGCTGCACATCAAACGCTGGCTGCTGTTTGAGGAATTTTCGGCTCGCTGAAGAGCACTGAAACAGGTACTCCGCAAACTGCTCAGAAGCAGCGCGCAGTTTGAGGAATTTTCGGCTCGCTGAAGAGCACTGAAACGTCATATTTGAGACCGAGTAGATTAACTGACTCTTGTTTGAGGAATTTTCGGCTCGCTGAAGAGCACTGAAACCTCCGCCCCCGTCGCCAGTACGTCGTTAGCAATCGTTTGAGGAATTTTCGGCTCGCTGAAGAGCACTGAAACGCGCTGGCGGCGTCTCCCTCCTCTTTGAGGCGGATTTGAGGAATTTTCGGCTCGCTGAAGAGCACTGAAACGAGGGGTACGTTTTTGTGAACGCCGACTACGCTGCGTTTGAGGAATTTTCGGCTCGCTGAAGAGCACTGAAACCAACGCGCCAGCCGCCGCTGCGCTGCTCGATCTCGACTTTGAGGAATTTTCGGCTCGCTGAAGAGCACTGAAACTTGCAGCGGGCGCGATCTTTGCAGCGTGGGACTCGTTTTTGAGGAATTTTCGGCTCGCTGAAGAGCACTGAAACGCAACGGAGTGGGATCGCGTCTACCTCGATCTTTACTTTTGAGGAATTTTCGGCTCGCTGAAGAGCACTGAAACGGACGCGATATTCCCGCACCGCTGCCGTCCGGCTGGTTTGAGGAATTTTCGGCTCGCTGAAGAGCACTGAAACTATCCGTCAACTGAGTTGCGCCGGAAGTCGAGTTCGTTTGAGGAATTTTCGGCTCGCTGAAGAGCACTGAAACGGATCACCGTCGCCTCACGGTCGCCGTCGGTCGCGTTTGAGGAATTTTCGGCTCGCTGAAGAGCACTGAAACGGGCGCTTTTCTTTTTCCTCGCCCGTCGCCCCCGCTTTTGAGGAATTTTCGGCTCGCTGAAGAGCACTGAAACTCGTTCAGCAGCGCCGCAGATGCCGGTACGTCGCTCATTTGAGGAATTTTCGGCTCGCTGAAGAGCACTGAAACGCGATATGCCGCATCACCCACGCCGGAACAACCTCGTTTGAGGAATTTTCGGCTCGCTGAAGAGCACTGAAACCCGCGCGGGGCATCGGCGAGGAGACGCTGCAGGCGCTGTTTGAGGAATTTTCGGCTCGCTGAAGAGCACTGAAACGCCGGGGCATCATTACCCACTCGCGGTCAACGCGCGTTTGAGGAATTTTCGGCTCGCTGAAGAGCACTGAAACGTGGTTGTATCAATCCGCCGCTCTGCTTTGTGTTCATTTGAGGAATTTTCGGCTCGCTGAAGAGCACTGAAACGGCGACACCGCAACACAACGCATGGTAGGGGAACAGTTTGAGGAATTTTCGGCTCGCTGAAGAGCACTGAAACGCGCACCTCGCGCATCTTCCTCGTCCAGTTCGCGACGTTTGAGGAATTTTCGGCTCGCTGAAGAGCACTGAAACCTTCGCAGTAGTACCCTTTCCGCTCGACGAAAAAGATTTGAGGAATTTTCGGCTCGCTGAAGAGCACTGAAACGCTTGACCAGCCCAACTCCGGCGCGATCTGCGCCAAGTTTGAGGAATTTTCGGCTCGCTGAAGAGCACTGAAACGTCTTCAAACGCCGCGAACGCCAGCGACAGATACGTTTGAGGAATTTTCGGCTCGCTGAAGAGCACTGAAACTTCCGGTTGTCCGTAGACATAAGCGACAAAAAAGAATTTGAGGAATTTTCGGCTCGCTGAAGAGCACTGAAACGGTGCGATCCAGCGCCAGGCGATGAATTTCCCTTGCCTTTGAGGAATTTTCGGCTCGCTGAAGAGCACTGAAACGCAGTACTCGCCCGCGACCTCACTGCCCGTTTTCTTTTGAGGAATTTTCGGCTCGCTGAAGAGCACTGAAACGCGCTGGTGCGGCGCGTCGCAGCAAGCGACGATCATTTGAGGAATTTTCGGCTCGCTGAAGAGCACTGAAACGTTCAGCAGCCTCGAAGAGGCGGCACAGAGCGAGCAGTTTGAGGAATTTTCGGCTCGCTGAAGAGCACTGAAACCTCTTCCATCTCACCCGTATCGCGATTGACCAACAGCTTTGAGGAATTTTCGGCTCGCTGAAGAGCACTGAAACCACGGTGTACGGCGCGCCGGGGCTTATTTCAAGTTTGAGGAATTTTCGGCTCGCTGAAGAGCACTGAAACGTTTGGTCATATCATCCTCCTCTTATGACGCTGGATTGTTTGAGGAATTTTCGGCTCGCTGAAGAGCACTGAAACGTTGTCAATACCCAATTTTCGAGATTTCACCGCGAATTTGAGGAATTTTCGGCTCGCTGAAGAGCACTGAAACGGTGCGCATTGTCCCGGTTCCAGACGCGACAATACGTTTGAGGAATTTTCGGCTCGCTGAAGAGCACTGAAACGCCGCGTTCGCGTGAGGAGGCGACTATGCTTGTTGCAATTTGAGGAATTTTCGGCTCGCTGAAGAGCACTGAAACGCGTTGTTTACTCGTAGTGAAACAACGTTCCCGCTGTCGTTTGAGGAATTTTCGGCTCGCTGAAGAGCACTGAAACACACAACGCCGTAGTCGACGCCGCCCTTCTCCCAGTTTTGAGGAATTTTCGGCTCGCTGAAGAGCACTGAAACGAAAAACAACTTCGCAAGAACAGGAGACGGGAATACATTTGAGGAATTTTCGGCTCGCTGAAGAGCACTGAAACTCAATCCGTCCCGGCGCGTCAGAAAGCCTTGGGACGTTTGAGGAATTTTCGGCTCGCTGAAGAGCACTGAAACTGACTGCCTCGCGCTCCTTTCGCTTCCACCGCGGCTCGTTTGAGGAATTTTCGGCTCGCTGAAGAGCACTGAAACGACGCTTTCTGATGCGCGGGGACGGAACGAGGGGGCTTTGAGGAATTTTCGGCTCGCTGAAGAGCACTGAAACCTGGCGACGCTGGCGTATACGCTTGCGACGTTGCTGCACATTTGAGGAATTTTCGGCTCGCTGAAGAGCACTGAAACGCACCGCCAAACCGACCGCCAGGCGCGCGCCTGGCGTTTGAGGAATTTTCGGCTCGCTGAAGAGCACTGAAACTTTTGGTTCGCTCTCTTGGGTAGTGGAAGTGCGGCTTTGAGGAATTTTCGGCTCGCTGAAGAGCACTGAAACCGAGACGGTTGTACAACTACTGGTGAAGGAGTTAGAATTTGAGGAATTTTCGGCTCGCTGAAGAGCACTGAAACCTCTAAACACGCGGCATAGGCGCGGTTGCGCCGCATTTGAGGAATTTTCGGCTCGCTGAAGAGCACTGAAACAACCGATGCAGTTTGTTGCGACAGCAGTTGTGGGTGTTTGAGGAATTTTCGGCTCGCTGAAGAGCACTGAAACAGTGTAGGCGCGACCGACGGGGCGGGCGCGAATGATTTGAGGAATTTTCGGCTCGCTGAAGAGCACTGAAACACGCGAGCGGATCGGATTGATGCTGGGGATCAGCGTAGATTTGAGGAATTTTCGGCTCGCTGAAGAGCACTGAAACCGTACAGACACAGATCGATCTCAATTCCGCGAATGTTTGAGGAATTTTCGGCTCGCTGAAGAGCACTGAAACGCATCAGCATCAGCAGCACCAGCAGCACCAGCATCTTTGAGGAATTTTCGGCTCGCTGAAGAGCACTGAAACCTGGCGACGCTGGCGTATACGCTTGCGACGTTGCTGCTTTGAGGAATTTTCGGCTCGCTGAAGAGCACTGAAACGACAACAGACTTACAACGGGTTCGTGGGGTTTTTTCTTTTGAGGAATTTTCGGCTCGCTGAAGAGCACTGAAACGCGACGGAGTGGGATCGCGTCTACCTCGATCTGTACTTTTGAGGAATTTTCGGCTCGCTGAAGAGCACTGAAACCTGCGCTGCTCGATCTCGACGCAGACGACGCGCGGCAGTTTGAGGAATTTTCGGCTCGCTGAAGAGCACTGAAACCGATCCGGTTTTGGCGGCGCGCTGGGCGTATGTGTTTGAGGAATTTTCGGCTCGCTGAAGAGCACTGAAACTCTGACGACGGCGCGTAGCGCGGCAGCACTTGCCGTTTGAGGAATTTTCGGCTCGCTGAAGAGCACTGAAACGATCACGTTGAGAGCGGGATCGGCGTTCTCGTCAACTTTGAGGAATTTTCGGCTCGCTGAAGAGCACTGAAACTTGCCGGAACCGACGTTGATCATCCACACCGGCAACTTTGAGGAATTTTCGGCTCGCTGAAGAGCACTGAAACCGGCTCTCGTCGTGCAGAACCTCAAGCATCCGCGCGACCTTTGAGGAATTTTCGGCTCGCTGAAGAGCACTGAAACGCTCGCCGCGGTACTCGACCGCGTAGTCGCGCGTCTCTTTGAGGAATTTTCGGCTCGCTGAAGAGCACTGAAACAGAGGCTCGCCGTCGAACTCGATCCAGACGAACTGTTTTGAGGAATTTTCGGCTCGCTGAAGAGCACTGAAACACTTTCACCAACACCGCCGCAGCGCCCTCAATCACATTTGAGGAATTTTCGGCTCGCTGAAGAGCACTGAAACCGTGTCGCGATGGGTGCGGAAACCGCCGCGTCTCGATTTGAGGAATTTTCGGCTCGCTGAAGAGCACTGAAACCCAGCGGATCGGCGTTG
>Ga0308401_1000340_pt1 | contig 13646 bp, 10 predicted proteins | sample HotsprSampleOSM1_FD_203472 | JGI IMG/M metagenome (GOLD analysis project Ga0308401, IMG submission 203472) | Hot spring phototrophic mat microbial communities from Octopus Spring, Yellowstone National Park, Wyoming, United States - 20060913_OS-M1 ...
ACGGCGGGTCTTCATCGCTCAGGGTCACCGCGTCGAGGATGTGTTCGGCTTCCTGCGGATCATCGGTGCGCTGCGATTGCAGCACTGCCAGGCAGATTGCCGGGTACCCGACGGGCCATCCGAGCGCCATGCCTTCCTGCACGGTTTGTTCGAGCGCTGCGATGAGCGGCGTAACATCGTTGCGCTCCAGACATTCGAGCCACAATGCCTGTCCGTCAAAGGCGTACTCCTTGAGATGCTGGCGGGCGCGTTCGGTAAGCGCGCGCAACATTGCAAGATCGCCGGTCAACTCCAGGAATGCTCCCAGATATGACCACGTTTCGCCAAAGAAGGGCAACCCCCGTATGAACAGGAAATGATCGTCGGCGATCTGGAGCGCTTCATAGGCGTCAAGAATTGGCAACACATACTGGAGCGCTTTTTGCGGGTGATCCCACAGGTAGGCGAAACGCGCCTGCATCAGCGCGTAAGCGGATGGCACACGCGGGAATGGACAGGCGTCGAATGCCGCCAGCATATCTGCGACCCGCCCAACCCGCTCGTACTCCTGACCCAGCGCAAAAGCGATGCGCGCCGATCGCGGCGCGGCGGCGCGTCCCTTCTCGAAGCGTTGCAGCGCCTGCGCGTAGTCGCCGCGACGAAAAGCAGCGATGCCCCGCGCGTAGTGCCAGGTTTCACGTTCGCTGCTGCGTAACTTCCAGAACGTCACCTGGTCGAGTTCGTATTCGAGATCGGTCATGCGATCTTCTGCCGCAAGCGTGTTGATCAGGTCATCGATCCGGTTCCGCATCCGTGCTCGACGGCGGCGATGTGTCATAAGAATCCTCTTTCCCTCGCGCATTCGGATCACGGAAGTTATGATACTCCACGACACGTGCCTGGGTGTTGAAAACGGGGAGCATTGCACGTGAGAAGGGGTGCCGGGAGAGCGGACGGCTCCAACCGCAAAGACTCGACGACTTGATGGATGGCAAAGAACAAAGCGCCATCGGTCAAAAACCGACGGCGCGAGTTTTCGTGTGAACTGCCGCTTCTACCCGACCGCTTACGCGCGTGCGCGATGGAGCGCTTCGGTCAGCGCGCGCCGGGTGTAGACCTTCACCATCGCCTGGCGGTACTCCGCCGACGCATGGATGTCCCCCAGATAATCGATCCCGTCGCCAGCAGCATTCGCCGCTGCCGCCACCGCTGCATCGTCGCCAGAAGTGCCGACCAGCGCCGCTTCTGCAGCTGGCTGACGTACCGCAACCGCGCCAGCGCCGGTGACACCGATGCGGCACGCCGCAACGGTTCCGCCGTCGAGTTTGACATACGCCGCCACACCGACGATAGCGTAGCGCGACGCTGGCTGGCGCAGTTTGGCGTATGCCGCACCTTCGCCCCTGCCCAGAATGGGGAATGTCACCGACGTGATCACCTCATCCGGCGAGAGTGCCGTGGTCATCATCGCCACGAACATATCATCGGCGGCGATGCTGCGCGCGCCGTTCGGTCCCATCACGTTAATCGTCGCGCCGAGCGCCAGCACAACCGCCGGGAGATCAGCTGCCGGATCGGCATGCGCCAGCGACCCGCCAAGAGTTCCACGATTGCGCACCTGAATATCACCGATCTGTCCAACGCACTCGGCAAGCGCCAGGCAACCAGAACGTACTGCCTCACTTGTTGCAATCTCGTGGTAGGTTGCGCCAGCGCCGATTACCAGACGATCTCCGTTGGAGGTGATGCCCTTCAACTCCGACACACGACTGATATCGATCAGCACTGCGGGTTGTGCCAGGCGCAGTTTCAGCGCGGGGAGCAGCGAGTGACCGCCTGCCAGCAACTTGGCGTCGTCTCCGTGCTGCTGGAGCAACCCGATTGCCTCGTTGACCGTCCTGGGTGCAAAATACTGAAAGGGTGCCGGTATCATCGAGATACTCCTCTATGCCTGATTGCGCGACCGACGTCGCTGCCGGTCGCGCACCACTGCTGATCCTCTCAGGAAGCCGATTGAGCTGCGCGGATAGCTTTCCACACATTTTCGGGCGTTGCTGGCATCTGCATGTGCTTCACGCCAAACGGCGAGAGCGCGTCGATGACCGCATTCATCACCGCCTGGGCGCTGGCAATCGTGCCAGCTTCACCTGCGCCTTTCACCCCCATCGGGTTGACCGGACTGGGCGTGACGGTGCGCGCCGTCTCGTAAGGCGGCAGCATGTGCGCCGCAGGAACGGCGTAGTCCATCAAGGTGCCGGTGACCAGTTGCCCGTTCTCGTCATACACTGCCCGCTCGTAGAGCGCCTGAGCAATGCCCTGCGCAATGCCGCCGTGGATCTGACCATCGACGATCAGGGGGTTGATGACATTGCCACAGTCATCGACAGCCACGTAACGTTTCAGATCGACGATGCCGGTATCCGGATCGACCTCGACAATCGCGATGTGCGTGCCGAAGGGGAAGGTGCAGTTCGGCGGATCGTAGTAGCTCGTTTCATCGAGGAATGGCTCCATGCCCTCCGGCAGGTCATACGCCACCGACGCCTGGAGCGCAATCTCGCCCAGCGTCTTTGCGCGGTCGGGCGACCCTTTGACGTAGACGCGACCGTTCTCGTAGACCATATCGTCCGGGTTGGCTTCGAGCATGTGCGCAGCGATCTTCTTCGCCTTTTCCTTGATCTTCGCCACGCTGCGGTAAACCGCCGTGCCGCCGACTGCCAGCGAGCGCGAGCCGTAGGTGCCGTAGCCGAATGGCGTGCCCAGCGTGTCGGAGTGCTCGATCACGATGTCATCATACGGTACGCCCAGTTCGTCCGCAACGATCTGCGCGAATGTGGTTTCAACACCCTGACCGTGCGGCAGCGACCCGGTCGTGACGACCACCTTGCCGGTCAGGTGCACCCGCACATTGGCGCTTTCCCACAACCCGGCGCCCCATCCTTCACCGGGAAGCCCTATCCACTTACTCGGCGCGATACCGCAGATTTCGACATACGAACTGATGCCCAGACCGAGATAACGTCCCTGTTTGCGCGCTTCCGCCTGCTCTTTGCGGAAATCGGCATACCCGACGATTTCGAGCGCCTTGTTGAGCGCCGCCTCGTAGTTGCCGCTGTCGTATGGCAGCAGACCGAGACCATTGTCGTAGGGGAAGGCATCGGGCGGAATGAAGTTCTTGCGTCGCACGTCCGCCGGGTCCATCCCGATCTCGGCGGCGAAGCGATCAACCATGCGCTCGATCAGGTACGACGCCTCTGGGCGACCGGCGCCCCGATACGCATCGACCATCGCCGTGTTGGTATAGACGCCGTACACTTTGACATATGCCGCCGGGATGCGGTAGACGCCGGTAATGATCCGTCCGTAGAGCGTTGTTGGAATGCCAGGCGCAACTGTGCTGAGGTACGCGCCCAGGTTGGCGTAGGTGGTGACGCGCAGACCGGTGATCGTGCCGTCGCGATTGCCAGCGAGTTCGACATCGGTAATATGGTCGCGCCCGTGGGTCGAATACTTGTAGTTTTCACTCCGGTCCTCAACGAACTTCACCGGACGACCAATTTTGCGTGCTGCCCACATGGTGAAGGCAGCATCATTGTAGCAAAAGATCTTCTGCCCAAAGCCGCCGCCAATGTCCGGCGAGATGACCCGCAGTTTCGTCTCCGGTATCCCAAACACAAAGGCAGTCAACAGCAGGCGCAAGACGTGCGGCGCCTGCGAGGTTGTCCAGAGGGTGAACTCATCGGTCGCCGGCTCGTAGCGCGCGACGGCGCCGCGGGTTTCCATCGGGGTAGGAATGAGGCGCTGGTTAATGATCTGCTCGCGCACCACCACTTCGGCAGCAGCGACGGCGGCATCGGCTTTCGCCTTATCGCCCGCCTCCCACTCCATTACGATATTGTTCGGCGCATTTTCGTGGAGTTGCGGCGCACCCGGCTCGGTGGCTTTCTTTGCATCGACCACGACCGGCAGCGGTTCGTACTCCACCTCGATCAGGTCACAGGCGTCGCGTGCGATGTAGCGATCTTCGGCGATCACCAGCGCCACCGGATCACCCGCGAAATGCACTTCACCGACCGCCAGAACACGGGGAGTGTTGACATTATTCTTCACCCGCCCCGCCTGCCAGGCGCACGGCAGCGGATTCAGATCGAGCATGTCTTCGCCGGTGAACACGGCAACCACGCCTGGATGAGCTTTCGCTTTGCTCGTATCGATCGACTTGATCTTTGCGTGGGCGTAAGGGCTGCGCAGCACACACGCATGCGTCATGCCGGGGAGTTTGATGTCATCGAGGAATGTGCCCTGTCCCGTAATCAACCGCGGATCTTCGCGGCGCTTGATAGCCTGACCCACCAGTTTCGTCGGCATCGCTTCAGCCGTCATTGCTGTTTTTCCCTTCTAGTGCGGAGAAACCAGAAGTCGAACGACAGGTGCAATCATCCACTTCAACCGGAGCGACTTACGCAGGAACCTCTTCGCTGCGCATCTTTGCGGCGGCGTACTGTACGGCGCGCACGATGTTGTGATACCCGGTGCACCGGCAGAGGTTCCCCTCCAATCCGTGACGCACTTCCTCGTCGGTTGGTTCAGGATTCCGCTGCAACAGATCGTATGCTGCCATGATCATGCCCGGCGTGCAGTAGCCGCACTGCAAGCCGTGACACTCCCAGAACCCTTCCTGGAGCGGATGCAGTTGACCGTTCTGCGCCAGACCTTCGATGGTCAGCACATTGGCGCCATCCGCCTGTACTGCCAGCATCGTGCACGACTTGACGCTGACGCCATCGACCAGCACCACGCATGCGCCGCACTGACTGGTATCGCACCCGATATGCGTACCGGTCAGATTCAGGTGCTCGCGCAGGTAATGAACGAGCAGCGTGCGCGGTTCAACCTCGCTGGTGTACGATTTGCCGTTGACCGTAACCGTAATTGTTGCCACTGTAGACACCTCCTCATTGAGCAGCGAACAGACGGAACAGGGGAGATATGCTAGCGTTCCCGGCGGCTGCGCGACCGTCCGAGAATGTAGCCGAGCAGGAAAGCGACGACAATCCAGGGCGCCCACGGGCGCTCAGAGATGAAATCGTTGATGATGCCGAAAACGACCGATTCGGGCCGCAACTGTTCTTCGGGCGGCACCACGACCGTGCGACGTTCGGGTGTGGATGGCGGAGGAGCGGCAGCGGTTTCCGCAACTGCAGCCGCCGGCGCAGCAGGGGCTTCCGCAGCAGCGGGCGCCTCCGCAACCGCAGCCACCGGTGCAGCAACACGGGTGGCGACCTGTTCGGCAAGCGCCTTGAGCGACTGGTTGATCAACTGGCGCGATGCGCCTTCGATCAAGCGCTGCCCAACGCTTGCCAGCGTACCGCCGACCTGCGCCTCGCCGCCATACATGAGCAACGTCTTCCCATCCTGCGCCACGAGATCAACGGTGCCGACCCCGTCGACCACGCCGTTGGCGCTTTTCCCGCTGGCAATGAGTTTATAGTGGTTCGGCGGATCAATGTCTTCGATACGGATGCGACCGTTGTACACGCCACGGATTGCCTGGATGCCGATCTTGATCGTCCCTTCGTACTCATTGTCGCCGACCTGTTCCAGACGCTCGCAACCTGGAACACACCGCGCCAGCACCTCGATATCGTTCAGCGCCTCCCACACGACGTCGCGTGGCGCGTCAATCGTGTAGCTACCGGAAATCTTCACTGAACCGATCCTTTCGTTGCAGCAAGAAACTTCGGTATCAGGCGATCTGGCGGATCAGCGTTGTTTGTCGTGCAACGCACACGTGTAGAGCGCCTGCGGAGAGGGACGCATGGATCCTGATCAAAGAAATTCTGCGCTCCTTTTTATGGTACCGACAGGTGAAGCATTTGTCAAGCGGACATCCCGGCAACGTTCCGCCGCCGGAGCGACGACGCGGCATTGCTGCCCAATCGTATCAACAATCAGTGTCGGAACGGCTTGTGCAAACGCTGGCACAAGCGCCTGATCGACGGAACGCGGCAGCGTGCGGGAGAGACGCTGCCGCCTCCGGAGATTGGCACGCCTTTTGCGGGCGTGGTAGGGGTGTCGCAGGCGATGCTAGTCGATGTGCAGATCCCCCAGCGACACAAACAGATGAGGAACGTGGAGCACATTCTGGTCGAGCGATGCCTGGGGAGCGCGCGGTTGCAGGCGCAATGCCTGAGCCTCAGATTTCAGCATCTCGACGAATCGATCAACCAGATCGGCATCCCACTGCACGCCGCGACATCGTCGCAGTTCGGCGATCGCCTCGTCCTGCGTCATTGCGCGACGGTAGGCGCGCTCCGAGGTCATCGTATCGTAGGCGTCGGCAATTGCCATGATCCGGGCTTCGAGCGGAATCTGATCACCGGACAGTCCATCGGGGTAGCCGGTTCCATCAATGCGCTCATGATGATGCCGGATAACCGGCAGCACCGGGCGCAATGCTTTCACCCCGCGCACGATCTCAACGCCAATCACGGCATGGGCGCGCATAATCTCCATCTCCTCCGGCGACAGGGAGGCAGGTTTCAGCAGGATGGCGTCGGGCACACCGATTTTGCCGATGTCGTGCAGCAACCCGCCGTAGCGCAGCGCTTCGATGCGGGCAGCGTCGAGACCAATGACTTCGCCAAGACGCACGGCGTAACGCATCACCTGCATCGAATGCCCGGCAGTGTACGGATCACGCGCGTCGATCGAAGCGGCCAGCGCTGCGATCATCTCGATATTCTGCTGTTTCAACTGGCGATAGAGACGGCTGTTGTCGAGCGATGCGGCGATCTGCGACGCGCAGATCGTCAGCAAGGTGCGGTCATCCTGATCGAACCCCGGTTGATCAGGCGCCCGACTCAGATCGAGCACCCCGACGATCCGGTCGTTGCTGCGCAACACAAAACGCGCGGCATGCGTGGAAGGGACGGACACCGCAGCACCGGTAAGACGGAGGTGATCCTCGCAAAGACTCTCTTTCCCCGGTGTGCATTGAAGCGGAATACGTGCGCCGACAGCAACACGTGACGCAGTTCCTCGCAGCGCCAGAAGTTCCAGCTCGTTATCGTCAGGATGCACCAGTGAGAGCGAGAGCGTTGCCGGTGAAAAACGCCGCCACAGGAGACCAACAATCTCATTCACTGCCGTTTCAGTATCGAGGGTGCTGGTGAATGCCTGGCTGATCTCGTACAGCGCCACCACTTCCGAGAGACGCTGGCGTTCCTGGCGCACCCGCCGCCACTCGACGGCGCGCCGCACCGTTCGTTCCAGCTCATCGACACTGAATGGCTTGGTCAGATAATCAAATGCACCCAGCTTCAGCGCCTCACGCGCCGTTTCCACGGTTGCATATGCGGTGAACATGATGGTATCAATATCGGGATGCTGTTCGCGCATCTCCCGCAGCAATTCCATACCGCCCATCTCAGGCATCTGAAGATCGGTCAGCACCAGATCGAACCGGTTTGTCTGGAGCATGGTCAACGCTTCTCGCCCGTTGAACACGGTCTTGACACTGTACCCTTTCATGTGCAACAACCGTGCGCAGAAACTATTGACCATCGGATCGTCTTCGACGACCAGGATCGAAACTGGATCGGCATTCGTCGACAGGGACTGATTCATCACCGCCTCACTTGTTGGTGGATGCCATATCTTCCAGGTTGCCATTATAGCGCGCAGGCATTTCTTTGAGCGTACCAGTTTGTGGCGCCATCTGTAATCAGCGCGCATGGCCTGGCTCTGGCGGGATCAAGCGGCTGCGGGGCGCATGCAATGAACCTGTCGATTCGCCCGAGGGTATGCGCGTCGAAAAGAAACGACCGCGCCAGCAGACTGCCGCGCGGTCAAACCAGGTCGCCTGGAGGTGCGATTACGGAGCGGAGGGGCGAGGGCGATTCTGAAAGTAGGTATGCACCCGCCGCTCGAGTTCTTCGAAGTCGAAAGGTTTGGCAAGATAGTCGTTGGCGCCAAGGCGCATAGCCTGCTTTTGGGTATCGGGGGTGCCGAACGCCGTAATCAGAATAACATAGATATCACCAAAATCGCGCCGAATCGTCCGGATCAGATCCAGCCCGTCCATCCGCGGCATATTCATATCGGTAATCACCAGGTCGCAGCGATGACGCTGTAACACTTCGACTGCCGCCACGCCGTCTTCGGCTTCCAGAACGACATATCCGCCGTTCGACAGCAGGAACTTGTACAGACGCCGGGTTGCCGCATCATCCTCGACGATCAGCACCGTATCAGCATTGTGGCCATTATGCGACCGTTCCGTCGTCATAGACATACACACCCCTCCGTTGCTCTGCATATTCTCGAGCCGTTGGCGACCATCCTGATTGACCGTAGAGACGTATGATCACGGTGAAATGATTCGGTCTCCACCCGAAGTCTGGCTTCCCTGACGGGTCACTGCACCTCATGCATGAAAACGCCGGAGGACACGATAATGATACTCCTATTCTACCATATCTTAACGCTTTTCCAGCAACACAGCGCCAATCGTAATCAGTTTGTAACACACCCTACACGCTCAAGAAATGCCCGGCACCACGCAGCGGGCCACCGGGCGAGCGGTTGGTGCGGATGGTGCGAGTCCGACCCGCCGGTTATGAGCAATCGGTGCTGCTGCGCCAGATGACGGTACATCGCTATCTGTTCCGGTCGATGAGTCGGGTAGTAGACTTCGATGCCATCCAATCCGACCTCCGCCATTACGGCGATGTCTTCAGCAGTCGCCGGGATGGCGTAGACACCCTTTGAGCGACCGGGATGCGCCAGCACCGCCACACTGCCGGTTTCGCGGGCAACGGCGACGATCTCCTCCACCCCTGGGGGACGATACATACCCGACAGGCGGGTCAGAATATAGCGCATCCCGGCACTCTCATCGTCGTCCTCTGGCGCGCGATCGGGAAGATCGTTCGCCCGTCCGAGCGCCGCGCCAATGTCGGCTACACGTGGCGGACGTTCAATCGCGTCGATGCCGGGCAGTCGAAATCCTGCTGCGATCAGGTGTCGCTGCAACCCGTCCGCATCTGCCAGGTTGCGCTCATCGACGGAGCGACACAACGCCAGGAGCGAAGGATGTTCCGGATCGGCGCCATATACGAGGACATGCCAGAGTTTGAACGGCAGCCGATCATCACGCCGCCCTGCGGGAAAACCGGCATCGATCTCCACGCCGGAGATGACGTGGATGCCGGTGCGCCCACCCGCTTCCTGCACTGCCCGGACACTTGCAGTGGTGTTGTGATCGGTGACGGCGATCACCTGCAATCCGGCGCGCACCGCCGCTGCCATCAGTGTGTCTGGCGTCCAGGTCGCGTGGTGAGGTGTTGCGTTGGTGTGAATGTGCAGATCGATCATGGCTGGTCGAGCAACCGATTGAGCAGGCGCGTGTCGAGTGCGCGCAGGGCGTCATTCCGCCCCATCTCGAACAATGCCAGATGATTGCGCTCTTCGTAATCGATAATCCATTCCAGCGGCATCAACTGCTGTGGCGCAACGACCAGCGGCTCGGCGATGATGCGGGGAATGTTTCCCTCCAGAGTCAGAGCCGGGTCGCCGGTCTGCTGCGCAGCACGCTCAAGTTTCCGCGCTGCTTCAGCCAGTCGATTATACGCGCGCAGCATCTTGATAGCCGCGCGATACGATGCCAGCAGCGCCCAATCCAGCGTCAACGATAATGCCTGCACCAGATCTTCCGGCACGCTTTGCAACTGCTGACGCATCGCTTCCGGCGCGACATCCCATGGCGTCATCATAACGACGACAATCTCGACATCATCGCCCGCCGCAAGATCGATCACCGGTCCTAACGGAGTATTCGCCAGCACCGCCCCGTCCCAGTACTTGCGACCATCGATCTCGGTCCAGGGATAGACGGTCGGAATGCTCGACGACGCCATGAGATGGTCAAGAGTGATCCGGTCAGCCGGGTGGTCACGGAGCGGTCGATTGCAAAACACCCGCAGGTCGCCGGTCTGGAGATCGGTCGCAGTCAGCAGCAGTGCAGGCGCATCCGGCGCGTTGATCCGGTCAAAGTCCATCCAGCGACTCAGCGTGTGACGCCAGGGAGCAGTATCGAGCAGACTGCGAAATGGGCGCGTGCGGAATACCTGACCGATGCGCTCGAGCAATCCCTGGGCACTCATGCTGCGCTCTTCAGGCGGCAAAACGACACTCGTGCCGCCGTGCGCTTCTGAGGTCAAGACGCTGCGCATCAGAAAACGGACGAGCGGTCGACTGACCGCTGGCAGATCGCCTGATAGTCGATGCACATCCTCGGTGTGCATATCGAGCCAGCGCGCTTTCAGTTGTGCGACGGTCAAACCAGACGCCAGCGCCGCAGCATTGATCGCGCCGATCGAGGTCCCGGCAATGATATCCGGTCCGACGCCATCCTGCATCCAGCCACGTTCGACGAGCGCCTCGATCACGCCGACGTGGTAGGCGCCACGACCGCCGCCGCCGGAAAGGACGAGCGCTTTTTTCATAACCGGTCCTCCTTTACGGATACGTTAACGTGGTCACCCGGATGGCGCGCATTGCGGTGGATGCCGGATCGAAGTTGCCGCTGACAGGCAACCGTTCGCCGCTATCGGCATCGTACAATCCCAGAATAACCTCGTACTCGCCTGTCGGAAGATCGGGCGGCAGCGATAGCGGCAGCGGCACAGCCGCCTGCTGCCCCGGCAGCCAGGCGCCGGTCGGCATCCCCCCAACGCCGGATGGCGGTACGTCCACACCGGCAACCCGCTGTCCCTGTGCATCGATCACCTGAAGGAATACGACGTAATCGCCCTGCGGAGGCGCCAGCGCCCCCCACGAAGGCGTGACCGTCAGATGGTTCTGATCATATTCGACTGAGACTCCGTGGAGCATGATTGCATCGCCGAAGCGCGCGCCGACCGGCTGCCGGTATGGGCGCGGCAACTGGTAGATCTTTGCATATTCGATGCCATGAATGGTGATTGTATGGATGGGAGTCATCGGCTCGAACTGGCGATAGATATCAGGATGCGCGCCGCGCTGGATCGACTCCAGATAGACGACGGCATAGTTGACCGGCAGTTTCCCCAGATCGGTGATGTCACGAACATCGACCGGAACGAACGGTTGCAACGTTGGTCTGAGCGCCGAGATAACCGGTCCGTACCCGATATCAGGGCGTGAACTCAACCATGCGCCGACCTGATCCATACCCTCTCCCCATCCGATCAGAAACATGCGCTGCGCTGCCGCACCGCCGCCGAACAAGGGATTGTAGTAACTCAGATAGTAGGGATGGTACCAGACGACCTGACCGATCTCTATTGCGCCCATCATCAGCAACCCCGCCAGAGGCGCGCGTTTGAGAAAATCACCGCCCCGGGGCACGACAATCGCACGCCGGATGCACCATGCCCGCGCAGCTTCGTACCCGTGCACAATGCCGGTTGCCGCCAGCACGAGCAACGCCGGCCAGATCGGAAGGACATACCGGTCGAACTTCTTTGGACCCAGCGTCATGACCAGTGTCCAGAAGGCGGCAAAAGCGATCAGGACTGGAATGACGGCATCGCGCTGCGTGAAGAAGCGGCGGTTGTCGCGCATCGCCAGGAGCACAAAAGCGATTAACCCGATCAACATCACCGGCGTTGTGCGGAACAGACTGGCGACCGGGTAAAACCACACACCAGGATCACCGACGGCCTGGCCGTTGAAGAACTGCCCATCACCGTTGGGACGCCCGCCGTTGAAGATAATTTCATCCGCATAGGCTCGCAATGCCGCGTCGGGCGTCACCCACAGCGCGGGCCATCCGGCGAATGCAACACCGAGTGCAACCCCCAGCCATACGCTATAACGCACAACCGCATACCTCAGGCGACGAAACACCTCCGACACCATGCCGGAAACACGTCGGTTCGAGGAGTCTTTCGCAGGCGCAAGAGCAAACAGCATCAGACCGGCAAACGGCAAAAAAATGATCGCCGGTCCTTTGGTCAGGAGCGCCAGTCCGGTCAACGCGCCAGAACCGAGCAGCGCTGTCCATCCGCCTGCGCCTGCCTGCTGTTGCCGCAAGGAAACCAGCAGGAGCAACAGGCTCAGTGTGAGCAACCCCGTCAGCAGTGCGTCGAGATGCAGCACGCGCCCGTGCGCAATCAGATATGGCGATGTAGACCACAGGAATCCGGCAACCAGCGCAACCATCGGATCAATAAGGCGACGCAACACCATCCAGGTGGTCACCCCAAACACCACCTGCAAGATCACCCCTGGTAGCCGCAGCCACGCCAGATGTTCGATCATCGAAGGGGCGCCAATCCAGCCCATGTCGCGCGCGGCGCGCTCGAGCACCAATCCTGCGCGCCCCAACCAGAACATCGTGATGGCGGGATGCCCGACGAAAATGGTATCAGCCCAGCGCCCCTCGGAAATTGCCGCATCGAAACGTTCGGTAAAGCGGATCCAGTGGTACGCTTCGTCAGTAGTGAGAAAATCGGCAAGCCCGACGACGCGCGGTGCAAGTGCAAGCACACCAAGCATCAGCGCGATGATCGGCGCTTTCAAAACATCACGCGCAACACGATATTCTGCGCATACGCTTGCATCGCTCGCAGCGTTCTGCTCCGCTATCTGCATCCTTCCACCTCGTTGCGCAACTATACCACGATGATTGTAACAGAAGGTTAGACCCATCGTACCCTGCTACAGACCAGCGTAAGTACTGTTCGACATCAGGACTCATGGTATGTTGCTCAAGCCCTGGATCAAACGGTATACTATTCATCAGTGAAAAAATGGTATAGTCTTCATTTGAGAGCAGTTTGCACTATGACTGGAGAAGAGCATCCGCGACATGATGCTGGCGAGGCGACGTCCGTCCCTTCCAGTCATAGCAGGAGCATAATCATGATTGAGCCACATCCGGCGCAGCCCGTTGTATTGACCAATCGCGCACAGGCGGCGCCCATAGATCCACGCACCAATCACCACACGCGCACAGCGCTCCAGGCGATCATGCGCCAGCTCAATAAATCGCTCACCGTCCTGGCGAGCGCAGCCGATATGCTCACCCAGGGACGCAGGAGCGGCGCCGTGTCGCAGTCGCTCTTGATCTGGCTGCAACCAAATGCCCGCCAGGCCGAAGAGGCGCTGCGCCGCTTGCGCGAGTATCAACTCACCGCCTCTTCTGCGGCAACAGAACTTATTCAGTGCCTCACCGTACTGGTGCTGGCGGCGGATATGATCGTCCAGGGGCAACTCAGAGACGACACATCGCTCGAGACGTATGAACTGTTGCGCCGTAACGCTGACCGGGCGTTGAAGAGTCTGGAAGCGTTGAAGAAAGAAGTGCTGATGTGAGGCGCGTCATCCTGTACTAACTCAGACTTCTCTTCTTGCAGGTAAAGAGTTGTTCAGGGACGCAGGCGTCTGCCGCATTCTGAAGCCCTTTTTCCCTCACATCCCCGCCCTCTCAAGTGTAGAGTTCTTGGGAGAGATGGGTGATGTTCTGCATTCCGGTGCACTTTTGCCCCCTTCTCCCACAAGGGGAGAAGGGGGATCTTGGGCGTTCTGATGCCTGAAACGGAAGATGACACGCAGGGGCTTCCCAAAAACCCACCCTGTGAGCACCTCCCTGCACCCCTTCGCCTCTTTGTCTGCACGTG
>Ga0308401_1000343_pt1 | contig 13620 bp, 10 predicted proteins | sample HotsprSampleOSM1_FD_203472 | JGI IMG/M metagenome (GOLD analysis project Ga0308401, IMG submission 203472) | Hot spring phototrophic mat microbial communities from Octopus Spring, Yellowstone National Park, Wyoming, United States - 20060913_OS-M1 ...
GATGACCGCGTTCTTCTCGTCTTTGCTCAGCGCCACTGGATTGTTACGCTCCTTTTATGTCTTCATCGCAGCCGGTGGCTGCGCATAAGCTGGTTTAGTTTATGTGCATTTTACCATCACGCGCGACAGCGTTCGGGCGCATTCACGGTTAGGGGCAAAACCCTGGGTGGGCGACGGCAGTGCCGTCGCCCACCCTCTACCACTGGCAGCATGGTTTGGTTGATGGTTGCCCCCATTGGTGAATGCACCCCTCACTCACCGCGCAAACTGTTATCATCTTAAACGTGGGGAGCGACCTCTTTGATTATGCGGCTGCCGAGCTGGAGAAGGTTGAAGCGCCGCTGGCTGCCCGCATGCGCCCGCGCACGCTGGATGAGTTCGTCGGTCAGGAGCACATCATCGGGCCGGGAAAGCTGCTGCGCCGCGCGATTGAAGCCGACCGGCTGTTTAGCTCGATCATCCTCTGGGGGCCGCCGGGGACGGGCAAGACCACCCTGGCGCGCATCATCGCCAACCGCACGCGCGCGCACTTCGAGACGCTGAATGCGGTGATGGCCGGCGTGGCCGACATCCGGCGGGTGATCGGCGAAGCAAAGGAACGGCGCAAGCACTACCGGCAGCGCACCATCTTGCTGATAGATGAGATCCATCGCTTCAACAAGAGCCAACAGGATGCGCTATTGCCCCACGTTGAGGATGGCACGGTCGTCCTGATCGGCGCAACGACCGAGAACCCATACTTCGAGGTCAACAGCGCGCTGCTCTCCCGCTCGCGGTTGTTCATGCTGCGCCCGCTGAGCGAGGCGCAGATACTCGCAATCCTGCGCGCAGCGCTGGAGGATGCCGAACGCGGCTATGGCGGTCGGCGGACGGCCACCGGCCAGCCGCAAATCCAAGCCGATGAAGACGCGCTGCGCCACTTGGCGCGGGTCGCCGGCGGCGACGCGCGCAACGCGCTCAACGCGCTGGAGCTGGCCGCCGAATCCACCCCGCCCGATCCTGATGGGGTTATCAGAATTAACCTAGCCGTCGCTCAGGACAGCATCCAGCGCCGCGCCGTGCTCTACGACAAAGAGGGCGACGCGCACTACGACACTATCAGCGCCTTCATCAAGAGCGTGCGCGGCAGCGACCCAGACGCTGCGCTCTACTGGTTGGCCAAGATGATCTACGCCGGCGAGGACCCGCGCTTCATCATGCGCCGGCTGCTGATCCTGGCCAGCGAGGACATCGGCCTGGCCGATCCGATGGGGATCGTCGTCGCAGCAGCAGCCGCCCAGTCGCTGGATTATGTGGGCATGCCCGAGGGCATCTACCCGCTGGTGGAAGCCACGCTGTATCTGGCCACCGCGCCCAAGAGCAATACAGCCACGCACTACTTCCGTGCCCGCGCACAGATCGAGGCCGAGGGGGCCGGCGAGGTGCCCGACCCGTTAAAGGATGCCAGCCGCGACGCACGGGGCCTGGGGCACGGCAAGGGCTATCTCTACCCGCACGATTACGCCGGCCACTGGGTGGCCCAGAACTACCTGCCGCGCGAGATCGCCGGCTTAACCTTCTACACGCCCAGCGAGGAGGGATACGAGAAAGTCATCGCCGAGCGCCTGGCCCGCTGGCGCGAGGCACAACGCCACGCGCTGGGCATCGCGGGCCGCGAAGCGCCGATGCTCTCGCACGCCGAGATCGAGCGCATGAAGCACGAGCGGTGAGGGGGCGCGCACGCCAACAGGGTCAACCCTCCTACTTCTTCTTGAGAAAGAAGCGCCAGCTTCCGAGCAGCCGCTGCTGAGGTGAAGCGCTTCTTCCCGCATCCTCAGCGCGAGGACTTGGCCGTGTCTGCGCCATCGACAGCCGCAGCCTGGGGGGTGTGTAGCCGGCGATATGCCTCCGACGCCATCCAGGTGCTGACCACATCCCGGAATGGCAGGTCGTTCATATAGCGAACAAAAATTTCCTCGTTCTGATCCATCCGCTCGACGAACAGCCGCTCCAGCAGTCCACGAAAGACCAGCACGAACTTGTCCTCGGGATTCACTGCTGCTGCCTGACGCAGGGTCTCATCCCGCACAGCGACTTCGACGATCTGATCGAAGAAGAGCTGGTCGGCTTGTGTGAAGTTCGTCCCGAAGCGTTCGTTGATCAAGTCGATCAGTTGCGAAAGCGGCAGGGCGTCGTCGCGCGCCTGCCCCGATCCGACCTCGGTCGGGCCGTCCAACGGCCGCGCCGCCCCTTCCTTAAGCGAGATTGAGCCCTCACTGATCTTCTGCAGCCGATAGTATTCCAGTCGCACCTCGTCATCGAAGTGATAGAGCGCCCCGCGATTGCGCCGCGGAAGCCTGGCTGCCAGATGGCGAAGAAAGACATACAGGCGCTCCAGATCGGAGTCCTGGTAGGGGATGATTTGGCTCAGGAAGGTGTAAAGATTGCGGAACGCCTGGACTTTGCTGCGAAAGAGCTCTGCTTCTTCTTCCTTTTCTCGCAAGCGCGCGCTGAACCGCGACACTGCCGGATCGAGCGCTGCGTTCATCGCCTGGTGGTCCTGCGCGCTTTGGCGCTGCTTCGGCTTGAAGTACACCGCGCAGAACCGATCCACTTCCTCGGCCAGGTAAATGCCCGCGGCGTCGAGTTCGCCCTTGACCGCATACATGCGGGCAGGGTCAACTTCCTCGCCCATCACTGCGCCTTCGTAGTAGGCCTTGAACGCCTCGTAGATCTCATCACGGTCGTTGACGAAATCAAGCACGAAGGTGTCTTCCTTGAGCGGGTGGATGCGGTTGAGGCGCGAGAGCGTCTGAACTGCCTGGATGCCGGCCAGCCGCTTATCCACATACATCGTGTGCAGCAGCGGCTGATCGAAGCCGGTTTGATACTTCTCCGCCACCAGCAGCACCTGGTATTCCTGACTGGCGAACTTCTCCGGCAATTCCTTTTCGCGGATGCCGAGGTTCATCTGCTCCTCGGTGTAGGTCACGCTGGGCAGCTTGTCGTCCTGCACGGTGCCGGAGAAGGCGACCAGGGTCTTGATGGGGTAGCCTTTGCGCCTGATGTATTCATCGAACGCCTGCTTGTAGCGCACTGCCTCCAGCCGCGAACCAGTCACCACCATCGCCTTCGCGCGACCGCCGATCTTGTGGCGCGTGACGGCCTGGAAGTGCTCGACCATCACCTCGGTCTTCTGCGCGATGTTGTGCGGGTGGAGCTTCATGAAGCGGGCCAGCGCTTGGGCCGCTTTCTTGCGCTCGACGTGCGGATCGTCTGCGCATGCCTTGAGCAGCTTGTAGTAGGTCTTGTAAGTTGTGTAGTTGGCCAGCACGTCCAGAATGAAACCTTCCTCGATTGCCTGGCGCATGGTGTAGCGATGGAACGGCCTGCCATCGCGCCCGAACACGGCCAGGGTCTTGTGCTTGGGCGTGGCAGTGAAAGCGAAGAAGCTGAGATTGGCCAGCCGGCCGCGCTTGGCCATGCTGCGGAAGAGTTCCTCCCAGTCGGGAACGCCTTCCTCCGCCGCATAGCGCGCTGCCGCCTCTCGCAAAGCTTCGCCGCCGAGCACCTCTTTCAGGTCGGTCGCCGTTTCGCCCCCCTGCGAGCTGTGCGCTTCGTCCACGATCACCGCCCAGCGCCGAGTGGGCAGCACCCCCGTGCCGTTTTCGCCGCGCTCCTCGGCTAGCTTAAGCAACTGGCGCGAGACGAACGGGAACTTTTGCAGCGTGGTGACGATGATCGGCACAGCGTTCTCGAGCGCCTCGGCAAGCTGGCGCGAGCTTTCGTCAATCTTTTGCACCACGCCGCGCTTGTGCTCGAACTGGTAGATGGTGTCCTGGAGCTGCTGATCGAGCACCACGCGGTCGGTTACTACGATCACACTATCGAAGACGCGCTGATTGTGCGCGTCGTGGAGCGATGCCAACTGATGCGCGAGCCAAGCGATGGTGTTGCTTTTGCCGCTGCCGGCCGAGTGTTCGATGAGGTAGTGGTGCCCCACGCCTTCGCTGCGCGCCGCCGCCACTAACCGGCGGACAGCGTCGAGTTGGTGGTAGCGAGGGAAGATCATGGTCTCGCTCCTCACCTTGCGCCCCTGGTCGTCGCGCTTCTCCTCGATCTGCAGGTGTATGAACTGCGCCAGGATATCGAGCAGGCTATCGCGCGCCAGTACCTCCTCCCAAAGATACGCTGTGCGGTAGTCACGTCCGGTCGGATCCAGCGGATTACCGGCTCCGCCGTCGCAGCCTTTGTCGAAGGGGAGGAACTGGGTGGCGCTGCCGGCCAGCCGCGTGGTCATCCGCACCGCTTCGGTATCAACGGCGAAGTGCACCAGCGTCCGGCGCTTGAACTCGAAGATCGCCTCGCGCGGATCGCGATCGCGGCGGTACTGGTCTATGGCGTCATCCACGGTCTGGCCAGTGAGCGGATTCTTCAGCTCCATCGTGACGACCGGGATGCCGTTGAGCGAGAGCGTCACATCGAGTGACCGCTCTGAATGTGCTGAATAGCGCAATTGGCGCGTGATGCCTAGCCGGTTGGCAGCGTAGCGCGCCTCAAGTTGTGGGTTCATTCCGTGCGCCGCTTTGAAGAACGCAGCGCGCAGGGTGCGGCCATAGCATTTGAAGCCGTGCCGCAGCGTCGCCAGCGCGCCGTTCATGTCCATCCACTTGCACAAGTCGGCCAGCACTTGCTCGCCAGTCGCAGCACCGTGCAGCGCCTCCAGCTTGGCCCACTCGTCGGGCTGCGTCTCGCGAATAAAGTCCAGCGCCACGTCGGGAAAGATCGCCCGCTCGCGGTCGAACCCGTCGCGGGGAACCGACACGTAGCCGTTGGCGAGCAGGTGTTGCTCGATGACAGCTTCAAAAGCAGTTTCGTGTGTTCGGCTCATAGGATCATCAAAAAAGGTCGCGCGGCGCGTAGCCGGCGCGCGCGCCAGCCCAGCGCAATGGCTCCGGCCTGACCGTCAGGCGCGTCATGCCTCCCATGATATTCTTTTTTCTGGATGATCGTCGCCGTCTGTTCCAGCGAGAGAGAGGATGACTTGTAAGCGTTATCGGACGCGATAGAGCCGCTCAAGTAGACTATCCTTCAGCGAGAGCCGCTCTTGCACTTGCGTAGCGGTAAGGTAAATTGCTAACGATATTGCGGAACGCTGTCTACCTCTGGGCACACGTAATCCGTGCGACCTTGAATACGTTGACTCTCGGCGCGCGCTTGACCTTTATGGCGCTCAACGAGGCAGGATGTTTGGCTGATTGAGATGAAGAACTTAGCAGACAGACTTCCGATGGAGAAGATAGCCGAATTCTGTCGGCGCTGGAAGATTCAAGAAATGGCGGTGTTTGGGTCCGTGTTGCGCGCAGATTTTGATTCCGAGAGTGATATTGATGTGATTGTGACTTTCGATGATGAAGCGGAGTGGAGTTTGCTGGATCATGTCAGCATGCAGCAGGAACTCCAGACCGTTCTCCAGCGAAATGTTGACCTGGTGACGAGGCGTGCCGTTGAACGGAGTCAGAACTGGATACGGCGCAGAGAGATTCTGAGCACAGCTTCAATCATTTTCCCCAGCAACGAGTTGGCTGCAAATGCGACGCGATGAAGGCACTTTATTGGACATCGCCAAAGCCGCACGCGCTATTCTGGCTTTTGTGCAAGGGCTGGACAGAGAGGGTTTCCTCAAAGATTTTAAGACCCAGTCCGCCGTGCTCTATCAGCTAATAGTGATTGGAGAAGCCGTTAAGCGCCTGTCCTTTGAGTTGCGCAAGCAACACCCGGAGATACCGTGGGCAGCAATAGCAGGAATGCGCGATCACTTGATACACGGGTATGACGTGGTGGATTGGGAAGAGGTATGGAGAACAGCGACCAGAGACGTGCCCGATTTGTTGCGCAGGTTGGAAACTTTTCTGCCACGTGGAGCGTAGACACTGGTCACCTGGCAGTCCAGGATGACGCGCACTGGAAGTGTATGCGAAAGGTAGGTTCGCCGGTTTGTTCAAGGCGTTGCTTACTGCTAGGTAATCGCCGCTTGCGGCACCACGACGTGGATCAGTTTGCTCTCGTTGGCAGTGATGGTGGCAGCAAAGTTGTGTTTGTGAGCCGGCAGGGCGCTCACGAGATCAAGCTGTGGCGTCTGATAGAAATGACGCAGGACGAACTCGATAAACCAGCGGGGGGTGAGCGGTGCAGACACCGGTATGCGACATCCTTTGGCGTCGCCCAGCGTAAGATGGCATCGCGGGTGGTGGACGTCCCTGGCGGCAGATTCGTCGAAGTCGAAGCGCAGGGGGAAGGGCACGATGCGCCGCGATACGATGTCGAGAAACAGCGCATCATGCAAGTACGACTCCGGATCCTCGCGGAATGGACTCAAATCGGGTGAGGGGTAATAGGCCAGGCGGTGCTTGGTTAGGTGGCCCCCCTTGAAAGAGTACATGAGCTGGAGTAGCCCGCCGTCAATCAGCTTGGCGCTGAAGCAGCGCCTCCCCGCAAGATCATGATACATCTTATCGTAGTCAACATCATCGCCCATACCAACAGCGACATGCTCAGCTCCTTCGAATGTAATCTCGTACGCTTCGCGACCAACCTGGCGCAGTAAAGGAAAGTTCTGATCGTCTACGATTCCGCGCTCGATCAAAGACGCCAAGAGGCGCTCGAGGTCTTCCTTGATCAGCCTTGCTTCTCGCGGAGGCATTGCCAGTCACCTAGAGAGTAGGCGGATCAACCTTTCCCTGGTATCAGCATCGAGATCCTCAGGCATTAACTCCCCGCGCTCCAAGTCCTTCAACAACTCGGCTGCCCGCCCTCTCTTTTGATCCAGGCGTTGCCTTTCCTGCGGGGAAAGATCGCGGTGAACAATCCTGAGTTTATTCAACACCGCATCCGTGGGGTATGTAAAGTCGAGCCTGAAGTCGTGTTGTTTTAGCTGCTGGAATTCGCGAAGTAGCCGCTCCATGCCCGGCCCATGGCCGACCACCCGCACCCAGGCCTTGCTGCGCGTGATAGCTGTGAACAGGCGGTTGCGCACATTGGCCAGCCCAGGACCAGATACGTCGCACTCTTGCGCGTTAACGACGTAGACCATGCCGGCCTCGTTCCCCTTAGCGCGGTAGATGCCCGTAAAGGTGACCGACGGCGCCTCGGTTTTGAAGAACACGTCTGCTTCGGTATCGACGCCGGCAAGATGATTCTGGATGCCTTGCTCATACAAGGCTGCGCGAATCGGCCCCAGCCGCTCGCGGGCGGTGCGCGGGTCGGGGTGAATGACGATGATATCGTCGTAGCGCAACTCGTCCTCTTGAACGTTCTTCTTGATCTGCTCAACCAGCCAGGCGTTTTGCTCCGCTTCGCTGTTGAATATCTTGAAGATGACTATGTCATCGATCAGCGAATGATCCTCTAGGAATCTGGGGCTGGTCTCGTCCGTGCGCTCGAGCACCACGCGCTGGCCTTTCTCCAGGCGCCCTTCGCGCAGCCGGTAACCGATCTCTTCCCACAGAGCAGGATGGTCGAACATCTGCACCAGCCCGGTTTCGGAACCTTTGGGCGGCTCGCGGTAAATCCCGAACCCGAGCGCATGGGCCGTGACCAAGATCGGGCGAGAGTTCCGATAGCACTTTTGCAGAATCACGTCGCGGCACGGGTCTTCGCCGAGCGAGACGAGCGGGCGCCCCTGCGCATCTTTGCCGAAGATGTCTTCCGGGGGTGGCAGTGAGGCGCCGGAGAGGTTCTGAAGCTCATCGTAGGCATAGACCAGCCGCTTTGGCGGCTTGAGGATGGCATAGCACAGGCGCAGGAAGCTCGGCGCGAAGTCCTGCGCTTCATCCACCAGGATCGCATCGTAGAGTTCGGGAGGATCAGAAGCCGCTTGTAGCGCTGCTGTGCATGCCCCGTCGAATGCGCAGTCGCTTCCCTGGAAGCGGATGCTGGCCGTGCGAAAGTCGTAGAACTCTTGCCCTGTGGCGCGACAGAACTCATAATAGATTCCATCGCGATCCTCGCCGCCAGGTGCGCCCCAGGCATTGACGACGCGCACCTTCGTCCAGTCGGGCTCCTCGCCGCTCTGCTCCAGGCAGAAAGCGGTGATGAAGCGCCGGAACTGCCCCTTCAGTGAACGAGTGTTAAATGTGACTGCGATGCGCCAATCTGGGTGCTGTGTGTGGAGATAGGCAGCCTTGAGCGCGAGCACGATCGTCTTTCCCGATCCGGCCAGGCCACGGATGCGCTGCACCCCGTCAACTGTTTCAATGACCGCCCGGCTCTGCCGCCGGTCGAGGGTGGCGATCGAGTCTTCGAGTCTCTTCAGGATTGCACCGCGCGAATCAGGGCGATGGGTATCTCGCTTCGAGAGTCCCTTTCTGATTGACGACAAGCTTTCGATCGCCGACAGCGTTCGCTGATAGAGTGCTTCGCTTGCGCCCTGCCACTGGAAGCCGCTGAGCACTGTGGCCAGGCTGTCCACGTTTGCGACTGGGTATTCGTTTTGGGTGATAGCCTGTGGATTGTTTATCGCCGGCGCAAACGTCACTGCCTGAATGGGCGGCAAGAGCTGCCGCCCCTTGACGAGTTCCTTGTGCATCCGGAGCTTGGCTTCAAGCTTATTCGCAAGGTCGTCTTGGCGCGCGGCGTAATCTCCCAGCTCGCTGCCCTCGACGAGATCGAATATCACCACGCCCTTCTCCGGGCTGACCAGCGTGGCGTCGATCGCGTATTTGCCTTCAGAGGTGGCGATCAACGGGTAACCGAAAAAACACTCCCCTGAGATGTCCTTGAGTTTAGACAGCGCCTCTCGCAGGAGCTGCGTAGCGACGGGCTTCGCGTTGTCCCCTCGGATAAAGTGCACGTTGCTCATGCGTGCTTCTGTTTGTTATTGTATCTCGCGTCCTGTGGCCGCCTCCACGTCAATCTGTCCCGTCACTGCGGCGCTGATGAGCGCGGCACGGCGCTCCCTGAGCAGCGCGATGCTGCGCTCAGTCGCCATGCGCAGGGCGTCGAGCTTGGCCGTCTCGCACGCGATGTGTTCGACGATCGCGCGCTGCTCGTCAAGTGGCGGTACTGGCAGGTAAACCTCGAAAAAGCTCTCAGGGTATAGACGCAATCTTGATGACCAGACCCCTTTCGAGTATCGCGTTACCTCCTGTGCGAAGACGGGAAGCCGCACGAGTGCGTCTACATACATAGGCAGCAAGCGTGGGCTGGGTCTGTAAACATTGTAGGCAGGGCTTACAATGCCACTGACCGGAGCAATACCCATCGCGCCCATCCAGGCCCAGAGCGTGTTTATCACCAGGTCACCAACTTCACAAATCTTATAGCCCTCGGTTGTTTCGGCTTCAAACATGGTAACTTCTTTCTCTGAGCGCGGTGTGACGCCGGTGAGATGCGAGACGGTTAAAAGTTCTTCATCCCCTGCTTCCGAGCGAATATCACGTTCGCGGAACAGCCATCGGGCATGCTCAGTCTCCCAGTGTGCCGGAATCTCCCCAAGCCAGGGGAGGCCGGAATCCTTCATTGGGGCGTGCGGGTCGAGGCCTTTGGTGACAGCGCGGGTGATCAGGGCGCGGCGCTTCTCAGCCAGCAGCGCCAGCAGCCGCTCCTTCGCCGCGATCAGCGCATCAATCCGCTCGGTCTCGCGGTCGAGATAATCAGCAATCGTACGCTGTAATTCAATAGGGGGCGCCTCGACAAACAGATTTCTAACGTCTTCGACCGAAACGGCGTCATAGGTGCTGCCAGTAGAGGCAAGGTTTAACTGCGTTCTAGCCTCGTGTAGCGCCCACCACGCAAAGCGTTGACTCCAACCTGCTTTGGGTCGAATAGCGCAGACCCCGCGCCCGATCCCATACTCGCGATCAGATATGTTGAGCTCGCCAACCGGCGCACGGACGGAAAGCAGAATGTCTCCAGTTTTAGCTGTTTTAGCTGATGAGCTACAATATACCTGTGGCAGTGGATTGACATTGCCAAAATCGGCTGTGCCTTGCAGAAACGGTAGACCGTCTTCTGGCACGCTTGAGTACTCGCTAGATGGAGGTGACTGCCCCATCTCAATATGCGCCAAGAATTTCAATCGCACTCTTCTGCCATGAGTAGGGTTGCTCACCCTGTCACCTCCCTCAGCAGCCGCACGATCTCCTCCTCCACCTGCTTTAGGTCGGCGTCGATCTCCGCGAGCGGGCGGGGTGGGGTGTATTTGTAGAAGTAGCGGTTGAAGTTGATCTCGTAGCCCACCTTGTCCTTGCTGCGGTCCATCCAGGCATCGGGGACGTGGGGGCGCACCTCGCGCGCGAAGTAGGCGTCAACGTCCTCCTTCAGCGGCACGTTCTCGAAGTCGCGCAGGTCGGGGTCGGGTTCGTAGCCGTGCGCGTCCCTGCGCACCGGCTCGGCTGTGGGGTCCTTCTCGGTGAAGACCTCGCGGAAGCGCTTGTGCGCGATCAGCTTCCAGCGCGACTTGCGGGCGGCCAGCAGGTCGCGGATGCAGGCTTGGACAGCGTTCCAGTCGCGCTGCGGCGCGCGGCCCAGCGCCGCGTCAATGGCCTGCACGTCGTCCAGCAGGTCCGGAAAGGCCTCCAGGAAGCGCGCCTTGGCCTCGGTGGTCATCCGATAGGTCAGGCGCAGCGGGCGCTCGACGGTCACGCGGGTGTAGCCGAAATCGGCGTTATCGAAGATCTTCGAGCGTTCGTTCTCCTCGCAGCGCCCATACAGGCGCACGATCTCCTCGATCTGCGCTGCGGAGAGATGCCGGCGCTTATCGCCCAGGCTGCGTTTGCTGTCCGGCGCGCCGCCCGGCGTCCACAGGTCGCGCGCGTCAATGAGCTGGATCTTGCCCCTGCGCCGCGCTTCCTTGCGGTTGGTGACGATCCAAATGTAGGTGCTGATGCCAGTGTTGTAGAACATCTGTTCCGGCAGGGCGATGATCGCCTCCGCCAGTCGTTCTCGATGATCCACTTGCGGATGTTGCTCTCGCCGGAGCCTGCACCGCCGGTGAAGAGCGGCGAGCCGGAGAAGACGATGGCCAGGCGCGAGCCGTGCTTGTGCTTCTCCGGCTGCACGGGTTCGAACTTGGCGATCATGTGCTGGAGGAAGAGCAATGCGCCGTCGTTGACGCGCGGCAGGCCGGCCCCGAAGCGGCCGGCAAAGCCCCGCTTCTCGTGCTCGCGCTCGATCTCCTTCTGCTGCTTCTTCCAGTCCACGCCAAAGGGCGGGTTGGTGAGGAAGTAGTCGAAGGTCTGGCCGGCGAACTGGTCTTCGGTCAACGTGTCGCCGAAGCGGATGTTGTCGCCTGTGCCGTTGTGGTCCACCTGCTTGATCAACATGTCGGAAGCGGCAGTGGCGAAGGCGCGTTTGTTGTAATCCTGGCCATACACGAAGAGCCTGGCCTGGGGATGGTGCTCGCGCAGGTAATTCTGCGCCTCGGCCAGCATGCCGCCGGTGCCGCAGGCCGGGTCGAGCAGCGTGCGCACGGTGCCAGGGGTGGCGAGCAGGGCATCGTCATTGATGAACAGGATGTGCACCATCAGCCGGATCACATCGCGGGGCGTAAAGTGGTCGCCGGCAGTCTCGTTGGCCAGCTCGTTGAAGCGGCGGATCAAGTTCTCGAAAATCAGCCCCATCTGCTCGTTCGGCACCCGGTCGGGGTGCAGGTCCACGTCGGCAAACTTGGAGACGACCAGATACAGGATGTTGGCCTCGCGCATCTTCTCGATCTCGGTCTCGAACTCGAAATACTCGAAGATGCGCCGCACGTTGGCCGAGAACCCCTTGATATAGCTGACCAGGTGCTGGGCGACGTGGTTCGGGTCGCCCTTGAGCTTTTGGAAGTCGAGCGGCGAGTGGTTGTGAAAGCGCTGGCCGGCGACCTTGTTGAGCCGGGCGTCCAGCGCCTCGCCCTGTAGTTTGCCCTTTAGGCGTTCATACTCGCCCAGCACCTGCGCCTTGGTCGGCGCCAGCACGCAGTCGAAGCGGCGCAGCACGGTCATCGGCAGCATCACCCGTTCGTACTGCGGTGGGCGATAGGGGCCGCGCAACAGATCGGCGATCTGCTAGATCAGGTTGGCAAAGTAGGCGTGGTCGGGCATTGCGCGTTTTTACGCTGTGTTTGCTTGTGTGATCGCACCCGACGCCTGGGCGCGCTGGCTGGATACCCGTGTTATACAAGCGCTCGCGCGAACGCGCTTGGCCGTTCCCCCGCCGGCCTACTCCGCGTCCTTAAAGATCTCGCCCAGCGCGTCCTCCCACACATCATCTAGCTTGTTGAAGGGCATCTCGACGAAGTCGGCGCTGAGCTTGGCCAGCCACTCCTTGATCGGCGCGTGGGGGAACTTGCGCGCCAGCTTGTCAATGATCTCGTGGAGCTGCGCGTCTATCTCCGCGCTCTTCTGCGCCAGCTCGGTCAGGTCTAGGCCCAGCTTGAACATGTGGTTCAGCCGCACCAGGATGTCGTACCAGGCCTTGTAGTCGTTCTCCACGCTGACCGGCTGGACGCCGTCGCGCTGCATGAACTGTGAGAAGTCATAGGCCGGCACGAGGGCATACATGGCGAAGTACTCCTGGCCCACCTGCTCGGCACGGTCTTCCAGGTATGAACCAATGCTCACGCCACCCTCGTAGTTCGAGAACGAGACGGCGTATTCGGCCAGCTCCTCCTTCATGTGCGGCATCGCGTAGGTGACCGATAGGGTGCGGTGCTTATCAAACGGCACCATCGCATACACGCCGCCCACCGCTGCGATGCGCTTCACGTTCAGCGCCTTGGCCAGGTCGAAGAACGCCTCGGCGTAGCGCTCGACGTTCATGTGCGGCTCGTCGCCCAGGAAGATCAGCAGCCCGCGCTGGTCACCACCCCAGTAGTACACGTCGTTCTGGTAGGTGGTTACCTCCTTGCGATAGCCTTCTTCGAACTTAAAGCGTGGCCGGAAGAGGAATTGCGAGACCGGCGTCTGGAAGAGATAGAAGCCATCTGAACGGATGGTCCCGATCTTCTGCGCCCCCAGTTTCTCCACCAGGTATTTAGGAAGGCCAGAAGATACGTTGCCAGCGTCGGCCCACTGCCGCCAGCCGGCGATCATGTATATCTCCTTCGCTTCCGGAACCTCGCTCAGTACAAACCGCTCATTCATGACTATGACTCTTCCATACAAAAGTTAAAACAATCTTTGCGCCGTGCTTGGCCTATGTTAGCGTGCTGAGCCGGTGGCATACATAGCTCTTCACGTTCACGCACAAGGGCGGGCCGCTCCAATCATGAATGCATCTATCTAGATGCGCCCATCTACAATCGCGCCATGCAAATCGCGATCCTCTCTGACATTCACGGCAATCCTATTGCCCTGGAAGCCGTGTTGCGCGATGTCGCCTCCGCTGGCGGCGCGGACGAATACTGGTTGCTGGGCGACTTCGCAGCGCTCGGCCCCGCGCCGGTCGCCGCCCTGGAGATGGTAAACAAGCTCCCAAAGATGCGGCTGGTGCGCGGCAATACCGATCGCTACTTGTGCGAATGGCAAAACCCGCTGGACGCGGCTGAGCAGATGGCGCGCGCGCCCGAGTCTGCCGCTGGGATTGCTGCCCGCTTGGCGATGCTGTGTTGGGCACAGGGCGCGCTGGCCGCCGCCGGCTGGCTGGACTGGCTGGCCG
>Ga0308401_1000349_pt1:2500-13484 | contig 13484 bp, 10 predicted proteins | sample HotsprSampleOSM1_FD_203472 | JGI IMG/M metagenome (GOLD analysis project Ga0308401, IMG submission 203472) | Hot spring phototrophic mat microbial communities from Octopus Spring, Yellowstone National Park, Wyoming, United States - 20060913_OS-M1 ...
AGAGCGGTCTGGGCTGCAGAGAACGCTTCTTCCAGATGACGCATCTGCAGGCGAACACGCGCCTCGGTGACCCAGGTATCTCCTTCAGCCTCCCGGTCTCCCACAGCCAGCGCTTTCTCCCGCGCCCGTTCGGTCAGTTCCAGAGCCATGGCGTACTGGCCGCGGTTCATCTCTAGATGGGCCATATCGTCCAGAATCCAGGATTCCAGTTGCGCATCACCTGCCTGGCGCGCAAGGCTCAGCCCTTCCCGAAGCGCAGCATCCGCCTGCCCCAGGCGTTTCTTCCCCAGGTACACTCCGCCGATGTGCTGACAGATATTCGCCACCTGTTCCGGCTCATCCAGTTGCTGGAACTCCTGGCGGGCCTCTTCCAGAAGTTGCAGCACCTCTGGCTTCTGCGCGCCATAGATGTCTTCCAGGGTAATGGCCAGCGTTTTCCGGAGGCTTGCCCTTAAGCGGATAATCTCTGGTTTCTCCTCCACGCCTGAAAGCATGGCCAGAGCCGCTGCCAGCATCTCCGCGGCGCGGTGATATTCATCGCAGTCGCGATACTCACTGCCCAGCAACCAGTACAGCAACGGCATCCAGCCGCTATTCGCTGAGGCCATCGCCAGGACAAAGGCTTTGCGATATTCCAGCAATGCCCGATAGTGATCGCCCTGCTGGTGAAAGCGCCTGCCGGAGTCAATCAGGGACTGAATATCCTGGCTTTCGTCCGGCATTGTACCATCCTCATTATGCTGAAGCGGCTTCCCGCAGGCCGGGGGTCTTTTCAAAGATGGCGTCTTTTGCCCTCTCCAGTTCGTCACTCAGGAGAGCAACAACCTTTCTGCCATCCGTGGCCTGCACCACCGTGTAAAAAAGCCTCAGGAAAGGCTGCACATCAAATGGAACGCGCGTATCATCATCCTGTCTCTGGATCAACACCACCGGTTTACCGGCTCCCATAGCGTAGCCCACCTCAATCAACACATTGGGATTGGCACCGGTAATATCGGCAACCAGAAAATGGCTGTTCCTGATCTTGGCCTGGATATTCTGCCAGACCACCAGGTCTTCGGGTTTTTCAACCACTGTTTCCAGCCTGACTCCCATTTCTTTCCTAAAAACCCTTTTGATTGCGTCTTCAATTTCGGCAAACTCGGGGCGGTAGGGCCGGGCGAAGCAGGCGGTACGGACGGCAGGGAGCACCGGAGCTGCTGGCGTCAGGCGTTGGTTTTCTTCTTGCAGGCGGCTTACCTCGGCCTGCAGCCTGTGGAGTTCCGCTTCCAGCGCCTGCATATGGGCCGGGTCTGCTGCCAGCGCCCGTTGGCGGAGTTCGCGCACTTCGTTGATCTTGCTGATCAGAGCGCGAATGGTGCGGTTGTTGCTGTCAAAGATACGCCGCGCGTTCTCAAGGGTCAGCGAGCGGGGTGCGCTCAGCATCAGGGCATTGTTGTAGATGGTGGTCAACACGTCAACTTCTTCCACATCCTCACGCCGGGGGTATTCCTGAGCCAGTTGCTGGATCACATCGTTATCTGCATTCAGATAGAGCACTCCGGCACCCGAGATTTTCTGTTTGCGTCCCTTCTCCAGTTCTTCCATCAGGGGCTTCAGCAATCCTTTCAGAGCCGGGCTGACATCCGGATCGTCCAGCAGTTGCCGTGCCTGCTGCTCGTAGGAAGGTTGTTCAGGAAAGATAAGTACAGCGGGAATGCTCTGCGGCTCATATCGGACCACGCGGGCTTCAATCCGACGGTCTGCATAGGCTTCCTCCAATTCTATCCATTTCGCCTCTTTCGGACGGAGTTCCTCAAAAATATACTCACCCCCCACATCCAGACGGCGCAGTTCCACATCTGGATGGCGTTCGGCGTATTTCTTCAGGAAAGGCTCTTCCGGGAAAAATTGGGCATCTATGACCCGCACGCCCCTGGCCTGGAACAGAAACGCGTGCTGGCCTACTCCACCCGGTGTGGCAAAGTAGTAGATGTAACGTTTGTCGTTCTCCTGCTGAGCCTCCTCTTTGCCACGGCGTATCAGGCGGGATTGCTCAAAGTAGCGAGGCAGATTCATATAGCCGACATCGGTATCAAACAGGACGATGTCTTTGATACGGTCAAACAACTCGTCGGAGACCAGCGCCCAGGCCTTGATGACCAGGTTATGGTTGGTGACAATCTCCCGGAACATACGCGGGTCATCTTCAGATTTCCTAGCCAGCCATTCCAGGATGTGCTGTCCTAAAGCCTGCTGGACGCGGATCAGGTTCTCGTCCCGGCGGACCGATTCCCGACTGGTGGTTTCCCGTAGATTGGGGCTTTCCACAATGCCTTTCACAAATTTGGCCCATTCGGGCAGGACGGTGCGGTCGTCTTTGCAGACAAACATTCGGCGCACATACACGATGGCATCGCCGTGTTCCCGCACAATGGCCAGCGGCTGTTTGGGGATGATCAGCACGCCCCCGACTTTGAAGCGCCCCTCATCTTCCACAATGCTGACTGGGATGATGTCCAGGATGCCCACATCCTGGAAGCGACGCCGGGCAAATTCCCGGTATTCAGCTTCCGGCACCGCCTCTCCCTCCCAGGCGCGATGCCAGGGAGCATTCATCGTATTGACCGGCGTGCGACTGTAGCCCAGGTAAATGGGGACGCTCAGCAGATCGGCGTACAGGCGGATCAGTTCCGTCAGTCTCTCTTCGTTGAGGAGACCGATGTGTCGGGGGTCCACCTTGATGGTTACCCGGGTGCCGGGCCGGTCTTTTGTGCCTGGTCCGGTCTGGTATTCCTGACCGCCCGCGCAGGCCCACCAGATCGGTTCAGCGCCTTCCTGATACGACAAAGTGTCAAACTCAATCCGGTCGGCAATCATAAAGGCGGAGAGGAGCCCCAGCCCAAAACGGCCGATCAATCTTTCTGCCAGGGGAATTTGCCCTTCTTCCTCCAGCCAGCGACGCACCTCATCGGTATGGCTGCGCCCGATGACGGTCAGAAATTCCTCCACTTCCTCAGCCGTCAACCCGGCGCCGTTGTCTTCCACAATCAGGGTGTGATCCCAGGCGTTGAAATCAATTTTGATTTCCGGCGGGGGCGCATTGGGATCCTTCGCCTGACGGACGATACAGGTATCGTTGGCGTTCTGGATCAATTCGCGGATGGCCACGCTGGGATCGGAGTACAGGCTCTCCCCCAGCATCTTGATAACGCCAGGCAGATTGATCCGCATCTGTCCCGTGGCAGTGACCTGTTGTGCACTCATTTCTTAAACCTCCTTATCAATCGTTTGAAGAAAGAAACTCTTTTTAGAGATGATGGTGGCTCTGCTGGTGCGGTCCCAGAGGGTGGCGGTTCGTTGCCACTTTCCTCTTCTTCACTTTCGGCAGGCTCTGCCGTCTTTTCCCTCTCCGGCTCCTCAAACGGCGACGGCGCGTAAGGAGCTGTTTTCCCCTCTGGGCGCAGCCGTTCCTCCTGTTCCAGAAGCAATTCAATCACGCGCATCTGGGCGCGAGCGACCGACTGGCTGAGTTCAGGGGTCAGTTCCACGCCGGCAGCCAGCAGGGCACTGCTGTAGATGGCCCGCAGCGCTGCGTTGAGGATTGTTTCATCGCCCTGATATTCTGCCAGCCGCTGGATGATGGGATTGTCCACATTGAAACAGAGACCGTAAGCATCGGACCGTTCCCGTCCGATGCGGGTCATAAAGTCAATCAGCGAGCGACTGCCATCTACAATCTGCTCAATCAGGCGTTCGGTGTCGTAATCAGCCTGACGGACGACCATGGCCGGCATTTCTGGCGGGTAGAAAGAGACGGCGCGAGCAACGATGCCCAAGTCTTCGTAGCGGGCTTCCAGCGCCCGCCAGCGGGGGGCTTCCGCAAAGGTCATCAACTCCACTACCCCGGAAGCCATCTGGCGCAACCCCACATTGTCCACCCGTTCGGCATACTTGCGTAGAAACTGCTCTTCCACCAGGTCCGCCTGAATCACCGGGACGCCCCTGGCACGAAAGATGGCGCTCTGTTGCTGGCCCAGTGGCTGCTCTCCGGGCACGTAGTAAATGGTCCTGATCCCGCCCAGCCGTTCCGGTACCCGTTCCAGATACCTGGGCAGGACCATCGGGCCTATATCCGTCTTGAAGGGAATCAGATCACGAACCTGATCAAAGAAAAAGTCATTGCGCACAGCTCCCCATTTTACCGGCCAGTCATGCTGGCGAATCACTTCCAGGAAGGTCGGCCGGTCGTCCTCTGCCAGCCGGCGCACAAACGATGTCACCGCTTTTTCCAGAAAGGACTGGAGCGCCCGGTAGGCGGCGTTATCCACAATGGCTGCCTCGCGGCTGGCCACCAGTTCAATGGTGGCGCAATCCAGCACACCGCTGACAAAACCGGCCCATTCAGGCAGCAGGTTCAGATCCTCTCCCACATACATCCGTTTCTGGAACAGGTCTATGGCGCGTAACCTGCGCCTCCATTCAGCACTGCGCGGAGGGATGAAAAGCACCCCCTGAACGGAAAGGTCTTCTGATTCGTGGGCAATGGGTTCCAGCGCCAGCGGCCTGACGCCGTAGCGATGCCGGATGTATTCGGCGTACTCCACCTCTGCGGCATCCCGGTGCCAAGGGTCCTGCATGCGGTTGACCGGCTGAGGAGAGTGGTTCAGGTAGATAGGGAAAGCGATAAAGTCGGCATAGCGGATGATGGTTTCTCGCAGCACCTCTTCTTCCAGCAGGTCATAATGGGCCGGTTTCAGGTGTAGGGTAACCCGCGTGCCCGGTTCGGACCGGTCTCCAGGCATGATCTGATACCGGCTTGTGCCCTCACAAATCCATCGCACCGGCAGGCCGCCCCCTACGGAAAATGTATCCACCACCACTTTGTCGGCGATGACAAAGGCGGAGAGAAACCCGATACCAAACTGGCCGATCAGCATTCTGGCTGCCGCCGGGTTGGATGTCTCCAGCCACTGACGCACCCGGCGCGTGCGTCCCCCTCCAATGCTGGCCAGATCCTGCACGACCTCATCTTTGCTCATCCCGGAGCCATTATCGTCAAAGATCAGAAGTCTTTCTTCGGGATGAGCGATGACCTGGATGGCAGGCTGGAAATCCTCCGCTTCCCGACGGCGCACACAGGAATCGCTGGCATTCTGGATCAGTTCGCGCACTGCCGCTTTGGGATTGGCATACAGATTCTGTCCCAGGACTATGATCAGGTTTTCAAAGTCCACCTGAAATACGCCAGACTCGCTCTCAGTCGGAATAGAAGGTGGCATTATTCTCCTCGCAAAAGTTCGTCGGCTCTCTGGAAATGATCTGCGTAATCTCTTTCCTGGCTCAACCGCCGGGCCTGTTGCAGGACTTCCCGCGCTTCCTGGGGGCGCTTCAGCGCCAGCAGCACCTGCCCCAGGCTGAGCAGGCATTTCACTTCTTCTTCCTTTAACTCCATCTCCTGGGCCATTTTCAGGGCCTGCCTGACGGGTCCTTCAGCTTTCCCTGGAAGGCCCATCTCTAACAAGAGCAGACCCTGCAGGTGCAGGGCTTCCTGCTCGTCACTTCTCCAGCCTCCGGAGCGAACGCCAGGCAACACTTTCTCTATTATACCCAGTGCTTCTTGCTTCCTGCCCAGTGATTGCAGGACCCGTGCCTCTGTGATTCTTCCCCGTTCTTTCCAGCCCTCACCGTATTCGCTGCCTGTTGCGGTTGCCTTCTCCGCACGTATCAGGGCAAGATCAGCTTGGCCCTGACCGAGAGATGCCATGGCCAGTCCCCTCCAGGCTTCAGCCTCCAGCCACCTGTACTCCTGCGGCCCGGTCTGTTTGACCTGAAATTGTTGGGCTTCCTTATCCTGCCATTTCGCCTGCTGCTCCCGCTCCTGCTCCTTGATTCGTTCAATGGCATTCAGGGACGCTTTGAGAAAGTTCTCTCCCTCAGAGTAATCTCCCAGCAGTACGTGGTACTGGCCCAGACGCATCAGGTGATACGCTTCCCAAAAGTCATCACCATGCTGGCGGGCAAATTCCAGCCCCTGTTCCAGCAAGGAACGAACCTCGTTCCAGCGGTTGCGCAGGTCACGGGTTGCTGTGGCTTCAGCCAGGCGGATCTGGGCAATCATCTCATATTTACTTTTCATATCTGAGCCTTCGTGCTCTGGTCATAAGTTCTGCGATAGAATGAGTGGCATCTGGCGATCCTGTCATCACCAGGGAAAGAGATAGCCAGTCCAGCGCCACAAGTTCTATATCCGCGCGTAACTCGCGACGAGCCTGCGCTACCGCATCCTGGAACCAGCCAATAGCCCTGGTCAAATCGCCATTGCGGTAGGCTCGCTGTCCCAATTCCAGAAATTCGGAACTGTCTATTCTTGTTTCCTGGTGACCAGGATTTCTAAAGAACTCCGAGACGAATGTTTCTCTGAGATCTGAGATGCTTTCGTGCTTGATGTCTTGAATGTGGAGCAGAGACTCCTCTACGGGTGGAACGGTGTAATCAAAAGGACTGTAAGAAACCTCCTGCAAGAATCGCTGCAACAATTCGCTTTCAGATTTTGGGTAGGTCGGCATTCTTACTGGACTTTCTTGTTGCCGTTGAAGGCGTCTGCATATCTCCAGCCACTCCTCCACCGTTTTACACTCAGGTGCATTAACGCTCTTCAGAATTTCCATTGCTTTTTCCAGGTAAACAATTGCCTCTTCTGCTTCGCCATAGAGCAGGAGCCAGCGCCCGTAGAGGGCCAGTGCAAGTCCTTCCCGGTGTCGATCACCAAGAGAAGAATAGGTCAGCGCTGCCAGGGTGAAGTAATCCCTTGCCTTTTGTGCTGAGTCGGGTTCGTGGAATGGCCTCTCTGCCTGCGCCAGGTCCCCATAAATCATACCCAGATTCAGCCAGAGCGCAGCCAGCAGATGGGTATCCGATACGCCGCCGATTCGGGCACGTTCCAGAGCATGTTCACAGACCTGGAGTGCTTCTTCTGATTGCCCGGCAATCCGCAATGCCAGCCCCAGATTCACTGAAACGGTTATGGCCTCCTGAATCAGAGCGCCTTCATTCAGAACATCCACGGCTTTCCGGAAATGGTCCGCAGCGGTTTTATGTGATTCCTGTTGAAATGCAACCAAGCCCAGGGTATTCCATACCCATCCTTCCAGGAGTGGATCAGCGAATGGTTCTGTTTTTCTCAATTGACTATATTTCTGAAGAATATCCTCCAGAGCGGCCTGTGGCGAGGCACCTTCGGCTATGCCCAAACGTTCGCACAGAGCAAGCAGGCGCGCCCGATAAAGGGCCACCCACAATTGTCTTCGCGGGCTCAAATCAGGCATGCGCTGTTCCAAAACGTTGAGCAACTCCTGGCAAACCAGCGCCTGACCAGCCTGCTCATAATGGGAAAACCAGCGTTCAAACTTTCTGAATCCCTCCTCCTCGTCCGCTGCGATCAGATGATAAAGGGACTGTCTCAGCAATGAGAAGAGAACAGGGGCGGGAGATTGTTTATGGAATTCTGCTTTGAGACGGGCCTCAAAATATTCATGTAATGCGCGATTCAGTTGCTGAAATTCTTTTTTATGTTCTCCGACCCGCCAGTATTCCAGAAGCCTTTCTCGTGTCCCGGCTTCAAACACATATCTGTCCAGTCCTGTGCGCCGGATAAAAGGGAAATATCCCTGGCTCACCGCTTCTTCAAAGCGATACCATAACTGTCTGGCATCGGCGGGTTCCTTATCAGCCAGCAGGCACAGGACAATTTCCCCGTTGAAGTACTCAGGGATTGCCCAGCGATGTAAAGTTTCCTTAACGCTTTCAGAAATCATTGGGAAAGCATCCATTCCGGTATTAAAACTCCGTAGTTGCCCGGTTCCAATTCCGGCCTACAGTAGGATGGGTGCTTGTTTCTGATTTGTTTTATGGTATATGCTATTCTTGCAGGATGTCCTTCTGTGCCACTCCAGATGGATGTTGTTAGCAGATTCACGGTTGCCTCCTCTATAAGGACGATTCGCAGGAAATCTCTGACAACATCGGATGTAAATTTATGGATCTCCCGAGGACTAAATGCCGGGTAATTGGCCACACTGTCTAAAGGCACGATCGGCTTTTTGTCCCCAAAGACCAGCCAGAGGTTTTGCCCCTCCCCTTTTCCGACCTTTTCTAGAATTGAGCATAACCAATCCAGTGTGTTTGTTTTTTGCAGATGAGCCCATGGACCATCAAACAGCCAGACAACATGAACAGGGCTCCTGGCCAGATCTTTCAGAAAGGCGCTGGTTATTTTTGTGCGGACCCGTGGATAGTTTAAATATTCTAAAAGCTGGGGTGGTGATTGAAGTGGTAAGTCAATCGCAGTGACCGGGATGAGTGATAAATGACCGAAAGGCTGTCTTGCAAAAGCCTCGGCTGTGTGCCTTATGGTATCACTGGAAAGAATTGCAGATGTTTTCTCGGAGAGATATGTAGCGAAATGCTGTTCTCCAATCGCTTTAACCGTTCTGTCCAATATGTCTATGTAGTAATAAAAGCTTTCAAAAGCATTCTCTTCGGAACGAAATAGAAGACGGCGAAACTTAGCTAAATCTTGCGTATTTCCTTTTTCGCCCACCAGACGTATGAGTTGGTCCCATTCGGCATAAGCAAGAAATCGGAGCAAGTATGAAATTCCCATGCGAGATTCGTTCTCGTGATAAAAAAATACCAGGCCACGCTGGACAGAGCCTGATCTGAGCATGTTCAGAAAGAGACTGATTTCCTCACGGCGATTGACGAATATCTCAGCCTCCATTATCGTTAGCATTCCCATTCCAATTTCATGTTGCCTGAGTACCTGACCTATTTCCTCATCACTATTGCAGTCAGAGCATGAATCAAACCAGGAAATAACTCTGCCTATTTCCTGGCCGGTTGCATAGGGATAAGGTGCAGAGTTTTGCTCCCAGTTTCTTAAGATTCCATTAATTACCTGTGTTAAGCCATGGAGATAACCGTTACGAAAATCGGCATGATTGACTCTGGATAGATTTTCAGGAATATCACAATCACTGACAGGTGCAGGTATCACTACGGGTCTTTTATTTGCCCCATGGAATCCTAAAGCCATGTGGATTTCTCGTTTAACCCACTCGCTCGATGCAGAATCAGGTGAGAGCAGCACAATAAAATAATCGCTGGCATTTATTGCCCGGGCTATTTCATCCGCAAATACGCTTCCTGACCACAGACTGTGCCTGTCGATCCATACCCTGCACCCCCAATCGCGAAGATGTCTGGCCAGACGAAAAGCGATTTCGCTGTCCTCGCGTGCATAGCTGATAAAAATCCTGGGGACCATGGTTCAGCTACTCCTGGGCCAGAAGTTCTTCCGCCTCCTCAAAATGATCCGCGTAATCCCGCTCCTGGCTCAACCGTCGGGCCTGCTGCAAAATTTCCCGCGCCTCTTCGTGGCGCTTCAACGCCAGCAGCACCTGCCCCAGGCTGAGCAGACATTCCACCTCTTTTTCCTTGAACTTCATCTCCCGCACCAGTTCCAGCGCCCGACGGGCGGCCGACTCTGCCTGATCCGGGTGACCCATCTCCCGCAGCAGTTCGCCGCGCAGGTATTCCGCCACCTGCTCGTTGCCTTTCCAACCCATCTGCCGCGCCTGGGACAGCACTTCCTCCACCAGCCGCAGCGCTTCAGCCAGTTCCCCACGCGCCCGCTCTGCCCGTGCCAGAGTGAGTTGGGCGCTGGCCACAAAATCGGGATTGCCATGCTGACGAGCCTCATCCACGGCCATTTCGGCATAACGGACGGCTTCGGCGTGATCGCCGCGCTGGCGCATCAGGCTCGACAGGCCTTCATTGACCTCACCGCGAAAGTAGTGCTCTTTCTCCATTCCAGGCTGGATAGCGTTGAGCGCTTCCTGCAGCCAGGCAAGCCCCTGCTCCTCTTCGCCCATCCAGACAGCGCAATTGCCAAGCGTTTTGAGATGATACACCTCCCACCAGTGATCTCCCAACTGCCGGGCGGTCTCCAGCCCTTCCAGCAGCAGCGGTTTCAGTTCGCGCCAGCGGCCGCGCAGGTCCAGGTCGCTCAGCGCTTCGGCCAGGCGCAGGGCAGCCTGCATCTCATACTTTTTATTCCCCAATTCGCGGGCGCGGGCCAGCAGGCGGGTGGCGGCTTCTATCATTTTTTCACCATCGGGGATGTTGCCCCAGGCAGTAGGGAGACAAGACAAGGCTACCAGTTCGTTGTCGGCATCGCCCCTCTCACGCGCCCGTGTGACCGCTTCCTGATAGAAAGCAATGGCCCGATGATACTCGCCCCGGTTGAAGCACTGGTTGCCCTGATTGATCAGGTCCTGGGGGTCGTCCATCTTTGCCTCCCTATGGTTTCCACATCTGCCAGGCAAGCGCCAGGATCAGGAACAGGCCGAAGAGGGCGTACAGCACAATGAACAGCGCCGGCAGACGGCTTTCCAGTTCGCTGAAGTTCAGCCGTCCGGCAGGCACTTTGCGCCCCTGCGCATCCCTTTTGAACAGTTCTTCGCGCTCTTTCAGATACATCTGGTGGCATCCCTGCATTTCGGGCAGGGCTTCCATCTCCATCAACTGCTTCATGCGAAAGCCCACCAGAGTCTTGTACTTGAAAATCAGTTGTCGCCACCAGATGCAGACCAGGATGCCGGCGATCACCAGGGGGATTGGGAGCGCAGTTACCAGTGCGCCGTAATACTGTGCGCCGCTGTCTTTCACCAGGAAGGCGATCGCTGTCAGCAGCAGCGTGTTCACAGCCACAAAAGTGCTGCTGACCGTCTGCCGTCGCTCTGAAAAGCGGGCGGTGTCTTCAATGAACAGTCTGTACTCCTCAAATTTGCTGAAGGTGCTCATTCTGCCTCCGTTTGCAAAGTTCAGACTGCCACCCTTCTTTCGTGCAAAACGAAAGGCCAAAAACCGAATTTATAGTATACTCGGCCGTATGGCCGAGAAACTCACCTTAACCCACGAGCGAGTTGATGACATCCCTCTG
>Ga0308401_1000379_pt1 | contig 13022 bp, 16 predicted proteins | sample HotsprSampleOSM1_FD_203472 | JGI IMG/M metagenome (GOLD analysis project Ga0308401, IMG submission 203472) | Hot spring phototrophic mat microbial communities from Octopus Spring, Yellowstone National Park, Wyoming, United States - 20060913_OS-M1 ...
CGCTCGTGATGAGCGCCGGGACAAAGGAGAACAAGAGATGAACGAGATTCAGATGAACGAGACCCTAAAGGACCTTATCGAACGTGGTGTGGCAATCCGCGAGAAGCGGATTGCCGAGGAGCAGGCGCGCTTACTTGCGATACAAGAGCTCAGAGAGCGTGAGTGGAAGGATAACGCGCGTGCAATTCTCGAGTTGCTTCCCCCTGCACTAGCCGAATTCGCGCATGTCGATGTATTCTCCGAGCATGCTTATGTGCGTATCTCAAGCCCGTTCCCTCGGGTGGGGAGCGTGAAAATCTATGCTCAGAGAGAGAAACGCGGTCAGTGGATTCTTTGCAGTTACGAGGCTACTAACCCCGATGGGTACTATCTCAAGCTTCCGACTCTCGAGGAAGCTGTAGCTTATGCCGCAGGAGTCTTGAAGATTTAGCCATGAGTGATCTATCTATTACCCCTAGCGTGTTAGAGCGCGTCCTGGTCGCCGGTGACCTGGCCGGCTTAAACGAGGCGCAGCGCATCGAGTACTACAAAGCAGTATGCGAGTCGCTAAAACTCAACCCTTTGACGCGCCCGTTCGAGTACTTGAGGCTCAACGGTCGGTTGGTGTTGTATGCCACCCGCGCCGCGGCTGATCAATTGCGAGCAATCCACGGAATCAGCATCTTGGACGCAAAGATTGAGCGTCGAGATGATCTGATTACCGTGACATTGCGCGGCAAAACGCGCGACGGTAGAGAGGATGTAGAGATCGGCGTTGTCTCGGCGGCCGGCCTGAGGGGCGATGCACTGGCCAACGCGGAAATGAAGGCGCTCACGAAGGCTAAGCGCAGGTTGACTCTCAGCCTGGCCGGGTTAGGCTGGCTAGATGAGACCGAGGCTGAGACCATCCCCGGCGCTCAGCGCGTTGCTGAGCAGCAGATCGCGCCAGCGCCAGAAGTCCAGGAGCTACGCCAGAAGTTGGCCGACGTAGCGAAGCAGCTGCCTGAAGATTCCCCCCTTCGTGCCCAGGCGCGCGAGGCATGGCGGTCGGGGGATGCCGATGCAATGAGAGAAGTTCTTAGTGCCATAGAAGGAGAGAAAGATGAACAGCCGGAAAGTTGAAATGCTTCGCACGATAAACGCGATCGAGTCCACGATTCGTCCTTCAGCAAATAGCATCTCAATGCTCATCTCTGCCCTCACAGCGATGAGCAGCGGGGAGACGATTCGGCGTGCGCTGGAGCGCCTTAGCAAGCGCGCGCCGGAGCGCGAGATCAGCAGTGCTACTGAGCTGGTTCGCGCGCTCTACGACATTGGTGAAGGCGTGAGTGCTCTCAAAATCAGTCGCCTAATTGCCGAGCTGAAGGAAGGCAAGACGGTGGATGCGACCTACGGCCTCTACGCTCTCGTCGATCTGCTGCCCCACGATGCCTATATGTCGTTCGGATTCGCCGTGGAGTCAGCGCAAATCCGCTGCGGCGAGCACCCGAATCCGCATGAGCTTCTCCGGGATATCGATTTCGACCGCGAGGGGTTTCGGTTTGGTCCGGCATGGGAGTTCTGGGGCGAGCGCTCACCGGAGGCGATCAAGACGGCACGTGCAGCGTTTGTCGCCCACTTACTCCATGCTGCCGGATTAGCTGACGAACCAGATTATCCCGAACCACTTGCGGATTAGTTCAATTGCTGCCGGTGGCGCTGAACGCGCCACCGGCAGCACATAAATGAGGCAGGGACAATGACAACGATACTGCTCAACTCCGCGATGATGCCCGACGAGGGCCTCTACATCCTTAGGCGCGTAAGCCGGGAGTTCTTCGGCGAGCTGGTCGCCGACGCCCACCGGCGCGGCGAATTGCACAGCTACATTGGCTATCCTGAGACCGCTCAACACATTGAGCGTATCTCCGGCGTGCCGATCCAGGTCAACCGGGCGGCCACGCAGTTGCCGGAGCAAGCGTTGCTGGCTGTTTGCAAGCTCAAGTACCGGGTCAGCGACCCGACCATCAAGGGCCAGTTTCGCCCCGGCAACGAAGATTATGAGTACTTCGTTGCCACTTACGACCGCAACAGTTCGCGCTGGAGAATCTACGAAGATGAGTCGTGAGCTTAGAACATTGCGTGCAGCCGTCAAAGCCGCCCGGCTAGCAGACCTGCCGGTAGCCAAAGCGCTGAAGGCTCTTGCCGATATGCCTGAGGCAAGAGCCTTCCAGCTCAAGCCAGATGTTCTCCGGCGAATGCTGATAGAAAGCCTGCCGGAGCAGTATGCCACCTTTCTGTTCGATCAGGCCGGTTACCGCGTCGAGATGTCACTCGCAGACCTTGCGTACTTCGCCAGATACGATGAGATATTAGCAGAGCTGGCAGTCTCGGTAATCCTGTATCTGGATAAGGAATGATCATGTTTGCGCCCTGGTACACCCCCCGCCCGTCCGACCGCCTTGTGGCGCGTCTGTTGACAGAGCGCAGTGATGACGGCGTGCGCGCCGTCATCATTACCGGCGCGCCAGGCGTCGGCAAAACGTCGTTCGCCCGTGCGCTTGCCGAAGGCATGGGTGGGCGGCTGGTCGAGTACTACGCCCACCACTGGACTTCGGATGAGGACATGTTCCTAGCGGTCGATCCGGCGCGCGTAGCCGCGATTGCCGGCGGCCACGACATGCCGCTGGCCAAGACGTACCGGCGCGGCGCGCTTCTGCGCGCTACGCTGTTGTCACGGCGAATGCCGGTCGTCCTGCTCCTTGACGAGTGGGATAAAGCTCCAGAGCATTGCGATGCTTTGCTTCTGGAGTTTCTCCAGAGCGGCATAGTTCACGGTCGCCACGGCGAGCGCTGGCGCGCAAACACGCGCAAACTTGCCGTGGTCATCACCAGCAATGGCTTGCGCGAATTGATTGAGCCGCTTCAGCGGCGGTGCTTTCGATATGAGATGCCGTACCTGCCGCCGGAAGTGGAGGCCGATGTTCTTCGCAAGGTCACTGGCGCGCCCGTCGGCGCGATCAGGCTGGTCGTCAAAGCCATGAACCTGATCCGCACTGGCGGTCGCTCGTCGCCTTCATTGCAGGAGGGAATGATGCTCCTGCGGGGAATGGCGCTGGCGAACGGCGTGGACGACGTGCGCTTGTTAGTTCGCGGGTATCTGATTAAGGATACCCAAGACGAGAGCGCACTAAAGTCGCTGGGTAACCTTGCAGTATTGCTCTGGGGAGAGTGGAAGCGCAATGGCTCCAAAAAAGTATCGCTTGCTTAACAAAACAGACGTCTTGCTAAATGAGAGACGATGGCCTGCGGTCTTGCAGATGATGGCGGGACGTACGGTCTTGGTCGTAGATGTAGAAGGCCAACCGTTAAAGTTTGTACTATCTATCGGCGGCGGTGTATGGGCCGAAGCTGAGTTCACGCCAGCGATTCAGCGCTATCTGTCGCGCATCCCTCTCGCTTCTGCTGATGACGACGAGTCGTCGGCAGAGGCGAGCGCTGATGCGCTCGCGTCGAAAGATTCCTCACGTTCTCTAGCACACGATGCTAGTGAGAACGCGGATTCTTCGACTGCTGGGGACGGCGAACCCCAAGCAGAATCTTGCGATTCTGCTGGCAGTTCTCATGAGTCAACCCCTGATATTCAGGGCGAGGATTCGTCCTCGAACGGCCAAGGCCGGGACTCTGAGAACGCCGAAAAACGTCCGGGTAGCGCCTCGTTGTCGGGCGACGACGATGGCGAGGAAAGCGTGCCGGATGGCCAAGCGGAGCGCAATGCCTCTGCCGCGGCGTCGCACGCGGCAGAGGAAGCCACCAGCGGGGCGCTGGACAGCATCGCTGTCCAGCAACGGTGCGAATCCGTTCAGTCCGCTGGCGACGGTGCGCCGGCGTCGGAAAACATCCGGCGCACTTTCGTTTCAAGATCCGCGCTTTCGCGTTGCCCTAAGTCTTCGCACGGCGGCGTGTTTGCGCGGTTTGCCGACGTTGAGCTTGACCGCGCGATGATCGCGCGCGCGCGCCGCGCATTTCGGCGCATGCTCCTGGGCGGCGAGACGAGGCCAGGCCCGCGCTGGAACGCGCGCGCTATTGCGACCAAGACCGCAGGTTATCTGCGGTCGTGGACAGTGGATGACCGCCGACGCGAATCAGGCCGTCCGGCCTTGCTCATCCTGCCCGACGTGTCGGGCAGCATGGGGAGACTTTCTCGCAATGTCATCGCCTTCGCGCTCGCGTGCTACGGCACGCTCGCAGAAGGCGACATTGTGTGTGTGTCGCACTCGAATGGCGAGCCGGTCGAGTACATGCCTGACAGACTATCGGGCATGGACTACGAGGAGATTATCAGGCAGAGTAACGTGCGAGCCATCGTGATTGCCGCTGACCACGATGGTGAGGAGACGTTCTTTAAGCTCGCTCATCTTGTGCCGCGGGTGTACTGGCTGAGTCCATTCGGATGCAACCAAATGGAGCGCCCGCGAATCCGCGACACGCGCAAGGTGCTGGCGTGCTGGCCGGATGACATTCGACAGCGAGTGATGTACGCCGACGGATGTGGCGATCCGGAGAGCTGCTTGACGGCTCTAGAGATGATGGTATAATTCTGGGTGCGTAACTGAGACGACCTGGTACTTGCACGAGCTAGAAGGAATATCACTAGGTCCACTCAGTCTGACGATGGGGTGGTATTCCCCGAAACGCTTATCCCGAACGAGGGTTCTAAGTAGAGAAGAAAGACTATCCCGCTTGAGGGTTTCTGAGAAGTCAAGTTCCACGCTTCTGTAAGCGTGGCCCCTTTGAAGTGAAGCCCACAACACCTTCGCTGTCGGCTTGAGACAGGTTTCCACGCTCACAGAAGCGCGGCCCCATTGAAAAGAAACGCGCCCGGTACTACTAGAGTACCGGGCGCGTTTTGTTTTGCTAGCAGCCTTGCTATCGTCTGCCCAGGTACACTAGGAAGATGTCCACTATATTCAGCGTAAAACTCCCTGTTCCAAGAGTATTCGCAATGCGAATCTGATAATTCGCGCCGCCCGGTGGAATGCCCACCAGCCTTACTCCGCCTGTTAAAAATGCAAATCCTGCGTGTAGATAGTACGGCTGAATGACAAGCGGCCACTCGTGAAACGGCGACGCTTGTCGCATCAGCACGTTTATGGCTCCAACTCCGGTCGCACTACATACAACATTGACCGTGTAGCCGATGACGCCAGACTGCTTAATTCGCAATGCTTGATCCGAAGAAACGTACTCAAAGATGTTGCCTCTAACTTCATACACCGTTGTCACGGGTATCGTGACATCGCTGTTTGCTGGAACGTTGGCCGATCCCACCCACTGCACCCGCGCTGTAGCAGGCGCGAAACTATCTCCGCGCTCCAAAAGGTCTATGCGCTCATTCATATCTGCACCACCCCCACTTCTGCACTTGAGACCTGCCCACCGGTCACCGTGTAGCGCTCGCTCACCACGTGCGCGATGCCAGCGCATCTCTGGTTGTCCCCCGCGACGAGAAATACCTGATCTCCGAGTCTCGGCATCTCCTGCGAGTAAGCCTGCCCAGTACCGGCCTCAACCGGTCGCCAACGCATGAGCGCAGCTTGCGCTGCCGCCGACGTGCCGGTTGCCCGTCCGTCAAGCCGACCTTCCCAGTACGTCCAGCCGTTGAACAAACCGCGCGCTGCTCGCGCCCTGGTTACGTCCCTGTCTTGTCCGTGCCCGTATCCCAGCGCCACTCCTGCGGCCGGCTGGCTTCTGTCATACACCCACGCCTCGTACTTAACAGTGCCACTCCATCGCGGACGGAATAGACCGTGGCGTGGTAAACCGTGAGCGAAGACCAGAGCGATTGACGGTTCTACACCGTAGTTGCCTGCAGCATCTTTCACTGCGCACCATCGCCCGCACTCAAACCACCATACCAACGGAAAGCCCTGCGCATGAGCCAGCCTCGTGATTTCCTGCGCGGCTTCGAGCCTCGAAGCCCACGCAAACGACGTGTTGACATCCACGCTTGGCGGCACGTTGTCCGGCGTGATGATCCAGTAGTCACGGAAGCTGCTCGCAAACGAATGCACTGGCACGTACTCTATCGGCCTGAGCGAGCGCAAGACTCCCGCAGCCGCATCGCCACTCCACTGCGCATCGCTTGTGCCTGCGTACCTCTCAGGGTAGTAGTCGCGCAGGTAGCGAAGGAACGTCTCGCCGCGCAAGACGTAATAGATGTTGCGCCGCTCAATCGCAGTGACGAAGTAGTACTCTCTACGGTCAGGCAGCATCACCATCAGCACGTCGCCGTACGCGCTCAGGCCGTAGCTTGGTGGACCTACTCTTATCTCCAGCTCGCACTCCGCCACTTCCATCGCTCGCCGCTCGAACGAGCCGCTGAGCGCTATCGCGCCAGTGCGCGTTCCGGGTTGTCTTAGCGAAGTTAATGCTAATGTCACTTCAGCGCCAATCATGCTTGTACCTGTTGAGCGTGATGTTGTTCGACGCCACACTTCCACCCACGGCAAACCAGTAAGCAAATGCCTGCTCATTTGCCGTCCCGCGGAACATGCGCTCATAGTTCGTGCCTGGTAGTGGCGTGACTGTTCCCCCGCTGTGATACTTCGGCTCGTAGTTTGCCGCTTGAGTCTGCGGATCAATCACTTCGCCGAGAATCTCCGTGTCCACCTTGCTGTAGCAGCTGAACACAGGGACGGCAATGCCGTCCAACCGCGGCACAATCTCTGCCGTCGCACCAGTGTTTGAGATTACGCCAACGTTAACACCTAACGGCGTCCACACACTAGTTGTCGAAACGTAGCCAACACACATCAGATTGCCCACTCGTTGTACTGCAGCGCTGTTGTTATTCGCCGTGAACAGCGGCATCACCGTTCCGTCGTCTCCAAGCCTAAACGCCTTTCGCGGCTCGCTGGTAGTGAACGCGAAGCGCTCCACAGCGCAACCGTCCTGCACGCTGCCGACGTTCACAGTCGGGTAGGCATATGGAACGATGCCGCCCAGATTTCTTAAGCGGCACAGTGTGTTGAATGTTCGCCCAGCGTGAATCGAGGAATCAGCACAGATGGTCACGTCGTCAATCGGCGACGACTGGTCAATCTCGAAAGGCCCCCACGATGACGCGCCCTCTGCGACAAAGTAGGGTGCTACCTGACCGCTCCACACTACAACCCAGCTTTGCGACGGCGACGGCGCGCGGTGCGCGATTGCGACGCCGATGTTGTCTTTAATCAGCACGTCGCGGATTCTGCCGCCGCCTGGAAAGATGATGCTGTTCGAGAATGGCGAGAATGTGTTGATGATGTTTCCGTTGACATCGGTAGTGACGTATCCTGCTAGTCCGCCTGTGGTCTGGTACTGGCTGAACTCACCTACTGATGCGTACGATGTTCCAATTCTCCTGATGCGAAACGGCGTGCCGTTGAACGCGCCTAGAACCGCCGGGGCAGAAGAAGGATACGTGAACCGCACCAACTGATTCACGCCCTGTGCAACAGCGAGGATGCTTCCATCGTGCGCAACGCAGCCTCTTAGATTGGTTGAATTTGCAACCGACCCAACAAACGCAGCCGCGCCGCCTACAGCAGGCGCGCGCCATACCTGCGTAGTCGTGAAGATGATCCACTCGTTTGAGGCTTCTCGGTAGTCAATGTTGATGATTGCCTCCGAGATTCCAGTGATTGGCGTGAAGGTCATTGTGCTCAGGTTTATCACAAAGGCATTTCCAATCAGCGTGCTGTTGGACGACGGGAACACGCCGATGCCCTCTCGCCAGTAGACGCTTCTGCACGCGAAGCGTAACGTCAGTGTCGCGCGATACTGGTCGTCCTCGAACTGCGCGCTCATCTGTTCGAGCACGACCTCGATGCTGTTCCACGGACTAGCAGCTTGCGCCCTGACGCGCAGTTCAAGCGGTGTCCCTTTGCGCCAGCGCGTATGCGTCTCCAGCTCTCGTATGGCCGCGTGCAAATTCACCATGCTCGTCCCCTGCACGTCAAGCACGATGACGATGCGTCGCGCGCGTCCTTGTTGGCCTGCGATCAATGTGCGTCCACCAAGAGCTTCTCGTGTAAGCACTTCAACTTCATCCATCAGGTCGCCTTGGAAGTCTCGCAACACCCACGAGTATTGCCCTGGTGCGTTTCTGTAATGCAGCGTGGTCAGTGAGGATGTCCCTCGATATAGCTCTATCTCCATCCTAATCTCCTCATCAATTCAAAGTCGTTCATCACTCCCTGCGATGAAGCTGCGTTCACGTTGAGCACGTAGTTGTTTGTCGTGTTCTGCGTCATTGGCTGTTGCTGATGTCCACCTGCGCCGAACGGAAGGCGAATGCTGCTGATAGCGCTGCCCACTGCTTGCGCCACGTTAAGGCCAAGATTGCGCACGCTGAGAAGCGCGTTGTTCACTCTCTCGATGAACGACAAAACGCCGGTCAGGTTGACGCCAATCAGGTTACCGACCGTCTCCACAGCGCCCCGTATAGCAGTCGTTACTAGCTCGCGCAGGTTCTTCACGCTGTCGCCTAGGTAACGTACGAAGCCGTCCACGTCGCCGCGCAACAGCGCAGCAATGGCGCGGACAAAGGACGTGAGTGTTTGCATCGCTTCGCGGATCACAGCGCCGAAGGTGCGAGCAAATGTGAGTAGTGCATTGCCAATCTGAGATACTAGCGGCGCAAGCGCCCTTAGCAAGTTCTGAATGTGCGGCACAAGAGCTACCAACAGTTGGCCAATGGCAAGCAACACTTCCTCTGCCACTGGCTTCAAGTCAGCAATGGTTTTGCTGAGAATCGGGAAAGCCTGCGCAGCGAGTATTTTTACCTGGTCAAAGATGCCTCGCAGAATCGGCGCAACAGCTTCTCCGAGCATAGCCAACCCAGCTCGAATCGGTATGAACATCCGGCCTAGCTCTTCACCGGCCATGCGCGCCGCATCACGAAGAACCGAAAAGTCAATCTGGCCGATTGCCATCCTAACATCATCTATCGCTACACTTATCTCCTCAAAATCAATCGCCTGCATGATGGTGTTCACCACGCCAGCCAGCCCTTCAAAGAGCAGTCCAAGCGCAGAAGCTAGCGCGTTGATAATGGGCTCAAAGTAGAGCTCCTCTTTTATAGCTTCTATAAAGCGACCAATTTTTAACAGAACGCTGTTGATGCCTTCTCCTATCCTCTCAAAAAACTCAACAAAGTCGTCTTGCTCTAGAAGAGATATAAGCGCTTCCATGACCCTTGTTAAACCCGGAAGCAACTTCTCACCAAGGGATAAAGCGAGTGAATCGATGACGTTGTTGAGAGCTTCCTGCGCGCCCTTCAGCCCGCGCATGCGCGCTGCGGCAAGGTCTGCTGCCGCGTTCGATTTCGTAACTGCCTTGTACATCTCGTCGTAGGCATCCACGCCAGCCATAAGGATGATGTTCGCAGCGCGAATTGCGTCTGTGCCAAAAATCGTAGAGAGTGTGAAGTTGCGCTGGTCCTCGTTGAGTTTGGATAGAGCGCGAGAGAACTGATCAACAATGTCCCGCATCGGCAGCATCCTGCCTTTAGAGTCGGTCAGCTTGATGCCAAGCTCTGCCATCATTCCAGCAGCCTTGTCTGTCGGCGCAATCAAGCGCAGCAACATCGTCTTTAGGGATGTGCCGGCATCGCTACCCTGGATGCCAGCGTTTGCCATCATCGCAAGTGCTGTGATGGTTTCTTCAATGCTCCTATTACTCATCGCGGCAACTGCACTCGCCATCTTGAGCGAATCGGCCATGCTGGTCACGTCAGCCGCGCTCGCGTTTGCGGAAGCCGCCAATAAATCCGCTACCCGGACAGCCTGGTCGCCTTGGAGATTGAAAGCGTTAAGCGCGCCGGCCACAATCTCAGCTGCGCGCGCAGCTTCAAGCTGTCCGGCGGCAGCCAATTGCAATGTCCCCCTCGCTGCCGCCATGCTCTGCTCTACATTCAAGCCAGCCTTTGCTAGCGCGGTCATCGCCTTAGCAGCATCAAGTGCAGATGCAGCAGGGATGGTTGCATCTGCCCCCAGTTGCTTTGCGAGCTCCGAGACTTTGCGCATCTGCTCACCGGTTGCGCCACTCACTGCTTGTAGGAAGTTAAGCTCATTTTCGAGCTCTGCGGCTTTACCTACTGCCCCGCCAATCGCGCCAGAGAGCGCTTGTAGGCCGTTTTGAATTGCACCCGCGGCAAGAATCCCTGCGGCTGCGGAAAATGCGGTCTTGAGTGCATCGCCAAGGCCAAAGCTTTGCTTCTTGAGCCTGCCGATGTCGTCGGATACACCGGCCAGCGCACGCCGAAAGTCTCGTGCGTCGCCGGTAATCTCGATGCGAATCTCACCGTCCGCCATGCTTCCTCATCGCGCGCTTCATTCGACGCACCTTCTCGCGCTCGTATTCACAGGCAGCCTCTGCCCAGAAGAGCGAAAGTTCTCGCTCGAGCACCCACGGAGCTATGCCCCAGGTCTCGGCAAGGTGGAGCAGCAAGGTTACTCGGTCGCGCTCGTGGCCGGTAAAGGGGCTGGCTCTCCTGCGATGTGCTTGATTACATCCACCAGCTCGTTGAACGACAACTCGCGCGTGTCAACTCCGTAGTTCTCCAGCGCGCGCGCGATAGCCATCAGGTCGCCTTCAGCAATGACGCTCTGTAGGCGCGCGTACTCCATGAAGCTCCCCGGGGCGTTCCGGTCAATCCTTCGCACCTTCGTCAAGTCAATCATGGCAGCGTCCCAACACCGTTTATGGTTCGTATTTGCAGCCAGTTGTTCAGAGGCCCGGCTACGAGTGCGTTGAATGTCAGCTCAACGGTCATGTTGCCGTCGCGGTCACCGAACAACTCCGGGGACTCGGCAATCAGCCCGACAAAGTCGATTCGCAACTCGCGCATGTTGGCTGTCTCCACGAAGTTGGCGCGGATGTTGCGAGCGACTCTGTCCGTCAGCAGCGCATCCACCCAGGCTTTGGCAGTTGCGTTGAACTCTGCCGTCAAGGTCAGCTGTGCTTCCCAACGTCCCTCGCCCCAGTCGAGCGGCTGCGCGCCCTCGAACATCTTGAGGTGACGGTTGGTGTTGATGCTTAGCTCTGCTTCAATTACCGTACCGGGTACAGGCGTCGTGCCGTGCGCTGTTCCGGTGGGATCCACAAACCACGACGCATGACGCGAGAGTACAGGCGTCACAATGCGCGTTGGCAGTGAGCCGGTCAGGGCGGTCGCTTGCACGCTTCGACCGATGAACGACCAACTCTCGGTCACGCCGGCGTTCGCCTCGTAGCGCAGCGTCCACTCCCTAATGATTCCGCCGACCACTCGGTACTCTGCACCCGGCGCTCCGTACTCAATCGTGTAAATCTGAGGCGCAGCATAGTTAACAACCGGCGCGTTAAACGTACGCGCACCACCGCTCGGAGCGACAGGGCCGAATAGGCCGAATAAGCCATAGAGAATGTCCTCGTATGTGGTCTGAAGCTCTAGCTCCCCTTCGGCATGTCGCTGTGAGACGACGACCAGATCGCTTGCTGTGCGGCCTAACTCCTCAACAACCGCATCATTGTGGTTAATCGTCACGCTCCCGTCCTTCACACCTCGCAAGATGGACGTGGCAGCGACGGGAGTGTTGAAAGTTGACTGCTGACCTAATTGAACCCTACGCAGATGAGTCGCTGGCATCTTTCACCTTCTCCTTTTGAATCGCGTATAAGCTTCGGACAAACCGAATGTCGTAGGCGTGCACCCTTGCTAGCTCAACAAGATCGTCGTCAGTAAGCGGAAGGGAAGGCAGGCCGGGATAATACACACCATGCCACTTCTCCGCAACCGGCGCGTAGGAGACCTTGACGGTCTCCTCTCCCGGCTTTTGCTCTTTGCTTCCAAACTTCTGCTTGTCGGTCATATCTTCTCCACCACCCTTGCCATGACGCTGATGCTCAGGTAGTCAGTCCCTGCCAGCGTGTAGATAGCTGGCTCGTCAGCGTCCACGCTGGCTACGTGGTCTACCTGCCCGCCCAGCGTGATGTCATCCGTCAGCGCCATCATTACCGCATCAGCCAGCGCATAGAGCGCTGATTGCTGGGCTTCTGTGATGCCTTGCGCGACCGGAGAATGCACAATGCGCACGCGAACCAGCGTCTCGATGCGCACCAGTTCATGCGCGTGCTGCCGGCGGTTCTCGCCGACCGGCGTCACCAGAGCCATAGGCAGCGTAGCTGTGGTGACGCTCATCGGCACTGTCGTGTAAGCCGCGACGATTCCCGGCACAGCAGCGACCACGGTATAAACGGCATTGACAGTGCTCAGCATGGCATCACCTCGAGCACAACGTATGGGTCAAGCATCTGCGCGATGTCGCGTGGAATGCGCGTGCTCAGTGTGTTCAACCCTTCCTGGCCCGTCACATCGAAGACTTGCGCATCCTTTGAGCGATACATCCAGCTTGCCAATCGCACACAGGTCTGCACAATATCGTCGGGTGGGGCTGCGCTGAACCCCCATTGACCCGTCACGTCTGCGGTGTATTTGATGCTCCAAGTAGGCGCATCGTGCTTTACACGCAGCACCCTGACCGGCGGATAGAAGGGGACGAAGTCCGCTGGCAGCAGCGTGTCTCCTTCATCGGTCACGACCTGTGTCAACGAGCGCAGGTCATCCGGCAGGAAGAACACGTCTCTGACGATGTGTTCCCGCAGAATTGTCTTGGTCTCTGTTGACGCAGTGAAGCGCCTGCCGGTGTAGCGGTCAATCGCTGCTGACGCGGCATCTATCAGCCGCGTCAGCAGCGCATCTTCGCTTGTCCCGGCGATTCCCAAGTACTGCTTAACCTGAGCGAGCGTTGCGTAAGACATTAGCTAACGATGGTCGTGCTAGCCAGCTTCGCAGGCGGGTTGTTGCGCGCCAGCGTGCCGATAAACACGACGGCAACCGTGGCATTCCCGTTTACCACCGCGCGAATCCAGCGATGGCCGTTTGGCAAGTCCTCGTCGCGGATGTTGATGACGGCCTCGCTGTTCGCAGGGATGCTGGTGACGGACTTGCCAGCCAAGTTGGTGAACGTGGCGTTGTC
>Ga0308401_1000381_pt1 | contig 12823 bp, 7 predicted proteins | sample HotsprSampleOSM1_FD_203472 | JGI IMG/M metagenome (GOLD analysis project Ga0308401, IMG submission 203472) | Hot spring phototrophic mat microbial communities from Octopus Spring, Yellowstone National Park, Wyoming, United States - 20060913_OS-M1 ...
AGCTGTTCCTCGCTGATCAACACGCGCTCCAATAGCGCTGCGTAACCCTGATGGTGAGCAACCGCATCCAACTGAGCGTGACTGATCATGCTGGGAATCGCGCATGGGATTGTAGCCCAGCGTCGCTGGGATGAGTGCGTTCACGAATAGAGGGGATTTTTTCGCTCCCAGCGCCCAGCATGTCATGCGAGCACTAACGAAGCACCTCAGCGCCTGCCCAGCCGAAGCGCGGGGGGGCACCAACGCTGCGCCTCATCATTGTGTCATGATGAGCGGCCGCGTCTGTCGAGACCGCGCAGCCTCTAATGAGGCCGCCGTACTTGGGGCAGTGCTCAGGATAACTATAGAGGAAGGAGGCGCCGGCCATGGCACAGGCAGGCGCCCCCTTTGCCGCCCTACGCCATCACCGGCACGTGCGGCTGCGATTTGCCGTTGGTCGCGTGCCCCAGCGCCAGCGCCTCGTATTGCTTCCAGCGCATGTGGATGGCCTCCTGCGCTGCGGCCATCAGCGCCTCGGCCTCCTCGGGGTGGCTCTGCTGGAGCATGCGATAGCGCGCTTCGTTGTAGGCATAGTCCTTGAAGGGAATCTTTGGCGCGCCGCTGTCCAGTTGGAGTGGGTTCTTGCCCTGGGCGCGCAGCCGCGGGTCATAGCGATACAGCGGCCAGTAGCCGGAGTCCACAGCCAGCTTCTGCTGGTTCAACCCCTTGGCCATGTCTATGCCGTGGGCGATGCAGTGGCTATAGGCGATGATCAGCGCCGGCCCGTCGTATGATTCGGCTTCTAGGAAAGCCTTGATCGTCTGCGCGTCATTGGCGCCCATCGCCACTTGGGCGACGTAGACGTTGCCGTAGGTCATCGCCATCATCCCCAGGTCCTTCTTGGCCGTGCGCTTGCCGGCAGCGGCGAACTTGGCCACCGCGCCCAGCGGCGTGGCCTTGGACGATTGCCCGCCAGTGTTTGAATACACCTCGGTATCCAGCACCAGCAGCTTGACGTTCTGGCCGCTGACCAACACGTGGTCTAGCCCACCATAGCCGATGTCATAGGCCCAGCCATCGCCGCCGACGATCCACACGCTCTTGCGCACGAGCATGTCGCTCACGGCGAGCAGGTTGGCCACTTGCGCCTTCTGCGCCTCGTCCGCGTCGCGGGCCGCGGCTTGCCATTCGATGAGCCGGCGGCGCAGCGCCTCCACCCGCTCGCGCTGGGCAAGGACGCCCTGCTCAGTAGATTGATCCGCATTCAGCAACGCATCGGCCAGCGCGTCGCCGATCACGTCGCGCAGCTTCTCAACCAGCTCCTTGGCCAGCGCCGTCTGTTTGTCCACGGCCAGCCGCAGGCCTAGGCCGAACTCGGCGTTGTCCTCGAAGAGCGAGTTGCTCCAAGCCGGCCCGCGGCCCGTCTGCGGGTCAAACGACCAGGGTGTGGTCGGCAGGTTGCCGCCGTAGATGCTGGAGCAGCCGGTGGCGTTGGCGACGTAGAGCCGGTCGCCAAACAGGCGGGTGAGCAGCGAGAGGTAAGGCGTCTCGCCACAGCCGGCGCAGGCCCCGCTGAACTCGAACAGCGGGCGAAGGAGCTGGACATTCTTGACGTTGTTGAAGTGCAGGCCGTTGACGCGCGGGTAATCGGGCAGGCGCTCGAAGAAGGCCCAGTTCTCCGCCTCGGATTCGCGCAGCGGCAATTGCGCTGCCATATTCAGCGCCTTCCGCCCGACCTGGCGCTTGTCCTTGGCCGGACAGGCCTCGACGCACAGCGTGCAGCCGGTGCAATCCTCTACCGAGACTTGTAGGACGTATTTGTAACCGGGCAGCTCTTTCCAACGTGCGTCTGCCGACTTGAACGTGGGCGGTGCATCAGCCAACAGCTCCGGCAGGACGACCTTGGCGCGGATGACGGCGTGCGGGCATACATAGACGCACTTGCCGCACTGGATGCAGATGTCTGGGTCCCAGACCGGCACCTCCAGCGCGATGTTGCGCTTCTCCCATTGCGTCGTGCCGCTAGGATAGGTGCCGTCCACCGGCAGCGCGCTGACCGGGATCAGGTCGCCCTGGCCGGCGATCATCCGGGCCGTCACCTCGCGCACAAAGGGCGGCGCGCTGGCCGGGACCACTGGCGGCATCGTGTGCTCGCTCCAGCGCACCGGCTCAGGGATCGGCAGCTCGTAGAGATGGTCAAGCGTGGCGTCCACGGCGGCGAAGTTGCGCTGCACTACGGCCTCGCCGCGCTTCCCGTAGGTCTTGCGGATGGCTTCTTTGATCTTGGCGATCGCCTCCGCGCGCGGCAGCACGCCGCTGATGGCGAAGAAGCACACTTGCATCACGGTGTTGATGCGGTTGCCCATGCCCGCCTCGCGCGCCACCCGATAAGCGTCGATCACCCAGACCTTCAGCCGCTTGGCGACGATCTGCTCCTGCACCTCGCGCGGCAGGTGATCCCAGGTCTGATCAGCAGGAAACGGACTGTTGAGGAGCAAGGTCGCGCCCGGCGCGGCGTTGGCCAGCACGTCATAGCGCTCCAGGAAGCCGAACTGGTGCACAGCGACGAAGTTCGCCTGCGAGATCAGGTAAGGGGCCTGAATCGGGCGCGGCCCGAAGCGCAAGTGCGAGATGGTGCGCGCGCCGGACTTCTTCGAGTCGTAGACGAAGTAGCCTTGCGCGTAGTTGTCAGTCTCCTCGCCGATGATCTTGATCGAGTTCTTGTTGGCGCCCACCGTGCCATCGGCACCCAGCCCCCAGAACACCGCGCGCACGGTATCGGCCGGCTCGATGTCAAAGGCCGGGTCGTAGTCCAGGCTGCTGAAAGTCACGTCGTCGCGGATGCCGATTGTGAAGTGGTTCTTGGGCGCTGGCTTGCGCAGCTCGTCGAAGATGGCCTTGGCCATCGCCGGCGTGAACTCTTTCGACGAAAGGCCATAGCGCCCGCCGACCACGCGCGGGCGTCGCTCACCCTCCCACGCCTCGTTCAGCGCGGTGACGACATCTTGATAGAGCGGCTCACCGGCGGCGCCGGGCTCCTTGGTCCGGTCGAGGACGGCGATGGCGCAGACAGCAGCCGGCAGGGCAGCGACGAAGTGGGCTGCCGAGAACGGGCGATATAGCCGCACCTTCACCACACCCACCTTCTCGCCCTGCGCCAGCAAGTGGCGCACGGTGGCCTCAACCGTCTCTGCGCCCGATCCCATCAGCACAATCACGCGCTCGGCGTCCGGCGCGCCCACGTAGTCAAAGAGGTGATACTGCCGGCCGGTCAGCGCGGCGAACTTATCCATCTGCTGCTGAACCACCGCTGGCGCAGCGAGGTAGAAGGGGTTGACCGCCTCGCGGGCCTGGAAGTACGTGTCAGGGTTGTGGGCTGTGCCGCGCACAAACGGATGGTCGGGCGAGAGCGCCCGCCGGCGATGGGCCTGCACCAGATCATCAGGGATCATGGCGCGGATATCGTCTTCGCTCAGCCGCTCTATCTTCATGATTTCGTGGCTGGTGCGAAAGCCGTCGAAGATGTGGAGGAAAGGCACGCGCGCGGCCAGCGTGCTGGCTTGGGCGATCAGGGCAAAGTCCATTACCTCTTGCACCGAGTTGGCGAACAGCATCGCCCAGCCCGTGGCGCGCGTCGCCATCACGTCGCTGTGGTCGCCGAAGATCGAGAGGCCATGGGTAGCGACGCTGCGCGCGGCGATGTGGAAGACCGTGCTGGTCAGCTCGCCGGCGATCTTGTACATGTTCGGGATCATCAGCAGCAGGCCCTGGCTGGAGGTGAAGGTGGTCGCCAGCGCGCCGCCTTGCAATGCGCCGTGGATCGCGCCGGCGGCGCCGCCCTCGGACTGCATCTCCTGAACAATCGGCACGCTGCCCCAGATGTTGCGTTCGCCCTCTGCTGACCACTGGTCGGCCAGCTCGCTCATCGGCGAGGACGGGGTGATCGGATAGATGGCGATCACTTCGTTGGTCTTGTAGGCCACGTAGGCTGCCGCCTCGTTGCCGTCAATTGTCACGCGGGCGCGGGAAGCGTAGACACTCATGGCTATAGTTGTAAGGCGTATCGCGGTCCATGCGCATCCGCCGGCGGATGGGTTGTAGGCTGGCCAAGTGGGCAGATCGCAAGGAAAGCGGCTATGCGCAGCAGGCGTCCCAAAAAGCGTCCCTCTCGTCAGCCGGCGTCGTCCTGCTTGCCCGCAGACGACAAGGACTCCTCGACGAGCAAGCCCCATAGCTCTTGGGCCGAGCGGAAGTGCCACTTGCGGCGACCGTCTGCCGAGCGCAGCGAAGGGTCTAAAGCCGCGATTGGCTGAGGCTCTGCGCGGGGTCGCTGAGGCAGGGCGTTTGGTGGCTTCGCGGGGGGTGTAGCAGCGCTACGTTGGGGCGTAGCAGCGCTGCGCCCATACAATAATGCGGTTGGGCGGGATTTTTGGGGGGGCGACGCACCGCGTCGCCCTTACCTCGTAGCGGTGTATAGGGCGAGGGATGTCACTCCCTCGCCCTTTTTGCTGTGCTTGTCCTGCTGGACGGTCAGCGCAGTCGTCCCGCTGGACCGCTACGTGCTCGAGGCCTGGCCGCCGCCCGACAGCGGCTGGCTGCCGCGCGCCATCAGCCTGACCGCGAGCGCTGCGACTGGGGAATGGATGATCACCCAGTCGGTGGCGCTGCCGCCCAGCCACGCCAGCGTCTTCATCCCGCTGGTTTATGGCGAGTAGGCGCGGCTCGCCGGCAGGCGAAAGCTCAGCCAGGTGCCCACGCCGGCGAGCGCTGCCACCAAGGCGAACATGCCGGCGTAGGCTGCCAGTGGCTGCCCGCTCGCCGAGAGCGCGTCCAGCCAAGCGCCGCCCAGCAAGGGCGAGAGGGCGACCACGCCACCCAGCGTGTTGATCACGCCGACGTACATGGCGCGGTGACGCTCCGGCGCGTTATCCAGCAAATAGCCCACCGGGCCAAGCACCAGCGAGTGCTCAATCGCCCCGCGCAGGGCGAAGATGATGACGAAGCCAGCGATCACCACCGCCGGCGACGCGCGCAAAACCGGCCCCAAGAGGGCAAAGGCCAGGGCCAACGCCGGCGCAGCAAACTGCATCGCGGCGGCCGAACGCACCACGCTCAGCGCCGTGAAGCGCTCGGCCAGCCAGCCAAAGGCCGCGATGCCCACGATGCCGCCGACGATCAGCGCGATGTTCACCACGCCGGTGATTGCATCGCCCAGCCCGAACTGCTCCTTGGCGAAGACCAGGTAGAACGAGGCCGCCATCAGCTCGATGCCGGTGAGCACCCGCACGACGAGCACGCGGCGAAAGATGCCGTCGCTGCGCAACGCCACCTTCAGGCTGGAGAGGAAGTCCACCTGCTGGGCGTGGGCATGCTCGGCCTCGGTCATCGGCAACTCGCGCAACAGGCTGATGATCGCCAAGGAGATCGCCATGGCGACCCACGCGCAGCCGAAGATGAAGGCGTAGTTCTGCGGGAAGGGCAAGCCATCGGGCTGGAGGACGCGCTCGACGATCAAGCCGGCGCCGATGCCCAGCACGCCGCCGACGACCTGGCCGATCGAGACCACCCGCGCGCGGACGCGCGACGAGAGCGCGCGGCTGAGCATGTCGAACCAGGCCACGCCGGCCACCGCATCGCACACGTTGAAGAGCGCCAGGCAGCCCACCAGCACCCAGACCGTCAACAGCGGAGCCTGTGCCTGCGTGATCAACAGCCAGAGCGCCATCAACAACAGCCCGTTGCGCCCGATCAAGCTGGGGATGATCAAATAGGGCTTCTGCCAGCGCTTGCCGCGCACCAGATGCGCTGCCACGAGCTGCGGCAGAAACCAGGTCACCGACCAGGTCATGCCCACCACCCCGATCAGCGTCTTGTCCTCGGTGAGCTGCGAGGCCAGCCCCACCAGCACAGTCGTCGGCGGGATGAAGTATGTGCCGACCATGAACGCGGCGATGTCGCCGACGAAGGCCAGGGCGTTGCGCGGTGCATCTAGAGGAACGGGCGCGGCGACTTTGGACTCGATGATCGCAGCCACAGCGTGGCATCATACGCGAACAAGATGATGCGCCCATATAATCCCGACGCGATGGGCAAGACCTTCGCCGAGAAGGCCCTGGCGCGCGCGGCCGGCAAAGCCGAGGTGAGCGCCGGCCAGATCGTGGATGCACGACCCGACCGCGTGTTGAGCCACGACAACACCGCGGCCATCTACCGCCTGTTCCGGCAACTGGGCGTTGAGAAGGTCAAGCATCCTGAGCGGCTGTGCATCACGCTCGATCACGCTGCCCCGGCCCCCACCACTCAGCACGCCCAAAATCACGCCGAGGTGCGCGCGTTCGTTCGCGCGCAGGGCGTGCGCCACTTCTTCGAGGTCGGGCGCGGCATCTGCCATCAAGTGCTGAGCGAAGAGGCGCTGGTGCTGCCGGGCATGACCATCCTCGGCGCCGATTCGCACACCACGCATTTCGGCTGGCTGGGCGCGTTCGGCGCCGGCGTCGGCCGCAGCGAGGTGGCCGCCCTCTGGGCCACCGGCGAGCTGTGGCTGCGCGTGCCGGAGAGCATGAAGGTCGTCCTGACGGGTCAACTGCCCCCTTGGGTCACGACCAAGGACTTATGCCTCAAGTTGATCGGCGACCTGGGTCAGGATGGCGGTCTGTATCGCTCGGTGGAGTTTCACGGCGACGCCATTCGGGCGCTCAGCCTGGATAGCCGCATGGTCATCCCCAACATGATGGCCGAGTTCGGGGCCAAGAACGCCTACCTGCCGCCCGACGAGGCCGTATTTGACTATCTGGAACGGCGTCTGCGCCGGCGCTGGCAGGCAGCCCAAGCTCAGGGCGACGCCGACGAGATGAGCACGCTGGATGCGCAATTGGAAACGCTGCGCAGCGCCGCGCTCTACCCCGACCCCGATGCGGACTACGTCCTGGAATGCCACTACGACCTGAGCACGCTCGAGCCGATGGTGGCCCAGCCGCATCGCGTGGACAACGTCGCACCGGTCAGCGCGGTGCGAGGCCGGCCCGTGCATCAAGCCTGGCTGGGCACGTGCACCAACGGCCGGCTGGAGGACATCGCGGCGGCCTGCGAGGTGCTGCGCGGGCGGCGCGTGGCGCGCACGACGCGCCTGCTTTGGACGCCCGCTTCGTCCGAGGTGTTACAGGAGGCGCTGCGGCTGGGCTACGCCGCGATCTTCCTGGAAGCCGGCGGGGTGATCGGCACACCGGGCTGTGGCCCGTGCATGGGCAATCACATGGGCGTGCCGGCCATCGGCGAAGTCACGATCAGCAGCGCCAACCGCAACTTTCGCGGGCGCATGGGCACCCGCGACGCTGAGATCTACCTGGCTTCGCCGGCGGTGGTGGCGGCCAGCGCAGTGGTCGGCGCGATCGCCGACCCGCGCGAGGTAGTACAAGGGTGAGCCAAGCGCTCTGCGCGAACTGAGCGAGTGAAGTTGCTCTCGCCGAGCGTCAGAAGATTATCCTAAACAGCGGCGCAAATTGGCTCGGATCAGCCTCCTTGTCGAGTTGGACCTTGAGCCCCATTTCAGTGAATGCATTGATGAGGTCCTCAGGGCCTGTGTTGTCATAGGCCTCGACAGCATATCTTCCTTCTTCCGCATTAGTGTGAATAGGGAAGTAGCCCAGTTCAGTGGCTTTGCTATCCATCGCACGTAATATAAATTCTCCTGGGTCTTCACCCCTATCATATTTCTCATAAAATTCATCGATCTTCTCTCTCAGATTGTCAATCCAAAGCACCATGACGGGGTAAATTGACCGATTCACCGATATGATCAAGCGGCCTATTCTCAGGACGAACCCGAATCGCTTCTTGAGCTTCTTGCTCATGTTAGCCCACATTATCTTATCTTTGCGACGAATCATCTGCCGGTCCGCGCAGCGCAGCCTCGGTGACCTCGCAGCAAGATGGATCAAGCGTGAGTCTGGTCATGATGACGGACTGAGGGTAAGGCGCTGATGACCTGCAGCGCTCCCCTGGTCATCCTGAGTGGCTGCGTTGGCCGGCCTGCGCGTCGAGCGCGCGTGTCGCTGCCGGTCACACCAAGCGCACGCGCCCCGAATCATGAATGCACCCCGTACATCCGAACTGGCGTTTTATAGAATAAAGAAAGGGACATGCATCCAACGCAACACCCATCACCACCTGACGAAGTGATCGCGCGCGCTGCCCAACTGCGCGCTGAGCTGAACGAGCACAACTATCGCTACCACGTGCTCAACGATCCCATCATCAGCGATGCTGAGTTCGACGCCTTATTCGAGGAACTGAAGCAGCTCGAAGCCCGCTATCCTGCGCTGCAAACCCCTGACTCGCCCACGCAGCGCGTCGGCGCACCGCCGGCTGAGGGCTTCGCCAAGGTCACTCATCCACAGCCTGTGCTCAGCCTGAGCAACGCATTTGACGCCGATGACGTGCGCGCCTGGCGCGAGCGCTTGATTCGCTACATCGAGCAGACCTTCCCTGCGCCGGCCGAGGCGCTCAGCCAACTGGATGACTACGTGGTTGAGCCGAAGATTGACGGCCTAACTGTCGTGCTCACCTACGAAGATGGCATCTTCATCCGCGGCGCGACGCGCGGCGATGGGCTGGTCGGCGAGGACATCACCGCGAACCTGCGCACTGTGCGCAGCCTGCCGCTGGCCTTGCGACGAGCCAACGGCGCTGCGATCCCCAAGCGGGTCAGCGTACGTGGCGAAGCGTTCATCACCACCGCGGACTTTCAGCGCCTGAACGAGGCCCAGCTCGCGGCCGGCGAGCGCCCCTTCGCCAATCCGCGCAACGCCGCTGCTGGCTCTCTGCGCCAGCTCGACTCGACGATCACAGCCAAGCGGCCGCTGCGCCTGCTCTGCTACGCGCTCGTGGACTACGAAGGCGCATCGCCACCGCCCGCCACTCAGTGGGAGACGCTCGACTATCTGCGTCAGCTCGGCTTTCCGGTGACCGATGTTGCGCGTCGCTTCAGCGACTTAGAGTCGGCGATCGCCTATTGCGCGAAATACGCTGAGGCGCGCGATGCATTACCGTTCGAGGCTGACGGTATGGTGATCAAGCTCAACCACTTGGCGCTGGTCCGCCAGTTGGGCTACGTGGGCAAGGACCCGCGCGGCGCGATCGCCTATAAGTTCCCGGCGCGCGAAGCCACCACCATCCTGAGGTCCGTCAGCATCAGCATTGGGCGCACCGGCAACATCGTCCCCAACGCCGTCCTGGATCCGGTGAACGTGGGAGGCGTCACGATCACCAGCGCTACGCTGCATAACTACGACGACATTGCGCGCAAGGACATCCGAATCGGCGACCGCGTGATCGTCCGGCGCGCCGGTGACGTGATCCCCTACGTCGCCGGTCCGGTGATCGCGGCGCGCACCGGCACAGAGCAACCGATCACGCCGCCGTCGCACTGCCCGTTCTGTGGGACGCCGCTGATCCGGCGCGCCGGCGAGGTCGCCCTCTACTGCCCCAACGACGATTGCTCAGGGCGGCTCGACCGCGCGATCAGCCACTTCGTGGGGAGCAATGCGATGGACATCGCCGGCCTGGGCGAGAAGATCGTCGCCCAGCTCATTGACGCTGGCCTGGTCAGCGACGTGGCCGATCTCTATGCGCTTAAGAAAGAGGACCTGCTGGGGTTGGAGCGGTTTGCCGAACGCAAAGCTCAGAAGTTGCTCGATGCGATCGCCGCCTCCAAGCAACAACCACTCGCCCGCTTGTTGGTGGGTCTGGGCATCCGTCACGTCGGCGAAGTCGCCGCGCGCGCGCTTGCCGAGCGCTTCGGCAGCCTGGATGCGCTGCTGGCCGCTGCTGCCGAGGGTCCGCAGGCTTTCCAGGAGATCGAAGGCGTCGGCCCGGTGATCGCGGAGAGCATTTGCGATTGGGCCAATCGTGAGAGCACCCGCCGCTTGGTGGAGAAGCTCAAGCGCGCCGGCGTTGACCCGCGCCAACAACCACGTACAACGACCGGCGGCGTCCTGGCCGGCCGCACCTTCGTGATCACCGGCACGCTCTCCCAGCCGCGCGAGGCGATCGCAGCCTGGATCGAAGCGCACGGCGGCAAGGTGACTGATAGCGTCAGCCGCCAGACCAGCTATTTAATCGTCGGGGATGCGCCCGGCTCCAGCAAATTGACCAAAGCGCAGCAGCTCGGCGTGCCGATCATCAGCGAAGCACAGCTTCGGCAGATGGTCGCAAGCAGCGCGTGATCTGACATGGTTCGCCTCTCGCATGCCCACATCCACGTCATCAACGGCGAAGAGCTGGGGGAGACGCCCCAAGCAGCCGTCCGGCAGTTGGCGCGCGAAGGCGGGATGCTGTTTATCTTCCTCGATCTGCCGAGCGCTTCGCCCTCCACCTGCGCCGATATCATCCGTGTGCTGAGCGATGGGTTCGCCCGCGCCCCGGGCGGCCTCACCTCTGCGCTGCGCCTCGCACTCAAGCTAGCCGGCGAGCGCGCCCGACAGCTCAGCCAGGGGTTGCCGCTCGGTCAGCGGCTGGAAGGCTCGCTGAGCTGCGCGCTGCTAACCGGCAACAGCTTGATCATCGCCCAAGCTGGACCGGCGATCGCCTACGCTCGCGCAGCCTCCGGCGCATTTGAGGTGATCGCAGATCTCAGGGCGTCACCGGTTGGCGCTCAGCCAGTGGTGGATGTGCGCTTCAGTCATTTTGCCCTGCAAGTTGGCGACGTGTTCGTGCTCACCGGCGCGCGCTCGACCCTGGACGTGGACAGCGGATTGATCAAAGCGTGCATGGCCAAGGGTGACGCGCGCATGGTGGCCGGCTACCTCAACGCCAACGTCAAGCGTGGGCAGATGATCGGGCTGGCGATCTCGGTGGACGGTGCACCAGCCACGTCCCCGCCATCAGTGGATGAAGCGCGGGCTGCTCAGCCGGTGGCTGCCGAGCAGGCGGCAGCCCAGCGACCCTCAGCCGGGGCCTCGTCGCGATCGACCCGCCCCGTTTACGCTGATCGGCCCGCCATCGCAGAAGCGCTTGGCCGTGCCGCGTCCAAGTTGCGCCGCGCGCTGGCTGCGTTCGGCGCGCGCCTGTTGCCTGAAGCGCCGTCCGCTGAGCCGGCGAGTCAGGCGCGAGCGATCACCTTTGTCCTCGCCGCGACTGCCGTGCTCATCCCCGTCGTCGTCGGCGTCATCACCGCTGCGCTCTACCTGCAACTCAGCGGCGAGGCCGAACGGCTGCGCCTGCGCAATCAGGCCGAAGCCCAGGTCGCAGCCGCCCAAGCCGCCGATAACCCAGCGCAAGCCAGGGAGGCCTGGGCGCGCGCGCTGGAGGCCATGAATCAGTATGAGGCCCGCCATCCAGACGACCGCGCGTATTTTGACGCTGCGCGCGCCGAAGCCCGCGCTCGCCTAGACGCGATCAACGGCGTGACCCGCGTCCAGCCCACGTTGCTGGCTGAGCTGGGCGGCAGCGCGCCCCGACGGGTGGCCGCTGCTGCGTTGGGGGCCTATGTGCTCAACCTGGCCGACAACACCGTGGACTACTACGTGACCAACGCTGAGCGCACCGCGGCCGCCGGCAGAAAGGTAAGCCTGCGCCTCGAAGACAATCAACCGACCAATACGCCGATCGCTGATGTGGTCTGGGCGACCACGATAGATAGGCGCTGGCGCACCGAGGGCGCCATCCTCTTCAGCACTGGTCGCATCTATGAATACAGCTCGGCCACCGGCCGCGCTACACCGTTGGCCTTGGCGGTCAGCGCGGATGCTGCGCCGGCACAGGTACAGGCCGGCGCGCTCTATAACAACACTGTCTATCTGCTCGACGCAACGGTCGGCCAGATCTGGCGCTACCGATTGGCCGGCGACCAGATGAGCGCGATCGCGCCCTACTTTCGCTCGCCTTATAACCCGCTTAGGGAAAGCCTGGACTTTGCCATTGATGGCGCAATTTACGTCCTGCTCAAAAACGGCGCTGTCTTGAAGTACTTTAACCGCCAGCCACAGCCGTTCATCCTCAATGGCTTGCCTGATGGCAGCCTCAGCCGGCCGGTTGCGATTACCCTAAGCGGCGACGACGCCACGCAGGGCAACGCTTTCATCCTCGACGCCGACGGCGCGATCGTCGTCCTGAGCAAGTCTGGCCAGTTTATCCGTCAGTATCGCGGCCAAGGCGATGAGTTCATCGGGGCCGAGGACCTCTCGCTCGACCGCATCGGCAACATCCTCTACGTCGTCACCCGTGAGCGCCTATACGCCTTTAGCCTTCCTAACTAAATCTTCGCTACTCCAGAGTTCGGCCCTTGCTGCGAACGCATTCAGTGAAGCCAGGGAGGAGGGCGCTTAGCATAGCCGGCGGTGAGCGCCTAGGAATCACCAGCGCTGTGCCTCGCGGGTGGTGATGGCAGCGCCATCGCCCACTCATGGCGAGGTCATCATTTGGCGTGGTGGAAACAGTAGCTTCCCACCCAGGAAGCTGCCCGACTCACTCACACCAGCGTAGCTGGGTATGCCAAGCGCATGTGCCCTAGATCATGAATGCCGGGAGTGCTCCAGTAGAAGCGATCTAGACTAGAGAGTATGCCTAGAAGACTAGCCTACCACCCAGGGGTGAAATGCCAGTTCTGCGGAAGCGAGGAGATGCGCAAGTGCGGACGAAACCTCAGTGGCACGCAGAAGTATCAGTGCAGAAAGTGCGGTCGCAAGACTACACCAAATTCAAAGTCGATAGCGCATAGCTCCCAGATACGCCAGAGCGCACTACGACTAGTTGCTGAAGGTATGAGCCAGCGCAAAGCTGCGCGCATCCTGCAGGTCAGCGGGCAGTCGGTCGGGCGTTGGGTGAAGAAGTATGTTGATTCACTGCC
>Ga0308401_1000389_pt1 | contig 12689 bp, 11 predicted proteins | sample HotsprSampleOSM1_FD_203472 | JGI IMG/M metagenome (GOLD analysis project Ga0308401, IMG submission 203472) | Hot spring phototrophic mat microbial communities from Octopus Spring, Yellowstone National Park, Wyoming, United States - 20060913_OS-M1 ...
ACTGAATGAGGCAACCCATGCGGGTGTTCATGTTCATCCTGATGACCGTACTCTCGGTAATGCTGGTACTGTTTGGCGTACAGAACCCGCAGCCGGTCGAGGTGCGATTCCTTACCTTCACCTCTGGACCGATTTCACTTTCGCTGGTCATGATCCTGGCGGTTATCGCCGGCGCCACGCTCGTCGGTCTCTTTACCGGGTACAGCGGCATCCGCCACTCGTTGCGCGAGCGACGCCTGAGCAGGTTGCAGGCGGACCTGGAGCGGCGGATTGCGCAACTCGAAAAGGAGAACGAGCAACTCCGCGCGCAGGCGCCGCCACGAAAGGAACCGGTTGAAGAAAAGCGCAATTACGGATAGATCAGATACAAAAGCTTTTGCTTGCTTTTCGTCTCAATTTCTGGTACCGTTATACATACCACCACAGTACAACATCTCTGGGTATGAATACAGGAGAAAGGAAATCCGATGAGCGCCGAAATCGGAACCGGACGCATAGCAACAACCCCCAGGCCCGACATTGGCTTGAGTGAAACGAGCGTTCAGGGCGTCACTGCCATTCTGAGCCGCCTGCTGGCAGATGAACACGTGCTCTACACCCGGCTGCGCAACTACCACTGGAATCTGGTCGGCATGGAGTTCGGTTCGCTGCACGCGCTGTTCCAGCAGCAGTATGAAGCGCTCGCCGATGAGATCGACGATATTGCCGAGCGGATTCGTATGCTGGGACCGGCAGCGCCCGGCACCATGACGGAGTTCCTCCAGCTGGCGACGCTTGCCGAGAAACCCGGCGATCTCCCCGATGCGCGCGGCATGATCGAGCAACTCGTCGCCGATCACGAGGCGATCATCCGCCACCTGCGCCAGGACCTGCGCGCCTGTGATGAGCAGTATGACGATATGGGGACGAGCGATTTCCTTACGACGCTCATGGAAAAGCACGAGAAGATGGCATGGCTGCTGCGCGCGCATATCGAGGAGCGCAGCCAGAGCTAGATCGCTCATATGTGACCGGTGAACGGGGATTGCGGTTCGGAGGGTACGTCTGCCCTCCGAACTAAGCCTTACCGGACGTTTCAAAAAAGGCGCTTTCTTAAACCGGGTCTTGCACGAGCGTCTGAGATGTAGTATAACTAAAACTAATAGATAACATGTCACGACAAGTGATACATATCTATTCTAGCTCGACAATACCAGCGCAGAGATCGGCAACCCGATAACGTCGTAGACCAGAAGTACGCCTTCAGAGTCACGATATCGACACGCAAAGATCGCAGTGTGCGACCAGATGCGCCGTTGTGTAATCAGTCGCTGCAACGTTGCTTCCATCGTTACGTAAAGTCAGACGCCTTGCCAGACATTGCGAAGTGTCATCGTTATGTAGACCTGTCTGATCCTGTTACGTCGTTGTCGTCCCGTCGACCTGCCCGTTCCTTCCAGATACCGCACGTCGTTGTCGTCCCGTCGACCTGCCCGTTCCTTCCAGATACCGCACGTCGTTGTCGTCCCGTCGACCTGCCCGTTCCTTCCAGATACCGCACGTCGTTGTCACGTAGACCTGCCTGTCCTTTGCTACAGCGAAGCGCAGAACAGTTGACCGCCGGGAATGCACACATTGGGCGCGCATAACGCCCGTGCACCGGGCACGCGCGCGGTTCAACAATGCCGCGCGTCGCTCTGACGTCATCCGTATTTGCGGTAACCATCCGGTGCGCTGATGCACCGGGGCGTTTCTCCCTATCCGGTTCCGGGAGGAAATGTTGAGAGAAATCTCAATAGGAGGATATATGAAAGACAAACGCATTCAATCAGCGGTTGAGGCGCTGGGATATCTGGCGCTCCACGAAGGAAAAGAACGTGTCCGACTTCCCAGGGCGTTCGCGGCTGCGCTGGCAATGGCCCGGGTGACCTTTTTCAGTTGCAATGGAACGGTGGAAGTCAGCCGCAGTGAGGCGGTGCAGCGGCTGGTGGCGCTGATCAATGAAACCGGCGACCATTCAGCGCCTCTGGAACGCTGGGAGTACCGCGTCCAGCGGAGTGGCATACCGGTGTGGACGATGCAGTATCCGATAGTGTTCGATCATCACCCGTATGTCGAAGTGGTGTTGCCGTTGCAACCATTCGACCGGGGACCCGCATGGGTCGAGCAGTACACCGGCGCCTTTGTCGAGACGCCTGAAGAGAACAGCGTGCGCTATGGCGCTCAGTGGTTCGTACCCGCAACGCCCCTCGATGCCATCTACCGGCGTTGTGTCATTCAGGCGCGCTGGCGGGGGAAGAACGAGGCATACGCCCGCGAACTCTATCTTCAGCATCTCGCCCGTCTTGTGGCGCTCCAGAGGGAATACCGGCATACGTGGGTGTTCTACGAGATGACCGTGACGATCCGTGACGATGCAATCACGTATGCCCGCGAGGACATCCTCGTTCCTTCGTTCTGGTCCTGGAGCGAGATCGAGCATATGATTGCCAGTGTGGTGCGAGATTACTGTCACATCCTCCCACAGCAGGTCGAGGGGCGGGAACTGTTCGATCCTCCGGCGTTGCAGCGGATACTCGCCGATCTTGCAGAGCGGACGTCGGCGCTGCTCGATGACGAAGAGACGGAGGCGGCGCTGCTTCCTCCCGATATCAAGGCGCCACACGACATTCATCTTGCCGGTGACCAGGGGCAGTGGCCGACAGACGACGACCGGTTCATGCCAGGAGAAGCAGAGATGAATTGATCAGGGGAGGTGTGTGATACGGAAGCCCGGCTGCCCATCATGAGAAATATGACGCAGACGATAACGCATCTTCCTGGGCGCCCTTCTGAGAGGAGGGTACCTGTGCACCCCTGGTAACACACGCGCCTGGGAGCGAGGGCGCCCCGTTCTCATCGCGTCTACGAGGGCAAGATGCTCTCGCTTCCAGGCCAGGAGAAATGCGAACGCTCATAGAGAAGGAATCCGGTCATCCTGTCGGTCATAAGGAACAACTCGCCCTGAGGCTAGCCAGAAAAGCCCTCTCCCGCACGCCTCTCATGCTCTGGTACGCGTCGCCGGGCGCAAACCCGACGCGCGTATCAGTTCCGGTGGTGTCCTCTGCGCGGCGACGCGATAAACTTGCGGTAGCCAATGCCGAAGGGCGCTTTCGGCTGGCGGCACAACGGACGACAGAGTTCCTCGACCACCGCATTCACCAGACTCATCAGCATCTGCACGTCCTGGCGACTCAACCAGAGACCGGCGGTGTGCACCCACAAGTGACACCCGCCCTCCGGGCTATGGGTCAGGCGATAGTAGCCACGCCGCAGCAGCGCAGGCTCTTCTTCCAGCAACCACAGATCGAGAAGCGACGCCAGGTGTGGCAGGTCAAAGATCGGCAGGCGAATGATCGCGTGATCCCACACCAGACGCAGGTCGCCGTCTGGCGCAACACCGATCAGTCGGCCATGAGCAATCTGGGTGATTGTTGTCAGTTCCATAGAAGACCTTTCTCGTGATAGCAGGAACAAAGATAACATGCTCCCCGCCGCCTGCGCAAGAGAAACATTATTCATCCAGGGTTACGATCTTCCGCCATTTTCCATTCTGACGGCAGACCGGGCGCTGGCGCCATCGACGCCGTCTCCAGGAACGGCGCGCGCCGGCGGGCATAGCACTGGTAGCGCTGCAGCCCCTCGGAGGACGGGTTGGTGATCGGACAGGTGATCGTGATGCAGCGCATTGCAATAGCCAGACCCTGGTTCAGGCGACTTCCGGGACGGTCTCGAACAACAGTTGCTGTATATTGGCATCCGGCGCCCGCCTGGACAAATACAGCATCTCAATGCCGACAACGCGGTCTTGATCGTCATAATCCACGATGATGCCGGGCGAGACTTCCTCTGAACGACTCGCAGGCGCCTCACTCAACGTCAGGTAAAGCGCGTCGGCTTGTCGGTCTACTTTTAACTTCATGGAATGGTTCTCCTCCTATCAAAGAATACCGTTACGACATGTGGCGGTGTTCTCCTGGTGTTACAATGACCCGTAACACGCGATGCCCAAATTCAGGGATCCGCGCGAGGCGGTGTTCCAGATCCGCGTCCACAGGGTCGGTCTCAGTCGCCTCTGGACAGGTCAATGCACGTTCCATCCAGGCGATCTGAATATGCCGCTTCTTGAGCGCATCGCGGGCATGTTCCGTCAAAACATAGTCCATCTTTTTCTCCCGCCGTGGCGCCCCGACCGGGATTGATCACAGACGACCGTGCATGTGATGGGGCTGACCCTGATGCTGAGAGCGATGACTCATAGAGCAGCACATTAAGCGCCTGCTCTCAGAGGCTTCGGCTTACCCCCATCTCCGGCATGATCAGGCGCTCTGGAAGCACTGCGCGCAGGGTATCGAGATAGTAGAGCGCTTCTTTATTTGGAAGGCGATAGTTCCAGCGCTGCATCAGGCGCTGGCGCTCCCGCGCAAACGTCTGGTCATCAAACCGCTCTTCAGCGACTGTGGCAAGTTCGTGCATCGAGCCAGCGCCGGCGGAGAACTTCTGCTTGGGGCGCTGCACAATCGACTCAGGCAGATCGCTGGCGAACGCCTCGCGGAGCAGCATTTTCGTCGGTTCGCCGGGCGCTGCCAGTTTCCATTCCGGCGGCAGACTGAGCGCCAGCGCGATCGACTCCACGTCCAGGAACGGCACGCGCCCTTCGACGCCGAACGCCATGAACATGCGATCGGCGCGTTGAAGGTTGGTGCGGTGCAGTTCGCGGATCGCTATTTCAAGCTCACGGTGAAGGTCTTCCGGCGTTGTCAGCGCGCGCATGTAGTCGTACCCGGCGTACAGTTCATCGGCGCCCTCGCCGGTGAGGATCACTTTTACTCGCTCGGAAGCCAGTCGCGCCAGGAAGTAGTTCGGCACGGCGCTACGCACCAGCGCCGGATCGGCCGATTCGAGATAGTAGATCACGTCAGGCAGCACGGCTTCCATTTCGGCGCGTGTATACACATACTCGTAATGACGTGTTCCCAGATACTGCGCCATTTGGCGTGCCGCTTCCAGATCCTCACTGCCCTCCATACCAACGGCGAACGTTTCGATATGATCAAGTTCTGCGCATGCCAGGAGCGCGACAATGCTACTATCGAGCCCGCCGCTGAGACTGACGCCCACCGGAACATCCGCCAGCAAACGCTTATGAACGGCTGAGCGCAGTACCGCGCGAATAGCGTTCTTCGCCTGTTCGACAGTCTCGAAGACGCCGTTTTGGGGCCAACCCTTGGCGAACTCGTAGTAGGCATGGCTGCCGAAGCGCGAGTGATACCATGTCCCTGGCGGAAACGTCGTCACCTGATCGGCTTGCAGCGCGAGCGCTTTGATTTCCGAAGCAAACAGTAACGTGTGGTCGCGTTGTGCCAGATAGAGCGGCTTGATGCCGATCGGGTCGCGCGCGAGAAAGAGATCGTCGCCATCGAGGATGGCAAACGCAAACATGCCTTCAAGCAGGTTGACAAAGCCGGGACCGAGTGTGCGGTACAGGCGCAACAGCACCTCGGTGTCGCTATCGGTCTTAAGTGTCTGATCACGGAGATAGCGATCACGCAAGATGCGGTAGTTGTAGATCTCGCCGTTGAAACAGATCAGCGCGCCATCGTGCTCCATCGGTTGCCGACCGCCTTGCAGATCGATGATTGCCAGGCGTGTATGCCCCAGAACGCCTGTATCGGTAGCTATCACGCCCTGTCCATCAGGTCCTCGGTGGGTTAGCCGGTCAAGCATCCGCTCGATGCGCACAGTGTCTGTGGTTCGATACGCGCCTGCAATACCGCACATTGTCTATCCTCCTTTTCTCATTGTTCGACTGCTACTCCAGTGTTCCCTCCTCGACGTAGCGGGTCAATTCACTCACGCTCAGATTGGCGATGCCCAGTCGATCCAGCGTGCGTCCACGACGCCAGTAGTCGGTGCGATGAATGATACATGCCAGACGAATAATGCTGTCGATGCCAGCGACGGCAACGCCGTAGCGTTGACCGAGCGCCGCAATCGGCACCAGGCTCATCGGCACATCCTCGAAAATGTAGCGGTGGTTGAGCGTCGGCGGGGCTTTGATACCGTAGTAGCCCGGCTGGTTCTGAATGGCTTCATAGAGTGAATCGCCCGTTGCATTGTACGCCAGCGCCAGCCACTCCTGCGCCGTGCGGGCGCGAATACCGAGCGCAGCAGCAACCGTTACCCGCTCCCGGTCGATCACTTCGAGCACGCGCGCAACCGAAGGTGTAACGCCATCGATGTAGAACTGAAAATCGCCACGGGTCGACTCGATGCGTCCAGCGTTCAACAACGTGAGTGCCGGGTGAAAAATGGCGCCCATGTTGTTCAGCCCGGTGCGCAATACATTGCCGCCGTCGATATACTGCGGGAATGCATCGTGGATCACACCAAGCACATCGCCGGTGCGATACGCAGGGAGCGCCGCCAGCGGCACTGCTTCCTTAATGCGGAAAATACGCGCCTGCGCCGGACCGTCCGAGCGACTGGCGTAGATGAACGTCTCCGCTTCGGCGATGGTCACATCCGCCCGGCAACGTTCATCACGCAGCACTTTAGCGACTTCGATAGCGCCGCAGGTGCGCCCGGGATGCAGAATAATAATCTGCCCATCGCGCAGATGCGGCGCCATTGCTCGCGCCACTTCGGCATGCGCCGATGAGGGAACGACCACCATTGCCACATCGCAATGATCAAGCGCCTCTTTCATGTCCGATGTCACCAGCGCAAGCTGGCCAAAACCGCGCGGCCCGGTTTCACCGGACTCCAGTTCAATGCCGCGACGCTGCCGGATAGCTTCGATGTGGGCGGGAGTGCGATTGTAAAGGGTCGTCTCGAAGCCCATCAGCGCCAGATGCGCTGCCATCGCCTTCCCGCCATTCCCGGCACCGATGACGGTGTAGCGGGTTGAGGGTGCCATACATGGTCCTCCTTTTATGTCAAGTCGTTACAAGCGTCGTATGATGATCCAGAATCTGCCGGATGCGTTGCTTTTCGTCGAGCGGACGACCCTGATCATCGACCGCCACGCACATGCCGTTGATGAAGCGAGTAACGACGCGACCGGGCGCAAAGGGGTTGTTGCGCAACTGGGGTGCATCGAGCAACCCGACGGCAACGGCTTTCGTCAGGGTGGCGGGATCAGCCAGCGGATCGGTGACGCCCGGCGGCGCAAGTTGCGCAATCGCATCGAGGAGCAGATGAGTCTCTTCGACCAGTTGCGCTGCCCGCGCTCGCACCGCCGGATCCGCCGTCATATCGGGTTGACCGCGCAGCGCATTTTCGATAGCGCGGCGCGCCATGTCGCATGCTTCGATCACGTCATCGGCGGTGGCAGCGTGGTGCGCTTCGGTATGACCCACGACGTGCACAATGTGCGGACGAAGCGCCATCTGGAGGTAGATGCTCGCCGAGAGGTGCGCGCGCGATGCCGCCGGATCGACCGGATAACTCAGCAACCCGGTGCGGGTCTGCTTCCAGATGCGGAAATCGGGTCCTGCCAGCGGCGCGGTGATCTCGATTACTGCCAGCATTTTTGCCAGGTCCATCGCGTCGGAAAGACCGGGTGGGCTGTTGAACATCAACTGTGCAATGTAATCGCGCACGCCAAAGGCGCGGGCGTTGTATGCCGAGAGGTAGGCGCTGGCGACGAAGACCGTATCAGGTGCGTCGCGCATGCCCCAGTGGTGCGGTTCGTTGAGTTCGACCGGGATGTCGCGCTCGCCGTACCAGCGCATGATCGTCTGATGCTCACGGATCGATCCCTCCAGATCCCACGGTCCGCGTCCATCCATCCGGTTGAACCAGAAGAGCGGGATGGCGCACCAGGCGATGTTGATCGTTTCGACATACAATTCCGCCAGGCGAACGAAGTCGTCGGTGCCGGAATACGTCCTCATCAGGGGGTAGTTCCCCCGCCGACTGGCGGCGTAGAGGGCGCGGTAATCGTCGGCGCTGCGCACCGGGACGCCGCCCGCTCCGGTGCGCGCCGGGTCCTGGCGTTCGGGGTGGAAGAAGTTCTCCTGGGCGTCCTGATCGGTACCAAGGGAAATCACATCCAGGCGCCGCGACTCGGCGATTTTTGCAATCCCCGCGATGGTCGCCTGCATGGTCGGCAACCCAAAATGGTGCCGCAGCAGAGGGTATGGCGACTTCCAGCGAATGCGGTCAACCGTGCGTTGCGGAAAATCCGCTTCGGTTGCCGTCGCCGGGTTTTGCCCCCTGAGATACGCCAGCACCTGATCGGCAGGTTCGCTTCCGTCGAACACCTGCTCGAAAAACCCGAGCGTTGCCGCTTTTTCCGCCAGCGGCGGCGTTCCGGCGAAGGCGAAGCGCACCCCGGCAGCGTGCAGATCATCGGCAGCCTCGGCGAAACGCCCCAGCAGATGCGCGCCGGTTTCCGGCGTTAATCGGTACGATACGCCAACCAGGTCGGCCCGTTCGCGCCGCGCCGCTTCGATAACCCGCTCGACCGGCGTCGCCGGACCGAGAAACACGGTGCGCCAGCCAGCTTCCTCTGCCAGGCGCAGGAAGTTCATCACGCCTGCTACATGGACACACTCGCCAAGCGCTGCTGCAACCACCGTTTTCTGTTTTTCTGCCATGTGTTTTCTGTCGCTTTCTACGTGCTCAAAAGCACATGCTTTTGATCCCGATAGAAATTCCTGCTTTGCGGGGCGGTCGAGGGCGTGATGCTCTCGCTCCCGTGATGGGTCGCATCGCTGCATGCGAGCGAGACGCCCGCGCACCCAGGCATGCCGATTCGTCGCATCGCCGCATGCGGGCGAGACGCCCGCGCACCGTGTCTCTCTCCTCCGATAAGCGGGTTGACTTCAAGTCGCATCGCTGCATGTGGGCGAGACGCCCGCGCACCGTGTCTCTCTCCTCCGATAAGCGGGTTGACTTCAAGTCGCATCGCTGCATGCGAGCGAGACGCCCGCACCGTGTCTCTCTCCTCCGATAAGCGGGTTGACTTCAAGTCGCATCGCTGCATGCGGGCGAGACGCCCGCGCACCCAGGCGTGCCGGGGACGCGCTGCAATGCCCCGCCGTCACTGAACCAAACCTGCCGCGCACCCAGGCGTGCTGCCGTTGGGGCACGGCATGCCGTGCCCCAACACAGTACTCCAGAACGACCAGAGATTGCTCCGGCAGACGTTCATCCTATCAATAGATTTGATAGTATTCGCACCCGATGCGCGATCCCGACGGTCAACTGCTCTGCGCTTCGCTGCTGCGGGCGTGCTGTCCCGGAGAGCGCGAACCCGCCACTCCCGCAGCGCGACCGGGCGCATGTGCGCTGCTTGCCTTGTGCCTGTTCGCGTTCTTTTCGGTCGTCTGAAAGCCCCGTCTCAGCGCTCGAAATGGAAGTCTTCCGATCGGTGCAACGGGAGGGATCGACTCAGGTTTCACAACGGAACGCCCCTCCGCCGAACCGGGCAGGCAGACGGGGACAGGTGACCGGCTGCGCCCTTTATGCCTGCTCACTGTATGCGCCTGTATTGTACCATCAATCATCGGAGATCGGCGTTCCCGTCTCTCATACACGGATGCGGATCGATCAGCCACGGAAGAGAAACCAGATGCCGCCGATCAGGATAAGGATGCCCAACCCACCGGACACCATCCCAAGAACCGGTGAGATCGACGCCGTTGTGCGCTGAAATGCAATATACCCGGCGCGCGTGCCGCCGAACATGAGTTCGGCCTCAATGGCGCGCCCTTCGACTCCATCAACGATTCGCCCGATCACCATTGCAGGACTGCCGGACTCAAAGCCGGCATACCGTTTCGTACCCTCACCGCTAAAACCGTTCCAGCTCGGATTGTCCGACTCCTGCCATTTTACCGGCGGTTCTTCCAGTCGATAGGCGTCGTTTGCCACCTGCACTGCGCCATCTTCGGTCGCAATAAGCAACGGCGGCGTCCAGCGCTCATCCTCTTTCCAGGTCGGGTGGTCTTTCGAGTCGAGTCCTCGATACTCTTCGCGGATATACGCCACGAAGTTGCGGAAGCGGGTCGGGTTGCGCGGATCGATGAAGCCTTCGACAATCATCTCTGTGCCGACACTGCCGCGCTCAATGTCGCCTGCTGTCATCACCGGCAGGCGCTCGGCGCGCTCCGCCGCTTCTCGCGCCGTGCGTGCGCCAACAATGCCGATGCTGATGCCGCCGATAATGAAGAGAATCCCGGCCAGAAGCAGAACAATGGCGTTACCACGCCCTGAACAACCTCGCATAGCAGAACCTCATCGCGTACTATTGCACTCCGACGGCAAGGGTCATCGCGGCGCGCACTGCCACGGCAATGGCGCGCTCGACGGCGACCGCTTTCTGTTCGAGAACGATCGCTTCACCGGCAGTACGCTGCGCAACGATGCCACAGACACATCCTGCGGCAAATCCGTAGACCAGTCCCATCTTGAAGAGCGTTCCGGCTTCCATTTCGTAGTTCAACACGTTCAGGCGGCGGTATTCATCGGTGATGCCGCGCAACCAGCGCAGCAGATGCGGGTTCGCCGATTCGGTGCGCTCCTGACCTTCGTAGAAGGTATCCACCGATGCCGTCACGCCGACATAGTGCTCGACCCCTGCGGCGCGCGCGGCTTCGACAAGTGCGACGGTCACGAACGGGTCGGCGGCGGCAGGGAACTCACGCGGCGCGATGTCGTCGGCTGCGCCCTGACGACACAGCGCTGCACTGGAAATAACGATGCTGCCGGGCGGAATATGCGCTTGAATCGAACCGCTGGTGCCAACACGAATGATGGTGCGGATGCCGACCTGCACCAGTTCGTTCACGACGATACTGAGCGAAGGCGCGCCCATGCCGCTCGTGGCGGAGAGCAGCGGTGCGCCATTGGGTAATATTCCAACATAACTGTGCAACCCGCGGTGTTCTGAAAGTGTGCGTGCGTTACTTAATGCTGTGTGTGCAATCAAACGAGCGCGCTCCGGGTCGCCGCTCAGCAGCGCGATGCGCGGCGGGTTGTCTCCCAGGTCGTGGCGACCAAAACCAATGTGGTACAGGCGATCATGGGCGGTCATAGACGCTCCTTCGAGGCGGCGATCAACGCCTCGCAGCATTGACAGGTACGATCCATCGGCGCTTCCGTTGCATCAGTGCGGAGAGCAAACGGTATACTGAGCATACCCGCCCTTTTGACAATGGTCAACCCTTATCGCTCTGTGGCAACTTCTCACCTCTGCTGCTACCGGCTGTCGTGTACGATGAACCCACCGCAGTGGTTCTGGTCGCACACGGAGGGCATACGATGGCTCAGGCTTCCCATCCTCTCAGCGCCGTCGACAGCGCCTGGTTGCATATGGACGATCCGACCAACCTGATGATGGTCACCGGCGTTGCGCTGCTCGATGGACCGATTGATGTCGAACGCTGCTACAAGACGTTTGAGTCGCGTTTGTTGTCTTTTGATCGCTTTCGCATGCGGGTGACGGATCACCGTGATGCGTTGAACGCTCCCCGATGGGAACCTGATCCTTACTTCTCGCTTCGCTCCCATATTCATCGGGTGGCGCTGCCATCGCCTGGTGATATGACCACCCTTCAGGAATTCCTCGGTGATCTGGCAAGTACGCCGCTCGACCGCACCAAACCACTCTGGCAGGTGCATCTGGTCGAGAATGTCCTCGGTGGCTCAGCGATTGTGATGCGCTTCCATCATTGCATCGGCGACGGCACTGCCATGAACACGGTGATGCACCGGTTGATGGATACCACGCCTGATGCGCCGATCGAGCGCCCGACGCCGCACTCCAATCATGACCACACACTCGGTCCGTTGCTGGAGCCGCTTGTCTCGACGATTGAAGGAACGATCAAACTGGCCGACGATCTGGTTCACGAAGGGATGGAGTTTCTCCGCCATCCCGAACATCTGCTCGATCTGCCGGCTCAGGCAGCCAGCGGGGCGCTGGCGCTGAGTCGCGTGTTGCTGCTGCCGCCCGAAACAAAAACACCGTTCAAGGGACCGCTCGGCGTGCAAAAGCGCGTCGCCTGGTCGGCGCCCGTACCACTGGATCAGGTGAAGCAGATCGGGAAGATTGCTGGCGCAAAAGTGAACGATGTGCTGCTGGCAGCCGTGGCAGGGGCGCTGCGCGCCTATCTGATCGGGCGCAATTTCAAGGTGGACGGACTGGAGATCCGCGCGGTGATCCCGGTCGATCTGCGTCCGCCGTCACGCGCTCATGATCTGGGGAATGAGTTCGGACTGGTCTTCCTGTCACTGCCGCTGGGCACGCCTGGTCCGGTCATGCGGCTCGCCGAGGTCAAGCAGCGGATGGAGGCGCTCAAACGCTCACCCGAAGCGTATGTCTTCTATGGTCTGCTCAACTTCTTCGGGCGCACGCCAGCGCAGGTTGAGGAGCAGGCGGTCAATCTCTTCGGCAGCAAGGCGACTGCCGTGATGACCAATGTGCGCGGTCCGACGGAGCAACTGTATCTGGCCGGCAATCGGATCAAGAACATCATGTTCTGGGTGCCGCAATCCGGGCGACTCGGCATGGGGATCAGCATTATGAGTTACTGCGGACAGGTGACGCTTGGGGTGATCACCGACACAGGGCTGGTTCCCGACCCGCAGACCATAACTGAGGCGTTCGAGCGAGAGTTCCACGTGCTCTATGATGCTATCGTGGCGAAAGAGCACGGCAT
>Ga0308401_1000399_pt1 | contig 12454 bp, 11 predicted proteins | sample HotsprSampleOSM1_FD_203472 | JGI IMG/M metagenome (GOLD analysis project Ga0308401, IMG submission 203472) | Hot spring phototrophic mat microbial communities from Octopus Spring, Yellowstone National Park, Wyoming, United States - 20060913_OS-M1 ...
AACTTGTCCCGATCTCTGGAGCGGCTTTCGACGGGTCTGAAAGTCAATCGGGGAGCAGACGGGCCTGCGGCTCTTGTTATCTCCGAAAAGCAACGTGCTCAAATCGCCGGTTTGAAACAAGCCATCGCCAACACGAACAAGGCGATTTCCGTAGTGCAAACAGGAGAGGGTGCTCTCAACGAAATCAACAGCCTCTTGAACAAAATCCGTCGCCTGGCCCTGGACTCGGCCAACAGCGGCGTCAACGATGCAGACTCCCTCGCCGCCAACCAGGCCGAAATCAATAACGCGATCAACACCATCACCGACATCGCCACACGCACCCAATTCGGCTCCAAGCGACTGCTCGACGGCAGCGCCGGTGTACGTGTCAATTCGGCTCCTGCGGGTGTCTCCGTGAGCACTTCTCCTTCAGGCGGCGCTGTCAGCGGGAACTATACCATCACTGTGGACACTGCAGCGGTACGGGCCAACACCTTTGGTGCTACCACCGCCTTTACCGGAACGCAAACGGCTACTCTGACCATCAACGGTGTGAATATCAGCTTGAATGCTTCCAATGCCGGTACCCAAGTCGATCTCGTCAATACGATCAACAAATACACGGGTCAAACGGGCGTGGTTGCCTCCATCGATAACAGCACCGGCAACACGGTTCTCGCTTCGGTCGTTTACGGCACCCAAGGCAACTTCACCGTGGCTGTCAGCGGCCCCAACTCAGCCAACATCTCTGCGCTAGCCAATCCAGCCAATTATACCGCAGGAGTCGATCTTGTCCTGGATATTACCGGCCCTGCCGGTTCGCAGACCGGCGTCGTCGGCCAAGGCAACACCGTCAACATCATGGGGCTTTCCATCACCATTGGCGACGACCCCACGACTCCATTCACTACTCTGGATTCCTCGGTCGATAACGGTGTTATCCGGATCGAGAATAACTCTCTCGTTTTCCAAATCGGGGCTAATGCCAACCAAACAGCCACCATCTCCTTAGGTGATGTACGTGCCTCTGCTCTCGGCCAAGGTGTTGCAGGATCACAATTTGCCAACTTGGCCATGATCAATGTCACCACACAAAGCGGTGCTCAGGATGCAATCCGCGTTATCGACAAAGCCATTGCCGATGTTGCTAATCTTCGTGGGGCGCTAGGTGCCTTCCAGGCCAATACCCTGGAATCGAATGTCAATAACCTCAAATTTACCTTGGAAAATACAGTGTTCGCCGAATCCGTGATCCGTGATACCGACTTTGCACAAGAAATCGCCAACTTCACGAAACTGCAAACGCAGATGCAAGCCGGTGCAACGGTATTGGGCAACGCTAACCAATTGAGCCAACTGATTGCGGGGTTGCTCCGAGGCTGATATCGGATGTGGCGAACCATCACTCGTGAAGACGGACAGGGGTGGGCCTCATCTGGTCCATCCCATTATCCAATATACCAGGAGAAGGATAATAACGCGAGAACCTAAGATCTTAACAGATGTCGTAATATAGAGGAACAGGCCGTGGCATCTATCACAGGACTGAATACGAACGGCATCAATTTCAGTGGTCTAGCCACTGGAATTAATACAGATGTTCTCATCGAGGGACTTACACGTATTAATCAGCAGCGCATAGACAGACTAAAAGAAAGACAAGCTGAGGTGGCAGCTAAGCAATCAGCAATTGCCACTCTCCAGGGTCACCTCTATGATTTGCAGAGTAAAACCGCAGCATTAGCCCGTTCCATCGGAAGTGTTTTTGATGCCACAATTGCACGATCCACGGACCCCGATGCCCTCAGCGTAGCTACTAATGCCGCCGCTCAGCCGGGAAGTTACATCCTGACTGTCGAAAGTATCGCTAGAGCTCATATGATTGCCTCCTCGGGATTCAATGACCCGAATGTTCAGCTCAAACAAGGTACGATCACTTTACAAGTTGGAAACGGTCCGGTAACAAATATTAATATAGATGCGACAAATAATACTTTACAGGGTATTGCAAAGGCCATAAATGCCGCCAACCAAGATGTGCAAGCTACTGTAATAAATGATGGATCATCCGAACCATATAAACTTGTAATTACAGCAAAAAAAACTGGTGAAAGCAACACTATTCAAATTACAAGCAACTTGTCGATAGGCGATGGCGCTGAGATCGTCCTCCATGAAAGAACGTTGCAGCAAGCCTCGGATGCTGTCCTCAAGCTTGGCTCAGGAAATAACGCCTTGATCGTGCGTAACCCTAGCAATACCCTAGACAGACTTATCCCAGGAGTTACCATCAATCTTCTGAAAGCCGAACCAGGGAAAATTATCACACTAGATATACTAAGAGATACTAAAAAAATACAGGATAATATTAAAAATTTTGTCGATACATATAACAAACTAGTAGATTATATCAACGACCAAAGTAGATATAATGTCGAAACTCAAAAGGCAGGGGCATTTCTAGGAATACGTGAAGTTCAGGAATTAGTTAATGATATTACATCGATAATATTGACAATAAATAGTACAAGTAGTACAGGAATTAATAGACTTAGTAATATAGGAATTACATTAACTGATTATAATAAATTGAATTTGGACCAAGATAAGCTAGAACAACTATTAGCTAGAGGGGATAGCCAAACTCTATCAGACTTGAAGAAATTATTTGGAACAACAGGTCAAAGCTCCAATCCCGCAATCGAGTTCGTGCAAGGAAGTCCCAAGACTAGAGTGCCAGCAAGTTCGTATGAAGTATATGTAACTTCTCCGGCCACACGAGGGGCGATTACTGCCACTACCGCACTCGGCGATACCATAATAATTCAGCCTCCAGATAACACATTGGTAGTTAAATTGAATAATGTTGCGTTGCTAAATATCTCTATCGAACCAGGAACATATACTCCAGAAGAACTAGCCAGAGTTTTGCAAATGCTAATTAATAATCATAGTAATAACTCTGGAAATTATGTTGCTGTGACATTAGATGATTCTCAGCGTCTACAGATTACTTCACAGATATATGGCTCCACATCACGAGTCAGTATCGAAGGGGGATCTGCTCTCACTCAACTAGGTTTCATGAGCGGCGCAAGCGGCCAAGGAAGTGATGTTGCCGGCTACTTCGTAGCGAACGGAACAACAGAAACAGCAACAGGTGTAGGACAGCTCCTAACGGGAGTATATGGAAACGTGCATACAGAAGGACTGCAAGTTAGGGTCACATCGCCAAATCCAACAAGCGGCGAACTTATTGTAACTTCTGGGATAGCATCATTATTGAACTTAGCATTAGGTAAGTATATTAATCCAATATATGGCAAAATTGATAATATACAAAATAATTTTAAGACACAAGTTGACAATATAAATAAAGAAATAGACAGACAAAATATTTTATTACAGGAAAGAAAAAATGAATTGCTGAGGCAATTCACAGCAATGGAGTCAGCAGTCAACAACCTGAGGAACCTCCAAGGCCAGCTGGTGGCCCTCATGCCCGCGTTTTTGCAAAACGGCAACCGTAAATGATATTTGGAGCAGTTAATATGATAGACTATTACAAACAAATACATGGCGATCTATCAGATTGGAATTACTTAGACTTAACACTAGAGGCCTATGATAAATTAGAGATTTTATTAAGGAACTCATTGGAACTACAGAATGAGCGTCCGATTATAGCACGCGGCAGCCTTATCAAGGCGCAGCTAATTATCTTAGCTCTGGAGGAAACTCTTATTGACGACGGCCCGGACAATATTCTCACTAACAAATTAAGAAGTATATATGTATATATGTTAAAAAAGATAAATAGCGAAAAAATCTCTCATTCCGAGATAACATTACTAATAAACGCGATACAAACACTTCGCGATTCTATTAGACAACTGAATTCCTATTGCGGTGCCTATAGAGCAACCCAACAAACTACCACGGCAACGAATTCGCTGACAATCGAGGCGTAACAACGATGATTCAAGCTAGCCTCCCGAAGAGCCGATACACCTGAATAGGAAAAGAAAAACGTCAGTAGCGGATATGCTAGCAGCAGGATCTGGTAATGATTAGAGGAATTTACGCGGCAGCCTCAGGAATGGTTGTAGCAACAGAACAACACGAAACAACGTCCATTAATTTGGCCAACGCGAACACACCTAGCTATAAGGAGATTCAACTATCTGTCGGTAATGCAGATGATCCCACTATAGGTAGAATATTAAGTGGTGTTAAAACTGAAACTAAATGGCAGAATAATGCGCTAGGTGCTTTTGTAAAAACAGATAGGAACTTGGATTTCGCGTTATCGAACGCAGGACACTACTTTTTATTACAAAGCGAAAATGGACGACTGCTTAGCAGATACGGACACTTTACGCGCTCACCAGACGGCTACTTAGTTAACAACAATGGCCACCTTGTACTAGGGACGGCAGGCCCCATTCGCATACCGGATGATGCCAGCAACATAACTGTTTTGGATAACGGCACCATAATAGCAGATGGCGAAGAAATCGGACGACTCCGCATAGTTAGGGTCACAGATGAAAATGCAATTAGAAGATTAGGTGCCACTATGTATAGAATTGAAGATGAAAATGGAATTCAAGATGTAGAGCCTCGCATCCTGCATGGATATACTGAGTCATCGAATATACAACCTCACGAATTGATGATTAGCCTGATTTTGGGCATGCGCTTTTATGATGCCGCATTACGATCACTACGGACAATTTCAGATATGTTACAGCTTAATACGAGAGCCTAGATGAATATTACGAGGTAGCTTAATATGATTCGTGCATTATATACGAGTGCGACTGGTATGAATGCACAGACTATTAGCCTAGATAACACTGCAAACAATATAGCTAATGTAAATACAATAGGATATAAGAGAGGTGAAATATCCTTTCAGGATTTGCTCTACTATAACCAACAAGCACCGGGAGGCACAGCTGCTCAAGGATTGCAAGTTCCGATTGGCATACAGATTGGAAGTGGAACGAGGGTATCGGGAATTACCAAAATATTCACACCTGGAGCATTGCTAAATACACAAAATCCTCTAGATGTTGCTATCGAAGGCGATGGTTTTTTTCAGGTATTACTTCCTAACGGAGAAATACGTTATACTAGGGATGGCTCTTTTCGCATTAATGCACAAGGAAGCTTAGTGACAAGTGATGGATTCCTTGTATCGCCGCAAATTACTATTCCCCCTCAAGCTGTATCCATTAGTATAGGATCGGATGGCACTGTTTCCGTCCAAAACGCTGGTGCTCTTAACACTACCACTGTTGTAGGGCAACTGACCCTAGTTCGCTTTCAGAATCCGGCTGGTCTGAGTGCGGAAGGAAGGAACCTTTTTGCAGAAACAGCTTCATCCGGAGCACCGATAATATCAGTACCCGGACAGAATGGTGCAGGCTTTATTCGTCAGGGTTACCTGGAGCGATCTAATGTTGATATAGTTAGCGAACTGATCAACCTGATAACATCCCAAAGGGCGTACGAATTTAATACGCGTGCCATACGTACAGCAGATAACATGCTAGCAACGACCACGGAATTAATAAGATGAAAAATTATATAGTAGAAAAACTAATTATGATTACATTAAGTTTAATGTACACTAGTGGTCAGCAGAATACCGTTATAATTAGGCTTAATAATAATGCATTTGTAAAAAATAAAATTGTATACTTAGATGATATTTCTACTATAAATGGCAGTCTGTATGATAAGAAGATAGATATAGCACAATTCTCACCAGATCAAATATTAATAAATATAACTAAGGAACAGATACTATTCAGGCTAAAGCTATATAATCCTCATTATGAATATGTAATATTAGGACCAAGTAGTATAAAGGTTTATTTTACAGACTCAAAGCCGCAAGGGATAAAATATATAGTACCGGGGCAAAAATACACGTTGATATATAAATTCAATAATCTAGAGGTGAAAACGATTGCAGAGGCAATAGAGCGAGGGAAGGTAGGGGACATTATTAAATTTCGAAATATTGAATCACAAAAGATTATATATGGTAAAATTGTTGATGAAAAAACTGCAATAATTGAATGAGGATTATGATGTTATTTATTACTATAACTATCCTTAATTCAAATACTATATATAATTGCGACTCTATATGGGATAGACACAATCCAAGGTATGCATTTTTATTCCAGGATAATAATGCTCGTAGAGTAGGAGATATCATTACAATCATTATCGACGAAGCCACAGTAGTCCAGGAGCAAGATAAAAGGAATTTAGAAAAGAGCAGCTCTGCTAACGCCGAGGTAACTATAGGAAACACCAATACTCCTGGAAAAATCGTGGCTACTGATTCTAAATACGCATTTGGAGGTAGCGCAGGAAATACCACTAGTCGTTCATTTACAGACAAAATAACCGCTATCGTGGTTGACGTTCTACCAAATGGTAACTTGATTATTGAAGGATACAAGAAAAGGATTATTTCCGGCGAGGAACGGATAATTTACCTAATCGGAATAGTGCGCCAGGCAGACATCCGTGCTGGTAATACTGTAACGACAGATAAGATAGCTAATCTTAGAATTTACTACTTAGGCCGCGGGACATCAACAAGAAGCAGCAATCCAAACTATATTAATAGAATGTTATATAAAATATGGCCATGGTAAAGTCTAGTAAATACATCTTAGTTTTATGTACTTCAGTACTGACCTACCAATATGTGTATGCGCAGGTGCGAATAAAAGATATTACGGATGTTGCAGGTGCACATCCAAATCAGTTATTTGGCTTTGGTCTAGTAGTAGGTTTAGACGGAACCGGTAGTAGAAGTACTTTTACCCAGCAAGTTGCAGTTGAAATGCTACAGAGACTAGGTACGACTACACAGATTTTTAGCCAATTACCTGCAGAATCTGTTATTAGATCAACAAGTATCTCTGCGGTTATGGTCACAGCAGAGCTTAGTCCATATGCACGCAAAGGTAGCAAAATAGATGTTACAGTATCGGCAATAGATGATGCACGCAGTTTACAAGGTGGCACATTGATTTTTACGCCGCTACGTGGCGCTGACGGAGAAATTTATGCTGTTGCTCAGGGTCCTGTATCTGTTGGAGGATTTTCCATCACAGGACAGGCTGCAGCAATACAGAAGAACCATCTTAACGTTGGTCGCATTCCATCGGGCGCCGTGGTAGAGAAGGAAGCATTAGGTAATATTGTTAAGTATGGTAAAATAACATTATTATTAAAATCGCCAGATTTTACAACTGTAAAAAATATATGCAATATGATCAACTCGAAGTACTCTACCTGTTCTGTTCCTATAGATGCCGGTACTATTCAAATATATATTCCACGGGATCGGATTAGAGATGTAGTCAGCTTCATATCTGAAATCGGACAGATTTCTGTATCGCCTGATACTACAGCAAAGATAGTCATAAATGAGCGCACCGGAACAGTAGTAGCTGGAGAGCATGTCACTATTTCACCAGTAGCTATCTCTCATGGAAATCTTTATTTGGGAATTAGTGAGCGGGCTGCCGTATCCCAGCCTAGTGCATTCGCCCCAGGACAGACAGCTATATTACCGCGTACTCAAGTTGGTGCTGTTGAGCAGCAAGCTCGGTTCGTTACACTCCCCCCCACAACCACTGTGGCCGATGTGGCTCGTGCACTCAACGCACTAGGCGTTACTCCTCGAGATATTATTGCTATTTTCCAGGCGCTAAAGCAGGCGGGGGCGCTACACGCAGATATTATTATCATCTAGTACTAACATTAACTCCGTACGCGAGTAAAACATGTTTACTCCCTTATTGATTGGATTATCCGGTATACGAGCTGCAAACCAGTCGATCCTCACCTCCGGACACAATATTGCTAATGCTGATGTTTCTTTATACCATCGGATCGATCCTATTTTGACCACATCGGAATATGAGTCCGGAGTTAAGCTTAGTTATAAATTAAGAATACAAGATGATATTCTACAGAATCAATTATATGATAATATTAACAAGAAATCATTTAATGAAACGATATTGCAATATATGCCAATAGTCGAATCATATGCAACAAACGCTGATATTCTACAAAAGATAGATGATATTTATTCTAATATATCCAGGTATTCTATTGACAGGGCAAATATACATGATTTATTATCGTCTATTGACATTGCGGTCAGATCTATTCATGATATTTCTACGAATATTTTGAACCTACGAAATAATATAGGAGGTATCATAGATAAGCATGTCAATCAGATTAACGAAAATCTAAGACGTATAGCAGACTTTAACTTACGACTTTCCAAATCTACAGATTTTTTCATATCTGATAGTATCGATTCTAAGATAAAGGATATTTCAGAAATAATAGATATAAAGTTAATAGATTATAAAGATGGCGTTAATTTACTAACTGCCGAAGGCTCCCCATTGGTGCTAGGAGATAGCTATTATCAAATTGATTCCAGTTACACTGGCAGTAATATCTTCTTGTCTAACACATTTGGTACCATAAATACCAGACATGGAAAGTTAGGGGCTCTTCTCTTTTTATACAATGATTTTTTGCCACGACTGCACAATTTATTAAATAATATATCTTCTGAATTTATCAGAAGCTTTAATCATGTAAATGCAACTGGTATTGGCCGATCAGGAGAGCTAACTACCGTCTCGTCGACCATACCAGTTCCAGATATAAATGCGCCTTTAGCATCACAAAATCTCCCTTATAATATATATAGTGGCCATTTAGTAGTTAGTGTAACTGACATTGGTAATAATACAAGAACCAACTATACTATTAACATTGATCCTAGTATACAAAGTTTACTAGATATTAGTAATTTTTTATCATCAATACCTGGTATTGCATCCACTGTTAATTCACAATCAGGACTAATAACAATAAATAGCCTGCCTGGATTTCGATTCGACTTTGCAGGTAGAGACACAGTACCCCCATCTTCTGGCCCTATATCAGATTCTGATACTGCCGGTATCCTTTCAGCGCTCGGCATAAACGGGTTATTTGAGGGATATAACGCTGATACGATTCGTCTTAGGCAGCAATTCATCGACAATCCTTTTCTACTATCCTCCTCTAGGACAGGTGAAGCAGGAAATACCGATAATCTGGTGAGATTCCTTCAGATACGGCATAAATCTATATTTACAGGTAAAAATATTGAAGAAAGTATAAAAGATTTACTATCCAATATTGGTTTAATTATTAACACAAGTCGCAACGACTATGATTTTACGAATACAATATATAATGAAGTATATACAAAATTACAAGAGGTCATAGGTGTAGATACTAATGAAGAATTTACTAAAATTTTAGTATTCCAGAAGATGCTTCAATCATCATCTAAATACATTTCAATCGTTAACAATATTTTTAATACACTACTAGGTATGTTAGATTAGTCGTGGAGGATTATCATGACTCCCCGAGTTACCTCACAGATCGTTGCCGATCAGCTTTCTTCTCAAATCAGACGCCATTCTGCGAACTTGCATGCCTACAATAAGGCGGTGGCTTCTGGTATAAGTATTAGTAAGCCATCTGACGATATTTCCAAGTTTCATATGTCTTTGTATCATAGGATAAATTATAGTCGTCTATCTGCATCCATTGAGCATATATCTTTTTCATCAAATTTACTCAACGCTATTGTTAATGCATTAACTAATGCCAACAATCTGCTCACAAAAGCTCATCTTATTGCCTCTTCCGGGATCGACGCCACTCTAGACCAGTCTACTCTTGCATCTATGGGCGAGGAAGTAGATATGTTATTGCATAATGTACTAGATATATTCAATACTGACATCTATGGATCATATCTTTTTTCAGGCGATTCATTGACTATACGACCGTTTTCAATCGCATCATATAATACCAACGGTCGTATTAACAGCATAGTCTATACGGGTTCCACTAACAACAGCACCGGTATTATTACACATACACAGACTATTCCGCTTTACTTGGCTGGTGGCACAATAGAGCAATCTGGTGGTAACAGTATATTTCAGGCATTGATTGATCTGCGTGATGCATTACTCACAAATTCCCCTCAAAGGACCAATGCGATCACAAATGCTATGCATAGTATCGAGGTTGCACGTGATCGAATATCTGAATATACCGGTATCGTATCATCACGCTTGTCAGTTCTAAGAGATCTCCAGGAACGATTCGATGCCCTTCGATATGAACACAAATCTATTCAATCTAATTTGGAAAGTACTGATTATGCCGAGGCTATAGTAAAACTGAATGAATCGCAATACCTCTTGCAGGCAAGCATGGCTATTACTGCTCGTTATTACAGTTATTCTTTTCTTGATTACATAGCTTGAATTTATCATCTCGTCTTACCTAAAATTCTATTCAAAACTTCTTGAGCAATGTGTCTTATACTTGCATCTGGATCATCTCTCAGTTTATCGATTTCATTGATTACAATAGCTGATGCAGGCCCAATTTTCCCAAGTCTATAGAGAGCAAGTAATCTCCTCCCTGGTTCTGTTTCATTTAGATCCTTAGCTATCGCTCGTATCACAGATTCTGGTATATTCCCATTGATTTGCATCATCAACGCCTCTATAGCAGCATTTCTTACTATATAATCTTCATCATCTAGTAACGCCATTACTGCTGGCATTGCCTCTTTTGCTGTTCTTCCCATCCGTCGTAGGGCATCCACAGCGCGAAGCCTCTGGCTTGGATCCTTGGATTCCAGTTGCTTGGTTAGTGAGGCTACGTCATACTGGTCCGTAGCGTTGAGAATACTTTCGGTTGCTCGAGTTATGGCCTGATCAATATCAATGCTACGTCCAGTAGCGATTGCAAAGGTGGGTAATGCTATACGTGCTGCATACCCCATTCGTCCTAGTGAGTCAACAATTGCCACCTGTAGTGGTTCCAACTCTCTCCCTTGCAAACGTTGGAGTACTACCAATAAAGTGGGAATGGTTTCTTTTGCTTGTTCTCCCAGTTTCCCTAGCAATTGTGCCGCCTTTATCCGGGAATCCATCGGCTGACTTGGATCCTCAACTATTTTTATGAGTTGATTTACTATTTTTTGCATATCATGATCTTCGTTATTACATAAGTTAACACTTATAGATATCAACGATAGCAATACAGCGCTAAAAAGGGACCTCATAGCACTACTACTCATGTTTTCTACCCGTTTACCATTTCATCATTTTTATGGGAATACAAAAACTCCCAACTTATCTGGCAAATCGGTACCACCATCTACGATAATTCAGTAGGTAGGGTGAAGCTAGCCGGTCCGATCTGGCCATCTTATCCGGGGACTATCGTGGTTGTCATCATTGGTGGCATTATAGTTCTCTCCGCTGTTGTAGTCGGTTTTACGATGGCGGGTGGAAAAATTGGGGCATTGATCCATATATCCGAATTTATTACCATAGGCGGAGCAGCTTTTGGTGCACTTATTATTATGTCACCGCCTAAGGTCATGAAAGACCTAATCCGTGGGATTTTGCAGGTCCTTAAGGGATCATCATATGGCAAAGCCACATGCGTTCAAATGTTGCAGGTCATGTACGCATTCGCTCGTCTTGTCCGCCAAAACGGATTATTGGCTTTGGATTCTCACGTCACAAATCCGGACCAAAGTGAAATCCTCCAGCAATATCCTAGGATCTATAATAACCACCATATAAGACATTTTCTATGCGACTCTCTATCGTTGATTATCGATGGTACTGTGGAATCGAACCAATTACGCAAATGGCTTGAGGAAGAAATCCAAGTTCTTGAGCGAGAGCATCATGCAGCAGTGATGACTATGTTACGCACGGCAGATTCGTTACCCGGCTTCGGCATTGTTGCTGCAGTGCTGGGAATCGTTGTTACTATGCAAGCAATCGGTGGTCCTGTCGAAACTATCGGCTATAAGGTAGGCGCCGCTCTTGTGGGGACCTTCCTGGGTATATTGATGGCCTACGGTTTTTTTGCCCCCGTGGGTGCAAGAATGGAGGCATTAGGTGAGCAGGAATTGCTCTTTTTCCGTGCATTGTCGGAAGCCATTGTAGCTATCAACGATGGTTCCAGCCCTAAAGATGTCGTAGTCCGCGCACGTCGCATAATCGGAACCGACTGCCGTCCGACCCAGAGTGAGATGAAGGAACTATTTGGATAATATCGGGATACTAGCAATGGCTGCTGGAAAGTCTGGTGGCTCATGGAAGGTGGCATATGCAGATTTCGTAACCGCCATGATGGCTTTTTTTCTGGTTATGTGGATTGGAGCCCAAGATGAGAAGGTACGCCAATCCGTGGCCAACTATTTCATTGATCCTTCGGGGGTCAGCAAGCATGCTGTCCAAAGTGGCGCAGCCATGACTATTCCGACATACGGGACAATTCCGGATGAGAAGACACTCCAGATGGA
>Ga0308401_1000409_pt1 | contig 12260 bp, 8 predicted proteins | sample HotsprSampleOSM1_FD_203472 | JGI IMG/M metagenome (GOLD analysis project Ga0308401, IMG submission 203472) | Hot spring phototrophic mat microbial communities from Octopus Spring, Yellowstone National Park, Wyoming, United States - 20060913_OS-M1 ...
CTCTACTTGGCGTTTCAGGCGCTGTGCGAAGCCGGTGACGAGGTGCTCATCCCGGCGCCGTACTGGGTGAGCTACGTAGAACAGGTGCGGCTGGCCGAGGCCACACCGGTGATCGTCCCAACGACAGCCGACACCGGCTTCAAGGTAAACGCCGCGCTGTTGGCGCGCTACACCACCCCGCGCACGCGCATCCTGGTGTTGAACTCGCCCTCAAACCCCACCGGCATGGTCTATAGCCAAGCTGAACTGGAGGACATCGCTGCCTGGGCGCGCACCAATCAGGTGATCATCCTGAGCGACGAGCTTTATGACCGGATCGTGTTTAATCCGCCCTACGCGCGCTGGCTGCGCGTCGCGCCTGACCTCTACGAACGCACGGTGATCGTCAATGGCCTCTCTAAGGCCTATGCGATGACCGGCTGGCGGCTGGGCTATGCGGTTGGCCCGGAGTGGATCATCAAGGCCATGCTCAAGATTCAAAGCCACAGCAACTCCCACCCCAGCTCGATCACTCAGGCGGCTGCCTTGGCTGCCTATACGCTGGACCTGGAGGCGGAGATCGCCGCGATGGTCGCGGCGTTCAAAGAACGGCGGGACTGGATCGTTCAGGCGCTGAACGAGATCGCCGGCGTGCGCTGCTTAATGCCCGAGGGGGCGTTTTACGTCTTTCCTGACTTCAGTGCTCTGCTCGGCAAGCCATTGAAGTATGGACGCACCTGTTCCACCACCGAGGAACTGGCCATGTATCTGCTGGACACGGTGAAGGTGGGCATCGTCCATGGCGAGGCGTTCGGCGCGCCAGGCTGCGCGCGGCTGAGCTACGCGATGAGCATGGAGCAGATCAAAGAAGGCGTGGCGCGCATTCGTGACGCGCTGACGCTCGCCTGAGTTGCCACGCCTTCTCCTTTGTCTGGCTTATAGGTAGTCCCTGAGGTAGCGCGCGCGGCGCGGGTGGCGCAGCCGGCGAAGCGCGCGCGCCTCGATTTGCCGGATGCGCTCGCGGGTAAGACCGAACTTCTGCCCTACTTCCTCCAAGGTGTAACACCGGCCGTTGATCAGGCCAAAGCGCAAGCGCAGGATGCGCTGCTCGCGTGGCGTCAGGGTGCTCAACACTTCTTCTAGCTTTGTCCTGAGCAAATCCTCATACACTGTTTGAGCCGGGGAAGGCGCGTTCTCATCTTCCACGAATGCGCCAAACTCGCTGTCCTCCTCCTCGCCCACTGGCTGTTCCAGCGATAGCGGTCGCCAGGATACCTTGAGCATCCACTCCACCTGCTCGCTCTCTACGCCCAGCTCGCGGGCCACTTCTTGAGGGGTAGGTTGCCGGCCAAGCATCTGCTCCAGATCGCGCGTGATTTTGTACAGCCGGCGGATGCGGTCATTCATGTGCACCGGCACGCGAATCGTGCGGCTCTGGTCGGCAATGGCCCGTGTGATCGTCTGGCGGATCCACCAAGTAGCGTAGGTGGAGAAGCGAAAGCCTAGCTTGTAATTAAATTTTTCTACCGACTTCATCAAGCCCAGGTTGCCTTCCTGGATCAGGTCCAAGAAAGGCACACCCCGCCCCATGTATTTCTTGGCGATGCTCACCACTAGGCGGGTGTTGGCCTTGATCAAGTGCTCCCGCGCCTGACGACCAGCCTCGACGGCCTGTTCATAGCGACGGCGCTGCTTGAGCGTGAGGCGATGCCCGCGCAGCTTCAATTGCATTTCCGCCGCGCGCCCACGTTCGATGGCCCGCGCCAGCCGCACCTCTTCTTGGTTCGTGAGCAGCGGGACACGGGTCATCTCGCGCAGGTATAGGCCGATGCCGTCATCTACGCCGATGTTGGCCAGGTCGTCATCCGCTGCAAGCCTCCCCGTTTCATCATCATCGTAGTCCTCTTCGCCCTCATCGAGGCCGATCAATTCATCGTCATCCTCTTCATCTTCGCGCGCAGCAGCATCCTGCACCACCACGCCGGCATCGGCCAAGACCTTGACCAAGTGCTCCATCAATTCAAAATTGTCTTCGGCTTCTGGCAGAAGCTCCACAATGTCGTCCAAGACTACAAAACCCTGGGTCTCTGCTTTTATTAATAAAGACGCGATGATCTGATCCTCGTCAAACTGTATCATCAACCTCTCCTTCTAAAGCCTGTTTGGGGTTACTCAACTGAATCGTGATCCACGCCCGATCGTGTTCATCGAGCGCGCTGAGCAAATCATCGGAACTGGCCTCAACGTATTCGGGATGAATAGGATTGATCGGGATGGCCATGATGATCTCCTCGCGAAGTGTCTCGGTCAGGTCTATCCAGCCATCGTCGCCAATGCGCTGCCAGGGTTCGATGTCGTCACGAGGATACTGAGGCAGCCCAAGCAAGATCTCATCCAGGCGGATGTTCAGTTGCAACCCAAACGTCTCAAGCGAGCGGACACATTGGACGGGCGTTTCAGTCTCCAACTCGCCGCGAAGGAGTACAGCGTCGTTCAGGCGGGTGAACTCAAGCCGACCGCGTAGATAAGCGACTTCTAAATCGTTAAGCGCGATTGGACCGTGGTCAACTTGTTCGACGTGCGACCCCCCTACCGGTCCATAAACCAGCTTACGCAGCCGGTACCGCATAAATAAATGTTAACAGGTATTTGGCCAATCGTCAATGGTTTCATAGGACTTTTTTCACGTCATTGGCGCGTCCGCCGCGTGCTGACCGCCGCTGAGGTCTCACCGGCAGGCGTTTTTGGAGCACAAAATAAGCAGATCGGCATGATGGGCAAACACAGGTTGATGTTTGGCTTGCCCAGCGCAGGCGATCTGCTGCCCTGCCGATAGGCTTAGCATTACTCATAAGTGCTTGGGGGATTGGCGAGCATGCTATGCATCAATTGCCAGGCTGCCGCAGCGCAGCAGAGGCGGTTCGCGAACCGCCCCTGCGCGCGCCCGACTTGCGGGCTGGCGCGGCCTTGGTCAACGCGGCCGCTTAGATGTTTCGCGTGAGGGCGCAGCGCGCTACGCCCCCGGCATGACAGGCGGGCATGGCGAGCGAGCAGCCCACGCCCTTACTTATTGGTGAATGCACCTTGAAGCAACCCTCAACGCACCTGTCGCGTATGATCAGCTCGTCATGGCGTCTGCTGACCTCATGCTGCGCGACTGGACGGGCGATATCGTCACCCGCCGGCCTGAGCGCATCCAATACGGCGCTTCAGCCTTCATCTTGAACCCGCAGGGACATCTATTGCTCCAATTGCGGCGCGACAACAAACACTGGGCTTTGCCGGGTGGCCGGCAGGACATCGGCGAGAGCATCGCACAAACCTGCCTGCGCGAGGTATGGGAAGAGACCGGCCTGCACGTGCGCATCAAGCGCCTCATTGGCGTCTATACCGACCCCACGCAGTTCATGATCGCCCGCTACGGCGAGGATGAGATCGTGCAAATGGGCAACCTGTGCTTTGAGTGCGAGGTTATCGGCGGCCAGCTCACCTGTTCGTCGGAGAGCCTGGAGGTGGGCTTCTTTCCTCTAGACGCCCTGCCACAGCCTCTGCTCCTGACGCACAAGATTCGCATTCAGGACGCCCTCACGCAAGCCGATCAGCCCTACATTCGTTGACCGAGCGATGTTCGTCAAGCGATTGATCCTTTCCCTACTCAGCCTTCTGCTGCTGGCCGGCTGTGGCTCTGCCGAGCCGACGCCGACGCCAGCCATCACCATCATCTTTCTGGCCACGCCCACCCCACAGCCCACGCCGACGCCCACGCCTGTGCCGGTGAAGACGATCTGGGTAGATCCAGCGCTGCCCGCCGGTCTATACCAGGCGCTGACGCAGCGGCTCAGCGCGTTTGTCGAACAGGCCAGCACGCCGGCCCGTCGGCTTGTGCTGACCGAATCACCCGACGCCGACGTGCGCGTCACCGCTGGTCAGGCGGGCGCGCCACTAATCACGCACACGCTGGCCGTCGCTGCGCCCTTCCCAACCGTGCCGGATGGATTGACCAGCGAAGCGTTTCGCCAGTTCTGGGCTGGCCAGCCCGATGCCCTGACCGGGCTGGCAGATAAAGCGGGCGTAGCCCCCACTCTTTTTCTGGATGCCGATGTCCGTGCTGCGTTGGCCCTGCTCTTGGGGCCGCCAGCGACATCACCCAACATCCAAGTCGTCGCACCGCAGGACGTGCTGCCGTTGGCCTGGCAGAATCGGCCGGCTGCGTTCGCTGTAGTGCCCTTCGATCAACTTGAGGTGCGCTGGAAGCTGCTTCACGTGGATGGGATCAACCTGTTCGAGCGCGAAGCGCCGATGGAGGCCTATCCGCTCACGCTCAGCGTCCGCGCCCAGGGTGACCCAGAGGTAGTTAACGAGATCGCTACGGCCCTGCCGGCAGTGAATAACCGCGACCTCTCCAAGATGGCCATCGTCGCCATGACCGGCGTCACCGCGCTGGTGCGCGGCACGGCGGTGCGGATGGAACAAAAGGGCATCACTTATCCAGCAGAAAAAATCCGCGACTGGCTAATCACCGCCGACGTCACTCACATCAGCAACGAAGTGTCTTTCTGGGATAAGTGTCCGCCGCCGTCGTTCTCGTCGGGTGTGGTGATGTGTTCTGACCCCCGCTACATCGAGCTGCTGCGCTATGTCGGCACCGACGTGGTCGAACTCACCGGCAACCACCTTTGGGATTACGGCTACCAGCGTTTGATCCCCACGCTGGAGATGTATGAACGAGAAGGGTGGCGCTACTTCGGCGGGGGACGCGACCTGGCCGACGCGCTCAGGCCGTTGACGATGACCGTGAACGGCAACCGCCTCGCGTTTATCGGTTGCAACTGGTTCGGCGCCAATTGGGCCAAGGAGAACTTGCCCGGCTCGGCGCCGTGCAGCCCAGGCGACCCGCGCGACCTGAGCTATCAAGTGGAGACCATCCGCCAATTGCGCGCCGAGGGCTACAACGTGATCGCCACGCTACAGTACGAGGAATACTACTTCTACGAGTCCACCCTGCGCCAACGGCGCGACTTCGCTGCCTTGCGCGAGGCCGGCGCAGTGGTCGTCAACGGCAGCCAAGGCCACCACGTGCAGGGGTTCGACATCAGCGCCGAAGGCTTCATCCACTGGGGCACGGGCAACATCTTCTTTGGCGACCAAACCTTCTCAAAAGGCGCGCAAACGACGATGGTTGACCGACACGTGTTCTACGATAACCGCTATTTGGGCGCTGACCTGCGCACAGCGTTTATCCAAGATCTCTCGCAGCCTGTGCCGATGAAACCAGATGAGCGGGCTGCGCTGCTGCGCACCTTGTTCAGCGTCAGCCTGTTCCGCTAAGTTGAACCATGACCCTGAACGCGATGCCCATACGTTTTGCGTCGCGCTTGCTGCTCGCGCGCGATGCGCTCTTCATCATCGTCGGTGCGGTGATCCAGGCGGTGTCTGTGGTGGTGTTTCTCGCGCCCGCCGATCTAGCGCCCGGTGGGGTGAGCGGGCTATCCTTGATCTTGCACAGCACCTTGCCGGTCAACGTGGCGATCGGCGTCTGGGTGCTATTGCTAAACCTGCCGCTGTTCGCGCTCGGCATGCGCTATCTTGGCCAGTGGCAATTCCTCATCCGCACCATCGTCACGGTGGCGATCTACGGTGGGGTCACCGCGCTGCTTGAGCGGGCCGGCGTGCGCGGCGTCACCGATGACATCGTGCTGAACACCCTCTTCGGCGGCATCATCGGCGGCATCGGCATGGGGCTGGTCTTCCGCGCCCAGTCCACCACCGGCGGAACCGACATTCTGGCGCTGCTGCTGGTGCGCTGGCGCTCCATCCCGCTGAGCCAGAGCTATCTGCTCACCGACGCGCTGGTGATCGGGCTGGCCGGCCTGTCCTTCGGCTGGGAGAAGGCGCTCTACGCGATCATCGCGCTTTACGCCAGCGGGGTGGCTGCCGAGGCCATTAGCGAGGGCGTGCAGATCAGCCGCACGGCGTTGATCATCACCCAGCGGCCCGATGAGATTGCCCAAGCCGTCCTGACCCGCATGGGGCGCGGCGTGACGCGCTGGACCGGCGTAGGTGGTTATACCGGCGCGGATCGGCCGATCCTGCTCATCGTCGTCAGCCGAGCGGAGACTGCGTTGCTCAAGTCGCTGGTGGCCCAGATTGACCCGCGCGCCTTCATGGTGCTGGTGCAGGCGCAGGAGGTATACGGCGAGGGCTTTCGCAGCTTAGAGGGAAGGTAAAGCAACGCAGCGTCCTTACAGACGCTGCGTTGCTTGGAAGCGCTACGCCGAGACGCCGTTATGCGAGGGCAGCGCAGCCGGCGCGGGGTTTAACCCCATGATCATCTTGAACTCGCTGCCATCCAGCGTCTCTCGCTCGAGCAACGCCTTGGCCACCGCGACCAGCTTGTCGCGGTTGTCGTTCAAGAGCTGCTTGGCCCGATTGTAGGCGCGAGTGATGATCTTGGTCACCTCGTTGTCAATCTTCTCGGCGATCTTCTCGCTGTAGTTGCGCCCCTCGGCCAGCTCGCGGCCCAGGAAGATCAGATCGCTGCGCTCGCCGTAGGACACCGGTCCCAGCTCATCGCTCATGCCGTATTGCCGCACCATTGATCGGGCGATCTGAGATGCGCGTTCTAGGTCGTTCATCGCGCCGGCGGTCACGTCCTCGAAGATGATCTCCTCCGCTGCGCGACCAGCGAGCATGTAAACGAGCTGCGCTTCTAGGCGCTTGCGAGTTACTGAAAGCGCTGTCTCGTCCTTCTCCGGCGTCAGCCAAGTGACGCCGCCGGCCATACCGCGCGGCACGATGGTCACCTTTTGCACTGTGATCTCAGCTTCGGGCGTGAGCGCGGCTGCGACAGCGTGACCGGCCTCGTGATAGGCCACGACTTCTTTCTCGCGCGGCGTCATCAGTCGGCTGCGGCGCTCAGGCCCAAGCGCGACTTTCTCGATGGCCGCCTGTAGCTCCTCTTGGCCGATCTCCGTCTTGCCGGCTCTGGCGGCCAAGATCGCTGCCTCGTTCACCAGATTCTCTAGATCGGCGCCGGTGAAGCCGGGCGTCTGGCGCGCAATGATGGCGAGGTCAACATCCGACTTAAGCGGCTTGCCGCGGGTATGCACCTTGAGGATCGCCTCGCGCCCTTTAACGTCCGGCGCATCAACGACCACGCGGCGGTCGAAGCGGCCAGGGCGCAGCAACGCTGGGTCCAGAATGTCGGGGCGGTTGGTCGCCGCGGTGACGATCACGTTGGTGTCGGTGTTGAAGCCGTCCATCTCCACCAACATCTGGTTGAGCGTCTGCTCTCGCTCGTCGTTGCCGCCGCCCAAGCCGGCACCGCGCTGGCGACCGACGGCGTCTATTTCATCAATGAAGACGATACAAGGCGCAGCTTTCTTGGCCTGGTCGAACAGATCGCGCACGCGGCTGGCGCCGACGCCGACGAATAGCTCGACGAATTCAGACCCCGACAGGCTGAAGAAGGGCACGCCAGCCTCGCCGGCAACCGCCTTGGCCAGCAGCGTTTTGCCTGACCCAGGCGGGCCAACCAACAGCACACCTTTGGGAATGCGTGCGCCAAGTTGGATGAACTTCTCCGGGTTCTTCAGGAATTCCACCACTTCGACCAGCTCTTGCTTGGCCTCGTCACAACCTGCCACGTCAGCGAAGGTCACCACTGGGTGCTCGCTGCTGATGCGCCGAGCGCGGCTGCGACCAAACGAAAACGCTTGGTCAGCACCGCTCTGTGCGCGTCGCATGCTGAATAAGAAGAAGCCGCCGATCAGCAACACCGGCAATAAATAGAGCAAGATGCCGGATATCTGGGTGATGAACGGCACAGCCTCGACAGAATAGGTCAGGCTGTTGAGCTTCTCAGGGGATACCCCGAAGTTTCGCAGCAGGGCGCTGGCATCCACGTTGGTTTCTTTATTGACGACGATGGGCACGTTGGCGCCGTCTTTGCGCCGTGCGCGAATGGTGGAACCATCAGCGGAGATGACGAGTTCGGTGATATTGCCGGCGTTGATCTGGCGCACCAGCTCAGTGAGATTCGAGTTCTCAGCGCGACGGGAAGTGCCCGCAAACTGCATCACGGCGTAGGCGATGACGAGCGTGATGAGGATGATCGGGATAATGTTGTTTCGTAAGCTCTTAGGCATTGCTAGTCCTCGGGACCGATAGGCGGAGCAGCGGTTGGTTTGACTCGCTCCACGGCCCAAAATTTAGCATGGCTATATTAGCTATGCGTGAGATCGGCTGCCCGCATAAAAGTATAGATCAACAGCAAGCGTGAGCGGAGCGGCCTGGGCGCGTTCACCAATAAACTATCCCCAGCGACTTTTGCATTGATGCACCTCCTGGGGAGTGCGCCACTTGAAGGTGATACAAGAAACACGCACCGCAGAGACGCGAAGGACGCAGAGATTTTTGCTGCGCTCTCTGCGCCTCTCATCTCGGTGAGCCAAATCACCCCAAAGTTGAGCACTCCCCCCACTCTGTCATTCTGAGCGGTAGCGAAGAATCTAGACTCGCAGCTCACCAAGTTGCTGCTGGATGGCCGAGGCGGTGGGCTGACGGATGCTGCTCAGCATGACAGCCCCTTTCTTACGCAGGGGAATTGGGCAACGTGTTCGGCGGCCTCACAGTATTTTGGCCAGGCGGGATTTTAGATGCTTCGCTGGCGCGAAGCATGACAGTGAGGCGGGGGAGTGACCCTGCAGGGCTTTGGTTGGGCGAGATTTAGACGCTTCGCTGCGCGCGCATGACATGGGGTTAGGGTGTGGCTTTGGTGATACCGTTGGGCTTTGGTTTGGGCGGGCGTTTAGATGCTTCACTCTGCTCAGCATGACAGACTGGTATAGCGAGCAGAACGATCTTCGTGAACGGGCACGTGTAAATCCGAACTGACGTCACGTTAGATGGCTGCGAGGAGTGCATCCACCAATAACATGGACTGGGAGCGCCGCAGGATGCCGTGCCTTATTTCTCTGTGTTCTCTGCGCCTCCGCGTAGATCAGAGTAGCTGCGAATGCACCTGCTACAGGTCGCCGTCTTGCAGTGCTCTGCGCCCTGCCTCTGAGATCGCCCAGATACCATAGGGCGAATCCGCTCTCATCAGCCCATCCCTCACGAGTTTGTTGCGGCACCACTGCGCTGTGTTGCGCCAACGGGGGGACTTGGGTGATGAACGAAGCGACTGAAAATCGTACTGTGTTAAGGTCGCTTTCATTTTTACTCCAACCAAGTCCAAAATTTCGTTAAGATTTGCTTCACCACCAAGTTCCACGAGCGCCTCTAAGATCGGCCTGCGAAAGGCGTCTTCTGGTGTGCGCAGTCCGCGTGGAAGGCGCGCTTTACTATTAGTTACTTTCCTGCTAGCATAGGTTACACTCGAGCCGTGCCTTGGCTGGAGAGATGCCCACTCCTTTTGTAACGCTCTGACTTTCTCTCGAAAGTCTGCCAACCGCTCTGCTTCGTCCATTAAACGACGCGCTACGTCATAGCTACCTGCTTTGATTGCCTTGGCTCCTTCCTCATTAAGGTTGTTTGCAACGAGTTCTATCTCCTCTATAAGAATCTCAAAAGCTGTATTTACCTCGTTGCTGTTCATCGTGTCCTCTCTTCTTGGTAACTGATCTGCTATCTCACTGATCGGATTTTACACATGGGTTACCTGAGGCGGGATGCGTTTACGCGCAGGGGCAACGATACTGCTCACTCAAAAGCGCTGCGGAGTGGCACAAGCGGCCCCCGCCCTTGTCATTCTGCAAATTGCTGTGGGTTCAACAAGGCTGCGCAGCCTAGTCCGGCGGATGCTTCGCAGCGTTGTGTTCTGCGAAGGCAGACAGAGCGTTGTGTGGATTCGCAGAGGCTGGTTCGGCGGGAGTTGAGATGCTTCACTGGCGCCTAGCATAAGCGCGGCGAGCATATGCCCCCTGTATGAACGCACTGAAGCAGAGCTCTAGAAGAGTCATTTACAGCTCAGGGCAAGTCTGCTCTCGCCCGAGGACGCAGAGAAACAAAAACCACAGCATTCTCGACAAACGCTTGAAAGCGATGCTCTCAGTCTGTGCGTGCCCTTAATACACCCCTCACGCGCGGGCAATATAGTCGCTTCCTTGTGGCTTTCTACCTTGGCTGTCCGATGTGGGGGCTAAAGTCCTGGGTGGGTCGCCTCTTCCCGCCGAAGACCAAACCCAAAGACTTTCTATCTGTCTACAGCCGCAGGTTCAACACCGTGGAAGGTAACACCACGTTCTACGCGCTGCCCGATGCCGATGTCGTGATGCGCTGGCGTGACGCCACCCCAGCCGGCTTCAAGTTTTGCCTGAAGCTGCCGCAGATCATCAGTCATGGCAAACAACTGCGCGCCTGCCGGGCAGAGACGGAGGCGTTTGTGGCGCGCTTGCGCCTGCTGGATGATCGCTGTGGGCCGGCACTGCTACAACTGCCGCCCAGCTTCGGCGCGAAACAGCTCGACCGGTTGCGCGAATGGCTGGAGGCATGGCCGAGCGACCTGCGGTTGGCCGTTGAGCCTCGCCACGCTGATTTCTTCGGTGCGCATGAAGCAGAACTCGATGCGCTCCTGGGCCAGCACCACGTCGCGCGATGCACCTTCGATACTGCGCCGCTGTTTAGCGCCGATCCGTCGCAGCCCGAGGTGGCCGCGGCCCAAGCCCGCAAACCGCGTTGGCCGGCGCGACACACGCGCACGGCTGGGTTCGCCTTCATTCGCTACGTCGGACACCCGGACATCCAGGCCAACCAGGGTTGGCTCACCTCCTGGGCCGCACGCGTGAACGAATGGTTAGCCAGCGGCGACGACGTCTTCTTCTTTGTCCACCATCCCGATGACACCTTTGCGCCTGACCTTGCCCATCACTTCTTGAACTTGCTGGACTCACCCGCCGCACAGGCACGGATTGACGCGCACAGGCCAACCACCCAGCAATCCCTTTTTGAATCTGCATCCGCAAATACCCCTCCTCTACTAGGTGCATTCACCAGTGAGAGCGACCCTTAACCAAGCTATGCTGCCGGTGGCAGTGCCATCGCCCACCCAGCGCATAGCCGTGAATGCACCCCCTCTATATTTGTGTTCTGATATACGCAAACTGCGATGAACGAGACTTGACATTTTGCGGGGGAGATTTTAGATTTCCCAGCGTAGAAGAGAACCAGTCTTTTAGGTGAAACCTGGACAGGAGGATAAATTGACCAAGTCAGTGACTTTGCGCGAGGTTGCCGAGCGAGCCGGCGTCTCACTCGGCACAGCTTCTCAGGCCTTGAACAATCGCCCGCATGTTTCGGCTACTGCGCGCGAGCGCGTGCTTATGGCGGCGCAGGAACTCGGATACGTGTCTCGCCGACGCCCCCAAGAGACAGCCATCTCTACTATTGGCTTGTTGATTAAACACGATAGCGGCCCGTTGCCTCGCTTCAACTACTTCTTCTCATACGTACAAGCAGGCGTGGAGTTGGAGTGTCATTCCCACCGAATCAACCTCATGGTCGCCATCGTCAAAACAGACCAGAACAATCGCCCAGTTGATGGCTGGCCGCGCATCATAGAAGAACGAAGCGTTGATGGGTTCATCTTGGTTGGGCTGAACGTTGAGCCGACCTTTTCAGAGCTTCGCCAGCAGCTCCCCAATAAGCCGATCGTGCTGGTGGATAGCTACGCATTCGGCTTCCCGTTCGATAGCGTGGTGATAGACAACATCGGCGGCGCCATTCAGGCAGTGAACTACTTGGTTGATCGAGGGCATCGTTGCATCGGCCTATTGGGGACAAACAAGCATTCCTCCCCAGACATTCGAGAGCGCCGTGAGGGGTATTACTGGGCGCTGGCCGCACGACAGATTGATGAGGTCTACGTCGAAGAGGGGCCTATGCAGCGTGAAGAGGGGTATCACGCCTTAAAGCGCCTGTTACAACGCGCGCCGCACGTCACTGCCGTGTTTGCCGTGAACGACGAGACCGCCATCGGCGCGCTCCAAGCAGCCTATGAAATGCGCATTGCTGTGCCAGAGGAACTCTCGATCATCGGCTTCGATGATATTGACATGGCCAGCGAAGTACGGCCTGCGCTGACCACGATCCATGTGCCGAAGATGTGGCTGGGCCGGCTTGGCGTGCGTCGCTTGCTTGAGCGCGCCCAGTCTCCCGATGCACCTGCGGTCACCATCAGCGTTGCCACTCACCTGGTCGAGCGCAACAGCGTCGGCCCATGTCGCAACCCCGATGCCCGCGCGGAGCACAATAACAAGCCTGGCGGCGTGTATATTGACCTC